>Ga0307378_10000337_pt1 | contig 84040 bp, 78 predicted proteins | sample UN1MG_FD_202238 | JGI IMG/M metagenome (GOLD analysis project Ga0307378, IMG submission 202238) | Soil microbial communities from Risofladan, Vaasa, Finland - UN-1 | ecosystem: Environmental > Terrestrial > Soil > Coastal area > Acid sulfate soil | place: Finland: Risofladan, Vaasa | collected... | reverse complement strand
GTGATCAAAAAACAGAGGGTCACAGAGAAATATCGTCCGAATTATACAAAAAATTATTATACGGATACCTTGTCACATGTATCTTCTTTACCTCCTCATACAGCAACTTCTGAAGCTCTTCAACATTTTCCCTTGTCTTTGCCGAGACGAAAACCGTCGGGTGGTTCCTGTCATTGGCCATCCATGTTTTTTTAAGATCCGGAAGCGAAATATTTTCTCTTCCCGCAGGTGTCAGATCATATTCATCCCTGACAGTATATGAAAAGGCATCTATCTTATTGAATACAAGAATTGAAGGTTTGTTCCCTGATTTAAGATCAATCAGCGTCTCATTTACAACTTTTACCTGCTCCTCAAATCCCGGGTGAGAAACATCGACTATGTGGACAAGGAGATCGGATTCCCTTACCTCATCGAGAGTTGATTTAAACGATTTGACCAGGTCATGAGGCAGTTTCCTGATAAATCCTACAGTATCTGACATCAGGAAAGGCAGGTTGCCGATCACTACTTTTCTGGTTGTGGTATCCAGGGTAGCAAAAAGCTTGTTTTCGGCAAAGAGATCTGATTTGCTGAGCAGATTCATTATTGTCGATTTGCCGACATTTGTATAGCCCACCAGTGCAACCCGGACCATTTTTCCCCGGTTCTTGCGCTGGGTTGCCATTTGCACATCAATTTTCTTGAGCTGTTCTTTCAGGAGTGCTATTTTATCCCTGATTATCCTTCGGTCAGTCTCTATCTCTGTCTCTCCCGGACCTCTCAATCCGATACCTCCTCTTTGTCTTTCGAGGTGTGTCCACATTCCGGCAAGACGGGGAAGCAGGTACTGGTACTGGGCAAGTTCCACCTGTGTCCTGGCATGTGAAGTTCTTGCCCGCCCGGCAAAAATATCGAGGATGAGGTTTGTCCTGTCGAGGATCCTGCAGCCAAGGGCCTTTTCTATATTCCTCAGCTGGCTGGGCGACAGTTCATCATCAAAGATGGCAATATCAACATTATTCTCTCCGACAAACTTCGCTATCTCGATGATCTTGCCGGATCCGACAAAAGTCCTGGGATTTGGTATTTCAAGTTTCTGGATGAACCGTTTTAAAGGAATAGCTCCCGCAGTCTCAGTAAGAAATGACAGCTCATCAATATACTCTTCTGCTTCGCGACTCTCCTGTCCGGGATAACTAATGCCGATAAGGATTGCAGTTTCCCTTTTCCGGCCTGTTTCAATCATTTAATTTATCAGCCTCCTGTTTGATTGTATCGAACCCCTGATTGCCTGCTTAAGAGCTTCTGAGCAGCGTAATACCATTTCAATGTCTGAGGGGAAGGGTAAAGCTGTCACCTTTGTTCGTTCAAGCTGCGAAGGGCTAAGGGCTTGAACGTCTCCGATTGCTCTTGCAGAAATATGTTCAAATGTTGATTGAGCTCCGATCGGATCTTTCTTAAGAAGATTCTTGGGATTCATCTGGATGATCTCAATATCGCCGTCAATCCGGCATGTTTTGGTCTGCAATGTTGAAATGAGGGCACACTGAAGTGTTTTATACTTCTTCACCCTGATATCGTTCCCGAGTGTATCTTTCATGACATTTCCCCTTTTGTCAAGCTGGTATGAAAATCCGTCTTCAACGTCCCTCCTGACAACTGAGTCCCTTTCTTCTGTCCTGTCAGGACTTACTGCTATGTTCCTTACGTTCACATTAATGAAATAATCGTAATTGACGTTTTCATCAAGATTCATTATATGGTATTCCACCCACTCATTGTTCAGCGCCTGAAGGTCAACGGTAAGGAGATCCTCTTCAAATTCCTTCGGGAATACTATCATTGTTGTGTTTTGCAACGAAACGTATACCCTGCTTGTACCCAGGTATTTTGCATCAAGGATCTTATTGTCTATACCCTCATAATCGCCGACATATTCCTTGGCTCTTATAAATTCAGCGTAAGCCTGCCGGTAATTTTCCTTCAGTTCGGTTTTCATAAGTTCCACTCCGTGTTCATAGTAATAGTCGGCTGATTTACGTTTTGCATTCACCATCTCGGGCATATAATCAACATAGGGAAACTCTACCTGTCTGTTCCCTATGCTGAGGGGCATAACGGTCCTGATCATTGACTGCCTGTCGCTCATCCTTTTGGTTAAAAGGTATATTTCATCCCAGTTCTGAGGTCTGTTCTCCATTTTCAGGAATCTTATTCTTTCGTTATCCTGTTCGGTAACTATGTTAAATGAGCGTTCCAGGATCTCTATCTGTTTTTCATTTTCAGGATTTTTTCGCAATTCCCTGACTGCTGTAGCTATAGCAGAATCATAATTACCTCTCTGAAGCTGTTTCTTTGATGATCCGCAGCCAGAAAGAATTATAGTCAGTGTGATAAATATGCCTATAGTCTTTTTCATACTATGATTATTTAATTCTTATTGTTAAAGATAAGAAATTCATTGAAATAGTAAAAGTGTATCAGCATTCTTGCGCTGTGTTTAATATTTTCAGATAATAAAACTTAGCCACATTGAATATCTTACTCTCACCGGTTGTCCTCGCTGAAGTCCGGGACTCCAGTTGGGTGATCCCTGAATAGCTTTTACTGCTTCGTTATCAATAAGCGGGTCGACTCCTTTTACTATTGTGACATTGCTTACAGATCCGTCAGCTTCAATGATGAATGTAAGAAAGACCCGTCCCTGTATCTTCCTGTCGAGTGCCTCCTGCGGATAGTTTGTTCTTTTCTGGATATAATCGCGGAATTTATTTATATCACCGCCCTTGAAAGATGGCATTACCTCAACCAGGAAAAAAGGCTCATCAGATCCATATCCTCCTTCTCCTTCGAACAACTCATCGCCGAAACCCGGGCCGGAGACTTCCATCTGGTCTACTCCTGAATGAGCAAGGACTTCATCGGTAGCAGCCAGCGCATTTTCCATACTTATAATGGTATCAACCACTTCGGGAGGAACATACTTTATAATTTCCTGAGCAGTCTCTGATTCGGGTGGTGGAGGGGCGGCCGGAACATAAAATTCTTCCTGCGGAGGTTCCAGTACATCCATCTGGACCTGTACAAACCTTCCTCCTCCTGCTATTACATGATCGGTTGTGGGTCTCATGGCAAAAGGGATTATCACCGCGGAGCATCCTATTAACGAGCTTATTATAATACCGGCAATAACTACTGACCTGTATTTTTTTCGCAGCTGGTATGCTCCATACTCCCTGTTCCGCGATTCAAATATCAAATCATCAAAGGATGGTATGTTATTGTTTTTAAACATGAAGGATCTAAAGTGTCTGTTTATTAATCCAATAATGGTGCCATTAATGCTCTTTTCAGGGGAATGAAAATGGTTCCCTGAAATTTTTATGACGTGCAAAATTACAAAATAGCCTCATACTGACAAAACTTAACACCAGAAGCACATGTTAAATAATATTTAATTTTTTCCTTACATTTGCGAAATCTGTTTGGGGGTTTAGCTCAGTTGGCTAGAGCATTTGACTGGCAGTCAAAAGGTCAGGGGTTCGATTCCCCTAATCTCCACATGTTTATAAGCAAATTTTATTTAAATGCCTTAAATTAAATGTTTTAAGGCATTATTTATTTTAAGAAATTACCAACCGCAGGTGATCATGTTAATGTTCTTAAAACAGCCGCTTTTTCTGTTCGTTTTTTGAGAGATAATTAACCAGTAAATATCTGTTCGGATTGCTCCCTTAATTATTCATCTGAGTTGGTTCTTGGGTGGATTTATATTTGACTTGAATTATTTGATTTAATATCTTTGATACAAAACATTCCTTGATAGCACGAGGAATGCTCCATCTGAGGAGACAATGCAGCGCCCCCGGTCACGAGCCGGGGGTTTTATTTAATACCAATTCCAGGAAATTCGTAACTTTGATTCCTCAATACTTATGTGCATGAAAAAATTTACTTTTTTATTACTCTTATTATTATCGACAAGATTATTTTCTCAGACAGTAAGCTCAAATGTCGAATTTGTTGGTAGAAAGATTTTAGTACTTCAAGCCAAAAGCGACGCTATTCAGGTCACTGGTAAATTGTCAACTGGAGAGATTATCAAGACAGGTTGCGACCATGGTGCGTGTTACTTTAGAATTGAATACAAAGGCAGAATTATTGAAAAAATTATCGGAGGCGATATTACAAAAATGTCCATTTATGAATTTGATTTTGGTGGAGATGGTGATAATGAAATAGTCGTTGTAAATGATTCTCAGAGTGTAGATGATAATAGGCAAACTTCTTTCATATATATTTATTCATATAGTAGGGGTATAATTGAAAAGTTGTTTGAAAAGGAAATATTGTATTATAAAACCATCATAAAGAAAGATAATATTGAATATTATATGCCAAGTGGATTGGATTCGGTTTGGACTTATTATCAAGGTCAATTCTGGGAAATGACACAAGTGGACAGGAATAAGTTTAAAGTCAAATAAATATCAATAACAGAGTGGGAAACCCTCGGAAATCAGCTCCGTGGGCTTATTGTTGAATAAAAGAAGCCACCCTGTGAAGAGTGGCCTCAAATCGTGCTATAAAGGGTAGTGTCCCCATTAATCCCATTACAAAAGATAAGAAATCTTTTAAATCTGATAACACTGTATAACAGAAGTGAGGATTAGAATAATATTCTACTTAATCGGTTTAAGAATGCCTTATTCTTTTTTACATTGACATCTGTAAAGATAGACAAACAAGGCAATTGTTATAAGGAAGAAACTGTTACCAGCATTGAAATAGTTTATTATTTCTGTCCCTGGTCTAATCCTTCCAATTATAAATTGCAAAACCCCTAATAAGATAAATAATACTCCAATTCCTCCAGAAATCCATGCAATCCAATTTAATGCTTTCATAAGTTCAAATATTAGTTTATACTAATGAATGATGCTTTTATCAAAGTTCAGCAAAAAAGTAATACAAGTCAATAAATCCAAAAGTTTTAATTATAAAGCCGTCGCAAAGAAGAGAAGTATGTATGTCCGTTAAACCGAGCTTTGTGAGATTGAAGTTACGTAAATATTAGATGCGACAGCTCGGATTCAAAGTTATGAAATTAAAATGTAGAAGCCTGCCGGAAGATTAGTGAAAGTCAAAACAATCTGCACCTCTAAAGGGCGGGATCGACGGGCCGGAAATCAAAAATGCATATTTATAGTCAATTTTAATACAACCTCAGCTCTAAAAGTTGAGGTTTATTTTTTCTATTAAAACAAGAAAAAGTTTCTTATATGTTTCTTATTTCAAAAGCAAAAGCCTGTAATTTATTGATTTACAGGCTTATTTATTAATGCTTTGTAGCGGAGGGAGGATTCAAGTCTCCGATTATTTGCTTCTAAAGTAGGTGTGCTAAACAAGTTGGTTTAACTATTGTAAAAAGGTCAAAGAAGTATAGATAAACGTTTCCTGCTTCAATCATTTATTTTCAAAATTTATTTTACTAAGTTATTTTCTGTTGGCTGGAGTGTAGCGAACAGAGTTACAGCGTGAGCGGGAGTCAGAACACTCACATTGAAAATCCATCTGTCTGATCCCTGATTATGTAGTCAATTTCATTATAACCAGCTGCTTTTCAATATTATCATGAAGCCTGTAAGGCTTTATATGCTTGCTTATGCTTTCACCAACAATTTCAATCTGGCCTAAATCAGCTATACCTAATCCGGCTTGCGCACAATAGTTCAGATAACCGATTATGGCGAAATCAATACCCATCAACTCAACAGCCACACGCTCGGCTGCAAGCCAGTCGGTGCTGGCTACACAGACTCTGTGGTCAACAGGAGTTCCGTTGCTTGGGCCATTCCCTTCCATACCTTCGAATCCGTCAATAACCGCCAGGTGCGGATGAAGCAAGGGTGCAAGGGTAAACAGGTTATAATGAATCCCTCTGTATCCGCCACCGTGTACAATCGATTTGTCACTCCTTGTACCCTCTTTGCGATTCCTTCCAAAGGCAAATCCGACATCTTTTACCGGTGCACCAAATACAATATTCTTCAGTGAGAGAGTGACAATTGTCCGGTCATGGGTTTTCATCCTGGCTGCCGAAATTATATAGGAATCAGGACTGAGAATTACACTGGAAAACCTCACGGGATGAGGTCTGAAATCTTTTTCATCAAAAACATATCGTACTTCACTGCCTTCCTGATCCAGGTCAATAAATCTAACGGGATATGTATTGGCTAGCCTCAAATATCCGTAATTTTCAAAAGCATTTAATGTTGGTCCATCGGCAGCTGATTCTGCAATTATCACATTATCCAGCTTCCTGATCGATCTGAGAAATTCAAGTATTCCTTCAAGCGTATCAGCATGTGTTGCGCATAAAGGTATGTTGGAAGAAACATTGTTCGGTTTGAGAATCACGCGGCGGCTGCCGATAGCCTGTTTGATCTGCCTGGAATATGGCTGAAGAGCACGGAATGCAAGGTCAGCCCTGTTGTCACCTGTTGTAATGGCAACGCTTGAAGATAATTGTTCCTGATTATCAAGGGATCCAAAGGTATTCAAAGGACCAGTCAAAGAGACGGCCAGTCCTCCCATAACAGACGTTTTAAGAAAACTCCGGCGGTCAATGGTATTCATGAGGATATTTTTTTAGTTAATTAAAGTTACAATGACTGGACTGCCTGCATCATAGCACGTGCATATGCAACATTAAAGGCTTGTCCTGTATTTCCGCCGCCGCCCGGATATCCTCTGCCTGCAACATATCCGGGGAACTCTGCATCAATTGTGAAAAAGCGCGGATGTTCAGGATAAATGCCTCTTGTGTATCCAACCCTGAAAAACTCCTGCATGACTGCAAACATGTTTACTTCTCCTGCGTCAAAGAAAACCTCTTCATATTTATTAAAGGGTTCCTGAGTAGTGACGTTTCGATAGTGAGCATGGTTGATCTGGTCACGTGATCCCATATAACGGAGCACCTCCACAGGATCCAGACCCATCTCCCTGCAAACACCCGGGTCATAGGTCATTCCGTTTGCCGGACTCTTTACAATGTCGAGGAGCCGTTTCCAGCCTTCATAAGTTGCCATAATTTGCGGTGAGCCATGGCTGACAGGTGCTGGAGGGTCATTAGGGTGCAAAGCCAGACGAACTCCGGCCTGCTCTGCAACCGGAATTACAGCTTTGAGAAAGTATGTGATATTGTCCCATATCTGTTCAGCAGTATAAGTACCTATTTCGGATTTCGGGGGCAGATCTTTTACAGGTGAGTAATCGTAGGCTGTAATTCCCGATCCTCCACGTCCTTTCTTTTCATAGTAGCCCTCCATGAGACGGTCGACGTACCAGTTATATTCAACCACGGGCAGTCCGGCCGCTCCTGCTGCAACAATTGATTCCTTGATTTTGGCAATTTCCTCATCACGCCCCTCCCTCCCATAGATGGCGTTATTATGTCCGCCGATCATCATATTAATGACGGTCAGACCGTTAGCCTTGAATTTATCCATTACTGCACGAAGATCTTCCGCTTTCCAGGGAATTCGTGGTCCTCCCATCAGAACATAATCGACGCCCATCTGCTTGATCAGCTGCATCTGTTTCTCGTCGGTAAAAATGCTTCCGCCAACACACAATTTTGGTGTGTCAGGACCTTCGGTAACGGGCCATTTAATCAATTTCGGAGTTGCATTTTTACTTTTCTTTTTATTGGATGCCGCGCAGTTACTTAGTCCGCCAATCGAAAGGGCTGCTGATAAGGAAACACTTTTCCTGATAAAATCTCTGCGGTTGTTTTTCATAATTTCATAATTCTTAATTTGCTAAACAAGTCATAAAGTTACACTTCGTTTTATTCAATCCTTCACACATCTGACCGAGAATCCTGCTATTTTCCACCAGTTGCTTCTTCCCACATCAACGCCACTTGCATAAAGATAACGATACCAGGCTTGGTTGTCAACATTCAATTCTGAAGAAGTCCAGAACACACCATAGTATTCCATGTTAAAGAAATCATTTTGAAAGGACCAGTGCCGTGAACCGCCAGGCAAGGCAGTAAACCCGCTCTCGTTTGTTGCTCCCAGATTCGGATTGGCCCAGTGTACCTGTCCTATCTCTTTCATTTTCATTCCTGCATAGCCGCTCCCGCCCAGTATGTCTTCGAGAATACTCCACTCTGCATCAGTTGGAACATGCCAGCCGGCCGGACATATCTGGCGCTGGTCACTAACGGCATACCAGTTATAAAGTACCCCGTAAGTACTTCTATTCAGGGTATCATTGTCATAATAACAATACCCGCCACCTGTAAGTCCGGACCAGGGAACAGCATCAGTCACATTCGGGATCTCACTTCCGTCCCGGTAATGTATGACTCTTAGATTTTCTGCCATCCAGGTTTGTCCTCCTATATTTACAGTTCTGTAATTATTCCCGTCCTGATCAGTAGTACTGCCATATGTGACCGATTGATTAAAAACAATATTGCGGGGTGCAGTCCTGAAGCTTACCTGCTCCCCGTAACCTGTACCATCGTTATTGGTCGCATAAGCTCTGACATAATACTTTGTGGATCCATCCAGCTTTGTTATATTACTGGTGTACGTACCCAATCCTGTCCCGTTATTTGTAAATTCGCCGTTTATTGTAGGAGAAGGTTCATAGCTCCAGCAGACCCCCCTTGTATAAATTGCCGAAGAACCCTCATCGGTAACTGTCCCGCCGCATGTGGCTGTAGAACCCGTTATATTTGTGACCTCTGCAGTGGATACAACAGGCATAACTTTCTTTTCACAGGATTGAAGTAAGAATGCTGAAATTATCAAAAGTATAAAGGCCGGTTTTTCAGATATGCTTTTCATTTAACATTCAGGACATTGACATTACCTTCATTAGTATGTTACAAAATTACACCTTCCATCACCGGAATGCAATTATCAGGACTACAACCTTCTCCTCCTTAAATGCCAACGAGGAAATGTTTCAAAAATTTTCTTTATTTTTGATATTCATGGTTTTCCGTTGAAACAGGTGTATGCTTAATTAAAATTTTTAAAAATGACTGGCAAAAATCATTCCAATCAGGAATCCTTCCGCGTATCGGGAGATGAACTTATGGCCAAGATAAAAGAGATCATCAGGGAAGGTAATGCAAGAAGGATAATTATTAAAAATGACAAGGAAGAGACTATAGCGGAATTCCCGGTAACAATCGGGGCAATCGGAGCTGTTCTGGCACCGATGTTCGCTGCTGTCGGTGTGATAGCTGCACTGGCTACGGATTGTACGATTGTCGTTGAAAAAAGAGATACATAACTAAACAAATAATCATGAAATACCGTAAACTTGGCAGAACAAACTGGAATATCAGCGAAATAGGCTATGGTATGTGGGGCATGGCCGGATGGACCGGTTCCGATGATGAAGAATCATTCAACTCACTTCAGCTGGCCGTGGACCTGGGATGCAACTTCTTTGACACAGCCTGGGGCTATGGCGCCGGCAAGAGCGAAAGCCTGCTCGGGCAGCTTGTCAGGGCAAACAAGGGTAAAAAGCTTTTTACAGCTACAAAAATACCTCCTAAGAACCTGAAATGGCCGGCAAGACCGGAATATTCACTCGACGACTGCTATCCGCCTGACCATATAGAGGAATATGTGGAAAAAAGCCTTAAAAATGCGGGACTTGATTCTTATGATATCATGCAATTCCACACCTGGGAAGACGGGTGGCTTGAGGATGACCGCGGCATAAAAAAAATGATTGAGTTGAAGGAACAGGGATTATTCCATGCAACAGGGATAAGCATGAACCGCTGGGAACCATGGAACGGCATCAAAGCGGTGAGGGCCGGGTTAATTGACAGCGTCCAGGTGATCTATAATATCTTTGATCAGAATCCTAAGGATGAACTTTTCCCGGCATGCCGTGAAATGAATGTCGGTGTTATTGCAAGGGTTCCCTTTGATGAGGGTTCTCTGACAGGTACCCTGACAAAGGAAAGTAAATGGCCGGAGGGCGACTGGAGGAACACTTACTTTGTACCTGAGAACCTCAATTCCAGTGTTGAACATGCCGATGCCCTTAAACTGCTGGTTCCCGGGGGTATGACTATGTCAGAAATGGCATTGCGCTTTATACTTGGCGAACCAACTATAAGCACCGTCATCCCCGGAATGCGGAAAACACGCCATGCGATGATGAACATGGCAACAAGCGATTCAGGACCTCTGGATGCCTCTCTTATGAAGGAACTTGAGAAGCATCGCTGGGACAGGAAGCCGAAGCCATGGTCACAATAACAGATAAATTTCTATTTGTACATCAGTGAACTAACAAAGGCTTTTCCGAATGTTATCATCTGTCGACCCATTTTTTGAAATCTGCTACTTTATCACGGCTTACAACAAATTCCTCTTTTTTTTCCCTGTTCTTCAGGGTCAGCTGTAACCTGCTTGAGGAATAATTGTACATTGTTTCTATGGCATTTATGTTCACAATGCACTCACGGTTGATCCTGAAGAATTTATGCGGATCCAATGTACCATGCAGTTGATCAAGGGAATAATCAACGCCATAGTCCTTGCCCTGGGAATCACTCAGGAATACATTGCGTTCCAGAATATAGAAATGGCTTATTTCTGAGACCGGGACCGACCTGAATTTTTCCCCGATCTTAACAAGAAATCTTGATTTATACTGATTTCTGAATTCATACAGAAGCTGTTTAAAATCCCTTTTAAACGGATCACTGTCAATGTAATAATGCTTTTTAAATTTCCCCAGGGCCAGTTTCAGTTGCTCTTCATCGACCGGTTTAAGCAGATAATCAACACTGTTGACTTTAAACGCTTTAAGCATGTACTCATCGTATGCTGTGGTAAAGATCACCGGGATCTCAACGGTGATGGTTTCAAAAATCTCGAAACAAAGACCATCATCGAGCTGAATATCCATAAGGATAAGATCAGGCTGCGGGTTTTGCTGCAGGCGGTTTATTGTCTCCTCGACAGTTTCGCAAACACCCAAAACTGTTATTGATTTGTCAATTTTCCCAAGAATACCTATCAGCTTGTCGGCAGCAGGTGTTTCATTCTCTATAATCAGTATATTCATTACAATAAAGGTACTTTAGCAATAAAATATTCTTTTGTCTCTTCAACAATAAGAGACTTCCCGGTAATCAGCTTTAAACGCTCCGTAAGATTTCTAAGTCCTATTCCTGTTGATTTAAGCTGCATAGCCATTTTTTGAAGATTGTTCCTGACAACAACATAGTGGTCATCTATAAATACTTCAATCGACAAAGGACTTTCCCTGGTTGCCTTATTGTGCTTTATTGCATTCTCAATCAGGATCTGCAGAGATACAGGAAGAATTTCAAATTTGTCACTGTCAGGAGAAATAATTGTCAGAATTATTTTTTCTTCATCTCTTATTTTATGAAGATCATAGTAATTTTTTATATAATCGAGTTCAGCTAGAAGTGAAATTTTATCTTTCTGGCTGTTTTCAAGTATATACCTGTACATTGAAGCAAGCCTGGCAATAAATCTGTCAGCTGCTTCAGGATTGCTTGCAATAAGCGAAGAAAGTGTATTGAGGCTGTTAAAAAGGAAATGAGGATTAACCTGGTTTTTAAGTGTCTCATTCTGAAAAATGAGATTTTCCTCACGTAGCTTCTGCTCTCTTTTCAGGGCATCCTGCCATTGGATGAAAATAAAAACCGCTGCTCCGAACATCAATCCTCCTATGGTTTGTTTCATCCACTCCTTGAAGTTCTTTTCGAAAAACAGAGTTAATGATGCATTCGGATCAAGCTCCCGGATCGTACTTGAGGCCAAAATAAAAATTATATTCACAATTAGTGAAATCAGAAAACACAAAGCCATGAAAAGGACAAACTTTAGAAGCAGGGTTCTGGTGATCTCCCTTCTGTCGGTACCTGTTTTAATCTCTCCAAAGATCCTTAAGGCCACCATGAAAAACAGCTCCAGTTGAATAAACAGCAGAATCAGCAGATCGATCCTGTCAGACGGTTTCATCACATCCAACCTGATAACAGAATAAGTAACTGTAATAATTAAACTGAAGATGAAGACTCCGAGGTGAAATTTCCAGCTGCTGATTATAAGTCCTTTTTTTACAAAATCAAGATTCATAATTGTAAAGTTAAGCTATCCTTAATTAATTCTGTTAACTTGAAGGTCCCTTATTGTTTTAACCAGGAATTTGTCGCTCATCCCGCTCACCTCTATCTCCTGTATGTTTCCGCCATACATCACGGCATATTCTATATTTCTGGTGGTGAGCGATACCAGAACGGTTCCCCAGTACTGTTCGGTTCCTTTTGTTTTAACCATTGGCATATTAATTTCCACAAGGTTGTCATCGGCTGTGAAATCAATTACTGCACACAAACTTCCGTTAGTTTCAGTGATACCTTTCCAGGTGACCAGTATCCTGTTGTGATAGTACTTGCCGATCTCAGCCATGTCAAACTGGCCTGAGATGTCCGGTACAATGTACGGTTGGTTCAGTTTCAGGGAATCAAGATAGTTCCATGCGAAGATCTCAATTGAGTACATATCCCAAATGAGGTTCCGTGAATATACATTTTCCGGATTGACAGGAAAATTCCTGAATGCTTCTTCCTTTATCATATCAGGAGAGGGAACATACTTAAAATTTTCCATATACTCCTGTTTTACACCTTCAGGGAAGGGTCCGCGAAAATCGCTGGAATTCGAAATTGAGACATTATTCCAGGATGCCATACCGTTTTCAAGTCCACAGGTATAATCCCCGGAGATCTTCATTTTTCCTGTAAAATTGCCGTAAAGATCCCTGTTTGTGTAAATAGCCGTCATTCTGTACTTCTGAGGTCCGCCACTAAAGTCAGGTCTGCCGTGAGGTAATTCTTTCATATATTTATTTACCACACTTTTTTCACTTTGACCGTATGTTGTTGAGGTAAAAATGAAACCTGTCATCAACATCAGTACTGCAATTGCTGAAATAAGATTCTTTTTCATGATTTTTGGTTTTTATGTTTAATATTAATTCTGATTCAAAATTAAATCATGATCCATCGCCGGCGAAATTTAAAATGCAGAACCGTTGAAACTGGGTCCTGAATGGTAAAAATGGATGATCGAACCGGAAATGATCTATTTTTTCCCCTGAAATGACCTGAATAGCATCTGAAATCATATCTTTGGAATCATACTTATCTGTTACCTGAATTGATAAACAAACATCTAAAACCCATATTATCAAATGATTAAGGAAATCACTTTACAGGAATTGAATACTTCGCAATTCATAATTGAGAAGGTAAATGAAATAAAGAACACTGTAGGAAGCGGAACAGCCATTAATGCTCTTTCGGGAGGAGTTGATTCATCGGTTGTCACCATGCTTGGACACCAGGCGCTTGGGAAGAATCTTAAAACCGTGTTCATTGACAACGGGATTATGAGAGAAGGAGAACCTGCGCAGGTAGCAGGGTTTTTCAAGAAGTTCGGTGTGGAAGTGACGGTCGTGGATGCCAGGGATGAGTTTTTTTCTGCACTTAAAGGGATAACAGATCCCGAGGAAAAGCGTGAGGCCATCACCCAGACTTTCTATAAGAATGTATTCGGGAAATTGGTGAAGGAAAGCGGCGCGAAATTCCTTCTCCAGGGAACCATTCTTACCGATGTGGACGAAACGGTAGCAGGCATCAAGCGTCAGCACAATGTATTTGAGCAGCTTGGTATTGATCCGCAGGCAGCTTTCGGATACAGAATCATTGAGCCGCTTATACAGCTTCGCAAGGAGGGTGTCAGGAAAACCGGACAGGCACTTGGACTTCCGTCTGAAGTATTCGATCGGATACCATTCCCCGGGCCGGCATTGTCGGCCCGCGTAATAGGCGAAGCAACACCTGAACGGATTGAAACCGTCCGCAAGGCAACAACCGTTGTTGAACGTCTGCTTAAAAACAGCGGTGCATTTCAGTATCTCGCGATACTTCATGAAGACCGTGTAACAGGCATGCGCGACGGTAAACGTGATTTCGGACAACAGATTGAAATACGCTGCTGGGACAGCAGGGATGCACGTTTTGCAACACCAACAAAGCTTTCTTTTGAAATGCTTGAAAAACTTGGTGACGGAATACTGAAAGAAGTACCGGGAATTGTCAGTGTAACATATAATATTTCACCAAAACCGCCCTCTACGATTGAAGCGGTATAGATTGCCCTGAATTTATAAACGGGGAAAGCGCTATAAAACATGACTCAGGACAGCCACTATAACCTGGCTAAGAAACTTAAGCCCGGCAGGATCATCCTTCCTGTAATAATAGGACTTGCTGTTGTAGCATGGTTCATTATCAAGGAGATCGACACAAATATTCTGAGCAGGCTCAGCTTTACCTGGAAATCGGTTTTCTGGCTTTTTGTTGCATGGTGCTGCATGATAGGAAGAGACCTGGGGTACATAATCAGGATCAGGATACTATCGGAAAACGACCTCACATGGAGACAGGCTTTCAGGGTGATCATGCTATGGGAATTTACTTCGGCAATTTCCCCGTCAACCGTGGGAGGAACAGCTCTTGCGGTCGTATTCGTTCATAAGGAGGAAATATCTGTGGGAAGGAGTACTTCCATAGTACTTGCCACTTCATTTCTTGATGAGCTTTATTTCGTGATAATGCTTCCTGTTATTTTGCTTATTATAGGAGGAGATATTCTTTTTACCACTTCACTCCAGGGTACAGGGGCTGCATTGCTGAATAATCTTCTTATAGTCACCCTTATAGGCTATTCAATTATTCTTGCATGGGTTATCCTTGTGGGTTACGGGCTCTTTATCGATCCGGATAAGATCAAAAAAGTCCTGATCTGGATCTTCCGGCTTCCTGTTCTGAAAAGATGGAAAGACGCAGCTGAAAAGGCTGGTGACGACATTGTTGAAAGCTCACATGAACTGAAGAAGAAACCCGTTTCGTTCTGGATTAAGGCAGGTACTGCAACATTTCTTTCATGGACATCAAGATACTGGGTGGTAAATGCAATTCTTTTGGCATTCTATGCCGTCTCCGATCATTTTCTGATCTTTGCCCGGCAGCTCGTCACCTGGATCATGATGATCATAAGTCCGACACCAGGAGGCAGCGGCTTTGCTGAAATGATCCTCGGAAGGTATATCTCGGATGCTATCCCTGCCGATCTTGCCTATACCGGAGGTATTGCGTTTGCTATTGCAATCATTTGGAGGATAATCAGTTATTACCCTTACCTGATAATCGGAGCCTCAATTGTTCCGGGCTGGCTTCAGAGAAAATTTTCAAGCCCCCTGTCAAAAAAGAAATAGTTTTCATAACTTAGGTTTTTATAATGCTGACCATATTGTTACAGGTTTATGAGTGAGGAGATCCTGAAGGCCCTGATGGAACTATTTGCGCTTATTGTCAAGCAGGACGGAGGCATGATAATGAACGAGCGCGAGTATGTGTCAGATTTCCTGACGAAGCAGCTGACAAAAGAGAGTGTAAAGGAATACCTGGGCCTCTTCGATGAACATGCAGGGACGGTAAGGGAAAAAACCGCTGAAAAGGAGCCGGTTGCACCTTCAGTGAGGGACTCCGTAAAGATCCTTGGAATATGCAAGAAGATCAACCGGACACTGAACCAGGAACAGAAAGTGGTTGTTCTTGTAAGGCTTTATGAACTGGTTAATGCTAACCGGCGCTTTACGCCGCAGAGAATGAATATCATCAACACCGTAGCCGAGGTTTTTAAGATATCTCCTGATGAATTTGAGGCAACAGAACAGTTCGTCAAAAACAATGAGCCTGAAAATCTTTCCAATCCCGCCATATATGTTCTCACTCCCGGTAAAGAAGAATGTGAGATATGCAAAAGAATGATAACCGGGTACCAGGATGCAAATATTTTTTTTCTGAGAATCGCAAGCGTAGACCTCTATTTCCTGAAATATATCTCTGCAGAACAGCTTTATCTTAACGGGCTTCCAATAAGATCAGGACAGGTCTACTCCTTTGCAAAGGGAGGATCACTGAAATCATCACTGGGTCATGCAATTTACTATAGTGATATCAGCTCTACATTCCGCTCAGATTTTATCATCCATAAGCTTTCTTTCACCGCTGAAAATCTTTCATATTTTTTCAAAGACGGCATTCCTGCAGTTGACAATATAAGCTTCTCGGTTGAAGAAGGCAAGCTTGTTGGCATACTGGGAGCAAGCGGATCAGGCAAGACAACGTTGATGAACCTTCTTAGCGGCATTCAGACTCCGACGAGTGGAAGTATCAGTATAAACGGTCTTGATGTATTAAAAGACAAACCCGCACTTGAAGGAGTACTGGGCTATGTCCCTCAGGATGACCTTCTTATTGAAGATCTTACTGTCTTTGAAAATCTTTATTTTGCTGCATGTCAGTGTTTCAAAGATAAAAGCAGGAAGGAAATCACTACCATGGTCGATCATACCCTGTCGAATCTTGGCCTGCTTGAAAAGAGAGACCTCAAGGTAGGCTCCATGCTTAATAATGTTATCAGCGGAGGACAGAGGAAAAGACTGAATATCGCTCTCGAACTTATCCGTGAACCGATGATACTGTTCCTTGATGAACCTACATCAGGCCTCTCTTCCAGAGATTCAGAAAACCTTATGGACCTCCTCAGGGATCTTACTTTTAAAGGAAAGCTGTTAATTACTGTCATCCACCAGCCTTCGTCTGAAATATTCAAGATGTTCGATAAGGTCATCATCCTCGACCAGGAAGGGAGTCTTGCCTATTTCGGTAATCCGGTTGATGCAGTGATCTACTTCAAAACTCTTGACGCTCAGATCAATGCAAACCAGGGAGAGTGCCCCCTGTGCGGAAACGTCAATCCTGAAACGATCTTCAACATTATTGAAACCCAGGTTGTTGACGAGTTCGGGAAATATACCGATAAAAGAAAAGTAAGGCCGAAGGAGTGGGCAGCTCTCTTCGCACAGAAGCATCAGCTCATCAAGGTGCCGGAAGTAAAAGAGCCTCCTCACAGAAACCTTCAGAGACCCGGGCTTTTAAAACAGTTCCTGATATACCTTTTCAGGGATGCAAGAAGCAAAATTGCCAACAATCAATATGTTATGCTAACCCTTCTTGAAGCCCCCGTACTTGGATTCATCCTTTCATTCATAATCAGGTATATTCCGGATCCCGATTCAAGCGTCTACCTGTTCTCCGAAAATGAAAATATTCCAATATATATTTTCATGAGCATCATTGTAGCTCTGTTCCTGGGACTTACAATAAGTGCCGAAGAGATATTCCGTGACAGGAAAATACTAAAGCGTGAACGCTTCCTGAACCTGAGCAGAACCAGCTATCTTTTAGCAAAAATCACTATACTGATCTTCATATCGGCATTACAATCCGGAATATTCCTGGCAATTGCCAATCCTATACTGGGGATCAAAGGAATGTTTCTTCAGTACTGGGCTGCGCTTTTCACAACGGCATTTTGTGCCAATATGCTGGGTCTCAACATATCAGCTTCATTTAATTCAGCCATTACCATTTATATTATAATCCCTCTTCTCATCATTCCCATGATGGTACTCAGCGGAGCAATGTTCCCGTTCGACAAGCTGAACAGGACCATCGGGAGTGTTGAAAAAGTCCCGTTGATAGCTGAGCTTATGCCGACCAGGTGGATATATGAGGCTCTTATGGTAGCAGAATCCAAGGACAACAGGTACAGCAGGGTGGAGTACAACAGGGAGAAGGAAACCTATTATATTCTTCAGAAAAAGATCAGCATAGCCGATTTCAATAAGGTGCACAGGATACCCGAACTTACCAGGGCTCTTGAGACCAGCCTTGAAGAGTACAGAGCCAATACCGGGAATAATTTCAGCAGTCCCGGTTCAGCTCAGGGTACCAATACAAATAAATTCAGCAAACTGCTGCTCCTTAAGAACGAACTTACCAAAATCTCGGAAATTTATAATATCCCGGAATTCAGGTATATGGAATGTCTTACCCCTTATGAATTCAATCCCTCGGTTGCGGATTCCGTAACTGTTTACCTGAAAAAACTGAATGATATTTTCAGTAATGCCTCAAACTCTGCAAGTGAAAGGAAGGACAGGTTTTATAACCTCAACAGTGCAAGGCTTAATCAGCTGCGGAACGACCATTATAATTTCAAGCTTGAGGAGATTGTCACGAAATATTATGAACGAAAAAAGATCCTCCTCTACAAGAATTCCATAGTCCAGAATATTGATCCTATATATCTTGATCCATATAAAAGATGGTTCCTCGGTTTCAGAACTCATTTCTATGCACCGGCAAAATATATTTTCGGGATCCGGACAGATACTTTTACATTTAATATAATGCTTGTCCTGCTGAGCACTGTTTTCCTGTTTCTTGCACTGTATTATGAACTTCTTGCAAAAGCAATGAGATTCTTTGAAAAAATAAGGATACGAAAACGTATTATTAAGAGATTATAACTGAATTTTTATATTTTTGTACTAATCTTACTATCTTTTTAATGAAAGGGAGAGTTTTTGTCTTAATAGCAGCAGTTCTGTTTGCAGGTTGCTCTTGCAGAAATTCGGCAAATAAGACAGGGGAATTCATTTTTCCTGAATCTGATTCTGTTCCGATAGGAGAGTCTGAAAAACTGAGCGCGGAAGCTATTGCCGAGATCTCAAAGAATATTTCATCCCCGGTCGAAATAGCAAACCTGCTTCAACTGCTGGAGGTCCCCTTTTCACCTGAATATCTTGCCTCCTCAATAGATGCCAATAACCAGATAACAGCATTCGACAAGGCTCTTGCACTTGGGATTCTTGGCGCCGACCTGGGGTATCTTAATATGTATGAAAAAACAGGTACATCTATTGATATCCTTTCATCCATCAGGAAGCTTGCAGAAGGTATCAGGGTAGGCCAGTATTTTGATTTTGAGACTATTAAAAGGCTTTCACTAAATAAATCCAATCTTGATTCGCTTCTGTTCCTTTCCATCGACTCATATACGCAGATCGATGAGTATCTCCGCGATGATACCCGCGGGCACCTCTCATCATTAATGATCATCGGAGTATGGACGGAAGCTCAGTATCTTGCAACGCAGGTGGTGAAGAGATATCCCGATCAGATGCTTAAGGATCGTATCGGAGAACAAAAGATCATCCTGAATGATCTTATAATGCTTGCAAATCCCTACTGCGGAAAAGATCCGGAATTTGATACCCTGTGCAAATATCTCCAAAAAATAAAGGAAAAATACAGGGATATAAAAATCACATATACACTTGGCGAACCTGTAAGTGTTGAAAAAGACGGAGGGCTGATCGTTGAACAGACTGAAACAAGTGTTGTTGAAATGACTGACGAACAATTATCCGCTATCATTAACGTTACCAAGGAAATTCGCGATAGGCTGATTTTAAATAATTAGTATGAAAAAACATTTTATCTCTCTGTTGATGTTAATTACGACCGGAGTACTGTTAAGCGGCCAGACCAGTGATCCTCTTGTAAGCAGCTGCATTTCAAATGCAGGACCAAATGCCAGGTACCTAAAGGATTTCAGGGTACAACTGGGCAAGGCGCCAACTGCCGGCGAATTAAGGTATAAGGCTCAGATGTCACTCTGGAAGAATACAAAATACAGGTTCACAATGTGCAATTCCCAGGATTCACAGGGTAAACTCATTCTCAGTATTAAGGATGATGCGAACAAGGTGGTCCTTTCATCTTTCGATCAGAAATCCGGAAAAACATATCCATATGTGGATTTCATTTGCAATAGAAGCGGCATTTACAAGCTGAGTTTTGATTTCACCGAGGGTCAGCCGGGTTCTGGTCTAGGAGTTGTCTCTATGGTTAAATGACCTTTTCAGAGAATAAATAATATCTGAAGCAGAACAACAAGCAGAAAGAATCCTGAAAACATAATCTCAGGCACGATTTTTTTCCTTATAAATACAAAATAATGCGCCAGAATATAGCTGGCCGGGATGCCTGCTATCCATATCATTTCAACCGAAACAGACGGAAGTGAAAAGTATGCAGCCAGCGATATAAATAATGCCCATAAAAGAAGGAAAAAAGTTTTACGCGATTTTATTTTTTTCGAATTCATCTGCATTATGAGAAAAGATATGCTTATAAGGAAAATAAGGCCTGATAAGATGAGAATAATGATCGTCAGTCTTGAGAACTCATATCCCGGGGACTCACCGAAAAGATTCCAGGCAATGTCGGATAAAAAAACCCCGATATCCTTCCCCAGTACGTAATAAAGTCCTGTCAACAAAAAATACGGAGAGAGCAGGCCGAGAACTGAAATTGCCGGTTCTTTTATATTACCTGTCCTCAGCAGGGCAATACCTATTATCAACAGCAGGCCGAACCAGATCACGTTTATATAAAATAGGCTTCCGATTCCGATGAATATTCCGGCATCAAAATAACTGAATGCCGTACCTGGCTTTCTGTAGGTCTCCATGATCCTCATCACGGCCAGCATCAGGAACAGTGCTGCAGGCAGAACCGGATTGAGGACCTGGCATTCAGGAAAAACCGCACTGAAAAGGATGTAAATGACCGCCGGAAGAAATGTCCTTTCATTTATGAAAAAGACTGAAGTGTTGAAATAAGTCAGAAGGAATATCATTACCGTTACAATGATGAAAGAGAAGATCACTCCTGCCAGGGGATGGGTCCCGATAAGGTGCCTGACAATGCCGTAAAGGGGCATGGGGCTGGTTTCATAAACAGCCTGCACGGGCATCTGAGGATCAATGAATGCACTGATCCATAATGTTCCGAGAGTAAGAGCTATAAGGAAAATGACTCCCGGTCCGGTTCCCCTGAATAATCTTAAAAGCATTTATCCTGAAGATCAAATCCGATATCCGTTCTGTAATACATATTGTCGAACGACAGAAGCGCTGCATTTGCGTATGATCCGTGCAGAGCTTCTTTCATTGTTTTTCCCCATGCGCTGACAGCCAGTACTCTGCCCCCTGAAGTAACAATCTTATTATCTGATACTTTTGTGCCGGAGTGAAATAAAACACAATCCTTTTTGCGTTCAAGTCCCTTTATCTCCTTTCCTTTTTCATAATGCCCCGGGTATCCGCCCGATGCTATCATCACCGTGGTGACATACCTGTCATCAATCTCAAGTATTCTTTCTGACAGATTGCCTTCTGCCACTCCCTCCATGAGCTCGAATAAATCCGATTTAATCCTTGGTATTGTTGCTTCTGATTCAGGATCGCCCAGACGCGCATTATATTCAATAACATAAGGATCCCCCGCTACATTCATAAGGCCAAAGAAGATGAATCCCTTGTAAATGATTCCGTCATCTGATAACCCTTTCATTGTCGGTTCAATTATCCTATATCTTACCTTTTCCATAAATCCGGGATTTGCAAAAGGGACCGGTGAAACTGCACCCATGCCTCCGGTATTGAGTCCTGTATCACCTGCACCCACCCTCTTGTAATCCTTTGCTTCGGGCAGTAATTTGTATGTATTCCCATCAGTCACTATGAAAACAGACAGTTCAATTCCCTTAAGGAACTGCTCTATCACGACTTTTTGTCCTGCTGCCCCGAATTTTCCATCCAGCATCGCCAGTAGCTCTTTTTCAGCATCATCCAGGTCATCAAGTATCAATACTCCCTTCCCCGCTGCAAGTCCATCAGCTTTAATAACATATGGCGGATTGAAAGATCTCAGGAAACCTGGGGCTTCATGAATTGTTGACCTGTCAAAGCTTCTGTATGGGGCCGTCGGGATCTTATGTCTTGTCAGGAACTCTTTTGCAAAATCCTTGCTGCCTTCAAGCCTTGCTGCCGATTTGTCGGGGCCGATAACAGGTATGTCTTTAAGCAGATCATCATTCCGGAAGAAGTCGTGTATCCCGGCAACAAGCGGTGCTTCGGGCCCCACAATCACCATATTTATCTTTTTCTCGCGGACTGCTTTTTTAACTTCCTCAAAATTTTCAGGATCAAGCGGCAGATTTGTACCCGTTTCAGATGTTCCCGCATTTCCAGGGCCTATGAATATTTCAGTGACCTTTTTACTCTGTTTAAGTTTCCATGCAATAGCATGTTCCCTTCCGCCTGAGCCGAGAATAAGGATATTCATTTTTCAGAAATTAAAGTATTCCAAAAATAACTTTTAAATTGTTATTTCAAACCTGTAACCTATGTCTAAGGAATTCTCAATAAAATCCTCCAGGAAGTATTTACAATTCGAATCCGGAGAATCATGCAGCACTATCACTGAACCCGGTCTTATTCTTCTGTTAAGCAGATTCAATGAACGTTCAGCACTGAAGTTTTTGTCAAAATCATAGGGCATGATATCCCATAAAATTATTTTATATATTTTACGTAATCTTCTGTACTGGCTCAGCCTCAGATGGCCGTAAGGAGGACGAAAATACCTGCCTGATGTAAGCCTTTCGGCAGCTCTGATATCATCAAGGTATTTTTTATATGAGGTTTTCCATCCATCATAATGCCTGTAACCATGATTGCCGATAGTATGCCCCTGATCTATTATTGCTTCAACGAGGTCCGGGTATTTTTCTGCAGCTTCACCGCTGCAGAAAAATAGGCCTTTAACATGGTGTTTTTCAAGTACTTTCAGTATGAAAGGAGTGGATCCGGGATCCGGCCCGTCATCGAAAGTCAGGCATAATATCTTTTCTCTGGACTTTATCCTGAAAAGAGCTTCAGGATAGAGACAATGAGACAACAACGATGGCCTGAACAGCCTCATAGGTAATCAGCTACCGGAATATAGTTTTCCGTAATAAAAATTCATCAGTGGTTCAATCGTGGTTATCAGCATATCATCCTTCAGGTCTATCGCCAATCTGTAAATATCGAGCAATGCCTGCATATTGATACCTGTAGAATAATCAAGCCCGAATCGTTTATCGGGGCTCAGGCTTATCGCATAATCAAGATATCCTTTTGAATAGTCAATGATGTTTGTAAGAAGTTTATTTCCTTCTTCCTTGTTGCCGGATCGAATCAGGATCTCTGCTAGTCCTATTGAAAAAAAGTCATCAGCCATTTTTTCAGGGGGAACGATCTCAATTCCCTTGTATGCAACCTCAAGAGCCCTGGCCGTATCGCCAGTCTGAATAAATTCTCTGCCAAGATTCCCTAATATCCTTCTGAAGTTACTGAACATTCTCCTGTTATTCTCGTCAAGGTACACTGAAGGATCAGCCGCATTGCCCCACTTGAACTTGTTCATCATATTATCATACATCACATACGGATCTATCATCCCGAATTCGCCCTGTTCCGATTCATCAACCTTTATTGGTTCTATTCTGTAAGCCATGCCTTCCTGGACAAAATATTTTTCAAGGCCTTTATACTGGTGGAAAGGCACAGTTGTGGAAAAATATACCGGTCTACTCCATTTGTTTGTTGAAAGAAGATCCATGATGACAAGATCGCCCTTGAATGCATCCGCATCTGTAAATTCCCAGATCATCGGTGATACGATTCTGTCCTTAAAATATTCTTTTACCGTACCATTTGAAAGAACAACAGAAGTATCAACGTCGATAATAAACTTATTTGCCGGAAGAAAATTAAGGTAATCACCCTGACCGCTGTAGTCTATCATATATTTTCTGTCATCCATGCCTGCAAACTGCACTATCTCACTGAGTTTTACAGGTGCTTCAATTCTTTTGCTGACCGGCAGCTGTGTTCTTATGCCGTCAAGATATTTTTCATTCCCCAGGGAAAGCGGCATGGGATCAGATTCAAAGGCCTTCTGCTTCATCATTTCGATGTACCATCCGGCCTGTATATAGCTCAGGTTGGCCACTCTGACATCGGTCCTGATGCCCTCCACATCCTGTACATACCATACCGGGAATGAATCATTGTCGCCATATGTGAAAAGTATGCTGTTGGGGGCACATGATTCCAGGTAATTGGCACCGATATCCCTGGCAGTATAACGACCCGATCTGTCATGGTCATCCCAGTTTTCCACTGCCATAAGAACGGGACAGGCTGCCATGACGAGCACCAGGGTTACTATTGCTGCAATTCGATGATTGAGGATTCTCTGGAAAAGTTCATAAATGAACATGAATCCTATTCCGATCCATATTGCGAAGGCGTAAAATGATCCTGCATATGCATAATCACGTTCCCTGGGCTGATTCGGATACTGGTTCAGATAAAAGATTATGGCAAGTCCCGTCATCAGGAAAAATGCCAGTATCAGCCAGAAGCCTTTATTATCTCTTTTATATTGCCATAAAATTCCAGCTATTCCGATAAGAAGAGGGAAAAAATAATATTTATTGCTGCCCGCATTGTTTTTAAGATCATCAGGGAGATTATCGTTTCTTCCAAGCCGGGCCTCATCAATGAATTTGATCCCGCTTATCCAGTTTCCGTGAATTTTGTTACCGTTTCCCTGTATATCATTCTGACGGCCTGCAAAATTCCACATGAAATATCTGAGGTACATAAATCCCGTCTGATACCTGAAAAAGAACCGCAGGTTTTCGCCGAAAGTCGGACATATCAGGGTTTCCCTGCCTGAACCCGTATTGAATGTATATCTTCTCCCCTTTATCTTACCCCAGTATTTGTAGGCATCCTCATGCTCATGCTCAGGATCCGAACTATACATGCGCGGAAAGATCGTTGTAAATTCTTCGTTGTATTTATACTCCGGCCGATAATATGGCATATACTTCCCGCTTACCTTATTGTACCCTGCAATAACTTTCTTTACATCGACAGGAGGGGCGTTGTAATAAGGGCCATGAAACTTCGGTGAACTGCCATATTGCTGCATATTGATATAATATGCCAGCGAAAAAATATCTGACGGATTATTCTGGTTCATGGGAGGTTTTGCCGATGATCTGATCATTATCACGGCATAGGATGAATAGCCGATCATGATCACCGTAAGACATGTCATCACATAATTCAGTACAACTTTTTTCCTTTTAAGTGAAAACCTTATTCCAAAAACCAGCAGTGCTGCAAGAGCAGCCAGGAATATCAGGAGTCCGCTGTTATATGGCATCCCGAACACATTAACAAAAAGCAGTTCAAACCATCCGGCAATTTTCGGGATTCCCGGAATAAGTATGAAAACCATGAAACCCAGCAACAGAACAGCAAGAGTAAGTGTATATATTACACCTTTTGTCGTTACTTCATATTTCCTGAAATAGAAAACAAATACAAGAACGGGAAGTACCAGCAGATTGAGGCGGTGAATGCCAAGTCCCAGTCCCATTATATACGCGATAAGTATTATCCACCTTCCTGAATATGATTTATCAGCTTCCTCCTCCCATTTGAGCATAGCCCAGAATACCAGTCCCACGCAGAGTGATGATAATGCATAAAGCTCGCCCTCCACAGCTGAAAACCAGAAAGTGTCGGAAAATGTATAAGCCATTGCGCCTGTAAGGCCGCTTCCTATTATTGCAGGGATATGCTTTGATTCAAGTGAAGTGGTTCTTGTAAAGACCCTGCGTACCAGGTGGGTTATTGTCCAGAACAGGAACATTATTGCAAAAGCGCTGCAGATTGCTGAAAGCATGTTTACCATAAGAGCAGCTTTTGAAGCGTCGCCACCTGCAAAGAGGGTTGCTATTCTTGCAATCATCAGAAACAACGGTGCCCCCGGAGGGTGTCCTACCTGTAACCTGAAGCCTGATAGAATAAATTCGCCGCAATCCCAGAAACTGACTGTAGGTTCGACTGTCAGCAGATACACTACCGCTGAAAAAAGGAACATGAACCAGCCTGTAATACTATTCCAGCGGCGATAGGTGCCCCATACCGAATCCATAAATAATTTATTTAATGTGAAAACAAAGAACGTAAAAAATTAGGAATTGAGCTTATCCGACTATCACTTTAACGTCATTTTAACCTTATTAACCTGCTTTAGGAAAACACATACCCCCTGTCGCTTCGCGACATCCCCCTGAAGGGGGACTAAATCCTAAAACTTACTATAATCTTTCTAAATAACTGGGAATTAGCCCCTCTTCAGTGGGGTCGGGGGATTTTATAAAATATCTCCAGGGCCTGCTTTTCCATTGATCGCCGGCGTAGCTGATTCCGATCCTTGGCCCTCTTTCAACTGAAGGCTTAAAGCCATTATCCTCTACCCATATACGGTTTGAAGTAACAAGATCCTCTCCGTAATATGAACCATCAATTTTCAAAGCTTTTGTAAGTTTCCCCGGACCGTCAAATCCTTCAATGCCCCTTATCAGCGCTGCCTGCGGATCATTTTCTTCTCCTGCTACAAAATTGAGCATCCAGTACATACCATAGACAAAATAGACATATATCCTGCCGCCTGCCTGGTACATCACATCGGTCCTTGCGGTTCTTCCCCTGTTTGCATGACACGCTTCATCCTCAGTTCCCCTGTAAGCTTCAGTTTCGGTTATCATAAACCGCTGAATTTCACCATTTTTCAGTTTTAATACAAGTATCTTACCGATAAGTTCGGGGGCAACATTCAGAACATCCCTGATAAAGAAACTGCGTTTCACTCTTTTTACGCTGGTCATTTCAATACGGAATTTTATCTTCAAACTGCTCCCATATTCTGAACGCTTCCTCTCCCCCGGCATCCGGCAGATGAATAAAAGCGATTTTTCTTTCTGACGGATCACGTTTTATTTCGTCATAGATCAGGCTGTCGTTAAATCCCGAGGCAGCAGCATCAGAACGGTCAGAAGCATAAACTACTTTCCTTATACCCGACCAGTATATTGCCCCAAGGCACATGGGACAGGGCTCGCATGAAGTGTAAATTACACAATCTGAAAGGTCATGTGATTTCAGAATCTCAGAGGCTTTTCTTAGAGCAAGCACTTCAGCATGAGCAGTCGGATCATGAGTCAGAACAACCCGGTTATAGGTCTCAGCGATTATTTTCCCGTTCCTTGTAATCACAGCACCAAAAGGTCCCCCTCCTTCCTTTATACCGCCGCAGGCAATTTCCAGGGCACGCTTTAGAAAAGATCTGTCATCATTCATTTTCAAGATTCTTTTAAGACGAAAAGGATTGTAAAAATAAGCTTAGTTTTTCTTACCTGAATAAAATCTGTTCAATATTCTTTTTTTTTATGAAATATGTTGTATTTTTGCAAACCCGAAATCAGACGGTTTTTACATTAATTATAAGTATTTCAATTAAAAACAAATAACAAGTGGACACCTTAAGTTATAAGACAGTATCGGCAAACAAGACGACTGTTAATAAGGAGTGGGTTATAATTGACGCTGAAGGAGCAGTACTTGGTCGTCTTGCAACAAAAATAGCCAACATGCTGAGGGGCAAGCACAAAACTGATTTTACTCCGCACGTTGACTGCGGCGACAATGTTATTGTGCTAAATGCTGAAAAGGTAGTTTTAACAGGCGAAAAATGGTCTGATAAACAGTATGTCAGGTATACCGGATATCCGGGAGGCCAGAGATTCACTTCTGCCAAAGAGATGCTTAAGAAGAATCCGATAGGTCTTGTTGAAAATGCTGTCAGGGGAATGCTTCCCAAGAACCGTCTTGGGAGGGCTCTTTTCAAGAATATGCATGTCTATGTTGGAGCAACCCATCCGCACGAAGCACAAAAACCTAAAATAATTGAACTTAAATAACAACCAGGGAATATCATATGGAAGCTATCAATGCTATAGGAAGAAGAAAAGCAGCCGTTGCCAGAGTATATATGAGTGATGGCAAGGGCAAAATCACTGTCAATGGAAGGGACTATAAAGAATATTTCGGATCTGATATTCTTCATTTTATGGTTACCCAGCCGCTGCTTCTCATTAATGTAGCGGACAAATATGATATCAACGTGAATCTTGAGGGCGGTGGTGTCAAAGGTCAGGCTGAAGCTCTGCGTCTCGGTATAACCAGGGCTCTTGTAAAGGTTGATGAAGAAAACAAAAAGTCATTGAAGGCAAACGGTTTTCTTACCAGGGATCCGCGTGAGGTTGAAAGGAAGAAATCAGGAAGGCCGAAAGCCCGGAAGAGATTCCAGTTCAGTAAACGTTAGGAATTAGAATAGCAATCAATAGAGATGCAAGTTTAGTATCTAAATTGCAAAGACCTCCGCAAAGAGCGGGGCTACTCTGCAATTGATTGAATGAATGTAAACTTAAATTAGAAAAAATGCCCAGAACAACTTTCAAAGAATTACTTGATGCCGGTGTTCATTTCGGACATCTGAAAAGAAAATGGAATCCTGCCATGGCTCCTTATATTTTTATGGAGCGCAACGGAATCCACATTATTGACCTTGAAAAAACAATCATCAAACTCGACGAAGCAGCTTCAGCCATGAAGCATATCGCAAAATCGGGAAAGAAAGTGTTGTTTGTTGCCACCAAGAAACAGGCAAAAGAAATTGTTGCCGAAAAAGTCAGAAATGTAAATATGCCCTATGTCACAGAACGCTGGCCCGGTGGGATGCTCACAAACTTCCCCACAATCCGTAAAGCGGTCAAGAAAATGGGATCAATCGACAAGATGGCATCAGACGGAACTTTTATAAATCTTTCAAAACGCGAAAAACTCCAGGTAACACGGCAGAGGGCCAAACTGGAAAAAAACCTTGGAAGTATTGTCGACCTTACACGGCTTCCTTCAGCACTCTTTGTTGTTGATGTATGTAATGAACATATCGCCGTAAGGGAAGCCAAAAGGCTTGGCATTCCTGTTTTCGCAATGGTCGATACTAATTCCGATCCTACAGAAATAGATTTTCCCATTCCGGCCAATGACGACGCGTCAAAATCAATTTCACTGATCATTGAGATTCTCTGTCAGTCCATTGAAGAAGGTCTTAATGAAAGAAAACTCGAAAAAGATAAAGAACCCCTGGCGAAAGACGGGAGCTCTATCAGAAAAGATCTTGAAACCAAGGATATGCCTGAATCTCCTATAGAGGCAATAGTTGAAGAAGAAGAAGAGGAACCGGTTACAGAAGAACATGAAGAGGATGAGGGTGTTGCCGGTTCTGTTGAAGGATCTGAAGAAGAAGAAAAGTAGTTATTGCTTTGCCCGCCGAAGCCTTGGCGAAGGTGGGATTATTATTTATTAATTATTTACCAGAAAAAATATTAAGATGGCTACAATTACAACTGCTGATGTTGCAAAACTCAGAAGGGTCACCCTTGCCGGAATGATGGACTGCAAGAAAGCCCTTGAAGAAGCAGATGGAAACTTTGATAAAGCAATTGAAATAATCAGAAAGAAAGGACAGGCTGTTGCCAATAAAAGAGCTGACAGGGAAGCTACTGAAGGTGTTGTTCTGGCAAAAACAAGCGCAAACGGCAAATTCGGAGCCATGGTCGTCCTGAACAGTGAGACTGACTTCGTTGCTAAAAATGCTGATTTTACAGGACTTGCAAATAAAATACTTGATACGGCGGTAACAAAAAATCCTGCTGACCTTGAAGTTTTAAAATCCCTTCCCCTGGAAGGAACAAAAATCGGAGATAAGGTTGTGGAATTTATCGGAATAATTGGTGAAAAGCTCGAATTATCATATTACGAGAAAATTGAAGCTGCTCATGTCCAGGCATATATTCATCCGGGAAACAAGCTTGCAACACTTGTCGGTTTTTCAAAAGCCGGTCTGGATATCCAGGTGTACAAGGATGTGGCAATGCAGGTAGCTGCCATGAATCCTGTTGCAGTTGATAAGAATGATGTTCCGCAGAAAATCATTGACCAGGAAATTGAGATCGGAAAAGAACAGGCAAGGCGCGACGGGAAACCTGAAGAGATGCTTGAAAAAATTGCACAGGGGAAACTAGGCAAATTCTACAAGGAGAGCACCCTGCTTAATCAGGAATTCATAAAAGACAACAAACTTACTATCGGACAGTATCTTAAATCAGTTGATAAGGATCTTACAGTGACTGCCTTCAAAAGATACACTCTTAACCTGTAAGCGTTCGTTCATAATTCAATATCATAGGTGGCACCCCCTGGCGTCACCTATTTTTTATTACATGTACTCATCCCCCATACCCCCTTCTCTGCTAAAGCAAAGAAGGGGGCTTAATTTACTGTATACCAATAGATTCCCCCTCATTGTTTCAGCAGGGAAGGGGACGGGAGGGGGCGGGTACATGTGAAAATTAGTACTATCTTTACAATAATTAAACCATACTATGAAATATTCAAGGATCCTACTGAAGCTCAGCGGCGAATCAATGGCCGGGAAAGACAGTCACGGTATTGATGAAACTGTTCTTGATAAATATGCAAAGCAGATAGTTGAGGTGGTAAATGAAAATTGCGAGGTTTCAATTGTCATAGGCGGAGGAAACATCTTCCGGGGCTTAAGCGGGACACGATCGGGTTTTGACAGGGTAAAAGGCGACCAAATGGGCATGCTGGCTACAATAATAAACAGCCTTGCACTGGAGAGCGCAATCAAAAAGCATGGAGGAAAAGCAACTGTCTTCACTTCAATAAGAATGGAACCCGTGGGAGAACTTTATAACAGGGACAAAGTTGTTGAAGAAATGAAAAGAGGCTTCGTCTGCATCCTTTCGGGCGGAACAGGAAATCCATTTTTCACAACTGACACTGCTTCAGCCCTGAGGGCAGTGGAGATCGGCGCAGATGTACTCTTAAAGGGAACCAGGGTGGACGGTGTCTATACTGCCGATCCGGAAAAAGACCCCAAAGCCCGTAAATTTGAAAGGATCTCTTTTGAGGAGGCAATTGCACTAAGGCTTAAAATAATGGATCCCACTGCTTTTACCATGTGCCGTGAGAATATTATGCCTGTAATAGTATTTGACATGAACAAGCCCGGTAACCTGATGAAAGTTGTTAACGGGACAAAAACCGGGACACTGATTTTTAATTAAAAAGGAAATTGCATTTCAGTCTAATTTATTATTTTTGTTTATCCTGGAATATTTTAACCGGAAATTTGACAGATAATAAATCCATATAACCTGATCTATATGAATGAAGAAGTCGAACTGATAATAGAAGAGACCAAGGACAGGATGGAAAAAGCTCTTTATCATCTTGAGCATGAACTTGCCAGGCTTCGGGCGGGCAGGTCAAATCCTGCGCTCCTGGATGGGATAACAGTTGACTATTACGGAGTCAACTCACCATTGGCACAGGTTTCAAATATAAATACTCCTGATCCAAAAACTATCCTGATCCAGCCATGGGAAAAAACCATGCTGGGAACAATCGAAAAAGCCATCATGGCGGCTAATATTGGCCTCACCCCGATAAATAACGGGGAAATTATCCGTATAAATATCCCGCCGCTTACTGAAGAGCGACGTCATCAGCTTGTTAAACAGGTCCGTAATGAAGGCGAAACAGCTAAAATAAGTGTCCGCAATGCCAGGAAATGGGCAAATGACGAATTAAAACAGCTTCTTAAAGACGGCCTGCCCGAAGACACTGAAAAAGATGCTGAAGAAAAAGTACAGGAACTGACAACCAGCTACAATGACAAGGTGGAGAAAGTCATGGACCTGAAAGAAAAGGATGTTATGACGGTTTAAGTTTTAATGTATACTTCGCCGCTGCCTTTACCGCTTCATCAGAAAACGCATCCTTATAAAATTCCATGTTTATATAAGCTTTCATCTGCGACAGGTAAAACTCGCTTGCAGGAATCCCTGATGCACCTGTCGGGATTACCGTAAGCGATTCATCCCAGTTTGCTGTATTAAAAATATGTCTTTCTGAAGCTCCGTGATTTACCTTAAAACCTGGTTCAAATGAATATGGACTAACAGTATGATTGCTACCCCCAACTGTGTACTCATCCGAATTAAATCCAAATACTTTATCAAGGAGCGGCACAGCAGATCCCAGAGGATGTTCAATGGTGATTTTATGAATATTACCCCATTTCCAGTTTGACTGGTCTTCCCCGAACTGCGTGGCAAGGTATGCAACACAATCCTTGAAACTCTTCATAATTATATCATCAAGCGTCTCTTTTTCCGGTGTATCAACATTATCAATCCACTCATCGGGTCCTGTTTTAAGAATTCTGTATATATAATAGTCTTTGATAACATTATAGGCAACTGATACGGACAAGTAATTATCATATAGTTCCTGCAGTTCATCAGCGAGAATGTTCCTGATGAAACTAATTCTGAAGGATTCAAAGACTGAAGGTGCTGCCAGATCTGCATTCATATCATAGTCCCACCCTGTGAACGTATCCAATGCATTTGTTTCAGCAGAAGTAAGGTCCTCTTTTCTGTCATTCACTTTCAGTATGAAAGGCGTCATCAAGGCAGCAAATTCGGAATGCTGGTCGGTTATCATTCTTTTAAAATCATCCATATTAAATATTTCCTTTTCATCCAGCATTTTCCTGATTCTGCTGATCCTGTAAGGAAGAGCAAAGGCTGAACTTATGTAGTATGGATAATCATCGTCTACCGTTTTGTTATTTGCTGAAGAAACATATCCTTTTTCAGGATTAAAGCTGGAAGGAAGCTGTTCAAACGGCACGAATCCTTTCCAGTCAGATTCTTCTGTTTCACCATTCCTAATAAATACCCCGTTCCCTTGTCTTATTGGAATACCTCCTCCCGTGTTAAGTCCAATATTGCCATCGACATCAGCATAAACAAAGTTCTGGCTTACTGACCTGAATGTCTTAATAGCTGAACGGAAGTCATCCCACCCTGAGGCTCTGTTCAGCAGGCAAACAGTCCGGAGTTCATCGCTGTAATCATATCCGGACCATCTCATACTCAGAGCTGCATCCTCTATTTCTCTGTATCCGGATACAATCGGCCCCCTGTGAGTATATTTAATAATAACCGAATCCAGGATTCCTCCTTTTATATTTATTATTTCTTTCCTCACTACCATATTTTTCCATTCGCCATTGAAATAATACTGATTATCATTTTCAGGATTAATTTTTTCAGTAAAAAGGTCAACATCGTCTACCATAAGATTAGTCATGCCCCAGGCAATTTTCTCATTATGTCCGCAAACTATAAATGGCTGACCAGGAACGGCAACTCCCGTAACATTAAGTTTTCCGGGTATCACCTGATGCATTTGAAACCATATACCCGGAGAACCAAATCCCAGATGCATATCGTTTGATAGAATCGGTTTGCCAGTTTCAGTCTTTTTACCTGCGACTGCCCAGTTATTGCTTCCTGAGAATGAAATAACACCCAATGCTTTCAATTTATCCATCGATGAAATAAAATCCCGGGCTTCTTTTAACAGAGTATCATTTATTTTAAAATCAGGGAAAACAACAGGATTTTCAGTATTCCAGTCAGGAATAATCTGAGTTGTCTTTTCAATTCCAAGTTTTTGTGCCAGCCTGTAATAAAAAATCTCCTGTGTAAGATTATCTTTTGCCAGATCCCAACCCATATATCCTATTATATTGGCTATATCTTCCAGTTTCCAGGGTTCAGGTTTATAACCAAGGATCCTGAATTCAGGCGGGAGCTTTTTCCCTGTATCATTTATATAAGTATTCACACCATCAGCAAATGACTGTAGCCAGGATATAATTACAGGATCTTCACTGCTCAATACCAGTTTTGATTTTGCAGTCATTTCGAGGCATCTCAGGAATTTATCCGTCTCTGCCAATGATTCGCCCATAACTTCGGACAATCGTCCTGTGGTGGCACGCCGAATCAGGTCCATAAACCACAGTCTTTCCTGAGCCATTACATAACCCACAGCTAAATAGAGGTCATGCTCATTCTCTGCATAAATATGCGGCATGCCCCTTTGGTCCCTGAACACTGTAACTTCTTTTGTAAGTCCTTTAACTGTCAGTTCACCCTCATATTGCGGAAGGGCTCCTCTTTTGATGCCTGTAATGAGGATCAGTCCTGCAATGACTGCAATTACGATCAGCGCCAATAGAGAGATCAGGATGATTTTAAGGATTTTCATGATTTTCTTATTTAATTATACTAATTTACGATTTTGACAGGATTATCAGTATCTCACTCCTCTGAGTCCCGAAGTACAGTTCCTGCATATTTCAGTCATATAACGTCCTGAAAGTATACTCTTTCTGAATATCCTGTACCTGGAGCCGTTCCAGATATCCCTGAAAGTTTCTTCGTTAATGTCTCCCATGAGATGCTCAGCGTTCTTATCGAAGCAACAGGGGATCACTTTCCCGTCCCAGGTTATCACCGGGTTAAGCCACAGCCTTGCACACCTGTCGGGAAGAGGATTTTTAATTGAGTATTTCCCGTTTTTCTTTTGATATCTTAAATACTTCTGATTTAAAGGAAGCCATGTTTCAAAAGCTCCTGCATTGATTATCTGTAATGATTTCATACGGAAGGAAGCTTTCATCTCTGAGGCAAAATGCCTTGCACTGTGTATCTGATCCTCATTTTTCCTGTTCACAAGGAATTGAATTTCAAGCTTTAAAGGTGAACCGGCTTTTTTGTTTGCTTTATATACATTCCTGATCCCCTCCATTACCACAGTCATGTCCCCGTTTATCCTGTATGATGAATATGTTCCCTGATCCATTCCGTCAAGCGATACAACCAGCCTGCTCAATCCTGATCGTACAATCCCTTCGGCATTTTCCGCTGTCAGAAAATGTCCGTTTGTAGATACTGTTGTATTGATATTCCGCGATTTTTTCAAAAAGCTGAAGAACCTGGGGTGCATCATTGATTCTCCCTGGAAATTAAGTGTTGAATAGTAAAGGTATGGTCTCAGCTCGGATATTATTTTGTCGAACATATCCAGTTCCATAAAACCTTTTTTTCTTGTCATCAGTCCTGATCCTGTAACGCATTCGGGGCAATTCAGGTTGCAATGGTTCGTCAGTTCCACTCCTAGGGCAGGGGGCATTCCGTACACAACAGCCTTGCCGGTTAGTGTGCTGTGGATGTAAGAATAGACTGCGGATAATGCATTAACCGGTTTAACGAACGGTATTGTCATCAACCTGAATATTGGACTGAAGTAAGATAGAAAATATTTTCAAGGAAAAACATAGGGTTTCGAGGTGTAGTTCAGGTCTTACAATTGAAAAACAAAGAAAAATTAATTATCAATTTTATAACCAAATTACAAATTGCCATGAAAACACTAAGAAACATTTCGCTTTTTGCAGTAATTGTTCTGCTGGCATTTACCTTTCAGACAGTTTCCGGAGTCGATTCCGGCACAAGGAAGAAAGACGACCAGCAGGTTTACCTTACCCTGAAGGGGAAGGTGGTTGATGCTGAAACAGGAACGCCTCTTGTTTTCGCAACTGTTGCCGTTTCGGAATCCAATGTTGCGGTTGTAACAAACATTGACGGGGAATTCACTTTAAAGGTTGGTGAAAGTCTTGTTTCCAAAAACCTTGAGATCACATACCTGGGGTATAAGAACATGGTTATTGCCATTAGTTCGATGCGTGACAACGGGTATAAGAATATGATCCGTATGGAAACAGCCCCTATTCCCATCAAAGAGATCATTGTCAAGCCATTGGATCCCGATGCCATCGTTGAAAAGGCTATAGGAAGGATCAACAAAAACTATGAGTCTGTACCGAATCTTATGACAGCATTTTACAGGGAGACAATCCGCAAGAACCGCTCGTATGTTTCCATAGGTGAAGCAGTGGTTGAAATCTTCAAGGCCCCATACGCCAATGATATCCGGTTTGACGGTACACGTATTTACAAGGGAAGAAAAAGTTCGGATGTTGAAAAAGTTGATACGCTTTTGTTCAAGCTCCAGGGTGGTACAACAAGCGTGCTTCAGCTCGATATTGCCAAGAACACTGAGTCGGTTCTCACGTCAGAAGCAATGAAATATTATAATTATTCGCTTTCAAATGTCATTGAAATAGACGGCAGACCTCATTATGTAATTGACTTCATACAGAAACCTTCAGTTGAGGAACCTCTGTTTATGGGAAGTCTTTACATAGAAATGGATTCGTATGCAATTACAGAGGCTGAATTTGGTTTCAACCTCTCAGACAAGGAGGCTGCTTCCTATATGTTTATAAGGAAAAAACCGCTTGGTGTTGAGGTAACTCCTGAAATTGCTACCTACCGCACAAAGTACCGCGAACAGGATGGTAAATGGTATTTTGCATATTCCAGGGCTGAGGTAAAATTCAAGGTTGACTGGAAGAAGAAACTCTTCCATACCTACTATACAACCATGTCGGAAATAGCAGTTACCGACCGTACTGCCGAAGAAGTTATTAAATTTGCAGGAAAAGAGAGAGTGAAATATTCAGATGTATTTACAGAAAAAGTCGGCGCATTTGTTGATCCTGATTTCTGGGGCGATTATAACGTAATTGAACCCGATCAGAGCATCGAATCAGCCATTCGCCGGCTTAGCAGAAAACTTAAATTCAGTGACAGGGAAGATTATATGAAACAGTAGTCTAATGATCGGGGACAGTGAAATAATAAGGAGGATCCGGCAAGGTGATACTGGACAGTTTGAGTCACTTTTCAGATCCTCCTATGTTTCCCTGGTCCGATATGCAAAGACACTTGTTAAAGACCACGATACAGCCGAGGAAATTGTTCAGGACCTTTTCTTCAGGTTATGGCAGGATAAGGAAAAAATAAAAATTGAAAGTTCTTTGAATGGTTATCTCTTCAGGGCGGTCCACAACCGCTCCCTGCATTGGATTGAACATAACAGGGTGGTTGAAAAATATGTCCGCGAGGCAGAATACAGCCAGACTGATAAAGTTGAAAATCCTTCCGAGATAATCCAATATAAAGAACTTCAGTCAAAAATTGCAAAGATACTTGCACGACTGCCGGAAAGATGCGGCAGGATCTTTTGCATGAACAGGTTTGAAGGATTAAAATACGCGGAAATTGCCGAAATACTTTCTGTCTCAGTTAAAACAGTAGAGGCAAACATGGGAAAGGCACTAAAAGAATTCAGAAAAACACTAAAAGAACAATGAAAGAGAAAATGAACATAGAGAAGTTTACCGACAGGGACTGGGAAGAGCTTGCTTCAGCTTTGTCAGAAGAAAAGAGTGATCAGGCAGAACTGCTTGAGAGGTTTCTGTCTGAAGACGGGAATAACACAGTGGAATTATGGAAAAAGCTGAGAGATATGAATGATAACAGGGAAATCAATGTTGATGAAGCATGGGATAAAGTGTATTCCAGGCTTAGAGAATCCGGGGAAATGATAAAGAAAGTTCCGTCCGGAATACTTCTTATAAGAAGTCGCTTTATGAAAATAGCTGCCGCAGTTCTTATTATCCTTAGCCTGGGAATAGTTTCTCTTTATGTCGGCATGCACAATAAAATGATAACTGTCGCCACTACCGGTGATCAGAAAAACCTTGAGGTTACCCTTCCTGACAGAAGCAATGTCTTCCTGAACCGTAATACTGAATTAAGCTACAGGGCAAACTTCGGAAAATCACTGAGAAGAGTTTCTCTCTCAGGTGAAGCATTTTTTGAAATTACTGCCGATGCTGAAAAACCATTCACTGTCGATGCAGGAGAAGCCAGTGTGACGGTTATCGGTACATCCTTCAATATTATAACAAATAATCCTGATTCAGCTGTGGAGGTTTATGTTGAAACCGGTAAAGTAATGCTCTCCGATAATGCCGGAGCCAGGAATCTTTCACTTGAACCGGGTTATATTGGGACAATGGATACAGAGATCTCGGGAAGAACACTTAATGACAATCCCAATTATATGTCGTGGAAAACCGGTGTGCTTGTCTATAATGGACAAACACTCGATATTGTCTTCAGGGACCTGAAGAGAGTCTATAATATGAATATAATTGCTGACGATCCCGAAATATCTGACTTACCATGGGTTTCACCACCCATTGATAACCAGCCGCAGGAAACAATTATTCGTTTAATTTGTCGTAGCTTTACACTGAGCTATTCTAAGGATGGGAATGTTTACCATCTTTCCAAAAAATGACTCACAGATTGAAAGATGTTGTTCTTCAATGGCTTACATTGCAAAAGGATTTCAGCCATTGCTTTGCTGATCCTGCTGATACAATGGCAGACAGCGAAGTGTCAGACAGGTATTCTTGATTCAGTATTTACCTTCAGGGCAGGTTCAATAAAAACAATTAATGCCCTGAATCTTATTACCAGACAAACAGGTTACTACTTCACCTACGACAGCAGGCTGATTGATCCGGAAAAAAAGACTGAAATGACATTCAGTGACATTAAACTGAATGTCATTCTGGCCAGCATCCTTAAGAATGACTCGCTTGAATTCTCAGTAATTGATAAATACATCATCATCTCAAAAGCCATCCGGCCTCCGGTAACAAAAATTGATTCGCTGCCTGCCGTTGAACTCAATAATATTTCAGGGACCATCGTTGATGAAGAAACCGGGGATCCTCTGCCGTTTGCCACTATCGCATTAAAAAACAAGGGCAGAGGGACAGTGACAAACAGCAATGGTGAATTCCAGCTTAAAATAACATACGATTGCCTTAATGATACACTGTCTCTGTCATACCTGGGATTTAAAGGAAGAGAGATCCCTGTCAGACACTCTCTCGGCAGTAATTTCAGGATAACAATGACACGCGAATTCATACCTATACCTGAAATTATCATCAGGACCCAGAGTCCGCAGGAAATAATCTTCAAAACCGTTTCTTCGATCTCCCGCAATTATGGCAACTCCCCGGCAATGCTTACAGGTTTTTACAGGGAAGGTGTAATGAAGAAGGAGGAATTGCAGGTATATTCCGAAGCTGTTCTCCAGATTTACAAGAGCGCATATTCCGGTTCTCTCCTGGGCGACCAGATAAAAGTATTTAAGAGCAGAAAAATAGAAAACAGAGACCTCAGTGATACTCTTGCCGTGAGGCTTAAGGCAGGATTAAGTACATGTCTGGAACTTGACGGGGCAAAAAACATTTTTGATTTCATCGAAAGAGGAAGTATGCCTGAATACAGCTACAGGATCTCTGATATTGTCTCTTATGATGATGAAGCTGCCTGGGTGATTGATTTTGAGCAGAGGGAAGGTGTTGAAACACCATTGTTCAGGGGAAGCATATATATCAACACCGATGATTTTGCATTACTCAATGCAGATTTTGAGCTTAATCCGAAATATATTCTGAAATTAAAAGACTCCTTTATCTTAAGTCCTACACGCGGATACAGTACGTGGCCGGTTTCAGTAAAATACATGGTCAGCTACCGTAAAGTCAATAACAGGTATTTCCTCAACCACGTAAGAGGAGATCTTATCTTTTTATCAAAGCAGAAGAAAAAGCTCTTCAACAGTCAGTTCAGTGTTTTCTTTGAACTTGCCGTTACCGGGATAAGTCTGGAAAATGTCGGGAGGTTTGACAGGGAAGAGCTTGCTCCTATTCATTCAATATTCTCTAAAGTCATTGATGATTATGATCCCGGTTTCTGGCAAAACCAGGATTTCCTTAAGCCTGAGGATAATCTTCTCCAGGCGCTTAAAAATATGAACGTGCGGCTGCTGGAATTCTCGGAGAAATAGGACTCGAAAGCTATATAAGTATTCATACCAACGAAAGCCCCTAAATCCCCTGAAGGAAACTTTTAAGAACCCCCTTTAGGGGGCAGGGGGCTAAAGGATTAGTACTTGTTTATAAGGTCATACAACTCGGTCAGATCAGGTGTAAGTATGATATCCGTCCTCCTGTTCTTCTGCCGGGCTTCTGATGTATTAGCCGTTTCTACCGGCACATATTCGCTTCGTCCTGAAGCCGTCAGGCGTTTCGGATCAATCCTGGAGCCTTCAAGCAGGGTTCTTACGACTGTAGTGGCCCTTTTCACACTAAGATCCCAGTTATCCCTCAGCTGGCCGCCACCGGGATTATATGGAACATTATCCGTATGTCCTTCTATTGTGATCTGGATATCGGGATTTCTTTCAAGCACTGCTGACAGCTTTTTAAGCGCATTCCTGCCATTAGCGTCGATCTCCCAGCTGGCAGATCTGAAAAGGAGCTTTTCATCAAGAGATACATATACCTTGCCGTTTTTCATCGTAACTGTCAGACCATTATTCTCAAATCCCAGAAGCGCCTCGGAGACTTTGTTTTTAAGATCCTGGACAATTCTCTTCTGTGCATCAAGGACTTTCTCAAGCTCCAGCATCCTTGCATTCCTCTTTTCAAGTTCAAAGGTAAGCTCGTCAAGCGCAGCTTTTTTTGTATCGAGAGTCTCCTCAAGCTGACGTAAGAGATCTTCTTTTGCCTGAAGATTAGCCTGGACAGCCTGTAATTCCGCAAGAAGCTTCTGTGTCTCTTTGGCGCTGCCGCGGATCAGCTCTTCCTGCGCATTCTGCAGATCATTATATTTAGCTGAAATATTATTGAATTCCTCAAGAGCTTTATCCCGTTCAGCTTTCACAGATCCTATTTCCTCCTGAATTCCGGTCATATCTTTTTCGAGGAGTGCAATCTTTGTCTCCAGTTCCCTGTTTGCCATTTCAAGGCTGATGTTATCTGTCTTGAAATCGTCTCTCTCATTCATATATTGCCAGCTTGTATCCTGCAGGCTTTTGAATTTTTTCCCTGATACACAAGACACTGAGGATAAAACCATTAATAATACCGCGCAAATAATGAAAAGTGTTCTTTTCATGGCCATGATTTATTTTTTATAAAACAATCTTATCCATTAAATATTGTATTCTGAACTTGTCAGATTGGGGCAAAATTAAGAAATCCCCACAATGCATCAGCAAACATCAGGGAATAATAATTGTTATATTTGCTGGTTATTCTTTCGAAATGAATACGGAAGAGAGCCTGTTGTTTAAAATATCATCTCCTGAGGATCTCAGGAAGCTCGATCCTTCCGATCTGGTGAAGGTCAGCGCTGAGCTTCGCCAGTTTATCATCGATGCTGTAAGTACAAATCCCGGGCATTTTGGCGCTAGTCTTGGTGTAGTTGAACTCACTATTGCCCTGCATTATGTTTTCAACACACCCTATGATAAGATTATATGGGATGTAGGACACCAGGCATACGGACACAAGATCCTTACAGGCAGGCGTGAAAAATTCATGACCAACAGAAAGTACAAGGGCATCAGCGGTTTCCCGAAAATGACTGAGAGTGAATATGATGCTTTTGGTACCGGGCATTCTTCGACATCCATATCGGCAGCCCTTGGTATGGCAGTCGCCTCAAAGAGAAAAGGAGAGGCAAGGCATATTGTTGCTGTTATCGGCGATGGAGCCATGACAGCGGGTGAAGCTTTTGAAGGACTTAATAATGCAGGGATAACAAAATCCGATCTGCTGGTCATCCTAAACGACAATAATATTGCCATTGATCCCAATGTAGGTGCCCTTAAGGAATATCTCCTTGACATCACTACCAGTAAAACCTATAACAGGTTCAAGAATAAAGTGTGGAACATGCTCGGGATTTTTGGTCGGTTTGGGCCGAAAACCCGTACCCTTGCATCTCAGATTGAATCCGGATTAAAAAGCACGATCCTCGATAAAAGCAACATTTTTGAAGGTATGAATTTCCGGTATTTTGGCCCTATTGACGGGCACGACGTGCTTCACCTCACGAGAGTACTTGAAGACCTTAAGAGAATCCCCGGACCAAAGCTCCTGCATTGCCTCACTGTTAAAGGGAAAGGTTTTAAACAGGCCGAAGTCCACCAGACAGCCTTTCATGCCCCGGGGAAATTTGATAAGGAGACCGGGGAACTGATTGATATTCCTAACGGAGACACTCTTCCTGCTTACCAGGAGGTTTTCGGAAGAACAATTCTTGAGCTTGCCCGCAAAAATGAGAAAATCGTTGGCATAACCCCTGCGATGCCTACCGGATCCTCATTAAGCATTATGATGAAGGAAATGCCCGACAGGACATTCGATGTCGGCATTGCTGAACAGCATGCTGTAACATTCTCTGCGGGACTTGCAACCCAGGGTCTTATACCTTTCTGCAACATTTATTCATCATTCATCCAGAGAGCTTATGACCAGGTTATCCATGATGTTGCACTTCAGAATCTCCACGTGGTATTCTGTCTCGACCGGGGAGGACTCGTCGGTTCAGACGGTGCGACCCACCATGGATTTTTTGATATTGCATTTATGCGCACAATACCTAATATGATCGTCAGCGCTCCAATGGATGCCGTTGAACTGCGTAATATTATGTACACTGCCCAGCTTGAACATAACAAAAAGCCATTTTCGATACGGTACCCCAGGGGACGCAGCTTGATTGAAGACTGGGAAAGACCGTTTGAAGAAATTACGATCGGGAATGGTCGCCTGTTAAGTGAAGGAAATGATATTGCAGTTCTGAGCCTCGGACAGCCGGGAAATAATGTTGTACCCGTTGTGAAAAAGCTTAAAAAGGAATCAATTACAATCACGCACTGGGATATGAGGTTTGCTGCTCCCCTCGATAAGGAAGCATTGCATTCGGTCTTTAAAAAGTTCAAAAAAATCATTACTGTTGAAGATGGGGTCCTTAAGGGTGGATTCGGCAGCGCAATAATTGAGTTTATGTGCGACAATGCTTACAATGTTGAAGTGAGACGTCTCGGTATTCCTGATTACTTTGTGGAACAGGGCAGCCAGGAAGAGCTTTACCATGAATGCGGGTATGACCAGACAGGGATTGAAAGGACAATAAGAGATATGTTGAAGGGAGTTGAAGAGGGTTGAAGGGAGTTGAAGAGGGTTTAAATAAAAGGCGACCGGCCACCGGCTACCGGCAAAAAAATAAAAACCTTTGTGTAACTTCGTGTGTACTTTATGCTTTTTGTGGTTAAATAAACATAATATGAAAAGAATTCTGCTTTTGACTGTTTTAGCACTATTTATGCTGTCGTGCAGTAATAGTAAGAAAGAAAACTGGATACAGCTCTTCAACGGAAAGGATCTCGATGGCTGGGTGATCAAGATAAAGGGCTATCCACTCGGCGAAAATTACAACAATACCTTCAGGGTGGAGGATGGCATCATGAAGGCCAGCTATGACAAGTATGAAAAGTTTAACGGAGAATACGGACACATCTACTATAAGACCCCCTTTTCAAGCTACAAGGTAAAGGTGGAATACCGGTTTGTAGGTGAGCAGTGTCCGGGAGGGGCTTCATGGGCATTCAGGAATAACGGTATCATGTTCCACTGCCAGTCGCCTGAATCGATACTTCTCGACCAGGATTTTCCTGTTTCGATAGAGGCCCAGCTTCTTGGCGGTGACGGGATGGCGGAAAGACCCACAATGAATGTCTGCACACCCGGAACAAATATTGTAATTGATACAACTCTCATTACGCAGCATTGCACAAATTCGAGGTCAAAGACCTTCCATGGTGATGTGTGGGTAACGGCAGAACTGGTTGTTTATGGCGATAGTATTATATACCATCTTGTAAACGGTGACACAGTTCTCACCTACAAAAAACCCCAGATCGGCGGAAATAATAAGCCTGAAGGCTATCCGGTACCTGACGGGACACCTCTTAAGGAAGGGTATATAGCGCTGCAGGCCGAGAGTCATCCGACAGAGTTCAGGAAGGTGGAGATACTGAGGTTGGAAGATAAAAGATAAAAGTTTTTTTTATTTTCGCAGACTGGCTTTGTCCTGCCCGGATGGCGGAATTGGTAGACGCGCTGGTCTCAAACACCAGTAGCAGCAATGCTGTGTGGGTTCAAGTCCCACTCCGGGTACTTAAAAAAAAGCGAGAGTGAGAGTGAGAGCGAGTGTGCTCGAACGAAGCTCTCGATTTTTTTTCCTCGCTCCCGTACTCACACTCACTCTGATTGTATCTATATCTTAATAAATATCCTGTTCTTATACAGCCAGTAGCATATATACCACAATGCAGCCCATGCTGCTATACCGGTTATTGTATCCGCAGTAATCGTGCCTGCCCAGGAAAAAAACAAATCACTGAATGGTTTTGCTATCTTCCTTAAAATATTAGCGGTGCCGATATGAAAGAAAATATATATGAAGATACAGTTCATCCCAACAATTATGAAGAACTTTGCTCCTTTTGCAAAAAGTTTCTTCACATCAATAATCCAGTAGCTGAAACAGAGAGCCAGTATTGTCCATCCACCGCTGGCAAATACAAATGAAGATGTTGCAATTTTTTTAATGATGGGTGTAATATTCAGCAGATCAAGCCCATATCCGATGACAAGTGCTGTGATACCGGCAATTATCAGAATCCTGATCTTTTCTTTTGAGCTTTTCCCGCTCATAAGAAGCTTGCCGCAAAGAACGCCCCAGACAGTATGTGCTGTGGTTGAAACGAAATTAAGAGTTGCCCATTCGCTGGCTTTATCAACACCTTCTATTGTATTATTGAACCAGGCTCCAAGATTTTCGTAATTCACCCATGGATGGTTAAATCCTTCTGCAGGGAAAAACCGGTAGGCAAGATCAATTAGCAACAGAACTGCCAGGGTAAAAACAATCTGAAATGTATAACTTTTTTTCCTTATCAGGAAAGCTACCAGGTAGGTTACTGACAATTGGGCAAGTACATTCTGAAGCCTTAATACAAAATGCCCTGCTTCAATAAAATATAGCGCCCAGCCTATGAACAGCAGTAGCAATGAACGTTTAACAGCATGCAGTGTAATCTGCCTGTTCGTGGCTCCCTTTTTTTCCCTGTTGGCTACAGCAAATGGAATTGCAACTCCGACAATGAACATGAAGAAAGGTTGTATCAGATCCCAGAAATGGAGACCGTGCCATTCGTGGTGTTCAAGCTGGGTACCAATGAAATGTATTACTCCACTGTTATAATTAAGCAATGTGCTGTAAAGGTGCGATGCTTCCCCTGCAAGCATAAACATGGTAAATCCGCGGAAGAAATCCACAGAGGCAATTCTTCCCGGTAACGGGGAATCGAATTTCTGTGCATTGATATTCATTTTCTCAATTTTTATTTCATAACAAATTATAAATGCTCATGCCAGGTTTTCAAACTCTATCCCGATCTTTTTGAGAGCATACCCTGTTTCCCTTATATAATCGCCATAAACGGTTATCCAGTGAAAACCAGGCATCTTTTCAGCAACAGTTTTGCTATCACATACATAGCTGATATCAATCTGTGAGCGGCAAATATCCAGCATGGGATTAGAAATTATTTTCCCTTCCAGTCCAATGTTCCTGTCGAATGCAAAGTCAGGCATGACATTCGTAACTGTTTGTCCGATAAGCATCTCAACTTTGGGTGCTGCACCATAGTCCGATTCAAAATGAGTGAGTATTCTTGCAGGCTCCGCTTTTTTCCCGTCCATTTTCCTGGGGGCTGTGCAGTGAGCAAGGGTAATTACATTATCATGCGGGTAAGTAGGATCATTTAAGAAAGAAGGCTTGCCGGATATATTTGCCAGAAGGATCCCCATTGGAACAACGACAAAGTCAGATTCACAGTAAGCCAGGTACCCGGCATCATTGAGGAGACTGAGGGTGAGACAGGCAGTCGTTTCTGACAACGGCATGATGGTCCCCATACAGTTATTGATTGTGATTGCCCTGCAGTCGAATTTCTCCAGAAGCCTTATGAAGACATCTTCCAGGACAAAACAGTTCTCTACATATTTCCGTTCTGTTTCAAGCCTGATGCCGGGATCAAGGAGGTAGCTGTCAGTATTTCTTTTTGCCCGGGAGATCACTGAATTATCTTTCTTTGCCTCAGCTATCAGCTTACCCAGTTCATCGTAGGATATATCCGTTATATCGAACCTGTATTTATTGCTGACTGATTTCATTACTACGTCCAGCGGCTGTGACCAGGCGCCCGCACCTCCTATTGTAAGTATTCCTGATCCAACAGTGTTCTTTAATCCGCATAATGCCCTCAGCCTCCATAGCAGTTCATCCTGGTTGTCTATCACAACATCATTCTCATCAATGCCTTTAACAACAAGCTTATCAGTATGTTGTCTGAGATAACGCGGACTTATTATTTCATACCAGAGATATACCGGTCCCGATTCATGACGGCAGAAAAAGATAATGTTCTTTCCTATTTTATTAAGAACATCGAACATGTCCTGTCCCCCGCCTGCTGCATAAATGATCAGCAGGTCGGCTGACTCCAGGTCTTTGATATTATTCAGATCTTCTTTGTTACGGACCCCGGTTACCGGAAGGAAGCTGACCGGGAAATCAGCCAGGGTGCTGAGCTTTTTTAGTTCTCCCGTTATTCGTGTGATCTCCTCGCCGGCATCTTTCTCAGTCTGGATCCCGCCCCAGCTTCTCCAGCTGGTTTGAGGCCGGCGGGTTGGCACCTCATATGTCAGGATTGGTTTAGCTACGAGCGGCTTGCGTTGAGGTACGATCTTCTCAGCATCCTGATCACCAATCAGAGCTGCCCAGGAGAGACCTGACAGGGCTACTGTGCCTAATGCCCCGGTACCCGTAACCTGTACAAATTTTCTTCTTGAAATTTCATTCCTGATATGATTACCTCCGCAGCAGGGGCAGTCTGATGTGTGGAATGTTTCTGAATTATTGCTTATCGGACTTCTCATATTACAAGTAAGAATATTTAGTTAAAGTTATGAAAAGACTGCAAAGGATACAAGGGTTTTTTAATGAACTATTACAGATCCTTCATCATCCAGATGGTACATCCGAAATGCCCTTCATCGCCCATCTTGTGATCAATGAACCGGAATCCTTCCTTCTGATAAAGGCTTATCGCTTTACCCAGCTCAGGTAAAGACTCGAGATACAATTGTTTGTATCCAAGGTCTTTCGCCGATTCAATACTCATTTCCAGCAGTTGTCTTCCTATGCCTTGCTTCCGGTAAGAAGCATTAAGATAAAATTTGACTACCTCTCCGCAACCTTCAGGCAGATTTTGTGTCGGATAGATACCGCAGCCTCCGATGATTTTACCATTATCCTCAGCCAACCAGTAGATTGACCGGGGTGTTTGAAAAAGCGTATAAAGATCATCGGTAGTGGGATCAAAATAAACCGTTCCGGGACGTGCTATACCAAATTCCCTGAAGACCGACCGGATAAGTTCCGCAATTTCGTTATTGTCTTTTTTTTCAAGATGCCTGAAAATGATACTCATCTTATTGATGATTACCTTACAGCGAAAACCAGTAACTTAATTTTATCAGGAAGATATTATTCGGAAAAACATCTTTCAGCTGTCCGTATGAATCTCTGATGGAAGCTTCCGACAAATTTGTCCTCCCGGTCCTTTCGCTAGACCATACAAGATAAATAAAAGATCCCAACCGGTATTCCCACCTGGCAACAAGATTCGAGCGGTACTGGTGAAAATTAAAATCAGGATTGCCGATATAATAATCAGGTGTCATATCATTGTCTTCATCCAGACCATAGATATCTCCTGTCAGCTGAGGATTTTTAAAGACGGTAAACCTGTTTTCATAATCCTTTGCCCGGGGATCTGTAATATACTTGAATTCAGAATATGTTCCGCGTGATACAAACGGGCTTCCGTAATACTGGATTGAAAATTCCGGTGTCAGGTTAAGATCTGCCCTTAATGTGAGTCCCAGGGTTGTCTGGTCAATTGTTCCGAGAATATAACGCTTTTCACTCATATAGTCCCGGGTCGTAATATACTGAAGCTTGTCAAGATTCTTTTGATAATCAGCTGTAAGTCTGATCCTTAGCGAATTAAATGGACGGATTGATACTGAGGGATTAAGCTGATAGCTGCCGGCTGAGTTATTGCCGGTACTCTCATAGCCATATGAAAATAAGAACATCAGCTTTTTTGACGGATCGGTCATAATATTACCGAACGTCATTATATTATAAGGCATTATCATTTCAGGACCGCCGCGAAGCTTTCGGGGATCATCTGCCTGCGAGTGGAATATCAGGTTTGTGCCAAAGCTCCAGTTATTCCTGAATGTCGACCTGAAAGAAAGATGCCCTCCTGAACCGAGCCATGTTCCGTTGAAATTCCATGAGTTGAATTGTTCCAGGTTAACTTCGAGGGAATTGAAAATGGAAACAGGTTTATTAACAAGATAAGATATCTCATTCGTCTGACTTATTTCGTCAGTGGAATTCATATAACCAATGTCATTAAGCTCAAGGCCGGGAGAAAGCCATGACACATCCGCAGAGTATCTCCATAATCCTTTTGATCCTCTTCCTATTTTCAGCTTTCCTCCAAAGCCGCCAAGGCTGGTTCTTGTCGTGTCATAATCCAGATAATCTGCACCGGGCCTCTGGTAATACCGTGCGGATGATTCCTGCAGGGCTGTTATTGCTTCTTTGCTTCCGCCGACATAACTCCCCAGTAATTTTGCATCCAGGTAAAACTCCTTGTCTTTCCAGTGATGAAGAACGTCCAGCCCTCCGGTATATGCTTCGTTGTTCAGAAATTCAAGACTTTGCTCTTCAATAAAGCGGTTTGTGGAGGTCAGCATACCTCCTATTACGGTATTTCCTGCCTTGTAGCCTTTCTGTACACGCGCTACCATATAGTTCGTCAGCGGTTCCACTTTGCTTCTGCTCCTGTTATCGTACTGATCACTTAACCTGGCATATTCATTTGCCGTGAGGCTTTGAATCAGTCCGACCGACAGTCCTTTGGAAGTGGTCCCGCTGAATTTGACTGCACTCAGGATTGTAGTTTTATCGGGGGAACTTACAAACAGGGTATCATTCGGATCAACAGTCCTTGAAGGAGAATGTCCGATACGGCGTGAATAGAAAAGATTCTTATCATCAAAATCATAATTGAAGATCGTCAAACCTTCAAGGAAGAAGGGACGTTTTTCCTCGTAGAATGTTTCAAATGCAGTGAGGTTCATTACTGAGGGGTCGGATTCCACCTGTCCGAAATCGGGATTTACTGTCAGATCAACGGTGAAATTGCTTGATATACCTATCTTCGCATCAAGTCCTATATTGCCTCCCCACTCTCTGCCATTTTCAGTAAAAGGATTACCTGCTTCTGCCTTCATTGTCTTAAGGTCGCCAAGGGCAAATGGCATTACCTCCAGCCGCCGTGATTTCTTCAAACCGCTTATACCCCTTATCTCACCAAAATTATAAAGCATCCCGGGACCGGTTTTTGACTGGATCTCCCAATTACTCTCCTCCTGCAGCCTCGATATCCACCTCCATGTATGCATACCCCATACTTGATTTTCTTCCCTGCTGTAACGCAGCTGGCTTAAGGGGATCTCCATTTCGGCTACCCATGCTGAATCTTCAAGACCTGTTTTCCCCTTCCATACGGGATTCCAGTTAAAATCCCAGTCCATGGGATTAAAAAGAATGAGATCAGATTTCTGACCCCATGCAGTCAGTGTAAATTCAAAACCTGTCCTGTAATCACGGTAGCTGTCAAAAGTCACGCCCATCATATCGCCGACCTGTTCATCGCGGACACCCGACATTCGCACAATTTTATCCGGTTCGCCGTCAAAACCGCGAAAAGCCACATAAAGATTTTTATCATCATACTGTATATTGAACTCCGTTGGCCATGTAGGCTTTGCTCCCTCTTCCGGTATCCATTGGTGATATTCACCTGCCCAGGTGCCGTACTTCCAGCATTCGTCATCAAGTTTGCCATCTATTACCGGCTTTGTCGTGCCTAAACGTACCGTTGTATAAACAGGTTGTTTTTTATTTTGCCCCGGAACCGTATCCTGGATGTATGTACCTGAAAATAAAGGTAAAGCTGGTGCCGGAATAAGAAGACAAAGCGATAAGAATAAAAGGTATCGAAAAACAGAAGACTGTCTGATCATACTCTATAATTATTGTTTCGAATCAAAAAAATCGTGGCTTAAAATTAATAGAATAACTTACTTTTTAACAGGTTTTAATTTTATATTTAGTGGTAATTAATGAACATTTGATTTTATGTTTAAAAACAGTATCATGAAAGCACTGATGAAGTTTCTCCCTGGTTTATTTATGGCATTAATCTTAAGTAAAATTTCACCGGCCCAGGATCCGATGGGTCCGCCTCCCGGGGGACAATCACCGATACGGCAGAAACCGGATATGTTAATCCCCATCAGTACCAGAAATATGGATCTGATTTTCAGAGTCAGCAGCAGGGATGGAAGATTATACCAGGCATATTTCGGCAAAAAACCGGACAAATCTGATGATATCCTGCAGATGAGAGATGCCGGACACCTGGCTTATGCAACATTTGGCACAGATAATCTTTTTGAGCCGGCTGTCAGGGCTACACACAATGACGGCAATCCTTCTCTTGAACTTAAATATGTCAGCCAGCAGTCTGAGGCAATTGACGCTGATGTTACTCTGTACAGTATCCTGCTCAAAGATCCTGAATATCCTTTTGAGGTTACACTTAATTTTAAATCCTACGCTGAGGAGGATGTGATTGAGCAGTGGGTTGAGATAAAGCATAATGAGAAGAAACCTGTTACAATTTTCGACTATGCCTCCTCAATGCTGCACTTTGATGCGGAAGAATACTGGCTTACGCAGTTTCATGGCGACTGGGCCGAAGAGATGAGAATGCAGGAAAGTGAACTTACGGCCGGGATAAAAATTCTTGATTCAAAACTCGGAACACGGGCCCATATGTACCAGACACCTGTGTTTTTATTATCGCTGAACGGGAAATCAGATGAGAATACCGGTGAATTGCTGGCAGGAACGCTTGGATGGTCAGGCAATTTCAGATTTCTCTTCGAGGTTGATGAAAAAGGTTCGCTGAGAATTATTTCCGGTATAAATCCTTTTGCTTCAGAATATTCTCTTATCCCGGGAAAAGAATTTAAATCCCCTTCAATGATATTTACTTATTCATCAGCAGGTAGAGGCCAGGCCAGCCGTAATCTTCATCACTGGGCAACACAATACGGAATCCTGGATGGTACAGGTTCCCGTCTGACGCTACTGAATAACTGGGAATCCACATACTTTGATTTTAATGAAAAGAAGCTGACAGACATCCTTAATAATACAAAAAAGATGGGGCTTGATCTTTTCCTTCTCGATGATGGCTGGTTTGCCAATAAATACCCCAGGAACAATGACCGCGCCGGATTGGGCGACTGGCAGGAAAATAAGGCAAAATTGCCAAACGGCCTTGGTTATCTCGTTAAAGAAGCTGATAATAAAGGAGTTAAATTCGGTATCTGGATAGAACCTGAAATGGTAAATCCCAAAAGCGAGCTTTACGAAAACCATCCCGACTGGATACTCAAGCTTCCAAACCGTCCCGAACATTATTACAGGAATCAGCTTGTACTCGACCTGTCAAATCCAAAGGTGCAGGAGTTTGTTTATAATGTGGTTGACGGAATGCTTACGGCGAATCCCGGGATTGCTTTTATCAAGTGGGATTGCAACAGGATGATGACAAATACCTATTCGGTATATCTTAAAGATAAACAATCACATATTTATATTGACTATGTAAACAGCCTTTACAGTGTGCTTGAGCGTCTTCGCAAGAAATATCCTCATCTTCCGGTAATGCTTTGCTCCGGTGGCGGCGGAAGAGTTGATTACGGCGCGCTCCGTTATTTCACAGAATTCTGGGCAAGTGATAATACAGATCCTCTTGAAAGAGTTTATATCCAATGGGGATATTCTTATTTCTTTCCTGCACTTTCGGTGTGCAACCATATAACATCATGGGGAAATCAGTCCCTGAAATTCAAAACTGACGTTGCCATGATGGGGAAAATGGGATATGATATAAGGGTTGATGAACTGAACGAGAAAGAATTGAAATTCAGTCAGAATGCAATCTTAAATTATAAAAGACTCAGCGATATTATCTGGCATGGCGATCTCTACAGACTGGTTTCCCCCTATGAAGAAAACAGGGCAGTCCTGATATATGTGAACAAAGACAAAAATAAAGCCGTTCTTTTCGGATATACACTTAATGCCAGGTATGGTGAGACTTTCAACCGGGTTAAATTACAGGGACTTGATCCTTCCAGGACATATAAAATACAGGAGATAAATGTATCCACCGAAGGCAGATTTCCAATGATGGGAATGTCAGAAAACGGAAAAAGCTATTCTGGAGATTACCTGATGAAAGTGGGATTGAATATTGGTTCTGCCTCACCATTGACCAGTATTGTCTATGAAATTTCAGAATAGGCAATTCCCGTCAATGCCGGTTTCTGTTTTATTTGAATAAGGATGGAAAGAACCGTGGAACCTGAGACATGTATTCCTTATATCCCGGAATTCCATCCTGCCAGTCGTGCCCAGAGCCACCATGCGGCATATGCCTTCTGGTTGGCATTGAGTGGCTCACTGTGGGCGGAGGAGCAGCTGTACCAGTCAACTCCCTGTGTATGAGAATTCTGCCATTCAACAGCCCAGTTCCCGTCCAGGCTGCCGTCATTATTGGTATCATAGGCGCAGGCATCATTCGGCTTTTTGTCGCCAAAATAGGTGCCATCAGGATTGTAACTTTCTATATCTGCAAAATCATATAATATCCTGTCACTATCCTTGCAGTAATTTCTGATCTGCTCGTTGCGAAGATGAAGGTTCCCTGTCAGTCCCGTTCCATCCAGATGGCCGGTCATATAGACAAATTTCACATCCGGGTAATCTGATTCAAGGCCAGACATGAGATTCAGATACGTATTGATGTCAGCCTCAGTGGCAGATGAAACCTGTCCGCACCACGACCAGATAATCACATTTACATCAGTATTTGAATTAAGGTATGTCCTTGTCCTGTCAGCCCATGAGGTCCTGTCGGGATTTCCCAGGTCGCCGGACATTGCATAATCATGAAGGTCAAGGGCTCCGTTGGTACCTCCGTTATTCCAGGCATAAGTGTCTCCCTTGAAAGTTACCAGTCCTGTCATTCCGGTTGTAAGCTGGCTGCCGTGTGACGTGTGCCCGTAAGCAATGTGCAGGTTCTGTTTTGCAGCAGTAATATATTCAGCCGGGATTGAACCCAGTTTTGTACAATTATGATCAATGGTCATATTGTCAAAGCTTATTTTTTCATTGTCCGCCTTTTCACATCCGGAAATAGCAACAAGTGAAATCAACATTAAGATCCTGAGAATTCTCATATAAAAAATTCTTTAAACAAAAGTATTATCCGCATAAGTATATAATATGACATGAATGATGGCAGAAAAGGTTGCAGGACTGGTTTACATATCAATTTCAATGTTCAATTCCTGAAAGAAGGAATAAACAGAATTATTCTCTGATTTATTTTGCCGCGGATTTCACGGAGAGACACGGATAAAGAACGGATTAATAAACTCCGTGTTAATCCGTGTTCTGAGGTGAAAGAAATTTAATTAGAATTTTCCCCGTTATTTATATGATATTGAAAAAGTACAGGAAAATAATGACAATGATGGTAAGGGAAGAGACCCCGATCGGAAACCAGACCGGAGCGATCCATGGAACCGGAATAAGGAACAGAACATCAATTGTTTTGAGAGTAGGTGGCCATTTAATTAAAATATAGAGGGAGAGATAGTAAAACAGATCCCAGAATGCAAATGTCCACAGGAAGAAAATTCCCCGTTCTGTCCATGTTGCCCCGACAAAGTATGCAATGACGACAAGCATTATGATGGTAGCGGCTTCCCTTGTCATTTCAATATACAGATAACGCTTCGGAAATTTTTCTATTGATTCTTTGTTTGATTCCGAATCAAGCATGCCAAGCGCTTTTCTGAGGTATACGACTACAACCCCTTCAAGATGTGCCATTGCAATTCCAAAGAGGGCCAGCAGGGATAATTTTAACAGCATTTTACTTAATTTATTTGAGTCAAAGTTAAGAAATCTGTCAAAGAATAATATCCTGAAAACTCAGGAACCGAAAAACCTGCAAAATGCAGGTATGAATACGATAAGGCCGGTAATAATGGCTGCAAGAGCTGAGACCAGTACTCCTGCCGCAGCCAGATCCTTGGCTTTTTTTATCCCGGAATTATATTCAGGCAAAATCGAATCACATAAATATTCGATGGAGGTATTGAGACATTCGCTTGCCAGAACAAGCCCCGCAGCAAGAGTAACAACGATCCAGTGAGCCGGTGATATCTTTAATACTATTCCGGCAATTATTACAAGTAAAAGAATGATTAAATGTATCCTCGCATTTTTTTCAAAGCTTACCAGAACCTTTATTCCGGAGAAAGCATTTTTAAAGCTGCCAGGTAATCCTTTGACGGTTGATTTCCAGGCTTCGTTTTTAATCGGAGCTTCCATAGCTGATATTTTTAAATGACGAATCGTTCCCTTAACTTTTTGAATTCCGAATTGACCGGACCCGACATGCTTAAATAACCTTCTATGCCTTCATAGTGAGTCATCACCCTGTTCATGACTGATCTGATGTTATTGTCCCTGACAGTGACCGCAAATAAAATTTTATCTGACGGGAAAAATCCCAGGGAGAGGATCTTCCGCATTGTAAGTTTTCTTTTGAAATGAGGAAGCAGCATGTCATTTGAAGTCATATATCCGTTAACGATTGACTGCATGTCAGCCTCAAGTGCCATCTGTATCAGTGTGCAAATAATTCCTGTCCTGTCCTTTCCGGCCTGGCAGTGGATCAGTAAAGGAGTCCGGGCAGGATCGAGAAGCAGCTCAATGGTTTTCCTGAAGACAGCGAAAGAGCCATCCAGAATTTCAAGATACAGAGAGTCTATCAGCCCGGGTATCAGGTCAATGCTATTTTTTTGTTTCAGCAGAGGTACGAGCCTCTCCCTGGTCGTCTGTTCAAAATCAAGAGGAAGTGAAATGGTTTCAATACTCTCAAATCTTCTTTTTTTATTACCGCCCTCATAATCAGCCCTGAGATCAACAATGGTCCTGATATCAAGGTCATAAAGCTTTTTAATATCACCTCTGCTTATTTTGTCGGGATTGGCAGATCTGAATATTACATTTTCTTTAATTCGTCTGCCGTCAGTTGTCGGCATTCCACCGGCATCTCTGAAATTAAGGACAGATTTTATTTCTGCCGATGAGGTTTTTGCTGTCATTCCTTGCTTAATAACACCAAGGTGCCCTTACTGCTCTACAATCCATTTATAATCCACATATTCCGGTGTGAATTCAATGCCTTTTACATTAATCAGCACGAATCCTTCCTCATGCCCAAGGTATGGTCCTTTCCACCAGCCACCGGCAATAGCGCCTCCTGTTATGAAACGGATACCATCTATATAGATTTCCTCATAGATATGCAGATGCCCCTGAAGTACCAGCTTAAGGTTATACCCTCTGAAAAGATCAATAACTTCTTTACCGTTTACTATTACAAGAGATGAATCATTGGGAAGGGTTGTCCCCTTGTATTTCTGTGTTTCTACTGTTATGAAGGGGATATGAGTACTTAATACTATGGGAGTTGCCGGATCTGTTTTCTGCAATTCTTCTTTTATCCAGCCGACTTGTTTTTCGTCAATAAGTCCAATATAACTGTCATTTCCTGCATCTTCTATGGAATTCAATATCATGAACTTCCATCCTTTATGGTCGAAGCTGTAGTATGATTTCCCAAAATGGTTTTCAAACATCTTCTCGCCATAATCAGGATCGGCGGGATCTGCTCCGCTGCTTCTGTAGATTCCATAAATTTCATGGTTCCCCATGGTATTATAGACCGGCATTTTCAGTGATTTTGCAGTTTCCTGGTAAAGAGTATAAAGAGAGTCGGCTTTACCATGTCTCTGGCGAAGGGCGTCCATTATCAGGTCTCCTCCTGTAATAACAAAATCAGGTTTCAGATCGTTAATGGTATCTATCGCCTCAAGGAATCCCTGAACGGCATTGCTTTCAGGCTGAAGGTGAATGTCGGAAATAAAGGCGAAAGAAAATGTTTCGGCTTTTGCTTTTTTCCTGCATGATGAGGCGATAATAATAATGCCGGTTACCATTAATGCCATCAAAAGAATTGAAGTCAGCTTTTTCATAGGATATAGTATAAAGGCATCCCTGCTCAAAAATAAGTGAATCCCTAAATATATTTATGATAAAGGAGATAATTATGAATACTTTATTTCACGAAATACTTCTTCTGAAAGAACCGTGCGACATTTACAAGCAGTATAAGAACAGGTACTTCTACAAGTGGTCCTATAACCGTCGCAAATGCAGCCTGTGAACTGATCCCGAATACAGCAACGGCTACAGCTATAGCCAGTTCAAAGTCGTTGCTTCCTGCTGTAAATGCAAGTGTTGCGGATTTTTCATATCCCTGCCCCATCCATTTTGCAATAAAAAACGTTGAAAAGAACATCACCGCAAAATAGATCGTATACGGAATTGCAACTCTTAGTACATCCAGTGGTAATTTAATGATGTTTTCACCTTTCAGTGAGAACATCACGAAAATTGTAAAAAGCAGTGCTATCGGCGTAAGCCAAGAAACTTTGGGAATGAATTTTTCGTAATACCATTCGTCCTTTTTGGTTTTCCGCAGTATGGTATTCGTAATGAGACCGGCCAGGAAAGGAATGCCCAGGTATATTAAGACAGTAACTGCTATTTCAGATATGGAAACTTTCACTATGAATCCGCCTAGTCCGAATAATGGGGGAAGAAGAGTGATGAATATATATGCATAAACCGAATAAAGGAAAACCTGGAACAGGGCATTGAATGCCACAAGACCGGCTGCAAGTTCGGTATCGCCTTTTGCCAGGTCATTCCAAACCAGAACCATAGCTATGCATCGTGCAAGACCTACAAGAATCACTCCTGTCATTAATCCCGGATGATTGTGCAGGAACAGGATTGCAAGAGAGAACATTACAATTGGTCCTACAATCCAGTTCTGAGTAAGAGAGAGACTTAAAAGCTTCAGGTTTTTAAATACCAGGGGCAGTTTTTCATATCTTACTTTTGCAAGCGGCGGATACATCATGAGTATCAATCCGATGGCAATCGGAATATTTGTGGTACCGGAGCTCAGTGAATTCCAGAAATTTGAGATTTCGGGCCAGAAATAGCCGATGATCACCGCGGCAAACATTACAAGGAATATCCATAGCGTCAAATAGCGGTCAAAGAAAGAAAGTTGTTTTGTTGTTCCCATACTTTGTAGTTTGAAAATTATGAGGATCTGACAGCAGAAACAGTAATACTGAAGATACCCTTTTCTTTTTCACGATAATGACTTATCTCATTGTCTGACAAATATTTTGCCAGCAGATCTTCAGGCATGGAAACCTCTTTCTCCTTATGGATTACGATCTCATTGAAACCTGTTTTCTTGATTATTTCAAGATATTTATCCATTTCAGATGCTCCTGCAACGCATCCTGCATACATTTCAGCATCGTTCTTCAAGCCTTCCGGAAGTTTGCCTTTAATGACCACATCTGAAACGCAGAAGTGTCCAGCTGGTTTTAAAACTCTGAAGATTTCGCTGAATGCTCTGGATTTATCAGGAACAAGGTTTAAAACACAGTTTGATATCACAACATCAAATTCACTATCTCTGAATGGCATTTTCTCGATATCACCAAATACAAATTCGACATTTTTGAAGTTCAGTTTCTTACAGTTTTCCCTGGCTTTTTTGATCATTTGTTCTGTCATGTCAAGTCCGGTCACTTTACCACTTTCGCCAACTATTGCCCTTGCAACAAAACAATCATTTCCTGCGCCACTTCCGAGATCAAGTACATGATCGCCTTTCTTGATCTGTGCAAAATTCGTCGGTATTCCGCAACCCAGATTCAGGTCAGCATCAGGATTATAGCCTTCCATGTCCTTGTAATTTTCGCTGAAAACCGTATAGTCCACTTCAGTGCCACAGCATGATGTGCTGCTGCAGGATAATTTTTCAGCTGAGTTCTGTTCAGCTATTTTACCGTATTTTTCTTTTACAATTTCTTTAAGATTCTCGTTCTTCTTTTTCATTATCAAATCAAATAATTTTCAAATTTTCAAATTCCTCTTGTAAAAACTCCAAAATTTTTCTTTTATGAGATCCCTTATCCTTCTGTATTCATTGAGGACAAATTCTTCAGTTCCAGTTATTCCGGCCGGATCTTCAAAGCCTATATGCAGCCTCTGTTTAACTTTACCGGTAAAAACGGGACAAGTTTCATTTGCATGATCACAAACTGTAATAACATAATCCCATTCATCGTTAAGATACTGATCAACAAGTTTCGGAGTACGATGGCTGATATCAATCCCTGCTTCCTTCATTACCTGCACAGCTTTCTGATTTACCTGTTTAGCCGGTTCTGTTCCTGCCGAGCAGACTATGATGTTCTTATCAAAACTCTTTAAAAATCCCTGTGCCATCTGGCTCCTGCAGCTATTGCCGGTGCAGAGAAAAAGGATCTTCATGTGCTTATTTTTCTAATTCATTTGTACAAATATAAAAACATTTCGTAATTTTGCGAAATATCAAAATGATAATATAATCAGATGGCGGAAAAAATTGAATTCCCGGACAATATTATTGAAATTTCCCGGTATGCAAAGGCGTTTAGCCACCCTGCCAGGGTGTATATCCTTAAGAAGCTGTCAGGAATGAATTCATGCTGTTATAGCGGCGACCTTGTAGAGGAATTGCCAATAGGAAGATCGACATTATCTCAGCACCTTAAAGAGCTAAAGTATTCCGGATTGATTCAGGGTGAAATTAATCCACCTTTTATCAAGTACTGTATCAACAGGAAGAATTGGGAAAAGGCTAAGAAAATATTCAATGAATTCCTTAATGAAAATCAATCAGCATCAATTTCCTGTAAAAAAATGGATATGCCAGTCCACAAATGAACGCTAATCAAAAAAATTATCATATCAAAATCAATTTTTATGGAAATAAAAATACTTGGCCCCGGATGTCCTAAATGCAAGACATTGGAAAAAATCACCCGCGAAACCGTGAATGAAATGGGAATTACTGCAGAAATCAGCAAAGAAGAAGACATAGTCAAAATAATGAATTATGGGATCATGCACACACCAGGTCTGGTTATTAACGGGAGAGTCGTATTAAGCGGAAGGATTCCCTCTCCCAAAGAATTGAAAGAATTATTAACTAATAATCAATAAATAAATCTATTATGAAAACCATAAGAATCATTTTATCATTGGCCATGATTGTTCCGGTATTGTCATGCAATGCACAGCAAACCAAAAAGGAAGCTTCAGTTTCTGAATCTTCAGGTGGAGAAAAAATTGAAGCATACTATTTTCATTTCACTACCAGGTGCATGACCTGCAGAACAATAGAGGCAAAGGCAAAAGAAAATCTTGAAACACTTTATCCCAATCAGGTAAAGCAAGGTCTTATAACATTCCGGTCAGTAAACCTTGATGAAACTTCCAGCAAACCACTTGCTGACAAACTGGGTGTTTCAGGTCAGACACTTTTGATAGTAAAGGGTGACCAGAAAATTAACCTTACCAACGAAGGATTTATGTACGCTGTGGTCAAACCCGAGAAATTCAAAGAGATAATCAACGAAAAAGTTGACGGATTGCTGACCAAATAACTGCATGGAATTTCTGACCAGCCTTCTTGATAACAGCACAATGCCGTGGCTCACGGCATTTCTGCTTGGTTTGATGACTGCCATAAGTCCCTGTCCCCTGGCAACAAATATCACTGCAATAGGATATATCAGCAAGGATCTGGATGATCGTAACAGGGTTTTCTTCAACGGATTATTTTACACTATTGGCAGGGCAATCACTTACACAGTATTAGCGCTAATCATTTTTCTGGGCGCTGACCAACTAGAATTCTCTGGTTTTTTTCAGAGGTATGGTGAAAAATTCATTGGACCCTTGCTTATTTTAATAGGTCTGTTCATGCTCGATATAATTAAGATAAGATTCCCGGGATTCAGTAAGCTAACATCAGGCATGCAGAAAAAGAAGAGGTGGACCTACTTAGATGCTGTTCTGCTCGGTCTGGTCTTTGCCCTGGCTTTCTGTCCCTACAGCGGGGTATTGTATTTCGGTATGCTGGTACCTATGACAGTTGCCAGTGCATCAGGTCTGTACCTGCCTTTGGTATTTGCAGTTGCCACAGGTATTCCGGTAATTATCCTGGCCTGGGTACTTGCTTATACTTTATCGGGTGTAGGTAATATTTACTACAAGATCAAATCATTTGAAATCTGGTTCAGACGGATTATCGCTATCCTGTTTATTGGAGTTGGTATATATTACATTATCAGGGCTTACCTGTGATTTAAAAAATAATAATTTTCGAATTAACTCTATGGAGCTTAAGAAAGAATTTAAAATACTTGCATGGATAATTGCCCTTTTTTCATTCGCTTTTTTCCTGCCGATTGAAAGTGTCCGCTTTAATACGGCTATTGCAGCGACATTGGATCTTGTAAAATGGTATGCACGTGAGCATTTTATATTATGCCTTCTGCCTGCATTTTTTATCGCAGGTGTAATTTCAGTTTTTGTCAGTCAGGCTTCAGTATTAAAATATTTTGGTGCACAGGCGAAAAAATGGGTGGCCTATAGTGTTGCTGCAGTTTCAGGAACAATTCTGGCGGTATGTTCTTGTACTGTACTTCCGTTATTTTCAAGTATTCACAAACGAGGAGCAGGTCTTGGTCCTGCTATTGCCTTCCTTTACTCCGGACCTGCAATAAATATCCTGGCTATTATTCTTACAGCCCGTATCCTGGGTTTTGAAATGGGTGTCGCAAGAATTGTCGGCGCTGTATTGTTCAGTGTTCTCATCGGACTATCAATGGCTTTGATTTACCGTAAGGAAGAAAAAGCAAAGAAAGAAGAGCAAATGAATATTGTTCCGCCACCTGAGAAACGACCGATGTGGCAGACAGCATTTCACTTCTTTACTCTTGTATTGATCCTTGTTTTTGCAAACTGGGGAAAACCTGCCGAAGGAGATACATCAAGCACCTGGTATTATATCTGGTCATATAAATGGTATATCACAGGATTTTTTGGACTTATGCTTGCATATTCGTTGATCAAAATATTAAAAATCAAGTGGCAATGGGTTCTTGCTGCTGTTATTATCACAGCTTTATCTGCTGTGTTATCTTCAACTTTTATTAATAACCAGAAGTTCATTCCACTTATTCCTATGCTTGTTGCAATCATTTCACTGAGTGTTATAACTCTTTCAGATAAAAATGATGAAGAAAACAAAGCATGGACCATCGCAACATGGGACTTTGCGAAATTGATTATACCGTTGCTTGCTCTGGGCGTTGTTGCTGCCGGATTCTTGTTAGGCTCAACCCATGATGGCAAGACGATTGCAGGGGTAATTCCAAATGAATGGATATCTGCTCTAGTCGGAGGAAATTCTGTCTTCTCAAATTTCTTCGCATCAGTAGTTGGGGCATTCATGTATTTCGCCACTCTGACAGAGGTGCCTATTGTTCAGGGACTTCTGGCTGCAGGCATGGGTAACGGTCCGGCTCTTGCCCTTCTTCTTGCAGGACCATCGCTTTCATTGCCTAATATGCTGGTGATCAGAAAAGTAATGGGGACTCAAAAAACAATTGTCTATGTAGTTCTTGTAGTACTGTTTTCAACAATCGCCGGATTGATCTTTGGGATTATCCCGTAGGCAATTGGCAAAAGGCAGTTAGCAAAAATTATTTGTTGCCAACTGTCTTTTGCTTACTGTCAACTTGCATTTTTAGTAATAATTTTAAATGGAAATTTATGGTTTTATCTTTTCAAATAAAGCAATAAGTTTTGAATTATAAATCTCAGATATCTGTGGTTCATGCTCTCCGATCGGTTTGACAGGGATTAAATCAATTACTTCGGCCGGTGTAAGCCCGGATTTGTACATCAGGTTAAGAGAGGCAATTATTGTCTGATAAATTGATTTCCTGCTTTCCTCCTCGGTCAGTCCTATTTTACTTCCTATTCCCCCAAGCTCCCTCCACTGGAACCAGAAGTAAGTCGGAAGCATTGCTGACATGATTGCATAGCTTTCCAGTTTTTCTTCGGGCACCTCGAAGGTATGTCCCAGAATTTTAAGCAGGTCAAATGTTTCTTGTTTTTCTGACTGGTCAAAACCTGCTGAAAAAGTAACCGGATTAAACCCCTCATTTATAAAAGATGTTGCATTAGGAATCAGACGTGCTATGTTCCTTACCTGCGTCAGTTTAGATGACAGTTTCTCCAGATTGATTTTTGGCGCAAGTGATATAACAATTGCATCATTTTTTACCCTGCCTTTGATTAGCTCAAGAGTATCCATCACTACAGGCGGGTGCAATCCAATGAATACAATCTCCTGTTCCGCGGCGGTGCCGGCATCTCCCGTCTGTATCTCGGGATATGCTTTTTTCAGGTTAGCTAAAACGTCAGCATTGGTATCCGTTACGATAATTTTGCTGAACCTGGCATTTTTGTTTTTAAATGCCTGCAGAAGGATTTTTGCCACCCTTCCACCACCAATAAAACCTACCGATTTTGCTTTCATAGTTATTATAATTTTGGATTGAGTACTTACTTTTTCTCTCTTTCTCCCCTTCCCCCCTTCTTCCCTTCTCTGGGTTTAAGCTGGCACATACACGAACCAGATAAACGCGCATTAATATCAGTTGTCAGAGGCAATCCATCCCTTTCCCAGTCAACTATTCCTCCTGCCATATTCGCCACATTATCATATCCGTGTTCTGTCATAAAGAGAACACCCTCCCTGCTTTTCAGTCCTACAGCATCGGCAAATATCAGCGGTATATCATGCGGAAGCTGACTATATGTGCTTTTTAGTTCACTCAATGGCAGATACAAAACCTTCGGAACATTAAACATCTTGAAGCTGTTCATATAGGCTTCCCTGACATCAATAATTACAGCTTCCTTCCTGCATAATTCAAAGCTCTCCGATGGTGTCAGGTTTAATACGCCATGTGAATTGAAACCGGCATCAAAGAATATTTTCATCTTTCCGGACGAATTATTTATTCTTTTTTGGTTTTTCAGTCTTTGTCAGATCCTTGAAATATTTCCTCGCCAGCTTCCAGTTTTCAGCATTGATGCAGTATTTTATCCTGGGAGACTCAAAACTTCCCTGTATCAGTCCTGCGGTTTTCAGTTCAGTCATGTGCTGTGATACTGTTGAATCGGCAAGGGGTATCTCCCTGGAGATTTCATTAAAGCAGCAAGCGTCAAGTGATGCCAGGTGACGAAGTATGGCTATTCTTGCAGGATGAGCCATAGCCTTGGCAAATCTTGCCAGCCTTATATCCTCTTTTGTAAACTTGTCTGTCTTTGAAGGAGCCATATCGGGTTTATTGTATTATTTACCTGTTACAATAAGAATAAAATGGTTATATCATGGCCATCTTCTGACTAAGGAACGTATTTAGTAAATATACGAATAATTATTTATAATTCCTATAGAAATAGTTTAAAGATATGGGGATTCCTCATTCCGCTACGCTTCATTCGGAATGACACGAGTAATTTATAAGGGAAAGAGCGGCGGCAATTTACACGCGTAAATTGCCGCCGCTCACATACTCCGACCACTTGCCATGTCATTCCGAACAAAGTGAGGAATCTCCTTGGTTTATGCCACAGCTAAGTATCTTGTTTTGAACGATAAATCAATCTCAGCTTCTGAATATAGCTTTCGATGAAGTATTGCTTCTCCTTTGACCTGTACTGCATAATGAACCTGGGGTGTTCAAGAGGTTCTACCTTATTAAAGAACTTGTATTCAGTGTTTAGCTTTGAAAGAAAGCTGAAGTTTTTGCCTGTTCCGAGGCAGAAGCATATATCGCGTTTGATGCCGAATTCAAGCTGCCTGCTCAGTGATCCAATAATAAATACGTAAATAGCCTTAGTCAGTTCCCTGCTGTCATAGTAGTTGCAATTGATTTCTTTCCCCGTTTTGCTTTTCGATGTGAATCCCAGGGGGCTGACCGAGCTGATAAAGAAATCTCCATAGAATTTTTCAGGTCCACCGTAATTGTCAATCATCTCATAGATGAATACTGAAGAGGTCTCATGGGTTTTCAATCCCGGTATTGACAATCCGCATTTTTCCTGCAGCCTTACCGTGTCTGTAAAGGGGATCCCTGTTGCTCCGGCGCCAAATCTTCCGGGATTGATGCCAAGGATCAGATGCCTCAGTTTGTTGTCACTGTAATATTTCCGGTAAAATTGCGAAACTGTTAAAAGCACTTTCTGGTTGTTCCTGAACGGATTCATTATTGAAATCCCTTCAGGTAGCGACCCTGTAAAATCAAGATCATTGCAGAAAGAGATTATCCTGTCAGCAAAGGAGCTCATCAGGGTTTAATTCTTCACGCAACGGACAGAATACCTGTTGATCTTTTCCGAACCATGGATATCCGGCATGTCGCTTTTTCTCGAGATGTCGACCACCGGGTGGTTGTTGAGAACAAGGTAGGAGAAGTATTCCGCTTCATTCTCGTTGTATTCTGTTGAAGTCCAGAAATAAGCGCTTTCGTCCATTTCAGTGAATGTCCCTTCATAATCCTGCATTCCGCCAAGTTTGATATCAAAAGACACCGGGCCGGATCCTGTTTTCTCCCAGGTTTCATCGACATCAAAATGATTTACCAGAGCCTGAAATTCAGCTCCGGAAGGCAGATGCCAGCCGTCTGGACAAGCTTTTACCGCTGTTTTCCAATTGTACAATACCCCGTAAGAAGGAACATTATCGAGGTCATTGTCAAAGTAATATGCATCGTTCCCCGGAACAATGTACTTAAGATTTTCCGCCATCCAGATTGAACCGTCAACAGCAAGAGTCCTGTACGAGTTACCATCACGCAGATCGGTAAATTTATCCTGTGCTGAAAGGTTCAGATAAGAAAATACTACAATAAGGACCACTATTATTTTTTTCATTTTAACACTTCCTTTTTTAAATTTTATTGATAAATCAATGGTATATAAGTCTTTATATCCGAATTGCAAGCCGGATATATTAATCCGCAAAATTAAACTACATCTGAGACAATAACGTTTAAAAATGTAAAATGTTTTCAACGCTGTATTTTAATTTTTAACATCCGGGGAACGGATTCATTTTAATAAATGAGTAACTTTGGGCGCTTTAACAGAAGGATTTCATTATTATGGCGGGAAATAACCTGGTAAAACCCTATGGCGAAAAGCAGATGGCTTTTGATAAAAGGTATCTTGAGATGGCTCTTATCTGGGCTCAGAACTCATATTGCATCAGAAGGCAGGTGGGAGCTCTCATTGTGAAGGGCAAGATGATAATCTCCGATGGATATAACGGAACTCCTGCCGGGTTTGAAAATGTCTGTGAAGATGAAAACAATGTCACAAAGCCGTACGTTCTTCATGCCGAGGCAAATGCCATAACAAAAGTCGCCAAATCTAACAATTCAAGCGAAGACTCCACTCTTTACGTGACTACGTCACCATGCATGGAATGCGCCAAGCTTATAATCCAGTCCGGAATTAAAAGAGTAGTCTATTGCAACAGGTACCGCATTATCGACGGACTTGACCTTCTCAAACGCGCCGGAATAGAGCTGGTATACATTGACCCCGAAAATGACATTTATGAACAACAATAATTCCAGAAAGAGTATTTTTCTTCCGCTGATGCTGGCCGGCACGATGGCTGCAGGCATTGCTATAGGCATATATCTTCCCGGGAAAGACAGCTCTGCTCAAAAATCAAGCATAAGGATAAAAAGCGACAAAATAAGCAATATCCTGAATGTAATAGAATCGAGTTATGTCGACACGGTGAACCGCAAAGAGCTGGTCGAGTCAGCAATTCCGGCAATACTTAGAAAGCTGGATCCCCATTCGGTATATATTCCGGCTAAAGATCTCGCCCGCGCCAATGAACCTCTCAAGGGCAACTTTGAAGGTATCGGCATATCATTCAGCATGCTTACTGACACAATTCTTGTAATAAGCACCATTCCCGGCGGCCCTTCAGAAAAAATCGGGCTGCTGGCAGGTGACAAAATATTGTATGTAAATGATTCCCTGGTTGCAGGAAAAGGCATAAACGATGAAAGTGTGATGGGTATGCTGAAGGGTCCGAGGGGCACTGTGGTCAGAGTAAGGGTCCTGCGAAAAGGGTATAACGATCTTCTGTCATTCAGCATTAAACGTGACAAGATACCTATTTACAGCGTTGACGTCGCGTATATGACAAACAAGAACACAGGCTTTATCCGCATCAACAATTTTGCTGTTACAACTCACGAGGAATTCATGAACGGTCTGAGGGAGCTCAAAAACATGGGAATGACAAAGCTTATAATTGATCTTCGCGGAAACTCGGGAGGTGTCATGGAGGCTGCGGTGCAGATAGCAAACCAGTTTCTTAAACAGGGTCAGCTTATAGTTTATACCCAGGGACGAAAACAACCTCGCGCTGAAGCACGGGCAACCGGAAACGGTGAGTTTGAAACAGGCGACCTGGTTATACTCATTGATGAATGGAGCGCGTCAGCCAGCGAGATCCTGGCTGGAGCTATCCAGGATAACGACCGCGGTACAATAATAGGAAGAAGATCATTCGGAAAAGGACTTGTCCAGGAGCCTATATTATTTACCGACGGATCAGGCATGAGACTGACAATAGCACGTTATTATACTCCAACCGGCCGGTCAATCCAAAAACCATATAATAACGGATTCGATGAATATTTCCAGGATCTGAATATCAGGTATGACCGGGGTGAGTTTGAAGTTTCCGACAGCATCCATTTTGCCGATTCTCTCAAATTCATGACTCCGGGTGGAAGAATAGTGTTTGGCGGAGGCGGTATTATGCCCGACAGGTTCGTTCCGGCCGATACCACGGGTATATCTCCTTTTTTTGTGAAAGTGAGACCGCTTATCTACCAGTTTTCACTGAAATACACTGAAAACCACAGGGAAACCCTGAAAAGATTTACAGAATCCGGAGAGCTTGAAAGGTTTCTTGACAGGCAACAACTTCTTGACCAGTTTTCTGATTTCGTATCGAAAAACAGGATTAAACCTGATCCCGAAGGAATAAGAATCTCCGAAAAGCTCATATATACCCAGCTTAAAGCCTATATTGCCAGGAACATTCTTGATAACAAAGGATTCTATCCTATCTGGGAACAGATCGATACGACGCTGAGGTATGCGATTGAGTATCTGGGAAAATAACCTCTCTCCGTTGCATTTCATGAACTCACCCCCTTCTTGCTCTCCCTGCAATCTGGGCGGGGGGGGTGAGTTCATGTGATCAGGAAGCAGAAAATAAACCAATTCATATGATTTTCTCAATAAATCCTATAAGGATCTTTAAGGATTTCTCTTCCTCCTCTACAAATCCCAAATGCCCTGAATTCTCAAGGATCACCAATTCAGCATTTGCAGGCAGCCTGACTTTTGTCTGTGCCATTTCGCAGTTGATATAATTATCCATTGCCCCTAGGATCCATAGGCATGGAACTCTCCCTGACTCCATTACTGTCAGCCTGGAAGGTCTTGCCATCATGCCTTTGAGAACTGCAATTATTCCCTCGCCGGGAATTGAAGAGGCAATTTCTTTTGACCTCTGAAGCTCTGCTGCAAACTTCTGAAGATTAACTGTGGCGAACATCTTTGTAACATTTTCCGGGTACATAAGGTCTTTCTTGCCCGCTTTCACCAGGACTATTTCCCTCTCTCTCTTTTCAAGGGCTTCCGGAGCATCTGCAAGAGGATGTGAATGGAATAAACAGTATCCGGATAACATTCCGGGACAGAGATCCGCAAATGCCAGCACTGCATATCCGCCCAGAGAATGACCTGTCAGGAATGCTTTTTCAATACCCAGGCTCCCAAGGAGTCCTTTTATCGATTCAGCTATTGACTCCATTGTTTGTGTCTCTGCCGACACATCTGACTTGCCGTGGCCGGGCAGATCAACGGAAATTGCCCTGAAATGTCCGGCAAGCTTCAGGGAAAAAGAGTCCCACACTTCCAGCGTCTCAAGATAACCGTGTAAAAGGACTATTACCTCACCGCTCCCCTGGTCGGTATAATGGATCCTGCCTGTTTTATACTGAAAAAAGTCTGCCATGGATATTTGTTTCCTGTAAAATTATTTCAATTAACTTATAAATGTTTATTGTTAATCTGATTAATTAAATTTATTTTTACGCACTTCGATCCCTGAACACAGTACTTTTAGTAAATACCTCATATCCAATGAATAAGGTCTTGTTTTCTTCCATTTCCAAAAAATTTGTAATGGCTCTGGCGGGACTTTTCCTTCTGCTGTTCCTGCCAGTCCATCTCATTATCAACCTGATGCTTCTCAGGAGTGATCCTGATCCCTTTAATGAGGCAGCGCACTTCATGGCTTCATTCCCGTTCATAAAAGTCATTGAAATTGGTCTTTTCGCCGCGTTGATAATACATTTTTCATATGGCATTTACCTTCAGATCATAAACTGGCTTTCCCGGCCGGAAAGGTATGCAGTTGCACATAAAACGGAGACGTCGTTTTTCTCAAAATTCATGATCTGGACAGGTGCTGTGGTACTAACCTTCCTTGTTATACACTTCTTTAATTTCTACTTCATGAAGCTGGGACTGGTTCAGGGAAATCCTGAAGATTTTTATTCAGTGGCCCATGATCTTTTCAAAATACCGGCATACAATATTATTTATCTTGTCTGCTTCGCCCTGCTCGGGCTGCATCTTTTTCATGCCTTCTCTTCAGCTTTCCAGACGCTGGGACTTAATCACAGGATATGGACACCGGTTATAAAGGTCGTTGCATTGATCTATGCTACGCTTATACCCGCAGGATTTGCATTTATTTCATTGACACTCTGGTTATTCAGATAGAAAATATATTACCATGGGAAAACTCGTTTCAAAGATACCTGACGGTCCGCTTACCAGTAAATGGACCAGATATAAAGCCACCGTAAAGCTTGTCAATCCTGCCAACAAGAAGAAGCTTGAGGTGATTGTAGTGGGCACAGGTCTGTCAGGAGCAGCGGCAGCCTCAGCACTCGGCGAGCTAGGCTACCGGGTTAAGAATTTCTGTTACCAGGATTCTCCTCGCAGGGCGCATTCAGTCGCAGCCCAGGGTGGCATTAATGCTGCAAAAAACTATCAGAACGACGGTGATTCAGTTTACCGCCTCTTTTATGATATGATAAAAGGCGGGGATTACAGGGCAAGGGAAGCCAACGTTTACCGGGCTGCAGAGGTCAGCAACGATGTGATTGACCACTTTACTGCACTTGGAGTCCCTTTTGCCCGCGATTACGGAGGGACCCTTGATACCAGATCCTTTGGCGGTGTTCAGGTATCCAGGACATTCTATGCAAAAGGACAGACCGGACAACAGTGTCTGCTTGGCTGTTACTCATCACTCAACAGGCAGATTAAAAAAGGAAATGTCACAATGTACCCGAGGCGCGAAATGCTTGACCTTGTTGTTATAGACGGGAAGGCAAGGGGAATCATAACACGCAATCTTCTGACAGGTGAAATAGAACGGCACGGGGCACATGCAGTGGTCCTGGCTACAGGAGGCTACGGGACAATATATTATCTTTCAACGCTTGCTGTAAACTCCAATGCTTCAGCCGCATGGAAGGCTCATAAGAAGGGTGCGTTCTTTGCAAATCCCAGTTTTATACAGATCCATCCCACATGTGTGCCTCAGCTGAATGACTACCAGTCAAAGCTTACCCTCATGTCAGAATCTCTCAGAAATGATGGCCGGATGTGGGTCCCAAAAACCAGTGGAGACAATCGTCCTGCAAACGAAATACCTGAAGAGGAAAGGGATTATTATCTGGAAAGGCGATATCCGACATATGGCAATCTAGTACCAAGGGATGTCGGATCAAGGGCTGCAAAAGAGAGATGTGATGCAGGCTATGGAGTTGGCGATACAAAACTTGCGGTATATCTTGATTTCAAAGACGCTATAAACAATCAGGGTAAAAAAGCCATAGAGAACAAATACGGAAACCTGTTTGAAATGTATAAGACGATAACAGGTCAGGACCCTTATGAAGAACCTATGCGGATATATCCGGCAGGTCATTACACAATGGGAGGTCTCTGGGTCGACTATGAGCTTATGACAACAATTTCCGGTCTTTACGCGATCGGTGAGGCCAACTTTTCAGATCACGGCGCAAACCGGCTCGGTGCCAGTTCGCTGATGCAGACAGCCGGAGACGGTTATTTTGTACTTCCTAACACTATATGCAATTACCTCGCTGATGAGATACGTATCCTAAAGATCTCAACCGACAAGCCCGAATTTGCTGAAGCTGAAAAAGCATCGGTCTATAGAATCAACAGGCTTATGTCTGTAAAAGGCAAAAAGACAGCAGCGTCATTCCATAAAAGACTAGGTAAAATAATGTGGGACTATGCTGGCATGACACGCAATGAGGAAGGATTGAAAAAAGCTCTTGAAATGATAAAGGAGCTGCAGGAGGAGTTCTGGAAAGATCTCAATATTCCAGGAACTGCAGGTGAGCTTAACCAGGAGCTTGAAAAAGCAGGCAGGGTGGCCGACTATTTTGAGCTTACCCAGCTGCTCATTACTGATGCACTTAACAGGAAAGAGTCATGCGGGGCTCATTTCAGGGAGGAGTACCAGACGCCTGATGGTGAGGCAATGAGAAACGATGCTGAATATGCATATGTGGCTGCATGGGAATATACGGGTGAAGGGAAGCCTTGTATCCTTCATAAGGAAGAACTTAAGTTTGAGGAAGTGGAGATGAAAGTAAGAAGCTATAAATAATAGCGCAGGGCACAGGGCTAAGGGCGCAGGGTAAAAACAAGCAACCCTGTGCACTGAGCTCTGAGCTCTGAGCAATAAACAATAATCAAATTGTGAATCAAAATAAATAGTAAAATGAACTTAACACTTAAGATATGGCGGCAGAGGGATGCAAAGTCAAAGGGCTCCTTCATTACATATAAGATGGATGATGTTTCTCCGGGGATGTCGTTCCTTGAGATGCTTGATGCTCTCAACAATAAGCTAATAGAAGAGGATAAGAATCCGGTAACCTTTGATCATGACTGTCGCGAGGGGATCTGCGGCTCATGCGGGATGTATATAAACGGTCATCCTCATGGCCCGGTTCCGGCAATTACCACATGCCATCTGTCAATGCGGTATTTTAAGGACGGAGAAACTATATGGGTTGAACCCTGGCGGGCAAAGCCGTTCCCGGTGATAAAAGATCTTATTATTGACAGAAGTGCTTTTGACAAGATCCAGACTGCCGGCGGATTCATTTCTGTCAATACCGGAGCAGCGCCGGAAGCAAATTCCATACTGGCTTCAAAGAAAAAATCTGATGACGCATTTGATTCATCAATATGTATCGGATGCGGTGCATGTGTCGCAGCATGCAAGAATGCCTCGGCGATGCTGTTTGTGTCTGCTAAAATTTCACAGTTTGCCCTTCTTCCGCAGGGGCGCATCGAAGCAAAGGAAAGAGTAAGGGCCATGGTTGAGAAGATGGATGAGCTTGGTTTCGGAAATTGCTCAAATACAGGAGCTTGCGAAGCGGAATGCCCGAAGCAGATCAAGCAGACCAACATAGCCAGGATGAACCGCGAATACTACAAAGCATATTAGAGATTTATGGCTAACCACCTCCCCCCTGACGGTACCGTCAGGGGTACTCCTCCTTTAAAAAGGAGGAGAAATTTATCTTATTATAATTCTAAACTTTGGGGGTGATTTTTCCTAACTTCAACATTAGCTGATTTCTCATAGAACTGGATTATCCCTCCATGATCATCTTTACCCTTGCCTTCCTCTTTCAATGCCTCCATTATCTCCAGTACTTTGCCCGTCAGAATGTGTTCCACACCTGATTCCTTTGCCGTATCCAGAGCATTCTTCAGGTCCTTGATATGAAGCTCTATCCTGAAGCCCGGTTTGAAATTGCCTTCAAGGATCATGGGCATTTTAGCATCGAGTGCAGTACTCCCGGCGAGTCCGCCCCTTATTGCCTGGTATACTTTTTCGGGATCTGCGCCTGCCTTTGTGGCAAGGACCATAGCTTCACCTATTGCGGCGATATTAAGTGCAACGATGATCTGGTTTGCCAGCTTGGTTATGTTTCCGCTTCCTGTATCGCCCACAAGCTTTACGGATGCGCCCATGCATCCTAGTATATCCCTGACTTTGTTAAAAGTATCCTCCGGGCCGCCGGTCATGATCGCCAGAGTTCCGTCCTTTGCCTTTGGTTCGCCTCCGCTTACCGGTGCATCGAGCATTACGACCTCTTTTTTAAGAAGCTCTTCTGCCAGTTCCCTGGAAACCGAAGGTGCGATTGAGCTCATGTCAATCACTATCGACCCGGGTTTGATGCAATGAATAATTCCATTTTCACCAATTACAACTTCCTTAACATCGGGAGAATTCGGAAGCATTGTGATTATTACGTCGCTCCGGGCAGCAACATCGCCGGAAGATTTCCCCTCAACGGCCCCGTCATTAACAAGTTCCTTAACTGCCTCTTCATTAATATCATACACTACTAGAGAATATCCTGCCTTCAGCAGGTTCCTGGCCATGGGCTTGCCCATTATACCCAGTCCTATAAAACCTATCTTATACATGATTGCTTAAATTGGTTTTAGTACTACTTTGACTGCTTCTTTTGATTCGCTCATTTCAAATCCTTTTTCCCACTGGTCAATTCCCAGTTCATGAGTTATCAGTTTTTCAAGATCGATCATTCCTTTTCCCATAAGTGTCAGGCATTTTTCCCAGACATCCCATGTATGGCTGAAATGCCCCCTGAGTGTTACTGACTTTGCTATGATCGGATCCAGGCTGAACCCGACAGGCTGCCGTCCCCATCCTATTTTGGTAATCTGGCCGGCAGGCCTTACGGCATCCATGGATAATTTCAAAGCTGACGAACCGCCTGCCAGGTCAAGCACAAGGTCAGCACCATATCCGTCACCCAGTGACATTATTTTTGTCAACGGATCTTCCCGGGATGAGTTAATGATGATGGTTGCTCCAAATTCTTTTGAAAGTTCAAGTCTCAGGTCATCACCTTCGGTCCCGACAACCACAATTTCGCCTGCTCCGGATAACTGAGCCAGTTTTGTACATAATATCCCAATGGATCCCGGTCCTATAATCAGGACCGTATCTCCCGGATTTACTTTGCTGTTGGAAACCAGCGCTTTATAAGCCACACAAAAAGGTTCGGTAATGGAAGCTGCTTTCAATGATACATTATCCGGAACATGATGAAGTATTCTTTGAGGTACTTTCACGTATTTGGTAAAAGCACCATCAACATGGAATCCGTATCCTTTTCTTTCCCTGCATAATGGATAGTTATTCTGTTTGCACAGAGCGCACTTTCCGCAATACTCCGCATGAGTTTCAGAGGTTACCCTGTCTCCGTCGGAAAAGCCTGATACTTTTGATCCGGTATTTACAATTGTTCCGGCAAATTCATGTCCCAGGATAAACGGGCGGACAAATTTGAACGGGGATGTGTTTTTATGCAGATGCGGGTCTGTTCCGCATACTCCGGTGTAAGCCACCTCAACGAGGACATCTGTCTCTCCGATCTGAGGAACCGGAACATCGCGAAGCTCAGTGGCTCCCGGAGCATCGGCATACTTGACAACTGCTTTCATCTTTTCCATGATCTGTTTTACTTCATCAGTTTTTTACCAAGAATATACTTAGTATCCAAAGTACAATTCCTGCAGTTGTCCCGATAATAAAACTGCCAAGGCTTTGCAGCTTGTACCCGGTCTTTACATCCATATGCGACATTTGGGTTACAACCCAGAAAAAACTGTCGTTGGCATGAGAAACCACCATTGCACCTGCTCCGGTAGCTAAAACCATCAGGGCTCGGCCGGTTTCTGAATCGTAGCCAAGAGCCGGCAGGAGCGGGACAATAATTGAAGAGGTTGTGATCAGGGATACTGTTGATGATCCCTGCGCAGTTTTTATTGTGGCAGCAATGATAAACGGAAGCCATATCCCGAAATTCATCCCTGAAAGATTGTTCCCGATAGTATCAGCCAGTCCTGAATTCTGCAGCACTTTGCCAAAAGCTCCTCCGGCTCCTGTTATCAGTATAATAGTTGCAGCTGTAACAAGTGCCTTGCCTACCCACCCGGTTTCCGAGAACATACCTTCAGTTCTTTTTCGCGGCAGCATGAAAGCCAGGAGTACACCAATGAGCAGTGCAATAACCGGCTCTCCGATAAAACTGAAAAATGTTTTGATTGCTCCATCTCCAAAAGGATTTGTCGGAAAACCTGAAATTGATTTCAGCACTATGAGCAGGATTGGTATAAAAACGGGACTCAACGCTTTAATTGCCGAAGGTGATTCTTTCATTTTGGCAATTATTTCCGGTTCACTTATTTCAGGATTTGGATCAATCTGAGTTCCGGAAGCAAATTTTATTGCGAAAATCCATCCGGTCACCATTGCTATCAGACTGACCGGCACTCCGATAAGGATCACCAGGCCAAGATTAGCTTCCAGTATGCCTGCCGCCGCTATTGGTCCGGGAGTCGGCGGAACCAGGCAGTGAGTTGAGGTCAGCCCGAGGCTTAAAGCTATTGCCGGACCTGCCAGTGAGATCTTTGCTCTTTTTGAAAGAGCTTTATTCAAGGGGGAAAGGATTACAAAGCCTGAATCGGAAAATACCGGGATCGATACAAACCAGCCTATAATTGACATCGCCAGAGGAACACGTTTTTCACCGATGATTTTCAGTATTCTGTCAGCAAGAGTGTAAGCGCCGCCTGAACACTCAAGAAAGACCCCTATTATTGTACCTGCCACTATTACAATCCCGATATAGCCCAGGGTGTTGCCGAATCCTGTGTTAAGCGACTGAACGATCTGCTGCAGGGGCATCCCCGTGAAAAGTCCAAAGGCAAGGGCGGCAAAAAGCAGGGCCAGAAATGAATGCAGTTTAAGCTTTGTCGATGAAAAGACTATAAAAAGAATGCAGAGAAGGAGGACGATAATTAACAGCATAAATATTTCTGTTGATCTTAATTATTAAGGATCTCTTTCACGGAACCCATAATGTTGTCCGTATTCAGGCCATATTCATCGAGAAGCTCATCATAGCTGTGTGCTGATTGTCCGAACTGGTCCTGGATAGCTATATGTCTGAATGGTATTCCATTCCCGCCAAGGATAAAGGTTATCACACTTGCCAGTCCGCCTATCACTGAATGTTCCTCTGCGGTCACGATACCTTTCATGCCATGTGCAAATCTTTTTATCTCACTTTCATTAACAGGTTTTAATGAACTGACATTCACCACTCTGACGGATATTCCAGCTTTTTCAAGCATCTCTGCAGCTCTGAGGGCCCTGTATACCATGATGCCGTTCCCGAAGACAACAACATCTTTTCCGTCCCTGATCATGTAAGGCTTCCCGATGATGAATTCCTTGTTTTCAGGGAAAATATCCGGAAGGTCATGCCTGTTAAGACGGAGGTATACCGGACCATTATACTCCACCATTTTACGGATCATTTTTCTTGTTTCAATACCATCGGCAGGCGCCAGAACGGTCATATTGGGTATTGCCCTCATGATTGAAATATCTTCCACTGACTGATGTGTAGCACCATCCCCGAAATCAGAGAGCCCTGCACTTGATCCGACGATTTTCACGTTTAAGCCGGGAATGCATATCCCCTGCCGTATCTGGTCAAATGCCCTTCCTGCCGCAAATACCGCGAAGGAATTGGTGAAAGCAATTTTACCGGTCAATGAAAGGCCTGCGGCAAAAGAGGTCATGTTTGCCTCGCCTATACCCATCTCAAAGAACCTGTCCGGGTACTCCTGTTCAAACAATGTGGTCATAGTCGATTTGCAAAGATCTGCTTCCAGGACAACAATGTTCTTATTTTCACGGCCAAGGTCAAGCAATGTCTCGCCATATATCTGTCTCTGATTCTGAAGTCTCATAAATGCAAGATTATTTTTCAAGTTCTGAACATGCTTTTTCAAATTGTTCCCTGGTCAGCTCCCCGTTATGGAATGCCACTACATTTTCCGCGAATGAAATACCTTTCCCTTTAATTGTATGAGCAATTATCAACTTAGGTTTCCCTTTAATTTTATCAACCTGGTCGAGGACTTTTATGATCTCTTTTATATCATGGCCGTCTGTTTCAGCAACATGCCAGCCAAATGCCCGCCATTTCTCAGCCAGGGGATTTGTATCATACCGGTCGGCCACACGACCCATTGCCTGCAGGCTGTTTTTATCGAGGAATACTATCAGGTTATCCAGTTTATAGAACGATGCTGCCATTGAGGCTTCCCATATTTGTCCTTCAGCTATTTCGCCGTCACCTATAATACAATAGACTTTGTTATTTCTTCCGTCAAGTCTCAGTCCGGCCGCCATCCCGCATGCCATTGATAATCCCTGCCCCAGCGAACCGGTATTGCCCTCAATCCCGGGAGTTGTTGTCATATCCGGATGACCCTGGAGCATTGCGCCCAGCTTCTTTACCGAGTCGAGTTCTTCTTTTGGAAAATAACCTGCTTCCGCAAGTGCAGCATACTGTATAAGGGCAGCATGCCCCTTACTGAGAAGGAACCTGTCCCTGTCTTCCCATTGAGGATTTTCCGGATCATGCTTCATCCTGCTGAAATAAAGCACTGTAACAATCTCGCCGAGCGAACATGATCCTCCAAGATGACCTTTCTGGCCGACACCTACCATTCTGATGACATCAAGCCTTAAGATCCGTGCAATACTTTCAAGTTCTTCAATAGTCTTATTCATCATTAAATACAGATCTTCATAGATAATTTTTACTACAATATAAGATATTTCTGAATGTAAAATCAGAACAATAAATTTAGCATTTAATCAGGAAATGCCTTGCCATTTAATACAATATCACAATAATTGAATAAATGCAGCAAATGTCAGGATTTACATGTACGGGACTGAGATAAGATCCATTGTATTAATTTCAAGGGCAGACAGGTTTCCGTATCCCATCTCCTTTTCATAAACACAACCTGTATCGATGGGGATCACCTGTGAATTTTCACTGATACGCTTTCTGACAAATTCAATTGTTTTTGGACGATGCCCGTGTATTATTGTCCTTCCGTTCAGAACAGGATTTTCATAATGAGGGCTGCACTCCCATACCATGGTATGTTTATCGGAAAAGGGATCAGTTGTGTAATCATTGAAACCGGCATGGACAAATATATATTTCCCGATCTCTTTATAAAATTCAAGACCGGTGAAAAAATCGATATATTGTTTGTCAATTTCCACGATATCCTGTATCCCAAGGCTGAACAGAGTTGTTGCTCCGCTGTTCATATACCACTGGTAAAGAGCTCCGGGATCGTTCCAGGAATCCAGCAGCATAAGTTCATGGTTGCCGGTAAGAGGGGTTACGTTGAATCCCTTCTTTATCAGATCGATTATAAGATCTACTACCTCTTTACTCTGTTCGCCGCGGTCGATATAATCACCGAGAAGTATAAGCTGATCTGATTTCGTCAGCTTAATCACATTGACCACCATCTCATAAAATGGATTGAAACAACCGTGAATATCGCTTATGGCAAAAAGGCGGCTCATCAGCCACAGATCGTTTCGACTTCGGTTATGGTTTTTGGTATAGGTTTGCCAAGAACTTTTTGTCCCTTTTCGGTGATCAGGACATTGTCCTCAATACGTATCCCTCCTATTGACATGTATTTATCAATTTTGCTGTAGTTGATGAAATCAGTGAATTTACCTTCTGACTTCCACTTGTCAATAAGTTCAGGGATGAAATAACATCCCGGTTCAACCGTAAAAACATGTCCGGGCTTACAGGGCAGTGCAAACCTCAGAAATGCCAGTCCGAACTGGTCGCTTCGGTTCACCCTGTCGTCATAACCGATATAATTTTCACCCAGAGCCTCCATGTCATGGACATCGAGCCCCAACATGTGGCCAAGGCCGTGAGGCATGAAAAGAGCATGTGCACCTGCAGCAACTGCCTCATCCACATCTCCTTTCATCAGATCAAGCTCTTTCAGACCCGCAGCAATAATTCTGCATGCCATGATATGGAGTTCCTTGTTTGACTTTTCGGGACCAGCGGCTTTGATCGCCTCAGTATTAGCTTTCAGCACGATCTGATAGATCTCTTTCTGAAGTTCGCTGAATTTCCCTCCCACAGGGGTGGTCCTGGTGATATCAGATGAATAGTGCAAGTTTGTCTCTGCGCCGGCATCAGTAACCATCATCCCTCCTTTTTTAAGAATATTGCCATGCGCATGGTTATGCAGGGTTTGTCCGTTCATGCTCAGTATTATCGGGAATGATGTTCCCGCTCCTTTGGCAAGGGCTATTCCTTCGATAGTCCCGAAGATCTCCTGTTCCCTTACTCCCTGTTTGCACATCTTCATTGCTGTAACATGCATATCATAAGCAATATCCACAGCTTTTTCAATTTCATCAATCTCCGCCTTCTCCTTTATTGACCGCATTGAAATAACAGCTTTGATAAGGTCAACGGAGGCGAGGGTTTTCATCCGGCAGGGATTTTCCTTGAGCAGTGAACCGAGTATCATTTTATTCTCACCCCTGTATGGTGGAAGAAAATGGACTTTTATTTTTTTTGCAAGTGCATTTCCGACAACCTCCCTGAGCTTCGGAAAAGGTGCTGTATTTGTGACTCCGCATTTTTCAGCAAGCTCTTTAACCGTAGGTTGCGGTCCCATCCATATTATATCATCAAGTTCAATATCATTGCCGAAGATCCAGTCCTTGCCCGAATTGAAATCCATCAGGCCGGCAAATCCGGGAAGATCGAGTCCGAAATAATAGAGGAAATCGCTGTCCTGCCTGAAACGATAGGTGTTTGCCGGATAGTTCATTGATGCTTCACTGTTACCCGGAAAAAGAGCAAGGCCCATTTTCATTTTCCTGTGGAGCTCTTCCCTCCGTCTGATATATACTTCACTTTTGAACATAGTAAGCCGAATTAAGTTTAAACTCCTAAGTTAATACCATAAAGGAAGGAATCAAAGGTGAGCGGATCTATTTTATTTTGTGCCTGTTTAAAGAAACATTGAAGGCACATTTTTAGTATAATATATTATGCGAAAGTGTTATTAACAACACGAACCTGATTCATTCTTTTTTGAACATTTTAATAATCAGCGCAATTAAAATACGAATACTGTTTGTTATTAACAAAATTTTATTATATTCGCTGGAGTTGCCAACAACTTATTAACAGCCTGATAAAAATGCCATACAGAAGATTGCCCAACACCGATGCAGCCAGGATCAGAGCCCTGAAGACCGCTCTTGAGAAAGGGAAAGAGCTCCCTCCGCACAAGATGGCTTATTCAGCAAAAACAATTGTCAGACTTCAGAAATTCCTTCCATTGTTTGAGCACAGCATTCAGCTGCAGAGGCAGTCAATAGCGTCACAGAACAAAAAGAGCAAAGACTATTGCGAGACTGCAAAAAAAGCAAGGATCTATCTGACACATTTCATCAGGGTAATGAATATGGCGATATACAGGGGTGATCTTCCGTCTGAGACAAGGGCATATTACGGCCTTGCAACAAATGAGTCCACCGTGCCATCCCTAAATACCGAGAATGAACTGATAAGCTGGGGGCGCAGGATCATAGAAGGCGAAGAGTTCAGGATACGCAAGGGGGGAGGCCCGATAACCAATCCGACAATTGCCGTTGTAAAGGTCAGGTTTGAAAACTTCATTGAATCCAATAATTATCATAAGACACTTGCCAAAAAAACCATGGATTATGCTGAAAGAACCTGTGACATGAGAAGAGAGGCTGACAGTATAATTCTTGATATCTGGAATGAGGTTGAATCAACATTTGCCTTTCTCCCTGAAGATGTCAGAAAGAAAGAGTGTGAAGAGTACGGACTGGTTTATTTTTACAGGAAGAACGAATTCAACAGGGCTCACACTTGAATATAGGCAGTATATCGTTGGGTGATCATCCGTTGTTCCTCGCTCCAATGGAGGATATAACGGATACTTCTTTCCGCATGGTATGCAAAATGAACGGAGCAGATTTCATGTATACCGAATTCATTTCATCTGACGGACTGATAAGGGATGGTGAAAAAAGTGTCCGGAAGCTTGAGATTTATGATTTTGAAAGACCTATGGGGATCCAGCTTTATGGCCATCTTACCGGTGCCATGGTGGAAGCTGCCCTTATCGCCGAAGAGGCAAAACCCGAGATCATTGATATCAATTTCGGGTGTCCCGTGAAAAAAATCGCAAACAGGGGCGCAGGTGCCGGCATGCTGAAGAATATACCCATGTTGATTGAAATGACCTCGGCTATTGTAAAAGCTGTAAAACTTCCTGTTACTGTAAAGACCAGACTCGGCTGGGATGATGAGAACAGGAATATAGTTGAAGTTGCCGAAATGCTCCAGGACACAGGTATCCGGGCAATTACGATTCACGGACGCACACGCGCGCAGTTATATAAGGGCAGTGCCGACTGGACACTTATCGGTGCTGTAAAGAACAATCCAAGGATGAAGATACCTGTCATCGGCAACGGTGATGTTGATGGTCCGTTAAAGGCAAAGGAAATGTTCGACCGCTACGGCGTTGACGGAATAATGATAGGACGTGCATCGGTCGGAAGACCATGGATATTCAGGGATATCAGGCATTTTCTTGAAAAGGGGGAGCTGCTTCCCGAACCTACAGTAAATGAAAAGGTTGATCTTGCTCTGCTCCATCTTGAGAAATCGCTTGAGTTCAAAGATGACAACAGGGCCATCTATGAGATGCGACGCCATTTTTCAAACTATTTCAAAGGCCTGCCCAATTTTAAGGAGACAAGGCTAAAACTGCTGACCACTCTCGATGTAAATGAAATCAAAGATATTCTTGAGAATATCAGGGGGATATGGGGTAATTTCAGGACGACTGAAAAAACTTCCGTTTATGGTATTTGATTTACAACCTTGCTCCTTTCCACTTTTCCGAACAGAACTGACAGACTATCCCACCTGAAGATTAATTTCAGGATATAAATAACCAGTATTCCCATAAACAGCATAGTGACAAGGTCAATCAAGGGATTGATTTCAAGTTGTTCATAAAGAGCCGGCGTCTGCAGGGCTGATGATTCATTTGTGACCATTATGCAGAGGAAAGCATTATTTGCAGAATGGGCTCCCATTGCCGCTTCAATGCCGTCATCAAGGATTGTTATTGTACCGAATATCAGTCCGAACAGAAGATACTGAGGCATCATCCTGAGGAATCCGAATTCCTCAACTTCCGGATTCAGAACATGCATGAGAGCAAAAAAGAGTGATGTCATGATAAGCGGAAACCACCTGTTCCTTACCAGGACCGTGAATCCCTGCATCAGGTAGCCCCTGAAGAGGATCTCTTCAAAGGAAGCCTGGAACGGAATTAATAAGATGGAGATTATAATAAGAGGTATGAGTGAAAGAGACCTGTTGTTTATTGTAAAATTCGCCGGATCAACCTTAAGATAGACAAACAGGTAAATCGCCGAGATGATAATCCAGACCAGTCCTGAAATAAAGAACCTGTTCCACCTGAATGAACCGGTGCCGTTGATTATACGGTTTAAGCTCCTTCCATTCAGTGGTTTAATAAGCAGAACAAATGCAGCGAGTCCGATCAGGAAAGGGAAGATCATTGTCAGCAGGTAGAGGTTTGGTTCGAGACCCAGGACACTCAGGTCGTTCGGGTTTTCAGCCAGCAGTTCAATTATCTGCGGATTGCCGGACGACTTTGTTGCCAGGGCAATAATTAAAGGTATTCCACCAACAGTATTTGTGGCGGCAAAGAGTGCTGCCAGCATTACAAAATATCTCCAGAAGGAATTTTTCCCGGTAAATGAAGACTCAAGATGATTCATAATCAACAGTACAAGGTATACGGTATAAGGTTATATCGTTCAGATATTGCCCTCCGAAGCTGATCCAGAACTTGCAGAAGGATTGCGAAGGAGGGATTTATCGGATGACTTTTTGGGATAATCAATTGAGTAATGGAGGCCGATGCTTTCCTTACGGGCCATTGCATGTTTTATTATTATGTAACCAACATTGATCTGATTTCTCAGTTCACATATCTTTTTGGAGATCAGGGAGCGTTTATAGAGGCTCTCGGTCTCCTGGTAGAGGATCTCAAGGCGGACCATGGCTCTCTCGAGGCGAAGGTCCGATCTGACGATCCCTACATAGTTGCTCATTATCATCTGAACCTCCTTGATGCTCTGGGTGATAAGCACCATCTCTTCAAGGTGTGTTGTGCCCTTGTAGTCCCATTCCGGTATCTTTTCCTCGAAAGTCAGTTCCTTCACTCTTTTACCTGCATGCATTGCGGCCCTGTGCGCATATACAGCTGCTTCAATAAGCGAATTGGAGGCAAGCCTGTTCGCACCATGAAGTCCTGTTGAGGAAGCTTCGCCAATAGCATAAAGCCTGTCTATATTGCACTGACCGTCTATATCGACTTTAATGCCGCCGCAGGAATAATGCTGGACAGGCACCACGGGGATCATATCTTTTATAATGTCAATTCCCCGCGTTATACAGTGTGAGTACACATTCGGGAAATGGTCTTTCAGACCTTCAGGGCTAAGATGGGTGCAGTCGAGCCACACGTGATCATCTCCCCATTTTTTCAGTTCATTATCAATTGCCCTGGTGACAATATCTCTCGGTGCAAGCGAACCCCGGCTGTCATACCGGCTCATGAATTCCTCCCCGCGTATGTTTTTAAGCACAGCACCATATCCCCTCAGCGCTTCAGTTATCAGGAAAGATGGCCTTACTTCGGGATCATAAAGTGATGTGGGGTGAAACTGTACAAACTCCATGTTCTCAATCGTTCCCTTTGCCCTGTATACCATTGCAATGCCATCGCCGGTGGCTATTTCAGGATTTGTGGTCGTAAGATAAACATTGCCAATTCCTCCTGTTGCCACAACAGTAACTTTTGAAAGAAAGGCAATGACCTTCTGGTTCATCAGGTCGGCAACATAAGCCCCGAAGCACTTGATTTTCGGATAGTTCCTCTTGACGACTTCACCCAGATGATGCTGTGTAAGGATCTCAATGGCAAAATACTGTTCATAAATATCTATGTTCGGATCCTTTCTGACCCTGTCCATCAGCGTTTCCTGGATAGCCTCTCCTGTCTTGTCCTTATAATGAAGTATCCTGTGTTCGGAGTGGCCTCCCTCCCTGGCAAGGTCGTACGTTCCGTTTGTTTTCTTATCGAACGGGACGCCCATCCCTATCATATCCTTTATCCTTTCGGGGGCCTCGCTGACCACCATCCTTACCACATCTTCATCACAGCAACCGTCGCCTGCGACCAGGGTATCATTGATGTGTTTTTCGAAATTATCAGACTCGCTGAAGACAGCAGCAATTCCGCCCTGGGCATACCGGGTATTTGAATCCTCAAGACTTGCCTTTGTGACAATTGACACCTTCCCGAACCTGGAAGCCCTGAGTGCAAATGTCAGTCCTGCAATACCGGAACCAAGTACAAGGAAATCGGTTCTTTTCTTCATGATAAGATTAAATGAAACCGATGGTAAAGATAGTTATTATGATCACATGTACTCACCCCCCCGACCCCCCTCTGAAGTCACATATACTCACCCCCCCAACCCCCTCTGAAGTCACATGTACTCACCCCCCCAACCCCCCTCTCTGCTGAAGCAAAGAGGGGGGAGTAAGCAACTTTAGAATTGTTAACTTTTGTCTTTTATCTTGTTTCTTTTGTCTTGTTTTCATGTACTCACCCCCCGGCTCTCTCTGGGTCAACATATACTCACCCCCCCGGCCCCCCTCTCTGCTGAAGCAAAGAGGGGGGAGTAAGCAACTTTAGAATTGTTAACTTTTGTCTTTTATCTTGGTTCTTTTGTCTTGTTTTCATGTACTCACCCGCCC
>Ga0307378_10000336_pt1 | contig 84184 bp, 79 predicted proteins | sample UN1MG_FD_202238 | JGI IMG/M metagenome (GOLD analysis project Ga0307378, IMG submission 202238) | Soil microbial communities from Risofladan, Vaasa, Finland - UN-1 | ecosystem: Environmental > Terrestrial > Soil > Coastal area > Acid sulfate soil | place: Finland: Risofladan, Vaasa | collected... | reverse complement strand
GCTAACAAATTTGGCCGCCAAAGCCTTCCGATTACCTAACATTCCGGGCCGTCCGTCAAAGATTTCGCGCGAAGGGCCGGTCTTGTGCAGGCGCGGAACAACCCCAAGCATCGCTTGCAGAAAAACCAATTGGCTGCGCGCCGGTCGCTGGCAAGACAGCCAACGGCCTTCGAATAAAGTTGGGTTTGTTCCATTCTGGCAACAGTTAGACCTCGGTCTCGGCCGGCTCAACGCCGACGCTTTCCGCCGGCCCTTGATGCAATTCCCAGTTGCTTCCGATCGGTCCGCTTGCGGCAGCGTCATAGTTAACCGGCACTTTGAGGTCGCACGAGGGCAAAGGTGGCTTGACCGAGACCGTCCGGCCCAACCGCGGCCAGCTCGACGCCGAAACCCCTTGCTTCATGGCCAACCCGCCCATACACCCAATGGCCGAACTTCAGGCATTCTGGGAGGTCACCATGTTGCCATTGGCGGGTCCGCGTTCGCGCGTATTTTCTCGCGCCCTCTGCGTGCTGGTGGCGGGTGTCATGCTCGCCGGCTGTGGCGTCAACACCATTCCCACGCTGCAGGAGCGGGCCAAGGCCGCCTGGAGCGAGGTCCTGAACCAGTATCAGCGCCGCGCGGACCTCATTCCCAATCTGGTCGAGACCGTGAAAGGCTTTGCCGCCCAGGAGAACAAGGTGTTGGTTGAGGTGGTCGAGGCACGGGCGAAGGCGACACAGGTTCAGCTTCCCGCCGACATCCTCACCAACCCCGATGCCTTCCAGAAATTTCAGCAGGTGCAAGGCCAACTCTCTGGAGCGCTCGCCCGCCTGCTCGCCGTGGTCGAGAATTATCCGGAGCTGAAGTCCAATCAGAATTTCCTGGCGCTGCAATCGCAGCTCGAAGGCACCGAAAATCGCATCGCCATCGCGCGGGGCGACTACATCACCGCGGTCAAGGACTACAACACCGAGCTCAGGACCATCCCCGGCCGCTGGTGGCGGGCGCTGCTCTATCCGGACGCGGAGGCCATGCAGAACTTCACCGTCGCCGAAGAGACCACTAAGGTGCCGGAGGTCAAGTTCTAGCGGGGAGCCGCAAACGAGGGCGAAGATGGCCTCCACCCCGTGGCGCCTGGGCCGGATCCTGTTCGGAGTCATGCTTGCGCTCTGGATCGGGCCCGCGGGTGCCGCCGAGCCCGACTTTCCTGCGCTGACCGGACGCGTCGTCGATGACGCAAATCTCCTGAGCCAGGCCGATCGGGCCGAGCTCGTCTCCGATCTCAAGGTGCTCGAGGATAAGAGCTCCGATCAGGTCGTGGTGGTCACGGTTCCCTCGCTGCAAGGCTACCCTATCGAGGATTTCGGCTATCGGCTGGGCCGCCATTGGGGCATCGGCACCAAGGAGCTGAGCAACGGCGTGCTGCTCATCGTCGCGCCGAACGAGCGCAAGGTCCGCATCGAGGTTGGCCGCGGGCTCGAGCCGATCCTCACCGACGCCCTGTCGAAGATCATCATCGAGACCGGCATCCTGCCGCGCTTCCGCGCCGGCGATTTCCCGGGCGCCATCAAATTTGGCGTGCGCGACATCACCCTGGCCTTGACCGGCGACGCAGTCGAGCTTGAACGGCGCGCCAAGGCCCGGCCAGACGCCGATAGTCAATCGGTGGATTGGGTGCTGGTGGTCTTCTGGATCCTTCTCATTCTGTGGCTGGTGTGGAGCTTCTGGCGCACCACGCAACCTGGCTACCGCGCCGGCCGCCATTCCGGACCCGTGTTCCTGCCGGGGCCGGGATGGGGTGGAGGGTCCAATCGCAACGGAGGCTGGAGCGGCGGCGGTGGTTCGGGCGGCGGGGGGTTCTCGGGCGGCGGCGGCGGGTTTGGCGGCGGCGGCGCCTCGGGCGGTTGGTAAGGACATGGTGATGGAGCCCTTCAGCGCCGAGGAGCAGGCCACGATCGCGGACGCCATCGGCGCGGCCGAGCGGAAAACGAGCGGCGAGATCGTGGTCGTGGTCGCGAATGCAAGCGGCGGCTATTTCACCTATGCGCTGGTGTGGGCGGCGGTTGCCGCCCTGCTCGTGCCGTGGCCGCTGATCTATGAGACGGCCTGGCCGATCGAGCACATCTATCTGGCCCAGCTTGGCGTTTTTGCGTTGGGCGCCGTGCTCACCCAGTGGGACGCTTTGCGCTTTGCCATCGTGCCAAAGGCGATCAAGCGCACGCGCGCGCATCGAAAGGCGGTCGAGCAGTTTCTGGCGCAGAATCTGCATACGACCGAAGGCCGCACCGGGGTCCTGATCTATGTGTCATTCGCCGAGCACTATGCCGAATTGATCGCCGATGACGGCATCTACAAGAAGGTGCCGCTCGCCATGTGGGAAGGCGTGGTGGAGACACTGACCCAACATCTTGGCCACGGCGAGCGGGTGAAGGGATTCGTCGGCGCCATCGAGGCCTGCGGCCTGCTCCTCGCCGAGCATTTCCCGCCAGGCCGCGGCGACCAGAACGAGCTGCCCAATCATCTGATCGTGCTCGATGCCCGCTGGAACCCGTAAGGCAGGGCGGACAGAGGCAGCCGGTCCGGCCGCGCTCACCGGTTGGGTGCTGTTCGACTGGGCGACCCAGCCGTTTTACACGCTCGTCGTCACCTTCCTGTTCGCGCCCTATTTCGTTAATGGCTTCGTCGACGATCCCGCCCTTGGCTCGACCCTGTGGGCCTATGCGCTCGGCATCGCCGAGCTCATCGCCGCCCTGCTTGCGCCCGTTCTTGGCGCCATCGCCGATGCGGGCTTCACGCGCAAGCCTTGGATCGCGGGCTTCTCGGTCCTGCTCGTGCTCGGTCTGTGCGGCCTCTGGCTCGCCATTCCCGGCCGGACCGATCTGGCGCCGCTGGTGCTGATCGCCTTTGCCGTGGCCAATATCGGGGCCGAGCTCGCCACCGTGTTCAACAATGCCATGATGCCCTCGCTCGTCTCCAGCCGGCGCCTCGGCACTCTGTCCGGCATCGGCTGGGCCGCGGGCTATGTCGGCGGCCTTCTGAGCCTGGTGCTGGTCGCGGGGCTGGTGGTCGCCGATCCGGTCACCGGCAAGACCCTGCTGGGGCTGAACCCGATCATCCCCCTCGACCCCGCCACGCGCGAGGGCGACAGGCTGATCGGGCCGTTCTCGGCGCTGTGGTATCTGATCTTCGTCCTGCCGCTGTTTCTGTTCACGCCGGACCGGCCGGCGGTGGTCAAAGCGGCGGCCCCGGTCTCGGCCGGCCTTGCCCAACTCGTCCGCGGCGTGAAGGAGCTCTACCGCGATCACCCGCAGATCGCGCTGTTTCTGGTCGCGCGCATGCTCTACGCCGACGGGCTCGGTGCCGTCTTCGCCTTTGGCGGCATCTACGCCGCGACGGTGTTCGGCTGGGGCGCGACGGAGTTGGGGCTGTTCGGCATCGTCCTCACCGTCGCCGGCACGATTGGCGCAGGGCTCGGCGGCCTGCTCGACGACCGGCTAGGCTCCAAGCGGATCATCGTCTCGACCCTTGGCGTCTTCATCTTCGGCGCGATCGCCGTGCTCTCGGTCGACCAGGGCCACGTTCTGTTCGTTCTTCCCGTGGCGGAGAAAGTTTCGGGCGCGGCGCCATTCGCTTCAACCGGCGAGCAGGTCTATCTCGCCTTCGCCATTCTGATCGGGCTCACTGCCGGCCCGATCCAGGCGTCGAGCCGCACGCTGCTCGGTCGGCTCAGCCCGCCGGACAAGACCACCGAATATTTCGGCTTCTTCTCCTTCTCCGGCAAAGCCACGGCCTTCGCCGCGCCGCTTGCCATCGGCGCCGTCACCGCCGCGACCGGCAGTCAGCGTCTCGGCATCGCCACCGGCGTCGTCTTTCTGATTGCCGGCCTGTTGTTGCTGCTCCGGGTGAGAGCACCCAAATAGGCAGGGTGGGACGAGGTGTCTCTAATGCCGGAAGTGGCGCATGCCGGTGAACACCATGGCGAGTCCAGCCTCGTCCGCGGCGGCGATGACCTCATCGTCGCGCACCGAGCCGCCAGGTTGGATCACCGCACTGGCGCCTGCTGCCACCACCACCATCAGTCCGTCGGGGAAGGGGAAGAACGCATCCGACGCCGCCACCGAATCTTGCGTGAGCCGCGCCTTGAGCCCCGCAGCCTTGGCCGCCTGTTCGCCCTTCCAGGCCGCCATGCGGGCGGAATCGACGCGGCTCATCTGCCCGGCGCCGATGCCGACGGTCGCTCCGCCCTTGGCGTAGACGATCGCGTTCGACTTCACATGCTTGGCGACGGTGAAGGCGAAGATCATGTCGGCCATCTCCGCGTCCGTCGGCTTGCGCTTGGTCACCACTTTCAGATCGTCCGGCGACACGACCGCGTTGTCGCGGGCCTGGGCGAGAAACCCTCCCGACAGCGAACGGACCGTGAGGCCGGGAGCTCCTGCGTCGGGTAGACCGCCGGCGAGCAGGAGCCGCAAATTCTTCTTCTTGGCGATCACGGCCTTGGCTTCGTCGCTCGCGTCAGGGGCGATGATGACCTCGGTGAAGATTTGGACGATGTCGCGCGCGGCGCCGGCATCGAGCTTTCGGTTGAGCGCGACGACACCGCCAAAGGCGCTTTCGGGATCGCACAGCAGCGCCTTGGCATAGGCTTCCTTTAGCGTGGCGCCGACCGCGACACCGCAAGGGTTGGCGTGCTTGATGATCGCGACCGCGGCGGCGGCCTTCGGATCGAACTCGGCCACGAGCTCATAAGCCGCATCGGCGTCGTTGAAATTGTTGTAGGAGAGTTGCTTGCCCAGCGGCTGCACGGAGGTGGCCACGCCGAAGCGAGGCTCGCCGCCGACATAGAATCCGGCCCATTGATGCGGGTTCTCGCCGTAGCGGAGCAGACTGAGAAGCGTGCCGGCGATGATGCGCTGCGCCGGCGTGGGGTCGCCGCGGAGACCGGCGAACCAGGTCGCGATGGCCGCGTCATAGGCTGCTGTTCGGGCGAAGGCCTTGCCGGCAAGAGCTCCGCGAAACTCTGGGCTGGTGGCGCCACCGCCCTGCTCCATCTGCGCGAGCACGGCGCCATAGTCGGCAGGGTCGACCACGACGGTGACGCTTCGGTGGTTCTTGGCGGCGGCGCGGATCAACGCCGGGCCGCCGATGTCGATGTTCTCGATGCATGTCTCGAAATCGGCGCCGCCGCGGACCGTGTCCTCGAACGGGTAGAGCGTGACGGCAAGGAGATCGATCTTCGGGATATCGTGGTCGCGCAGTGCCTGCTCATGCGCCTCGTCGCCGCGCATCGCCAACAGCCCGCCATGGATCTTCGGGTGAAGCGTCTTCACCCTGCCGTCCATCATCTCTGGGACCTGCGTAATCTCGGCCACGTCAACGACGTCAAGGCCGGCGTCGCGCAACAGTTTGGCGGTGCCGCCGGTGGAAACGAGCTCGACCCCCTGGGCGCTCAGCCCGCGGGCGAAATCCACCAGACCCGTCTTGTCGCTGACCGAAAGGAGCGCGCGGGCGATCTTCTCCATGGGTGAATATCTCGGGGCAGTGGTCGCGAATGCGCCGCTTATCACGATTTGCCGTCTTGGGCAAAAGAGGCGTCTCGGGCCGCTGGCCTAGTCCCCCGCTCCGCCGTCCTCGGGCTCGGGCAGGCTCACCTCACCCGGAGCTGCCGTCCGCTCGATGGTCCAGACGATTCGCATCTCCCGCTCTTCCTCCAATCCGCCCGAGAGCGCGACTTGCACGCTCCTGCGAGGCCCGCGCTCGTCGGCGAGGAACACGCTCTCCTCGAGCGCGATCGTCGGCGTGTTGGCGCTGAGCGTCCAGGCTTCGCCATTGGGGATCACGAGCCGGACGCTTCTCTCGTCCTCCGCCATCTCCGCGCTCACGCTCGGATGCAGGTGGAAGCGAACCGCGTAACCGCCGCCGCTCGTCTGCGCCTCGCCCTTGAGCCCCTTCGGCGCCGAGAGCTTGTCCTCGCCGGCGATGAGCAACCCGGTGGGCGACAGAAGAACGAGGCGCGAATGGGTGACGCCGAAGCGAGTGACATATCCTTCGTGCGAGGCCTTGAGCTCGAGACCCTCGCTCTCCTCATTCAGCACGGCCTGCACATTGGGCGGCCCCGTCAGCGTGGCATCGGCGCCAGAATCGCTTCCATTGGCGCCGCCGAAGCTGGCTGAGGACGAATCCTCGAAGGTGAGCGTCGAATGGGCCGGGGTCGAGCGTGAGAACATGCGCCAGTCGTCGTGGTCCGGAGACGGAGCGCCGCAATTGACGATGACCGGATGCACGCCCGAGCTCATCTCGAAGGACAGGCAACCGGCATTGGCGGTTCTGCTCAACGACGCCGCCGGCGCCGCGGCGACATCGGCGAGCATGAGGGTCGTCCCGCGCTGCATGCGCGCATAGCCGGAATTCGGAGCGGCCCCGAGCGGGGTGCCCTCGGTGTCATCATAAGCGAGCACAGTGGCAAGCGAATCGGTGGCGGTGACGCCGCCGCCGTTGAAGCGGGCCATGGTGCCGTCGCCGAGACGGAAGAAGCGAACCATGGGCATGGCGCGGTCGATCGCGTCGGAAAGCTGTTTTGGCGGCAGCCGGTCGCGCGCCATGAAGCACTGCCTGAGCGGCAGAAGGTCGAGCAGAAGCTCGACCAGCGCCGACGGGTTGCGGGAAATGTGACCGCCGTCCGGCAGGATTTGGCGATCGAGCTCCCTGCAGAATGGCTTGAGATAGCGCTCGACCACGGCCTGCTGCTCGGCGATGCACAGACCGGCATAGACGAGCGCCATCAGCGCGATGAGGCGCGGCGCGCCGTCAGCGGCGTCGCGGTAGCTCGCCGAGAGGTAGCGAAGCTGTGCCGTCAGCGCGCGCAAGAAAATCTCATAGGACTGTGGGTTGCTCGCATCGAGCACCACGGACGAGTTCGACAGCCACGATATGACCCGGCGGCCGACCACTTCGGGTTGCCAGGGAAGGCCGCGGGCGGTCTTGTGCAGCCGCAAGAAATCGCCGAGCAGCGCCTTGGCCTGCTCGCGCGACAACTCGCTGCCCGCTGCCCGCAAATGGCGCAGCCAGCCGAAGCCGTGCAGCTCTCGCGCCCAGCCATCCGACGGCGGCGCGATCTCGAACGGCGACAGCGCGCCAAGCTCGACCAGGCTGCCGGCGAGGCCGAGATGGCCATTATAGATCTCGGTGGCGAAGCTCGGATCGGCGGTGCGCAAATCTTGCGGCGCAAGCAGGAGCTGCTCGGCCTCGGTGCCAGGATAAGCCAGACTGGCCATGCGCATAAGCATGAAGCGGCGCAAGGCACCGGGCCCGCGAGGAGCTTGCGCGCGTGACCGGGCCGGCCCGGCAAGAGGGTCAGTCGCCATGCTCGATCATCTCAGTTCGTTTACCCCGCATGCACTCAGATGCTGCGGAGCCTCCCCGCACAACTCTCGGGCATTGTCGGACTGCGGCCGAGCCGGATCAAGAGGCATGGAGGCTCCGGGGCGCCCCGGAAGCGTTATTTCTTGCGGAGCCGCGCGGCGAAGAATCCATCCATTCCGCTCCATTCGGGCGTGCCGAGGTCAAGCTGGAAGGGAAAAGTCCTGAGCACGCCTGGGGATTGTATCCACTCCGTCTGGCCGAATAAGTCCTCCGGCAGGATCGGATCGAGGCTGATGTCCTGGTTTCGCACCATCAGCGCCGCGACCTGGGCTTCCCCCTCCTCGGGCTCGAGCGAGCAGGTGGCGTAAACCAGCGTGCCGCCGGGCTTGAGCAAGCTCACGGCATTGTCGAGAAGGCGCGCTTGCAGCGCCACCAAGGCCTCGATGTCCTTCGGCGATTTGAGATAGGGGATGTCGGGATGCCGGCGGATGGTGCCGGTCGAGGAGCAGGGTGCGTCGAGCAGCACCGCATCGAAGCGCTCCTCGGGCGACCAGCTCGTGGCATCGGCGGCGACGCAATTGGCGTCGAGGCCAAGCCGCGTAAGATTCGCGCGTAGGGTCTTGAGCCGCGAGGTTGAGATGTCGACGGCGGTGAGTTCGGCCCCAGCCTGAACCAGCTGCGCGGTCTTGCCGCCCGGAGCGGCGCAGAGATCCGCCACGCGCTTGCCTGCGACCGGTCCCAGCAGATGCACCGGCAGCGCGGCGGCTGCGTCCTGGACCCACCAGGCGCCATCCTCAAATCCGGGCAGCGCCTCGATCCGGCCCTTGGGCAGAAACCTGACGCCGCCGGTGGGAAGCACGCGGCCAGACAGAGTCTCCGCCCAGCCCTCCGGATCGTCTTTCACGCTGAGGTCGAGCGGCGGCTCGATCAAATTGGCCGCGGCGATGGCATGCGCGCGATCCTCGCCAAAAAAAGTGGCCCATCGCTCCCACAGCCAGTCCGGCGTATTCACGCGCGTGGCGTCGAGCGAAGCGGCCATGCGGTCGCCATCCTTGGCGACGCGCCGGAGCACGGCATTCACCAGCTTGTCGTAGCGGCTGGCACGCGGGTCCCCTTGGGCGAGCCTGACGGCGAGGTCGATCACCGCATGCGGTGGCGTCTTCAGGAAGATGAGCTGCGCCGCCCCCGACAGCAAAATCGGATAGAGCGTGCCGGATTTCTGCGGCAGCCCGCGCTCGAGAAAGGCCTTGAGCACATGGTCGATCTGGCCGCGGCGCCGCAGGCTCGTGGCCACGATGGCGCGCGTGAGGGCACGGTCGCGCTGCGGCAGGTCGAACAGCCAGCCGGTGGCGAGCGACTGCCCCAGGATCGCGTCCAGAGGCTGCTTCTTGTCGAGAACCGCGGCGAGCAGCTCAGCCGCCGCGCGCCGCGCCGGGAGCCCGACCTGGGACTCTCGTGCGGCTTGAGTGTCGCGAATCTCTTCGTTGAAAGTCATGGCGGTTAGCCGCTCGAGCCTAGTTGACATCCCAGGGGCCGCGCCGGCCGAGACCCGACGCCGCCTGCGGCGAAGACCATGGACCGGAGGCATGCGCCGCTTCCGCCAGCTTGTCCACCCCGCCGGTCCGATCCATCCGCTTGGAGATCTCGTTCAGCTGCGCGATGCGATTCTCCACATTCGGATGGGTCGAGAACAGATTGTCCATCCGGGCACCTGAGAGCGGGTTGACGATGAACAAATGCGCCGATGCCGGATTGCGCTCCGCCGGCGCATTGGGGATTTGCTTCGCCACGGCCGAGATCTTGCGCAAGGCCGAAGCAAGCGACAGCGGCCGCTTGCTGATCTCGGCGCCGATGCGGTCCGCCTCATATTCACGTCCGCGGCTGATCCCGAACTGCACCAGCGCCGCGGCGATCGGCGCCAGAATGACGAGCAGCAAGCCGCCGATCGGTCCCACGCCGTCATTGCTGCGGCTACCGCCGCCGAAATAGAAGCCGAAATTGGCGACCATGGAGATGGCGCCGGCAAGCGTCGCCGTGATCGTCATCAGCAGCGTGTCGCGATGCTTGATGTGGCCGAGCTCATGCGCAATCACGCCGGCGAGCTCATCTTGGTTCAGCCGCTGCATCAACCCGGTGGTCACCGCCACGGCGCCGTGCTCGGGGTTGCGTCCGGTGGCGAAGGCGTTCGGCTGGGGATTGTCCATGATGTACACCCGCGGCATCGGCAGGTCCGCCTCCCGCGCCAGCCGCTGCACGAGCCCGTAAAGCTCCGGTGCCGCGCGCTCATCCACCTCGCGCGCGCCATACATGGAGAGCACCATCTTGTCGGAGTTCCAATAGGCGAACACATTCATCGCCGCAGCGACGAGAAAGGCGATGACCATGCCCGATTGGCCGCCGATCAGATAACCGATCCCCATGAACAGGGCGGTCATGGCGGCAAGCAGCATGGCCGTGCGGAGATAACCCATGAATCCAACTCCTCCTAGGCGCGCGCGGCGAGGCTGAACGCCTCCACGCGGGACGCTAAATATGTTGGGAGTCCAGGGCTTGGGCACAAGAGTTGACCGCCGGAAACGGCCCTCAGGCCAAACCGCGGGCATCGTTAGCGTCCCGCTTACCTTAACGCTTCGTCAAGGCTGGTGGGCCATTGTGGGGGGAGTCCGAAGGCCCTCAAAGTGAGAAACGCCCATGTCCTTGACCCTGCTAGCTCCACCGCTTGATTCGGCCCAGCCTAGCTCGGCCACATCAACTGGCCCCTCGCTCACGCATGGGCAGAAGCGCCTGATCCGCGATAGCTTCAGTGCCGTGGAGCCCGCCGCCGACCTCGTCGCCAGGCTGTTCTACCTCAAATCCGTCGATCTCGATCCGTCCTTGCGCGCGCTGTTCAAGACCCCGACGCGGGCGCAGAGGCGCGATTTCATGGACGCGATGAAGCTCGCCGTGATCTCGCTCGACCGGCTGCAGGAGCTGCAACCCATCGTCAAGCTGCTTTGCGCCCGAAAGCGCCAAGAGGGGCTCAAATCGAGCGGCTACGCGACCTTCCACCGCGCCTGGGTGTGGACCCTGGAGCAATCGCTCCAAACCCGCTTCCCGCGTGAGGCGAAAGACGCCTGGACCTCGCTGCTCACGCAGATGACACCCGCGGGCTCAGCCTAAGGCGGCTTGAAGCGGCGCCCTCATTCCGGCGGCGCGTCCTCCGACCCCGCCTCGTCCGGTGTCATCGCCTCGGCACTCGGCGGCGCCGCGCTCAGCGCCTTCGCCGTCACCTTTCCGGCCTCATCGACGGAAATGTCCACGTCCTGAGCGGGATCGAGGCTCTGCGTCTCGCCGTCGACGGTGATGGCGTCCGGCGTGGCGGTGATGACGTGGCCATCCACGACCATCTTCACCCCATCCGCCGTCGATTCCTGGGTGAAGTGCTTGGAGTGAGTGATGGTGATGGTCCTCTGGCCCATGGAAATATGCCGGACCTCCCGCCCCTTGTCGGAGGAGAGCAATCCGAGGGCAGCGACTATGGCGACCGCGATCACGACAGCGAGCCCGACCGCGATGAGCATTCCCTTGAGCCAGGTCATGATTGATGACTCTCCCTTTTTTCCTGGGCCATTCTTGGCCCAATTCGATCGGTTGGACTTAACCTCGGTTTTGACGGTTCTCCACGAGGTCGTCGACCACGGCAGGATCGGCGAGCGTCGACGTGTCACCAAGATTGGAGAAATCCTCCTCGGCGATCTTGCGCAAGATACGGCGCATGATCTTGCCGGAACGGGTCTTCGGCAAGCCCGGCGCGAATTGGATCAGATCCGGAGAGGCGATGGGTCCGATCTCTTTTCGCACCCAATCGCGCAGCTCGATCTTCAGCGCGTCGGTGGCGGTTTCACCGGACATCAGCGTGACGTAGCAATAAATACCTTGACCCTTCACCGCATGGGGATAGCCGACCACGGCGGCCTCCGACACCTTGGGATGGGCAACGAGAGCCGACTCAATCTCGGCCGTTCCCATGCGATGGCCGGCGACATTGATCACATCGTCAACCCGGCCGGTAATCCAGTAATAGCCGTCGGCGTCGCGGCGGCAGCCGTCGCCGGTGAAATACTTACCCTTATAGGTGGCGAAATAAGTGTCGGCGAAGCGCTTGTGGTCGCCATAGAGGGTGCGCATTTGCCCGGGCCAGGAATCGAGAATGACGAGATTGCCGGACGCCGCTCCCTCGAGCGGCTTCCCTTCGGTATCGACGATCTCCGGCTGGACGCCAAAGAAGGGCAGCGTGGCCGAGCCGGGCTTGAGCTCGGTGGCGCCCGGCAACGGTGAGATCAGAATGCCCCCGGTCTCGGTCTGCCACCACGTGTCGACGATGGGGCAGCGCCCCTCGCCGACGACGCGATAATACCATTCCCACGCTTCCGGATTGATCGGCTCGCCCACGCTTCCGAGCAGCCGCAGCGATTTGCGGCTCGTGCGCGTAACATAGTCGTCACCGGCGCCCATCAGCGCCCTGATCGCCGTCGGCGCCGTGTAGAAGATGGTGACGCCGTGCTTGTCGACCACCTGCCAGAAGCGCGACGCGTCGGGGTAGTTGGGCACGCCTTCGAACATCAGCGTGGTCGCGCCGTTCGCGAGCGGACCATAGACGATGTAGGAGTGGCCGGTGACCCAGCCGACATCGGCCGTGCACCAATAGACGTCGCCGTCGTGATAATCGAAGACATATTGGTGGGTCATGGCGGCGAAGACGAGATAGCCGCCCGAGCTATGCAGGACGCCCTTCGGCTTTCCGGTCGAGCCTGACGTGTAAAGGATAAAGAGCGGATCCTCGGCGCCCATTTCCTCCGGCGGGCAATGGTCCGAAACCTGTTTGGCGAGATCGTGGTACCAGAAATCGCGCCCCTCATGCATGGCGCATTCCCCGCCAGTTCGCCGGATCACCAGCACTTTCTCGTCGCCGGCTGATCTGGTCAGCGCCTCGTCGGTGTTGTGCTTCAGCTTGATCTTCTTGCCGCCGCGCAAGCCCTCATCCGCGGTGATGACGAGCTTCGACTTGCAGTCGGCGATGCGGCCTGAAAGCGAGTCGGGGGAGAAGCCGCCGAACACCACGGAGTGAACGGCGCCGATCCGCGCGCAGGCGAGCATGGCGAAGGCGGCTTCCGGGATCATCGGCAAATATATGGTGACGCGGTCACCGCGTGCGACGCCCATCGACTTCAGCACATTGGCGAAGATGCTCACCTCGCGGTGAAGCTCGCCATAGGTGATATGCCGCGGCGCCTCGGAGGGATCGTCAGGTTCCCAGATGATGGCAACCTGGTGCGCGCGCTGCTTCAGGTGGCGATCGATGCAATTGGCCGAGACGTTGAGCGTGCCGTCCTCGAACCATTTGATCGAGACCGGATAGTCAAAGCTGGTGTCCTTGACGCGTGTGTAGGGCTTGATCCAGTCGATCCGCTTGCCCTCTTTGCCCCAGAACTTCTCGGGGTTTTCCACGCTCTTCCCATAGAGCTTCTGGTACTCGTCCTTGTCGATGAACGCGTTTTCCTTCCAGTCCTTGGGGACCTTGTAGACAGTTTCCTCCGCCATCGGCTCGCTCCTCACTCCGCGCGCTACAACCGGCTTACTGTAACTCCTAGACTCCGAAGGCGCCGATTACGGCTCCCTCGACCAGCAGCACGGCCAGCCAATGCCCGCCGTCGATCAGCGTCAGCATCGGCTTCGCTCTGCCAAATGCGTGGTTGACGGCCATGGTGGTGATGACGAAGCCGAGCCAGCAGAAAAACCCGATGATGACGCCGCCCCTGACGGTCACGTCGCCCAAATGGCCCATCAGCCCCGCCAGCATCCAAGCCATGACCAGCAGAGCGACGATCGAGATGATGAAGGGCATTGCCTTGGCCGACCCCGTTTCCGGGCTCAGTTCGGCCGCCGTCTTGCCCATGGCGTGCAGCCACGGCTTGGACAGGGCCATGTACCAGATCGCCCCGAGGCCGAACCCCGCCAAGGCGGCGATGACCACGGCGGCGTAGTTTATTCCCGTGAAGGTCATAGGCTCCCCTCCCTGGGTCGTGTGCGCGCCGACTTTACCTCAGCAGGCACGCTTCGGGCACTAACAGCTTGGCGGATTGCTGAGGCCGCCCATGGCACAGAGCTTGCGCCACTCGGCCGCCGTGACCGGCTGCACCGAGAGGCGCGAATTCTTGACCAGCACCATATCCTTGAGTCTCGGATCGCCCTTGATCTCCGTCAGCGTCACCGCGCGCGGCACATCCGACACCGCCGCGACATCGACGCATTCCCACATGCCGGTGCCGTCGGTCGAGTCCTTATGGGCCTCGGCCACCACCTTAACCACGCCGACGATGCGTCTTTCCTCGCCGGATTGATAGAAGAAACCAAAATCGCCTTTGCGCATGGCGCGCATGACATTGCGGGCCTGGTAGTTGCGCACGCCGTCCCATTCGGCGCCCTTGGCGCCTTCCTTTTTCTGCTGATCCCAGGACCAGGCGTCCGGCTCGGACTTGAACAGCCAATAATTCATCGAACGATCCGGCTCACAGGCCGCCTGCGTCGGGCTTGTTGAACGTCCACAGCCAGGGACGGATCTCGACCGAGGCGAACAGGCCTATCTTGGCGAAGGGATCGCCCGCGGCAATTCTCTCCGCCGCTGGCAGCGAAGCCGCCTCGATCACGACCAGGCTGCCATTCATCGTCTCGCCGTCCGCTTGGGTGAAGGGACCGGCAAACACCAGCGCCGCGCCGAGGCTCTTGAGATAGGCGACATGCTCGGGGCGGTTCGCCTTGCGCAGGGCCAGGCTGTCCGGCTTGTCGGTGCAGATCAGTGCGTAGAGCATCGTCATGTCCCTCTTACGCCGGAAGCTAATGGGAGCCGTTGGCGCTGTCTATGGACGGCGCACCCAACGCGCTGCACCGCAGCACGCCTAGCCCTCGGACCTCAGGGGGCGGGAGAGCAGGGCTTCGATCGCCTCATCGACGGTGGACAGCCCCGAGATCACCGCATGCACCGCCGAGGCGATCGGCATCTCGATGCTTCGTGCCGCCGCCATCTCCACCACGGCGCCGGCGGTATACATGCCCTCGGTCACCGAAACGCGCGCCTTCAACACCTCGCCCAAGGCTCGGCCTTCGCCCAGCGCGACGCCGAGCGACATGTTGCGGGATTGCAGGCTGCCGCAGGTCAGGATCAGATCGCCAAGGCCGGAGAGGCCGGTGAGGGTGTCGCGCCCGGCGCCGAGCGCCACGCCGAACCGCATCATCTCGGCGAAGCCTCGTGTCACCAAGGCGGCATGCGCGCTTGCGCCCAGTTTCTTGCCGACGACGATGCCGGCCGCGATGGCATAGACATTCTTCAGCGCGCCGCCGATCTCGGCCCCGACCAGATCGTCGCTCCAATAGCAACGGAACGACGCGTGGCTTAGGGCATGGGCGAGCGCCCGCCCGCGCGCCTCGCTCGCCGTGGCTAGGGTCAAGGCGGCGGGAAGGCCGCGCGCGATATCGGCGGCGAAGCTGGGTCCTGAGAGAACGCCGGCCTCGGTCTGTGGCAGCACTTCGGCCACGATCTCCGACAGAAGTTGCCCCGTCGATTGCTCGATGCCCTTGGCGCCGATGATGAGCGGCTGATCGGGCCGCATATGGGGTGAGAGCTCGCCGGCGATGGCGCGCACATGCTGCGTCGGCGTCACCAGCAACACGACATCGCGCGCGGCGACGTCGCTGAAACTGGCTGTCGCCTCGATGGCGGGATCGAGCTCGATGTCCGGCAAATAGAGCGAGTTCCGGTGCTTGTCGTTGATTTCGGCGATGGTCTCCGGCTCATACGCCCAAAGGAGCACATCGCGCCCAGCGCGCCGTGCGCTCACGCCAAGCGCCGTGCCCCAGGCGCCTCCCCCGACAATGCCAACCGTCTGCAACGCCATGTCCACCTGCGCTCCCGATGCTGTCATACAGGAAAGGAACCGCCCGCGTCCTCAGGCTTTGACCCCGGCGCCGAGCGCGGGAGGGGCATCGGGATCGAGCGGCCAGCGCGCGCGCGCCGGCGTGGCGAGGTCGTCGGTCAAGCCCAGGGCCAGCCGCTCGGCCCCCGCCCAGGCCACCATCGCGGCGTTGTCGGTGCACAGCTCCGGGGGCGGCAAGATCAGATCGAAGTCGTGCGCAGCGGCGATCGCCGCCAGGGCATCGCGGAGCCGTTGATTGGCCGCCACCCCGCCGGCGACGACCAGGACGCGTTGGGACTCGGGCCCCAGTCGCTCGACGTAGATGTCCATGGCCCGCTTGGTCCGGTCGCTGACCACGTCGGCTGCGGCCTCCTGGAAACTGGCGCAGAGATCGGCGACGTCCTCTTCGCTGAGCGGCGCCCGTGCCATGGCCTCGTGCCGCAATGCGGTCTTTAGCCCCGCCAGCGAGAAATGCGGTTCAATCCGTCCATGCATGGGCCGGGGCAAAGGAACCGAGGGCTTGCCGCGCCGAGCGCATGCCTCGACCGCGGGCCCGCCCGGATAGCCGAGCCCGAGAAGCTTCGCCGCCTTGTCGAACGCTTCGCCCAGCGCATCGTCGAGGGTGGTTCCAAGGCGGCTGTAGTCGCCCACGCCCTTGACGATGAGAAGCTGCGTATGGCCGCCGGAGACGAGCAGCAGCAGATAGGGAAAACGAAGCCCGTGCGTCAGTCCGGCGGTCAGGGCATGGGCTTCGAGATGGTTGACGGCAATGAAGGGGACCCCGAGTCCCAGCGCCATCGCCTTGCCGGTGGTGACGCCGACAATCAGCCCTCCGACCAAGCCCGGGCCCGCGGTCGCGGCCACGCCGTCAATGGCGGTCCATTCAAGCCGAGCATCGGCAAGCGCCTTGGCGATAGCCGCATCGAGCACATCGATATGGGCGCGCGCGGCGATCTCCGGCACCACCCCGCCATAGCGGGCATGCAGGGACAGTTGCGCCCGCACGACATTGGCCAGGATCTCCCCTTTGCCGTCGCGGTCGCGCCGCACGATGGCGGCGGCGGTCTCGTCGCAGCTCGTTTCGATGCCGAGGACAAGCAGGGCACCCTCAACTGGGCCAGTGGTCATCCTGCGTCTTTACAGATAACACCGGGCCGATTGAAGGGGGAGGCGGATCAGGCCATTAATGATCTGTCTGGCGCCGCGCCCCTCGCGCCCATTGAGCCAAGGGAGTCAAGAGCTTGCCAAAACGCCCGTTATCGATCGGGACGAGAGGAAGCCCGCTCGCGTTGTGGCAGGCCGGGCATGTGCAGGCGCTGCTGGCCGCCGCTCACGCTCTGCAAGATGGCGCCATCGAGCTCAGCGTCATCACCACCTCCGGCGATCGCATCCGCGATAAGCCCTTGCGCGACCTTGGCGGCAAGGGCCTGTTCACCAAGGAGATCGACGAAGCCCTGCTCGCGGGACGCGTCGATTTCGCCGTGCATTCGATCAAGGACCTGCCCACCGAGCTGCCTCCGGGCATCGTCATCGCCGCAGTGCTGCCCAGAGGCGACGTGCGCGATGCCTTCATCAGCGCCAAGGGCGTGCCGCTCGCCGAATTGCCGCCAGGGGCGGTGGTCGGCAGTTCGTCCTTGCGCCGTCAGGCCCAAGTGAAACGCCTCCGCCCCGACCTCGAAATCATCGACTTCCGCGGCAATGTCGAGACGCGCTTGGCCAAGCTCGAACGAGGCGCGGTCGACGGCACGCTCCTGGCTCTGGCTGGACTGACGCGCCTCGGCCTTGCCAGCCACGTCACCTCGGTCCTGTCGACGGAGGAGGTTCTGCCCGCGGTGGCGCAAGGCGCCATCGGCGTCGCCTGCCGCGGCGACGATGTCGAGACGCGCGAGCTGTTGCAGGCGCTCAACCACCAGACCACAGCCACCGCCATTGCCTGCGAGCGGGCCTTCCTCGGCGAGCTCGACGGGTCTTGCCGGACGCCGATCGCGGGGCTGGCGGAGATCGCCGATGGAAGCTTGCGCTTTCGCGGCCTGGTGCTCAAGCCGGATGGCACGGAATGGCACGCGATCGAGCTCACCGGCACGGCGGACCATGCCGCTGGTATCGGCGCCGAGGCCGGCCGGGAGCTGCTCGCCCGCGCCGGCCCGAATTTTCTCGCAAGCTTCGGCCCTCGCTAAATTCATGCGCCTTCTCGTCACCAGACCCGAGCCCGATGCCACGCGCCAAGGGAAGGTTCTTGAGGCCCGCGGGCACGAGGCCGTGCTTGCGCCCCTGCTGACGATCGAGCTGTTGACGGATGCATCACTTGATCTCGATGGGACGCAGGGACTCGTCGTCACCAGCCGCAGTGCGCTGCGCGCGCTTGCGACCCACCGGGACCTCGCCCAGGCAAGGAGGCTGCCGCTCTTCGCCGTGGGAAAGGCCACGGCGAAAGCCGCGACGGAGCTTGGCTTTGCCGAGGTCACGATCGGCCCCGGAACCGGCGAAACCCTGGCAGCGTTGCTGGCCGATCGGCTGAACCCCGGCGCCGGACCGCTGGTGCATCTCTCCGGCGAGACGGTGGCCTTCGACCTCAAATCCGCGCTTGAGGCGAAGGGCTTCACCGTGAGGCGGCCCATTCTCTATCGGGCGGTTGCGGCGACTACGTTGCCTCTGGGGGCGATGGCCCTGCTTGCGGGCGGCCAGCTCGACGGCGTTGTGCTCATGTCGCCCCGAACCGCGGCGATCTTTGCTAGTCTCGCCGGACAACACGGTGCGGTAACGCAAGCATCGAGACTGAATTGCTATTGCCTCTCGGCGGCGGTAGCACAGGCAGTGAAACCGCTCGCAGCCAGGGCGATTGTGGCGGCGCGGCCGCGCGAGGAAGATATCCTTGCGCTCATTGACTCCGACGCGGCATCCTTATGAGGATGAGAATCGACCGTTAGGAAGCCCAAGGGACCGTGATGGCAGAGCCTTTTGGCGACCAAGACGAGGTTGGATCGGGGAAGCGCCCGGCCCCGACCATCGAGGGGACGGCGACCGAGATTTCCACGGAGCCTGCGCCCGGCGGGTCCGACGACGCGGACTCGGCGGAGCATCCGGCGGAGGAGACGGCGTCCGGCATGGAAACGCCAGAGGCCGACGCCGAGGCGGCGGAAGCGCCTCCACGCACCAGCGGCGTCGAATTCAGGAGCTTCCTCACCCACCTCGCCGCCGGTCTCCTCGGCGGCCTCGTTGGCGTTCTGGCCCTGGCCTTTGCCTGGAAGCTGATTCCTGCGCGCAATGCCGATCCGTCCGAGGTGTCGGCGGTCAAGACCAGGCTGGACAAGCTTGAAGCGGCGCGGCCGGCCACGGGCGACCCCAAGGCGCTCGCGGCGCTCGATGGGCGGGTCAAAAGCCTGGAGACGCGCAGTGTGGATGCGCCCGACCTGTCAGGTCTGACGGGCCGCGTCACCAGCCTCGAGGACTCCTGGCGGTCCTTGGCCAAGACCGCCGAGGAGGGCGGCTCGGTGGCGGAGGGCGCCGCGCTCGACGCCAGGGTCAACGACATGGAGCAGCGACTTCAAGGCAGCGTCGCCGGCGCGCTCGATGCGCAAAAGGCCGAGACCGCCGCCGGGCTTGAAGCCGTGCAGGGAGAGGTGACCGCGCTGAAGGCGAAGCTCGGCGCCTTGGCCGAAGCAAATTTGGGCAGTGAGGCCGAGCTCGGCCCTGATCTCACCGAGATCGATCACAGGCTTGCCAAGCTCGAAGGAATCCTTCCCGCCCTGAGCACCACCATCGACCGGTCGGCGGCGAGCGCACGGTCTGGAGCCTTCGCCATCGCCTTCGCCAATCTGCGCGACGCGGTGAGCGCCGGGCGTCCCTTCGCGGCGGAGCTTGCCGCCGTCCAGGCTCTGCATCCAGAGACCCAGGACCTTGGCGACTTGGGGGCCCATGCCGGCTCCGGCATTCCGACGGTCCCGGAGCTCGCGCAGAAGCTTCAGACCCTGGCGCAGGCGAGCCTGACTCCGCCGCCGCCGAGCGCGAGCGAGTCCTTCGTCGACAGCGTCATTGCCAGTGCAAAATCGGCCATCAGCGTTCGTCGCATCGATGCCGCGGCTGCGAGCGGCGAACCGGGCGACGTGCTGGCGCGGGCCGAAGCGGCGCTCAAGCAAGGCGACCTCGCCGCCGCAATGCAGGAGATCGGGACGCTTCCGGCGCCGTCACGCGACGCCTTCACCGGCTGGCTCGACGACGCGCGCGCACGCATCGCCGCGGACGAGACGCTTGGCAAGCTTGAAAGCACGGTGCTGCTGTCGCTGAGCGGCGCGGACGGCGCCGCGGAGAAGCCGTGAACCCATGACCCGCGTCCTGTCCTTCATCATCGCGATCATCGTGGCGGCCTTGGCCGTTGCCTGGCTTGCCGACCGGCCGGGTTCGATCACCATCGAATGGCTCGGCTATGAGATCAGGGCCAGCGCCTTTGTCGGCGCCTTGGCGCTCGCGGTGATCGCGACGGTCCTCGGCGTGGTCTGGGCCTTTATGCGCTTTCTGATCACCCGGCCCGCCGCCATGTCGGCCTATCTGCAGGAGCGCCGCCGCCGCCAGGGCTTCGACGCCCTCACCAGCGGACTTCTCGCCATTGGCGTCGGCGATCGGGCGCTGGCGCAGCGTTATGCCGGCGTGGCGCGCCGCAATCTACCCAACGAGCCGTTGACGGCGTTGCTCAAGGCCCAGGCAGCGCAGCTCAAGGGCGATCGCGCCTCGGCCCGGCGCGTGTTCGAAGCCATGCTCGACCGGCCGGAGACCGAGCTGTTGGGACTGCGCGGTCTGTTTCTGGAGGCGAAGCGCGGCGACGACAACGAAGCGGCGCGGGTCATCGCCGAGCAGGTCGTCCGCCGCAACCCTCAGCTTGCCTGGAGCGTCAATGCCCTGTTCGACATGCAAGCGCGCGCCGGCAATTGGGAGGGCGCGCTCGATACCCTCGCTCTGGCGCGGCAGCACGGCAATGTCGAGCCGGCCGTGGCCCTGCGGCGCCGGGCGGCGCTGCTCACCGCCGAAGCGCGCGAGCTGGAGGCCACCGCGCCGGAGAAGGCGCTTGCGCTCGCCACCGAAGCCTTGCGGTTGGCGCCATCCTTGGTGCCCGCGGCGGAGATCGCGGGACGCCTGCTGGCCTCCAAGGGGGAGAGCCGCCAGGCGAGCCGTCTCATCGCCCGGACTTGGAAGCTCGCGCCCCATCCCGACCTGGCCCTCGTCTACGCTTTCGCCAAGCCGGGAGAATCGCCGCGCGACCGGCTGAAGCGCGTCAAGCATCTGGCGAGCCTTACCCCTGGCGACATCGAGGGTCAGATCGCCATCGCCATGGCGGCCATCGAAGCCCGCGATTGGCGCGAGGCCGAAGCGGCGATTTCGCCTTATCTGCATGACAGCCCGCCCGCGCGGATCTGCACCCTGATGGCCCGGATCGAGGCGGGCGAAGGCAATAAGGGCCGCGAACGGGAGTGGTTGGCACGCGCGGTGCGCGCGCCCCGCGACCGCGCCTGGATCGCCGACGGCTATATTTCGGATCGCTGGTTGCCGGTTTCGCCTGTCACCGGCGCCGTCGACGCCTTCGAGTGGAAAGCCCCCGTCGATGCCATTGGCCGGGGTGATGCTACCCTCCTGATCGAGGAGGGTCTCGATACGCCCGAGCCCCCGCCGATGGTGGGGGCGCCGCTGCCCCAAATCGAGGATCAGGGGGACTCGTCCGAACCGCCCCCGCCGCCAACGCCCTCCGGTGGCGGGACCCGCAAGGCCGAGACGCGGCCGGAGCAGGAAAGCGTCGCGACGATTTCTCCGCGCCGGGATCTGGGTCAGGCCAGGTCGAAGCCGGAACTCTATGTACCGCCCCGTCCTCCCGACGATCCCGGCATCTCGCCCGCCGATCCCGACGAGAGCCCGGCCTCCTTGGAGCGCCTCCGCGCGGCGCAGATCCGCTGAGTCAACGTTGGGGAGCCCGGTCCCCAACCTTGCCAGGCCGGGGCTTTGGCATTAAGCACAAGGCACAATTTCAGCGTAACCGAGCCGCATCTATTAGCGCTCAAGCCGCAATAGCTCAGTCGGTAGAGCACATCATTCGTAATGATGGGGTCGGGGGTTCGAATCCCTCTTGCGGCACCACTCTCACGTTTTTTGCGAACGGGCCGAGCGCCCAGGCGCGAATGAGCGAGGCATCGACATGATCCGGGTGGTGCTCGCTGGCGGCCGGCGGTTGCTCGCCTCCGCGGCCCTAGCCGTACTCGCCGCCGTCGCTTGGGGAGAGACCACGCCGGGCGCCGCAGAGTCGGCAGATCAGGTGCCGCGCTTCGAGCCGGCGGACTGCCCGAGACTGCAAGGGGCCGAAGAGCTGGCCAAAGCGAGCTGCTTCTACCTCATGGTACCGGAGAATCGCAGCCAGCCGAATGGCCGCACCATCCGGCTCATGGTCGCGACATACCCTGCCCGCTCAGCCGAGAAACGACCCGATCCAGTTGTCTATCTAGCCGGCGGGCCGGGCGACATCGCCCCCCTGGAGGTCAACGGCCTCATCGCCGCCGGCTTCATCCGCGACCGCGACATCGTGGTGATGAGCCAGCGCGGCACCATGTTCTCGGAACCGGCGCTGACCTGCGCGGCCAGCGACGACTTCTCCAGAGAGCTTCTCGGCCTCCGCTTCTATTCCGAGGCAACCAAGCGCGCCCATTTGGCCGCGACGGAAGCCTGCCACCGGGAACTCGCCGCCACCGGCGCCGACCTTAGCGCCTACAATTCGACCGAGAGCGCCGCCGATTTCGCCGATCTGCGCCAGGTGCTCGGCTTTGAAGCGTGGAATGTCTACGGGACGTCCTACGGCTCCTACCTGGCGCAGACCCTCATGCGCGACCACCCCGAAGGCATCCGCAGCATCGTCCTCGATTCGGTCTTGCCCACCACGTACAACGTCGCCGTAAACTGGCAGAACGCGAGCGACGGCTTCGGCAATATATTCCAGGCCTGCATGGCCGAACCAGCCTGCAACGCCGCCCATCCTCGTCTCGAACAAACCTTCACCGGACTGGTCAACAAGCTCGAGGCCGAGCCGCTAACGGCAACCGTCAAGGACCCGGCCACCGGTGAAGATATTGAAGTCGTCATCGACGGCGGCGCCCTGATCGACTGGCTGCGCAACCAGAACTATGGCGTGCCCATGCTCCAAGCAGCGCCTGATCGCATCGATGGGCTCGCCGCCGGCCGCCCCGACGCCATTGAGGCGATCGCCCTCGATCGGGCAAGCCGGGCGCCACCACCCGCTCCAGGCGCCCCTGCCCTCGGCTTTGGGCTGGCCCTTGGCGTCAGCTGTCGCGAAAGCTTTCCGTTCGCGACGCCGGAGGAACTCGCCGCGGCAGGCCGGAAAGCGTTTCCGGACTATCCGGCCTCGATACAACGCGAGGCTGTTGGCAGCTGGGCGTATTTCAACGAAGACTGCCGCGACGTGTGGAAAGTCCCCGCCGCCCCGGAATCCATGCACCAGGCTGTCGTGAGCGGCCTCCCGACCCTCCTTATTTCTGGCAGCTTCGATACACTGACGTCGCTCACCGGGGCCAAGGAAGCGGCGGCGAAACTATCCAACGCGACCATCATCAGCATCCCTGGCGTCGGGCATTTCGTCTCGCCCGCGTCTCCCTGCGCCCAGTTGGTGATCGCATCGTTCCTCGCCGATCCCGCCACCCCCGATACATCCTGCGTCGGCGCACTGAAGCCGGAGGCCTTCGCCTCGCCGGCTTCACCCTGATGCTCCGCAGCGAGGCATAGGGACCTCGATCGCAGCCTATAAACGGGGCCCCTCCCATGATGAGGCAGAACGCCCTTATTTGCGCTATTGGAGGGGCCGAAGAGGATTTCCCATGCTGTCCGCACGCCGCTTGGCCGCCCGCATTCTGATCGCTCTGCCACTCGCGGCCTTCGCTTGCATGCCTGCATTGGGCGAGACGCTGGCGGCGAGCGATCGGCCCGGGACGGAGGCAGCGCCTGCGGGCAAGATGGAGGCGCCCGCCAAGATCGTGGTCGGCGCCTATATCAACGACATCCAGGAGCTCGACTTCAAGACCAACAATTATTCCATCGATCTCTACGTCTGGTTTCGCTGGAAGGCGCCGGATATCGAGCCGTCGAAGACGATGGAGTTCATGAACCGCTTCGCCTCGGACGACAATCGGCGTGACGAGCTCTACGACCAGCCGAAGCCGATGCCCGATGGCAGCCTCTATTCGATCATCCGTTACCAGGGCCGCTTCTCGGCCAAGTTCCCGCTGGAGAAATACCCCTTCGACACGCAGCTGCTGAAAATCACGATGGAGGACAGCATCGCCGCGGCCGACAGCCAGATCTACGCGCCCGATATCGAGGGCGGCGTTTCCATCAACCCCAACATCACCTTGCCGGGGTTCGCTGTGGGCAAGCCGGAGATACAGGTCGTCGCCAAGCCTTATCCGACCAATTTCGGCGATCTCGCCGAGCCCGGCGCGACCGACTATTCGCGCTTGACCCTGACCATACCGGTGTCGAGGCCGGTCGTGGCGATGACGATCAAGACCTTCGTGCCGATCAGTTTGATCGTCGTCTGCGCGGCGCTCGTATTCTTCGTGCGGCCGCGTTATGTCGAGGCGCGCATCGGGCTCGGCATCACCGCGCTGCTGACCTTGGTTGCGCTCCAGTTGACCTCGAGCGCTAGCCTTCCCGACGTCGACTATCTGATGATGATCGATAAGGTCTATCTGCTCGCCTATCTGTTCATCATCGCCTCGCTGATGCGCGTCGTCGCCACCTCATGGGGAAGCGCCGAGGAGAGCACCGAAATCGCAATTTCGCACGCCGACCGGAAATGGGTCGCGGCATTGATCGGGATCTATGTCATGGCCAATGCGGCCGTGGCCTGGTCGGCCCTGATCATGGCCTAGCCGCGCTCGTGGCTCAGGCCCCGCACCGCCAAACGGTCCGCCGCGTCATCCCTGTTTGAGGCGAATGCCGAAGACGGAGATCGTGCCCTTGCCTTTGACCTCGAGCGCCCCGAGCGACTCGGCCTCGAAATCGGAGGACACTTGCTCCCAGACGTCCTTCGTCACCGCGACCACACCGGGCTTCGACTGATCGGCCATGCGTGAGGCGACATTGACGGTGTCGCCCCAAATGTCGAACTGGTAGCGCTCCTGTCCGACCACGCCGGCGACAACAGGACCGGCGTGAACGCCGACCCGCACCTCCCATCCGAGACGTGCGTCGATCAAGGTCGACGCCATTTCGAGGCCGCAGCGAACGGCCGAGCCGATCGGATCCTTGATTTCCTGCAGAAGCCCCCCGGCCGCCATGAACCCGTCGCCGATGGTCTTGATCTTCTCCAGACCGTGGTTCGCCGTGATCCGCTCGAAAATCACGAACAGCGCGTCGAGCCGTGACACCACGTCCTCGGGCTCGTGCTCGTCGCAATAGGCGGTGAAATTGGTCACGTCGCAAAACAGCACGGCGACGTTCTCGTATCGCCGGGGAATCACGGTGCCGATGCTGCGAATCTCGTCGGCGGCCTTCTTCGGCAGCAAGGCATGCAAGAGTTCGTCGGCCTGATTCTGCGCATCGCGCGCTTGCGCCAGCGCGGCTCGCAGGGCGAGTTGGGTCTTGACCCGCGCGAGCACGAGTGGTCCGGAGAACGGTTTGTGGATGTAGTCCACCGCCCCGACCTCAAATCCATTCTCCTCGTCCACGGCATCGGTCTTCGCCGTGAGGAAAATGACCGGAATGTCGCGGGTCACGGGATTGGCCTTGAGACGGCTGCACACCTCGTAGCCGTCCATTCCCGGCATCATCACATCCAGCAGGATCAGATCGGGCTTATCCGAGGCGTTCGCGAGCACCAATGCCTTCTCGCCATTGGTCGCGACCTTCGTCCTGTACGAGCCCTTCAGCAAGCCGGAGATCACCCCGACATTGGTGGGGGTATCGTCGACGATCAAGACCAGGCTGGTGTTGGATGTATGCGTCATTTGAGGCTCAGGGACAGGCGGTCGGCGATGCCCGACAGGCATTTCAGCGCCGCTTCGAAGTTGAAATCGCCGACGAACTCGCTGAGGGCTTCGATCTCCGTTCCGGTCAGCACCCGGGACAAATCGGGCCGGGCGTCGATGATGAAATCGGACGCCTCGCCATCGTCGTTCTCAAGCAACTGTTTCAGCCGGGTCAAGGCCTCGACCACGGTTGCGGGATCGGCCGAGGGAGCGCCGCCACCGTTGGCTTTGACGTCTTCGGGGAGCGCGGTGCGGATGGCCCCGACCGCCGCGGCGAGGACACCGGACAAGCCGGTGAGGGCGTGGTCGATCCCCTGTCCGGCTTTGACCGCGGTCTCCACCTTTGCCGCCGCTTCCGAAAGCGCCATGGCGCCGAGAGTCCCGGCAGCCCCTTTCAGCGAATGCGCGGTTCGCTCCGCCGTCGCCGCGTCTCCCATCGACAGCGCCGTCCGAATGACGTCGACGGCGCCAGCTTGCTGCTGCGCGAATCTGCGCAACAGCGTTTCATAGCGCTTGCGGTTGCCACCGGTCCGCTTCAGGGCCGATTTGGCGTCGATCCCGTCAATGTCGAGCGGTAGAGCGTCGGAACGGGCCCCCGCATCCGATGGTTGCGCCCCGGTCGCCCGCTTCGTGGTCGCCGCGCCGTCGCCCTCGGGGCGTCTGATCCAGCGCAGCAAGACGCCGAACAATTGGTCCGGATCGATGGGCTTGGCGATATGATCGTTCATACCGGCTTCCAGGCACATTTCGCGGTCGGAGACCAGCGCGTTGGCGGTCATGGCGATGATCGGTAAAGTGTTGAAGCGGGGGTCGGACCTGATCACGCGCGTTGCTTCGATTCCATCCATCACCGGCATCTGCATATCCATCAGAACCACGTCGTAATCGTTCTCGCGCACCATCCGAACGGCCTCCGCGCCGTTCTCCGCCAAATCGAAGAACAGTTCGGCATCCTCAAGTTGTCCAATGGCGACTTCCTGGTTGATCTCGTTGTCCTCCACGAGCAAGACGCGGGCGCCGCGCGCCTGGTCGATGTCGAAGGACGGCCCGGCTTGCAGTGCCTCGCTGCCTTCCACCTCGGCGCCGAGAGCGACGATCGCGGTATCGAACAGGATGGAGGACGTCACCGGCTTGATGAGGACGTTCTCAAAGCCGCTCTCCTCGGCCTGCTTCAGCACATCCTCGCGCCCATAGGCGGTGACCATCACCAGATGAGGCGCGGTGTCGAGCTCAGGCAACGCTATGATCCGCTTGCCGGTCTCGATGCCGTCGAGCCCGGGCATCTGCCAGTCGATGAAGACAATGTCGTAAGGTTCGCCGCGCTTGACCGCTTGCCGGACGAGCTCGATCCCTTCCTGCCCCGACGGCGCCTCATCCACGACGAAACTCAAATTGGCGAGCATGCCAGCCAGCACGCTGCGAGCCTGGGGATTATCGTCGACGATCAACACGCGTCTGCCGCGGAGATCCGACTGAAGCAGGCGTCGTCGGGGCATCATGGCGGCCTTGCCGAGGCGCGCGGTGAAGCTGAACGTGCTTCCCTTCCCGGGCTCGCTCGTGACCTCGATGGAACCCCCCATCAGCTCCGCCAACCGCTTGGAGATGGCGAGACCGAGCCCGGTGCCGCCATATTTGCGCGTGGTCGATACATCCGCCTGCTGGAACGCCTGGAACAGGCGTCCGATCTGCTCCTGGGTCAGGCCGATGCCGGTGTCGCGGACCGAGAACAGAATGAGCTGACTATCCTTGCTGTCCTCGAGCACTTGGGCCTTGACCACCACCTCGCCCTGTTCGGTGAACTTGACGGCGTTATTGCAGAAATTGATTAGGATCTGGCCGAGCCGCAGCGGGTCGCCCTTGAAGAAGGGCGAGACCGTTGCCTCGATGTCGAAGATCAGCTCCAAGCCCTTGGCCGACGCCTTTTCCGAGATGAGATTGCCGACATTCTCCAGCACCTTGTCGAGATCGAAATCGGTGCTCTCGACCGACAGCTTGCCGGCCTCGATCTTGGAGAAATCGAGAATGTCGTTGATGATACCGAGCAGGTGTTGCCCCGAGTGCTTGATCTTGACCAGATAGTCCCTCTGGCGCGGCATCAGCTCCGTCTTTAGCGCGAGATGCGAGAGGCCGATGATGGCGTTCATTGGCGTTCGGATCTCGTGGCTCATATTGGCCAGAAACGCGCTCTTGGCTTCGCTGGCCTCGAGCGCGGCCTCGGTCGCCTTCTCAAGCTCGACTTGCGTCGCCTGCAAGGCCTTCTCGGCCGCCTTTCTGGCGTCGATATTGCTCCACGAGCCAACCACTTCGAGCGGGTTGCCCTTGGCGTCACGAATAAGATGCTGCTCGTCGTTCACCCAGCAATAGGAGCCGTCCTTCTTGCGAAACCGGTATTCGGTGAAATGCTGGCCCTTCTCGAACAGCTGGACCTGTTCCGCCTCGATATTGGCGAGATCCTCGGGATGGACGTGAGCCCGCCAGAAATCCGCGTTCTTCATGTACTCGTCGGAACCGTAGCCGAGCAGGCTATGGATGTTGTCGCTGATGAAGGTCGGCGCGAAATCGCCGCTCGCAGCGAAGCTGTAGATCACCGATGGCGCGGCGCCGAGCAGAAGGCTGAGCTGCGAGCGCGCGGTCGAGCTTTCCGCCTCCGCCTCCTTGCGCGACGTGATGTCGGTCCACGATCCCACGATTTCGATGGGTTCATTTTCCGAGTTGCGGATGATGCGCTGCTCGTCATTCACCCAGCCATAGGAGCCGTCATCCCGGCGGACGCGATACTCGATCGAGTGGTCGTCTCGCTCAAACATGCGGTCGACCCAGCTGTTGATGCGCGCGATATCGTCCGGATGCACGCGGTCCCGCCAAAGATATGGGTTGGCGAGATAATCTTTCGGGCTGACTCCGAACAACCTGGTGATGCTTTCGCTCACGAATGTGGGTTCGTAGTCGCCTGACGCGCGCCGGCAGTAGATCACCGCTGGCGCGCTCGAAAGCAGGACCGAAAGCCGCGCGAGCGCGGCCTCCTTGCTCTGCTCGGCGAGCTCGCGCTCATGGGCGCGCTCGAGTTCGCCCAACATCTGATTGAAGGCGCCGGCGAGGCGGCCGATCTCGTCCTTGCTCTGGTAGTCGATGCGGTGGCGATAGTCCTTGCTCTCGCGGACGGTGCCCGCGAGAGCTTCGAGGCGCGCGAGCGGCCGCACGATATGGCGATGCGTGATCAAAGCGAGGAGGATGCTCAAGGCGGCAAGCGCGCCGGTCATGAGCAGGCTGCGATAGAGGCCCCCCAGCAGCCGATCGATGCGCTGGTCGAGAATGCGCGTGAGTTCTGTTTGACCGGTCGACCAGGCCGCGATCGCGCTATCCGTGGCGGCCTGGTATTTGCGGTCGAGTGCTGCGTCGTCGGCCGGAGACCGAGCCCGAATCCGCTCTCTCACGGCGTCGAAATAGGCGGATATGCTCGCCAGCATGTCGGCCATGTCACTCTGAACGGCGTTTCGCAGCGTGCCATCGGGGTTGCCGCGGTAGGCGGAGGTCAAGTCTCTTCCGATCTCGCCGACCGTTGACCATCCCAAGGTCGTCAGAGAAAAAACACTCGTATCGGCATCGGGGCTGAGGACGTCCGAGCTCGGTGTTAGGATCAAGCTTTGCGCGCTCCCGATCTGACCCAGCAGACGCGGCATCTGATTGACCACGATGTCTTGCAGGTGGTAGCTGTCGAGGTCTGGATCGAGGGCGAGATTGGAATCGTCGCCGATGCGCGTGGCGAGGTTCCGGGCCTTGGCCAGCGCGTCGAGGACGCGGAAACTCTTGACGTCGCCATTGGCTTCACCGTCGTCCTTAGACAGCCAGAGCGCGCGCAGTGCCTTTGTCAGCGACTCTTCAAGCTGGGCAGTTTGCAGGACGCCACCAGCGGCGGCTTCAGCGTCGGCCAGAGATTTGAGCGTCGCTTCGGCGGCTGTCACGTTCCGGCTGGTGGCGCTCTCTTGCAATGGTCCGGTGAGGATGGCGCCATAGACGCTGCGCAGCGTCTCGAGGTAGCGCACCCCGATAACTTCTTTGCGCGCGAACTCGATGGCGATCTGTTTCTCGGCGATCAGAGCGTAGATCGCCACCCCGATGGCGATGATGAAGGCGCTGCACAATGCGAACAGCTTGGTGCTGGTGCTCAAATTTCGAAACATCACCGAGGCCGCCGAATCCGCATTGTCCGTTGGTGTTGGCATCACACCCCTTCGCCGTCGGTCACCGTCTAGGCCGTGCGGGCTCCCCGCCGACCAGCGGCAGGCGCATCTTAATCCGCAAATGGCCAGGCTGGGCAAACCTAACTTTGACTGGCCATGCGATCGAGTCGCATTTGAGTAAAATCAAAGCGATAGGCTGGACGAAAACACAGTTCGGGTATCACTAGCCGGCAACGGTGGCCTTCGAGGACCCGCGACCAATAAGGAGAGGGTATGGTAAATATCCAGATCCATCAGTTTCAGCCGGGCGGCGCGAGCGTCGACGAGGCGGCGCTCGAGCAGTTCCAGCGGCAATGGGCGACCTATCAAAAGCTCGTCGATGCCGATTGCTTCGGTCATAAGCAGGTCGGCGCGCTTCTCCACGACGCCCTCGATCAGGCGTTCGCCCAGCCGTTCTCCCTTCTCGATATCGCCTGCGGCGATGCCAGCGAGATGCCGCGGGCCCTGGCCGGCACGAACATTCGCCACTATCACGGGATCGATCTCTCCGAGCCTGCGCTCGAGCTTGCGGCCGCCAACCTCGAGCACGTGGCCTTCGAGGTCGAACTCGACCATCGCGATTTCGTCGAGGCCTTGAGCGGGCGCCAGGAGCCTGCCGACGTTTCCTGGTGCGGTCTTTCCATCCATCATTTGCCGACGGACGGAAAGCGCCGCCTGATGCAGGCGCTGCGGGACTCCACGCGAGCCGTCATGATGATCTACGAACCGGCCCGCCAGGACGGCGAAACGCGGGAGAAATATCTGGAGCGTTTCAGGCGCGTAAACCGGCCGGCCTGGACCATGCTGACGCCGGAGGAGTGGGCGCAGGTCGACCATCACGTGACCAATTGCGACTTGCCGGAGACCGCGGCCGAGTGGCTCGACCTTGGCCGCGAGGCAGGCTTCTGCCAAGCGCGGCAGCTTTTTCTCGATCCCACCGGCTTCTATGGATTGTATCGCTACGATCGATGACGTCGCGGTGCCGAGCCAAGAAAGCCCCGGCCGAGCAGGAGGCTCGACCGGGGCTGGCAACTTGATCAGGAGAGGTATGAAGCTAGCCACGGTTTGTTACAGCAGCATCACGGAAGCGTTCTACGCCTGGCTCACGCGGGCGGAGCCGTTGTCGCGCATCCTGTTTGGATTTTTCCTGCCGACGCTGGCTGGCAACGTCGCCGGCGGAACCGTGCTGTTCGCAGGCCTGAGCTACGCGCAAGTGTGCGCGAGGAGATCGATTAGCGGGAAGGTCTCCGCCTGACCTTCAATCCCGTCCGGGCGGGCGCCGCTGAAGCGGCAAAATGCCCGCGGGGAACAGCGGCAGCCGCCGCTTCCTCTATTTTAGCCCCGCCTCGAGGCCTGGAGGGCGAATCTTTTCAGCTTGGTCGAATCGGTCTCGCCAACCGAAGCGAGGGCCACGATGGTAGTGGTAAGCTGGCTGCGCGTCGCCGTCGCGTCGACGACGTCGCCCCGGTTCTTGAGCTCTTGCCACGCCTGCTCCAAGGCGCGGCCCATCAACGATAGCGTCTCGGGCTCATAGATTTTCGGAAGCTCGTCAAGGCGCATGGCTTTTCCTCCCTGTCAGGAGTGGGCGAAATCAACTCTGTGCCCCAACGCGCCTTTTTTGCCGCTTATTAACCCATCATAACCCGAAAGGCGCTCAAAAGCGAGTCGATTGCCGGAAAAAGGGCGGCACAGGGAGAGGTGACGACGCCATCACCGTGGCGAACAGAGACACAGGAAGGGGCCGTCGGTACGAACCTTGCCGACCTCTCCCGGCACGTAGCAAAACTGTCCGCCAAGGCCGATCATGCCGCTTCTGATTTCGCCATAGGGGGCGCCTGCGACATGGCCCGAGCAGACGAAGGCGTTCGGGCGGCCGCCGACCGTGACTGGTTTCCGGCAGACCGTTTCGCACGGCAGTCCATTCGATTGAACCCAGTTCGTGCGGGCTTCAGCCTGTCCACACCAAGCCAAGGCCAATATTGCGACTAGCAACGATACTCTCATCAGTTCCTCCATCTGGGTTGCCCGGCGACCGGACCGTTCCCCGTTTTAGCAAAGAGTTTGGCGGCAATGAGTCTTTGCCCGACCCCGATGCTACCAGTGTGAAAGCAAACAGCTCTTTACTTTGGTGTAGGGAGAAATGCGTTAGCCTCGGCTTCAGTTCACCGTATGGCTTTGGTAAGGAACTTGCATCTTAAATGGCTTATATACCAGTAACGCCCGCCACTCTGGCATCGCGGCAAGGGTGACTGCCAGCTTTTGGGGCCCCAAACGCAACACTTTGTCGTCCCAATTCTAGGGGATAAGCGCCTATGCGAGACCAAAGCCAAGCCGATGTGACTGCCGAGGAAACCGCCACCACCCGGGTCGGTTGGCGCTTTGCCTCCGGCGTCGTGCTGATTGTCGGTGGCTATGCCGCCTGGTCGTTGATTCCCGTGGCGGTCGCGACCGATCTGGAACCCTGGGCCAAGTCGGCGCTCACCGCGCTTCTGGGCGCAACGCCGTTCCTGTCCAAGATCGTGGCGATCGGCCTGATGGGACGCCCGGCCTATGACCTCTTCAAGCGCACCGTGCTGAAATCCCTGCGTCTCCGGGCAGGCTGACGCTCGTCCCGTTTCCGACCGAACGCCGGCACGGCGCCGCCGGACCGCACACCCCCGGGTCGCGGCGAGAGCCCGATTTGGCCCCCAATATCCATTCCCGACCGCTCGCTTCATTTCGGCCCGGCGCTGGACCGACCCGGCGCGGCGCCGCTAATGTCTGCGTCCCCAATCCCTCCGATTGAAAGCGGCGAACCCCATGTCCCTGTCGATGTATCAAGCCTCCGTTCCGGTGTTTCTGCGCATGCTGGCGAACCTCTCGGCCATGCTGCACACGGCCGCTTCCTACGCCGCGGAGCGCAAGATCGACGAGAGCGTTCTGCTGAATTGGCGGCTTTCGCCCGACATGTTCCCGCTCTTGCGGCAAGTCCTGATCGCCACCGATTTCGCCAAGGGCACCACGGCGCGGCTAGCCGGCGTCGAGGTTCCGAAATACGCCGATGACGAGAAGAGTTTCGCCGAGCTCCAGCAGCGCATCGCCAAGACCGTGAGCTTCGTGCAGACCCTCAAGCCCGCTGACATCGATGGCTCGGAGGGTCGCGATATCGAGCTCAGCGTGGGCGGTCGGCAAATGCGCTTCAAGGGCCAGCCATATTTGCTCGATTTCGCCTTGCCCAATTTCTACTTCCACGTCACCACGGCCTATGGCTTGTTGCGGGCTTGCGGCGTTGGGCTTGGCAAGATGGATTTCCTTGGCGCTGTCTGACCTCGCGCCGAGCACGGAGGCAGGGCCACCCGGCCCAAGCGACAACGAGCGGTACCGCTCCATGGGAGTCGCGATCGCATGCTTAGCCTGATTGAGTTGCTGAACGAGATATCGCCGTGGCTGTTGGCGTTTATCATCATCGCCGCCGCCGAGGCCTTCAGCATCGGGCTCATGCTCGCCACGCGCGTGCGCTGTGGCGCCGACTATCTCAGCCTCAACAACGAGGTTGCCGGCTTCAAATTTGCCGTGATCGGCGTCCTCTACGCCGTCTTGCTCGCCTTCGTCGTGGTTGCCGTGTGGGAGGATTACCAGGACACCGAGGGTGCGGTCAGAAATGAAGCCAAGGCGCTCGTCAACCTGCACCAAGTGTCCTTCGCGCTGCCAGAGCCGGCGGGAAATCCGATCCGCCAACAGATAATTTCTTATATTCAGGAGGTCCGCGAAAGAGAATGGGCCGACATGGCATTGGGCAAGACCAGCGCCAAAGCCGGGCAGGAGCTTCAATATCTCAGCCAGGCGATCTTCGAGGGGCGACCCGAGCAGCTGAAGGACGTCGCCATCTACCATCACGCCCTCGACCTGCTCACCACCATCAACGATAGCCGGAACGAGCGCTTGGACAACTCCCGCGGTTCGGTGCCCACGGTGCTCTGGCTGGTGATGTTGGCAGGCGGCCTGGTGACGCTCGGCTATCCGTCCTTCTTCGGCTCATCCAACCTAACGGCGCAGGTCCTCATGACCGCGGCGCTCGCCGCCTTGGTGGCGCTGACCTTGTTCGTCGCCGTGGTGCTTGACTACCCCTTCACCGGCGACGTGCGCATCTCGCCGACGCCGTTCGAGGAAGCTCTCGACCAGATGCCGCCGCAATGGCCGCCGCCCTAGCAGGCGGCGGCGGTACGGGCGCGTTGAAAGCCGGCAAGGCTCGGCGGCAAGACTATTCGGCGGCGTCGAGCTTGAACTGACCGCTTCTCGCCGGACCAGCGAGGTCTCTGCCGCGCAGCGCCGCCGGTGCATTGTCGTTCACGGGTCTCACCTCCGCCCTGGTATAGGCGGAGAAAATGCCGCCTGCGAGCACCCCTCCTTTTTCCACCTCCACGTCGCCGCAATTGATCCGGCCTTCCACCCGGCCGCTGGAACGGACGAGCAGAGACTCCTTGACCTCGGCATTCTCACCGAGAGTGCCGTAGACATCGACGTCGGTCGAGATGACATTCCCTTTGATGATCCCGGACGGCCCGATGCGAATTGACGGGGCGGTGACGTCGCCCTCGACCACTCCATCCACAATGATGGCGTCGGGAACGACGATTGCCCCTTTCACGGTCACGCCCGCGCCGATATAGGCGACATTCGGCTCGCCCAGCCGAAAATCCTTGCTAGTCATTGGCCTCACTCCCCGCACTTTTGACGGATTTCCCATCATATCCTTGTCGTTAGCGCCTCCAAGGCTGAACCTCCGCGCCAGGGTTGCAACCGCCATTTGGGTTTTCTGCCCAATGTGCACAGCTTACGATCAGCTTATGCACAGGCCGGATTGGGTTAGCTCGTTGAGCTGACGCACAAACATGGCGCTGACATGCGAGTGTCACGACTGGGACGGAACGGAGAGTGCCTTTGCCGCTGCCACCGGGATTGACAGGCCCTGCATTCGAGAGCGCCTGCGAGGAGTTGCGCGCCATTGTCGGCGCCGGGCAGGTGGTGACGGGGGCGGAGCGCCTCGCCGTCTATGCCGACCCTTATTCCCCCGGCCTGGCCGAGAACTACGCGCCGGCAGGCGCCGTCCTGCCGGAAAGCGTGGATGAAATCAGGGATGTGCTCGGCGTCGCCACCCGCTACCGCCTGCCGCTGTGGACCGTCTCGCTCGGCCGCAACTATGCCTATGGCGGCGCGGCTCCATGCCTCAATGGCTCGATGATTCTCGACTTGAAGCGCATGCGAAAAATCGAGGTCGATCGCGACCTCGCTTACGCTTTGGTGGAGCCTGGCGTCACTTATCTCGATCTCTACAAATTCATCCAGGAGCAGAAACACGGATTGTGGATCGATTGTCCCGACCCGGGTTGGGGCAGCGTGCTCGGCAACACCCTCGAACACGGCATCGGCTACACCCCTTACGGGGACCACGCCGGTCATCAATGCGGCATGAAGGTGGTCCTCGCCAATGGCGAGGTCTTGCGCACGGGTCTTGGCGCCATGACCGACAATTCCGCCTGGCCGCTCTACAAATATGCCTTCGGCCCGTCGCTCGACGGTCTCTTCATGCAATCGAACTTTGGCATCGTCACCAAGATCGGCGTTTGGCTGATGCCAGAGCCAGAATTCTTCGTGGTGGTCGAGATGATGTTTCAGCGCGAGGAGGACATCGCGGCCGTCATCGACACGCTGCGGAGGCTCCGCCTCGACGGCACCGTCCCCACCGCGACCATCGCCAATTGGATGCGCATCGCCGCCGGCAACTCCACCCGGGCCGAATGGTATGACGGCAAAGGCCCCATGCCTCAAAGCGCCATCAAGGAGCTGATGGCCAAGATGGAGATCGGCTATTGGGGCCTGCGGTTCGGCCTCTATGGGCGCGAAGCGGCCGTGAACGAGAAGCTCGACACGGTCGAGAAGTCTTTCGCTGGCCTCGATGCCGAGATCTTCGCCTTCAAATTCGCGCGCGGCGACACGATCCCGCCCGAATATGGGACGCTCGCCGGCATCCCCAGCGTCGACATGATGCCGCTCAATTGGCTGGGCGGCGCCGGCGCGCATATCGAGTGCCCCCTGATCGTGCCCATGCGCGGCGCCGACTTCCTCGAGCTCTATCGCCGGCGGACGGAACTCTTCAATGAGGCGGGCTTCGACCATTATTGCGGCCTGACCACCACGACGCCGCGCTGCTTCATCAACACCGGCTCGATCATTTTCGACCGCAACGACCAGGAGCAATGCGCGCGGGCCCGCGCCCTCGGCAAGTCGCTGATCGAGGATGCGCACCGGCGGCACCTCGCCGGCTACCGCGCGCATATCGCGGAGATGGATCTCGTTGCGGCGCAGTTCGACTTCAACGGCCATGCCGCCATGCGCACCTATGAGCAGCTGAAGGACACGCTCGATCCGAATGGCATTCTCTCGCCGGGAAAGCAGGGCATCTGGCCGCGGGCGTTGCGCCAGACCAAGGACGGGGAAACGCCATGAAACGCAAATCCCGGCTGCAACCCAAATTGGATCGGCGCGAGCTTCTCGCCCTCGGCGGCGCCGCGGCGGCGGTGTTCATGGCGCCTGCCGGTGCGGCCAATGCGCGCCGCACCGGAACCATGCTCGCCCTCGCCGATCTGCGTTACAGCGACGGTCTCCTCTTTGCCCGCGGTCTCGACCGCCTTGGCGTTCGCACTCTGCCGGTGTCGAACCTGGCCAGGGTCTGGTTCGACTTTATCGAGCCGCGACTGCAAGGAGGGTTTCGCCTCACCGGATTGACGCTCGAATCCGACCTGTTCGTGCTGGAGCGCTTGGCCGGGCCGACGGGGGCGCGGACACGCTTTCTCGGTTTGCATGATTGGCGGTGCCGGCCGGGTGCCGCCCACAGCCTTTGCGGTTCGATCGGTCTGGCGCCGATCGAAGCGGCTCTCGTCGGCGGTGAAGATCGATGGGCGGAGAAGCTCGGCGCCGCGCTCGTTGCGTCAACGGAGCAAGATGAGGAGCGTCGGCGACGGAACCTGATCGGGGATCGTGCCCGGCCCGCGGCGGACAGTCCGAAATTCTTCGTCTCCTGGCTGATGGACTGGAGGTCCTAGCGTTCCTGCTCCCGCGCTAATGCGCCCAGCGGCGTGCCTGCTGCGCCGATTCGATCATGTCCGTTTGCGCCTCTTCCGGCAGCAGGCTGGAAATCACGCCCATGGCCAGCTCAACCGAAATCTCGCTGCCGCCACACTCCTTGAGCTGGTCGCGCAACCAGCCGTAGATCTCCTCGTCGCCGGCTTTCAGCCCGGCGGCGATCTCCTCGAACATGTGCGCCAAAGACCCCGTTGCCATCGCCCCCTCCGTTGTGCCTGCCTCAAGACAGGCTCATGGCTCAGTCAACCCCCTCTACGCGCCGTCTGCGTCCGCCCCGCGACTCAGGATCATAGCCCCTTATGCTGCAACCGCGAAGAGGCCAGACGGCAACAGGTAAGGCCGAAAATCAGAAATTCTGCGGCCCTTGGTCGACGAAAGAGAGCGGAGTCCTCGGCACCGCGCCCACATTATCGGCCGGCAGCTCGGCCATTGGCGCCTGCGCATAGGCGCCGGGGCTGGGCTGGGGACGGCAATAATGGCGCCCCCCGCGCGCGTTGGTGCGGAGCAGATCGAGATGGAAGTGGTTGGTGTGATGGGCGTCGCTGCCCGGGCCGAGCACCGTGTAGAACTCTGCACAAGCGCCGGCAAAAACGGCTTGCAGGAAGGCGCGCTCCCGCGGGTTGCCGCGCGACCATCCCTGGAGCACGGAGACCTCCCGGCCGCTCGCCAGCCTGAATCCGGCAATGTCGAGGGCATTGCCGAAGGAATGCTCCGACAGCGGGCCTCGATGGCTGCCGTTCCGGCCGCGGCAGCCATAGGAGGCGATCTGCCTGATACCGACGACGGGCTCGCCGAGCATGCGGTAAGCCGCCGGCTGGACCGAGGCCCTCATCCAGCGATCCAGCGCCGCCGTCAGCGGGCAATTGATCGTCGCGATGGGCGTGACGGCGACGCGGCCGTCAATGAGGCCTGAGACCTTGAGCGGCGTTTCCATGCCGCAGGCGATGCCGCCGACGCGGGCGCTTGATTGGATATAGGGCGATGCCCTCACCGCGCCGCTGGCGATGCAGGCAGAATCGGCCTCAGCCCGCCAGCGCGCGCGCGGCTCCGCCAGCCGGTTGCTCGCGCAACCAACGACGAGCAATGCCACCGCCATACTTACGGCCAGATACGCAACCCGAACCCCCATGGCCCGCAGAATGCAGCAGAGGGCGTGAACAATCTTTCAATGAGGCTGAGTTTGTGAACGGGAACTGGGGATCCGCCAAACAAGAAGGGCTGCCCCCCTTGCGGAGAGCAGCCCTTGCATTGTCGACCGCGGCCGTTTCCGGTCCGCTGTGAGGCGTCGCTAGCCGACGCTGACCTCGCCAGAAGCGAGAATCCAGGTCATGGGTGCCGGCGACCGCGGCATGAGACAATGAGACACTGGATCACCTCCTTTCGATTGTTGCTGGGATCGTTGCATCTTAGGGGTCGAATCGGCCCGAAGCAAAGCCCGGATCGCGGCGCGGCGGGGTTCCATCCCCTATTTCGGCGCGTTGAAGGTCCGCGTCGCGGATTGGCTGCCATCGGCATAGGTGAGCTGCACCTGCATCGACGCTGTCTTCGGCGGCACCTTCATGTACAGCGTGGCGTTCTCGGGAACGCTATGCGGATCGGCGGGATCGCAAGGCGGCAGCTTGAACAGCTTGTCGGTCGGTCCGTCGCCGAGCCCGTAATGGACTTCACCAATGGCGCAGCGATAGGTGACGAGCTGGGTGAAATAGACCGTCAGCCCTTGCCACTCACGAAACGCGATCCAGCTGGTCCAGAACTGGTCGAGGATCTTCTTCTGCTCGTCCACCAGCGCGGCATTGGGATCGAAATTGATCGGTACGATCTCGGCCTGCTCGCCGCGCTTGTCGCGCCAGGTGACGTAGAGCGTGGTCTGGCCTTGGTCCGGCGCCATCTCGAATGAGGTCTTGGGCATGCGCGTTCCCGTGCGCGGGTCGAGCGCGTCGATGAGACCGGCATCGGTGAAGTCGCCGCTCTCGCCGATGCGGTAGCCGAACTGGGTCGCGGGCTCGGGCAGCGACACAGTCACCATCCAGCCGCTGTTGGAGCGGATGAAGCTCGCGATCGGTTGCGGGCTCGCCGCCAGCGCCGCGAGCTTCTGCTCCGGCTGCGGCAACACGCTTTGCCCCCCGCCCTCCTCCAGCGTGGCGACGCCGCCTTGCGCCGCCGCCGCGCCCTCCGGCGCCAGATAGAGGTCGCCGATGATCTGGTCGTAATAGGCCGGCACCTGGACGTGATCGACCTTGGCCGCCAGATCGCGCACCTTGCTCTGCGTGCGCTTGGCGATCTGCACCATGGATTGGCCGGGCTGTTCCATCTCGGTCAGCAGCGTGCGGGTGAACACCGAATTCGGATTGGCGTCGGTCTCGCTCAGGCGGTCGAGCGCCGATTGGCCTTGTCCCGCCGAGAACAGCACGAACATGCCTTCGGCCGGATCGATGCGCGCAAGGCCCCGCGTCAGGCCGATGCCGCGCTTGCCCTTCAGCGCGAAGGGATTGTCCCGGCAGGCATCGAGAATCAGGATCACGGTGGCGGCGCCCTTGGCCTGGAGCCGCTCGGACAGCCCATTGGCGGCGAAGGAGGCATCACGCACCAGGCCCTCTTCGCCTGGGCCTGCCTCGGGCACGTCGACGGGCAAGAGATAGTTGGTGCCGTCGACGGCGAAGCCATGCCCGGCGAAATAGATCAGCGCCGTGTCGCCGCTTACAATCTTGGTCTCGAGCTCGACCAGCGCCCGGCTCATGGCCCTGCGCCCGACATTTTCCGCCTTGACCACGTCGAAGCCGAGCCTCGCCAGCTCCGCGGCGATGGCCTCGGAATCATTCACCGCCTTTTGCAGCGCCGGCACGTGCTCATAGGCGTTGTTGCCGATCACCAGCGCCACGCGGTTGGCCGCATGCGCCGGTGGCGCCAGCAGACCGAGACAGGCGATGATTCCCACAGCCAAGCGCGGCGTCAAACGTGAACCCGTTGCCATGCGGGACCTCTCCCTTCATCTGCCCGCTCGCATTATAGCGCCGTTTGGGGGAGGTGAAGTCGCTGCTCCCGCGCGGATCAGCCGAGTCCGAGCGCTTTCCGCTCCTTGGCTGTGATCGACTGGCGCGTGGTGAAGAAGCCCTCCCAGGGGTCGCTCTTCTGCGCCTTCAGCCGCGCCGGCAGGGTTTTCAGGCTATAGGGGCTCGCCGATTTGAGGCCCTTGAGCTCGTCCCAGCGCAGCGGGCAAGCGACCGGCGCTCCCGCCTTGGCCCGGGTCGAGAAATTGACGATGGCCGAGCCGCCGCGCTGATTGCGGAGATAATCGACGAAGATCTTGCCGACCCGCGTCCGCTTCAGCGGATTGGCGGTGTAGCGGTCCGGCCTGACACCAACCAGCGCATCGGCGATGGCCTTGGCGAAGGCCTTGACCTCGTCCCAACCCTGCTTCGGCGCGATCGGGGCGACGAGATGCAGCCCCTTGCCACCGGTCGATTTGAGGAAGCTCTTCAGTCCGAGATCGGCGAGAAAGTCGCGCACCTCGATCGCCGCGGCCTTGATCGTGGCCAGATCGAGCCCCTCATCCGGATCGAGATCGAACACGAGGCGATCGGGCTCGAACAGATGCGCGAGGGAGACGCCCCAATCGTGGATCTCGAGTGCGCTGATCTGCGCCAGCCCGAACAGACCCGCCTCGTCGTCAATATAGAGATAGGGCTTCTTGCTTTCGCCGCCTGAAATGGGAATCTGCTTGATCGCCTTGCTCATGCCCTTCATGGCGTGGCGCTGGAAGAAGTGCTGTCCGTCAATGCCCTCGGGACAGCGCACGAGGCTGATGGGGCGGTTGATCACATAGGGCAGCATGTAGGGCGCGACGGTCTGGTAATAATGCGCAAGGTCGAGCTTGGTCACCCCGAGTTCGGGGTAGAGCACCTTGTCGGGGCTGGAGAGCGTGATGCCGGCGAATACCGGGCCGGATTTCTGACTTGAGCTGCTCATATCGGCTTTGACGCGGTCCGCGCCCTCCTCATTCGAAATCTCGCGGCTCACCTCGGCCGCCGGCTTGTCCTCGCGCAAGCCCTGAAAACTCGGATGGCGCAGGCGGCCGTCGCGCGTCCATTCGGTAAAAGCCACCTCGCACACGAGCGCGGGCGTCACCCACACCGCATCCTTGCGCTCGATAGCCGGCACCTCGACGAAGGGCGATTTGCTCCGCTCGAGCGGCTTGAAGCGCTTGGCCAGCATTTTGAGATTGGCGCTGGAGAAGCCGGTGCCGACCTTGCCGGCGAAGACCAGCTTACTGTGCTCGAAGGTGCCGAGCAGGAGCGAGGAGAAGGGGCGGTCCTTGGCGGTCGAGCGGCTATAGCCGCCAATGACGAATTCGGCGCGCTTGCTGCGTTTGAGCTTGAGCCAGGCCTTGGTCCGGCCGGACACATAGAGTGAGTTGGCGCGCTTCGACACGATGCCTTCAAGGCCGGCGTCGCACGCCTCGCGCAAGAACACCGCCCCCGACCCGTCAACATGGTCGGAATAGACGAGCCAGTCCGGCAGGGGCTTCTCGCCCATCAGGCGTTCGAGCCGCGCCTTGCGCTGGGTCAGCTTCTCGCCGCGCCAATCCTTGCCGTCAAGGAACAGAAGATCGAACAGAAAATAGCGAAACGCCGGATGCTGTGTGTCGATATGTTCCTGCAGCGATTTGAAGTCGGTGATGCCGGAGGGCAGCACGAAGGCAATCTCTCCGTCGAGCAGCGCCTCGTCGCAAGGAAGACTGAGAAGCGCCTTGGCGATCGCGGGAAAGCGTACGGTCCAGTCGAGGCCGCTGCGGCTGAACAACGTGACCTGGTCTCCGGCCTTCCGCGCGATGATGCGATAGCCGTCATATTTGACTTCATGCAGCCAGCCCGGTCCCTCGGGCACCACTTCGCCGAGGGTGGCAAGCTCCGGCGCGATGAATTCAGGCTCGACCGCCCGGCGCGATTTCGGCGGCGGTTTCCCCACCCAGCGGCGGTGTTTTACCTCGGGCTTTTTTTTTGAGCCTTGGAGCTCCAGACCGGCACGTCGCCCGTCTCGATCTCGTCCATGGTCAGCCCGCTCTTGACGCTGGTGTCGTAATCCTGCGTCGGCTCCTCGCCGTCGCCGGCGTAATCGTCGCGCTTCTTGATCAGAAGCCAGTTCTCGCGGCCCCGGTCGCCCGGCTTCGGCTTCATCCGCACCAGCACCCAATCGCCCTTCAGCCTGTCGCCATGCAGCCTGAATTTGAGATCGCCTTTGGCCAACCCCTCGTCGGGGTCGCCGATTGGCTCCCACGTGCCCCGGTCCCAGATCATCACCGGGCCGCCGCCATATTCGCCCTTGGGGATCACGCCTTCGAAGCCGCCATATTCGAGCGGATGGTCCTCGGTCATGACCGCGAGGCGCTTTTGCGTGGGATCGAGGCTCGGCCCCTTGGTCACGGCCCAGCTCTTCAACACGCCGTCATGCTCGAGCCTGAAATCGAAATGGGTCCGGCGCGCTGCGTGCTTCTGGATGACGAAGCTGTTGCCGGTCTTGGCCGCCCGCTTCGGCGCGGGTTCGGGTGTCTTGGTGAAATCCCGCTTGGCGCGATAGGGCGACAGCGAATCCTCGGCCTTGGTCCGGGCCATGGTCTTAAGCCGACTTTCGCTTCGGCGCTGCCCGCGAGGTTTTCTTGGTCGAGGCCGCCGCGCGCTTGCTTCCGGCCTTGGCCGGGGCCTTGACCGGTGGCGCGCTCTTGCCCTGCTGCTTCACGCTCTTCTTCAGCGCATCCATGATGTTGATCACCTTGGCGGTGCCGGTCTCGCCGGTGACTAATGTGGGCGCGCGGTGCTCGATCTTGGCGTTGATCAGCTCCCACACCGCCTCGGTATATTCGTCCTTGAATTTTTCGGGCTCGAAGGCACCGGCCTTTCGCTCGATCAGCTCGATGGCGAGGTCCAGGGCCTCCTTGTCGATCTTCACCTCCGGCACCTCCTCGAAGAAGGCGTCGGCCGATTTCACCTCGTCGGCCTGGCGCAGGATTTCGAGCAGCAGGCCGCGCCCGCAAGGCTTCAAGGCCACGATGTTGCTCTGGCCGCGCAGGACGAGCTGGCCGACGCCGATCTTGCCGGCCTTTCTCAGCGCTTCTTGGATGATGACATAGCCCTCTTCGCCGGCATCGCCGTCCGGCAACAGATAATAGGGCCGCTCGAAATAACGGGGATCGATCGCCTCCGGATCGACGAAGCGGACGAGCTCGATGGTCTGCTTGCTCTCAAGCTTCAGCTCATCGATCTCCTTCTGATCGAGCAGGACATATTTGCCCTTTTCATATTCGAAGCCCTTGGTGATTTCCTCGTTCTCGACCGGGCCGACGCCTGGAGCCACCTTCTGGTAGCGGATGCGCTTCCCCGTCGGCTCGTGGATCTGGTGGAATTCGATGCGGCGTTCGCTGCTGGTCGCGGGGTAAAGCCTGACCGGGATGGTGACGAGCGAAAGCCTGATATTGCCAGTCCAGAAGGCGCGGGGTGCCATACGCTAGAACTCCTCTTGACGCACGCGCGAGCCAAGGCGTCGGCCGAAAAGGGAGTATAGCCTGAAACGGCGGATCCCGAGCCGTGGTTCCGAAGCCGGCAAGCGAAGCCGGCGCTCACTTCTCAACCTTATAGCCATTCTCGTTAAGCATACGTTCAAGCGCCTCGGGAAAGGTCAGCCGCTCGGTCGTGCCAGGGCAGGCGCCTTCCGCGTCCAGCGGCTGGTCGCAGACATCGAGCCCCCAGTCGGAGCTCCGGTCGTAGTAAGCGAGCATGAGCTGCCAAGCCTCCTTGCCCTCGCCCAGCAGGCTTTTCTCGCCCACATAGCCCGCGAGGAAGCCGTTCACGTCCTCCTCGGGCACGGCGTTGATGATGATGTTCCCCATATAGGCCTCATGCACCGGCCGGTAGGCGGGGTCGCCGCTCACAGTCTTCACCTCTCCATCCTCGACCGCGAGGATTCTAAGCGGGGCCGTCGAGCAGGCATAGCAGCCGAAAGCATAGAGAAAGGCGTTGTCGCGGGTCTCGAACACATAGCGCCCGTCACCGGCAAGATCGGTCGCCAGCAACGGGCCACCGTCGAATTGCCCAATCTCAACCGTCTGCCAGCTGGAACCGTCTTTGTTGCTGGTGATGAGTTTGGTGTCGGAGCAGCAATGGGCGCCGCCGGTGTAGAAGGACACCACGACTTCCGGGCTGGCATTGGCCGGATCGACCTCCGCGATCTGGACGCTGACCGGAGGGTCGAACGAGCCCATGGACTCGCCCTCGATCTGGGCGACCTGCTCGCCATCGGCGAAGACCGTGACCACGGGAACGCGCTCGGTCTCGCCCTCCTCGGTCTTGCTCTCTTTGTAGGTCAGCGTCACCCTCACATTGCCTTGCGCGATCTCCTGGTCGGTCGGTTCCGTCTCCTCCTCGCCGCTGCCGCCCTCGATCCGGGGCGCGTCGCCTTTGGCCACGACCTCCTCGGCGCCAAGATATTTGGCATCGGCCTTGCCGATGGCCTCCGCCAAACTGGGGGCCGAGGCCGCGGGCCCGGACCACAGCACGGCGCCGAAAAGGAGGGAAATAAGGCGGTAGCGAGACCGAGGCTGACGCATTTCGGTGATTCCCAACGGCAATTGAGGCTCGCCCCTATGGGGGCTCTTCGCGTATTCTAGCCCGCGAGTGGGCGGGCTTCCCACTACCAACCCGTCCGGTGTCGTTACGGCGACGATGGCCCGAAACCGCTCCCCATTTGGATCCCGCCGGTGATCGGGTGAAAGTTTGCTTTTCACCGCGGGTTCCGCTTGTTTGCGGCGGGGGGGCGGGGAACGGTAACCGGCTTCAGGGCTTAGTCAGACAATGAATGTTATCAAACCGAGCTCGGACCCAAACCTTGCTTCGCCCGCCGTGGTTATCACCGGGGCGACCGAAGGCATCGGCCGCGCCTTCGCCGAGGAGTTCGCGCGTGATGGCCATAACCTGGTCCTCGTCGCCCGCGACGAGGCGAAGCTGGCGCGAACCGCGGCAGAGCTGTCCGGGGCCCACCCGATCGAAGTCAAGGTCACGGCGCAAGATCTCAGCACGCCGGAGGGCTGCGCCGGCGTCGAGCAGGCTTTGCGGCGCTTCGGTCTCTACGCCGACATCCTCGTTAACAATGCCGGCATCATGTCGTCGGGCTTCTTTCAGGACGTCGATCCGGCCACCGTGCGCCGCCTGATCGACCTCGACGTGCGCGCGGTGGTCGATCTGACGCATCGCTTTCTCCCCGGCATGTTGGCGCGCGGGCGCGGCGGCGTGCTCAATGTCGCGTCGATGATGGGCTATATGCCGGTGCCCTATCAGGCCATCTACGCCGCGTCCAAGGCCTTCGTGCTGTCCTTCACCAAGGCGCTTGCCTGGGAGACGATGGGGACCGGCGTTCAGGTTTCGGTCGTGGCCCCGGGCGTGGTTTCGACCGGCTTCCATTCCAAGGCGGGAACGCAGAATTCACGTTACCTGTTCCTGTTCCCGCCCATGACCCCCGATCAGGTGGCCAAGATCGCCTATGCGCGGTTCAAGCGTGGCCGCCCGGTGATCCTGCCGGGGCTGATGAACCCCTTGAACGCGCTCGCCGTGCGCTTCGTGCCCGATTTTCTGCTTGTGCCCTTGATGGGCTGGCTGTTCCGCATGCGGGATGACGAGGGCATGGTTCTCGGGCCGCGCCAGCCGGTCGCCGAGCCGCCCCAGAGCAAGCGTGTGCCCGAGCCTGCGCGCATGGACGCGGTGGACTAGGCCGTGGACTCATAAACGCGCAGCCATAGGCGGATGCAGGCGAGCTTGACAAAGGCGAGATAGTTGGCGGCGAGCTTGTCGTAGCGGGTCGCGACGCGCCGGCATTGTTTGATCTTGTTGAAGAATCGCTCGACCAAGTTGCGGTCGCGGTAGAGATAGGGGCTGAAGCAGATCGGGTCCTTGCGATTGCGCTTGGGTGGGATGTTTGCCCATGCGCCCCGTTCGGCGGCAAATGCCCTGATCCAGTCCGCGTCGTAGCCGCGATCTGCCAGCAACCGCGCGCGCCGGGGGAGCTGTTGCAGCAAGACCGAGCAGAGCTGGTTGTCGTGCACCTGACCACCCGTGAGGCCGAGCTGCAACGGTAAACCATTGCCGTCCACAACGACATGGATCTTGCTGGTCAGTCCGCCACGAGACCGGCCAATATGCTGGCCGCCGTTATTGGCGATGCAGGCACCATGTTGGTGCACGCGGACAATAGACGTATCGATCATTTGCACCGTTGAATCATGAGCTACGGCCATAGCATCCATGATCTGATCCCAGACACCAGCTCGGCGCCAGCGAACGAAGCGGTTGTAGCAAGTCGTACGGGGACCGTAGCCGTCTGGCAGATCGCGCCATGGTGCACCTGAGCGCAAGACCCAAAAGATGCCGTTGAGAACGCGTCTGTCATCCACGCGGGGAATGCCGCGTGGCTTGTTCGGGAGCATCGGCTTGATAATGCTCCACTCGTGGTCGCTGAGTTCATAGCGCATGATTCGAACCCCCGGTTTGGGAGCTGGAATCACATCTATGCCGATGGCATCAATCCGCCATTTCCGTAGTTGGAGGTAATTGCGGACTAGACGCGCACATGGCTCTTTGGGCCGGTTTGACCCAACGCGCCCTGACGCCAAGGATGCGCCATGGCTTTCTTGTTGTCCGCTACACTCAGCCTGCGCGGGGGAAGTGGATTCGAGCGCGAAGTGCAACGGTCTTAATTCAGAGGAGCGGCGTCCGTGCATCGCCCTCAGGCGAAGGTAACCTTACCGTTCGTGATGTCGTAGACGCCCGACGTCGTCTTGAGCCTGCCCGCCTTCTGGGCTTCCGAGAGGATCGGGGTGGCGGCCGCCGCATATTCGGCGTTGAGCTTGGCATTTTCCGCGGTCGCCGCCGCTAGCAGGTCGTCAGGTTTGGCCGCCATCGCTGCCTCGACTGCCGGACGGATCGCATTGATCAGGCTCGGCAGATGACCGGGCAACTCGGTACCGTTCTTTACGGCATCGATCGTGGCGCTGACAGCGCCGCAGGCCGAATGGCCGAGTACGACGATCGTCTTGATGCCGAGAACCAGGGAGCCATATTCCAGGCTTGCCAGCCCATCCTCATTGATGAAGTTGCCTGCGACGCGAACAACGAACAGATCGCCCGGGCCCTGATCGAAGATCACCTCCGGTGCCACCCGCGAATCGGCGCAGCTGATGATGGCAGCGAATGGCGCCTGTCCCAGGGCGCGCTCCGCGCGGTCGTGGGAAAAATCCGTGTTGATCGGCGCATTCGCCACGTAACGAGCGTTGCCGTCCATCAGGCGCTGGATCGCCTCGTCCGGATTGCCCGGGTCGGCATCAGCCGCTTGCGCGGCGGTCGAATGAAGGGGAACTGTCGCGGCCAGGGCCAGCACGGCGCCGCTGCCCCGGAGTAGGCTGCGACGGCTAAGTCCACTGGCGATGCATTTCTGGCACATGGGCTGTCTCCATTTATCGGGCGGCGAAGGCCCAGACCGGCCTAGCAATTTCTTAAAGCCGAGATTGCCTGGATGAATGATTCGTATAACAGGATCAATGTCTGCCGTCAGCGCTTATGACCGCTTTTGGCATCCCGGAAGTGCCGCCCGCCGCGCAGGAAGGCCCCTTACCGCTCCAAAGCGGACTCTGGCAGGCCATCCACGGTCGTGTTTATGAGTTCACGCCCTAGCAGGCCTTGCCGCCGCCGGCGAACGCCTCCCTCGGGCTCCAGGCGGTGTCGCATGACCGCGCCGCGTCAAACAGCGTAAGCCCCCGCACGGCCTCGGCCAGGTTCTGGGCCGCCGCGATCCTGCTCGCCGCCTCCGCCGCCGTCCTTTTCCACCTCGCCCCCAGCCTTCCCCTCGGCGTCGCCTTCGACGAGCCGTTGAAGGTCGGCTTCGTGCGCGAGGGCGGGCAGAACTTTCAGCATCCCATTCTCATGCTTCAGGCGGTCCGGCTCGCCGCGTTCCTCACCGGCGTCACGGACGAGGCGAGCGTCTTCGCGCTCGGGCGCTTGGCGGCGTCTGTCTCCGGCGGCCTCCTGGTGTTCTCGGCTATCGCCCTTGCCCGCCGCGCCACCGGCGGCCTTGCCGCGCTCGGCGCCGGCCTGTTGACGGCGGTGGCCCCGCTGACCGTGCTCCATGCGCAGCTGTTCAAGGAGGATATTTTCGTCGCGCCTTGGCTCATCCTTGGCGTGCTGGCCCTTGACCGATTGGTGGAGACGCCAATCTGGCGCCGGGCGGTCTGGTTCGGGCTGGCGGCGGGCCTCGCCGCATCGGCGAAATATGCGGGGCTGGTGCTGCTCGGCTTGAGCCTGCTGCCGCCGCTCTGGGCCGGCACCGACATGCGGCGCTATTATCGGATGGTGGCGTTGGCGGCGGCGGTTGCCGGCGCCGTCTTCTGCGCCATCGACCTGCCCCTCTTCGTCAACCCCCTCACCTTCATTGGCGGCGTCAGAAGCGAGGTCGATCACGCGCTGCGCGGCCATTTGATCGTTCTCTACGGGTGGCAGAGCCATTTCCTCTTCACCTGGACCGCCAATCTCTGGCCCGGCTTGCGCGCGCCGCTGGCCCTTGCCGGCCTCGCCGGAGCCCTGATTGTCGCCGCGACCTGGCGGCGAAGTCCGTCCGTGCTGCGGCGGCTCCTGATCTTCGGCCTCGTCTGGTACCTGCTGCACGAGCTGCCGCCGATGAAGCCGTTTCCGGAAGGCGCCCGGCACATGACGGTGATGGCGGCGGTGTTCGCCATCTTCGCCGCCTTCGCCGCCGAATGGATCGCATCACGCTTTCAACCGCGATTCCGGGCCTTTGCCGCGGCGGCGGTGATCGCGGCCATCGCTGTCCTCCCCGCGCTCGTCTCCTATCGCTTGGTCAGCTCCGCCCCCGGCGACACGCAGCTCGTCGTCCGGCGGATCGTCGCCACTCTGCCCGGAGAGACGCTGTGGGCGCGGCCGGTCACCTTCGAGCCATCGCTTGAGCTGTCGCGACCGATCGAAACCATCGAGCAATTGCCGGGCTTCACCGTGATCAACGAGCTATTCGCGGCGCAATATATCGAGGCGCTGTCGTTGAGCGGGCAGAAACGGCCGATGCGCCAACGGGCGCGCGCCTATGAGGCGCTGTTGCGGCGTCCGGCTTTGCGGGTCAGCTCAAAGGCGGGACGCTTCGCCTTCCGCAATGCGCCCTATCGCATCGTGGCGCTCCAGGGCGATCCGCAAGCGCTCAAGGCGGCGGCCGAGCGCTTCGCCGCCATCCCCGGTATCGAGCTCGACCTCGTGCCCGGGCACGCTATCACGCCCCCGCGCGCCGACTGATTGGCGCGGGTTTGGTGCTGCGAATGAGAATTAAATGGTGGAGCCGGACGGGATCGAACCGACGACCTCAGCAGTGCGATTGCTGCGCTCTCCCAACTGAGCTACGGCCCCTGAAAACAGAGGACATTTAGAGATCGGGCTTCCAGCCTGTCAAGCGAGGCTCTGCCGCAGGCCGGAAGTGGGGGTTGCCCTCATCATCGCCTGTCCGTTAGATGGTGCTCCGTCCGAGGAGAGGCTTCATGGGTCCATTGATCAACTTCATCGTCTACCTCATCCAGCTCTATATTTGGGTCGTGATCGCCAGCGCGATTTTGAGCTGGCTCGTCGCCTTCAATGTGGTGAACACCAACAATCGCGTCGTGCTCGCCATCGCCGACATGCTTTACCGCCTGACCGAGCCCGCGTTGCGGCCGATCCGCAGCATCCTGCCCAATCTCGGCGGCATCGACATCTCGCCCGTGATCCTGATCCTGTTCCTGTTGTTCATTCAAAACGTGGTGCTGCTCGGCTGGCTGGCGCCGGCTGTTATTGACCCATGATCTAGCCTTGTCCGCCGCAGGCCCGGTTGCGCTCACCCTTCGCCGCGGCCGCCATGGCGTCACCTTGCCGGTGCGCCTGACGCCCAAAGCCAGCCGCGACGAGATCGTCGGCGTCGAGGACTATGCCGGCGAAGGCGTGCTCAAGGCGCGCGTGCGGGCGCTGCCCGAAGCTGGCCGCGCCAATGCCGCGCTCGAAACCCTGATTGCGCGCTGGCTCAAGCTGCCGCCGTCGAGCGTAAAAGTGGCGCGAGGGACCAAGTCGCGACTGAAGCAGGTCGCGATCGAGGGCGACGCCGAGGCTGTGTCGCGCTTGATCGAGAGCCGCGCGGCCGAGCTGGGCTAGCTGGCGAGAGCAGACCCGATCTCGGCGGCGATCGCTGCGGCGGCACCGCGCGGGTCCTGCGCCGCGGTAATCGGGCGCCCCACCACGAGATAATCGGCGCCGGCGGCGATCGCCTTTGCCGGGGTCATGATCCGCGCCTGGTCGTTGGCGGCGCCGCCTTCGGGCCTGATGCCTGGCGTGATGATCAGGAACCCCTCGCCCGCGGCGTCGCGGATCGCTCTTGCCTCTTGCCCCGAGGCGACCACGCCGTCAAATCCCGCCTCCTTCGCCAGCATGGCCCGATGCAGGACCAGCTCGGCTGGGGGCATGTCGATGCCCTGTTGCACCAGATCGGCGGGCGCAAGATTGGTCAGCACCGTGACGCCAAGAAGCTTGAGCCCGCTGGTCCCGCGGCCGCGAAGCGCGGCATCGAGCGTCTTGCGGTCCGTCGCGTGCACCGTGAGGAACTGCGCGCCGGTCCGCGCCACGGCGGCGGTGGCACGCTCGACCGTCGCTTCGATGTCGAGCAGCTTAGCGTCGATGAATACGCGTCGGCCTTGCGCCACCAGTTCGCCTGCGAGTTGAAGTCCACCCGCGAACAGGAGCTCGAGGCCGATCTTGTACACCCCGACGCTGCCGCCAAGCGTGTCGATCAGCATGCGCGCCTCATCGGCGCTTGGCACATCGAGGGCGACGATCAGACGGTCGCTGGCAATCATGGCGAGGCGAATTTTCGTGCGGCGATGGCCAGCGCCTCGACCACGCGCTTGACTGCGTGCTGCTGCGCCTCGTCCTTGAGGCTACCATCCTCATCGAAGGCATCGCCCGCGCGCGGCAGCGCGAGCTGTTGCGGGATCACCGTCGCGCCGACCCCGACCTCGAGCACCTGGCGGAGTTGCAACAAGCTCCGCATCGCGCCGTAATAGCCTCCCGACGCGCCGCTGATGGCGAACACGCGCGATCTGTACACTTCGAGCCCGTTCTCGCCCTTGCTCCTGACCCGGGTCACCCAGTCGAGCGTGTTCTTCAGCAACGGCGTGATCGAGGCATTGTATTCGGGGCAGGCGATGAACACGCCCTGATATTCTCCGAGCAGCGCCTTGAACTCGACCGCCTTTGCTGGCGGACCGTGCTCGGCCTCCAAATCCCCCTCATAAAGCGGCATGGGATAGTCCCTGAGGTCGATGAAGACGCCTTCGATACCGTTGGCGCTGGCGATGTGCTGGGCCAGCCGCGCGAGCTTCTTGTTGTAGGACGCCTCACGCGTGCTGCCGGCGAAGAACAATAATCGCATCGATCCGATCCCTGACTACGGCCTCTCGACAGGCTTAACCGGCAAGGAGCGGCCTATCAAGCCAAGCGCGGCTGACTTACCGCGTTTCCTCGTCATCCGCGCCGAACAGGCGGCGGAGCGGCACGATGGCGGCCGCCGCCAGCGGCGTGGCCAGGGCAAGCCCGAGAATGCCGAACAGGGCGCCGAGCACGAGCTGATTGAGAATCACCACGGCTGGCGGCAATTTTACCGCGCGCGCCTGAATCAGCGGCGTGAGCAGATAGCTTTCCACGAATTGCACGATGACATAGAGCCCGATGACCCACAGCGCGAGATTGAAGCTTTCGCCCCCGGCGACAAGCACCATGGGCACGGCGCCGATGATCGGCCCGAGATAGGGGAGAAAGCCGGCGAGGCCCGCGAACAGCGCCAGGCCAAAGGCGATGGGCACATTGAGGATCAGCAGCCCGACATAGGTCACCCCCCCGATCACCGCCATGGAGATGCCTTGCCCAATGAGCCAGCGCCGCAGCAGATCGCCGGTTTGGTACAGCATCAGTTTCGTGTCGTCGCGCTGGTCCTCGGGCGCGATGCGTGAGGCAAGCTGGACATAAGTGTGGGGATCGGCGGCGAAATAGATGCCGAAGAAGAGGACGATCAGGAGCGCGCTGATCGCGCCGAAGACGGAGACCGCGACGGAGGTCGCGCCGGAGGCGATGCCCCAGGGGCTGAACTGGCTCAGCAGCTTGGTGATATCCATATCCTGGAACAAGTTTCGGTCGTCCGCGGCCGTGGCGACCTGTTGGGTGATGTTGCTCACCCCCGTGGCCACGCTCGCCGCGAGTTGCGTGAATTGCTGGGCGATGGTCGGCCCCGAGGTGACGAGGACCACGGTGAAGAAGCCCGCGATCAGCACGATGACGGCAGCGAGCGTCACCAGACGCGGCAGCCCGGTGAGGTTGGAGAGAGCGCGGCTTGCGCCGTAGAGCACGATCGCGGCCAGGATCCCGGCAAAGCCCAGGAAGATCGCGGTCCGCGCGTACCAAAGCGCGGCGGCGACAGCAAGGACGAAGACCACGCCAAGCGTGGCGCGCAAGGCCGTGTGGAAGATTGGCCGGGCGATCCCGCTCGCCTGGCTGAGCATGGGGTTCTTAGGGCTGGGTTTGCGATCGTTCATGGGCGTCACCGTGCCGGGTTGGCGTTTGCGGCGAGAGCGTCTGAGGTTTGCTACTCTACGCGAAAGCGACAATTGCTGGCAGGGGTGGAACGCTGAAGCCGATGGCGCGCTATTCGCCCTCGAAGAATTCCTTCACGCGCGCGAAGAAACCGGTCGAGTCCGGGTTGGTGCTGTCGCTGGAGGCCCTCTCGAACTCTTTCAGCAGGTCGCGCTGCTTGCGCGTCAGGCTCTTCGGCGTCTCGACCTCGACCTGGATGTAGAGATCGCCCAGCTGCTTTGAGCGCAGCACCGGCATGCCCTTGGATTTGAGGCGGAACTGCTTGCCGCTCTCGCTCCCTTCCGGGATCTTCACGCGTGTCTTGCCGCCATCGATGGTCGGCACCTCGATCTGTCCGCCCAGCGCGGCCGTGGTCATGGCGATCGGCACGCGGCAGAACAAATCCGCGCCGTCGCGCTGGAAGAACTCATGCGGCTTGATCGAAAGGAAGATGTAGAGATCGCCGGCGGGGCCGCCGCGCAGGCCCGCCTCGCCTTCACCGGCAAGCCGGATCCGGGTGCCGTCCTCCACCCCCGACGGGATTGTCACCGACAGGGTGCGTTCGCGGGTAACCCGGCCCGCGCCGTTGCAGGTCTGGCAGGGCGTATCGATCACCTCGCCCCGCCCCTGGCAGGTTGGACAGCTGCGCTCGATGGTGAAGAAGCCCTGGGTGGCGCGCACCTTGCCGATGCCATTGCAGGTGCGGCAGGTCGAAGGCGCGGTGCCGGCACGGGAACCGGAGCCGGTGCAGGCGTCGCAGGTCACGCTGGTGGGCACCCTGATCTGCGCATTCTTGCCCTCATAGGCCTCGTTGAGGGTGATCTCCATGTTGTAGCGGAGGTCTGAGCCCCGCTCGCGCGCCGAGCGCTGGCGCGGGCGGCGCTGACCCATGAACTCGCCGAACAAATCGTCGAACATGGCGGACATCGAGGCGGAAAAATCGGCGCCGAAGCCGTGGCCGCCGCCACCCTCGAAGGCGGCGTGGCCGAAGCGATCATAGGCCGCCCGGCGCTGGGGATCCTTCAGCGCCTCGTAGGCCTCGTTGACTTCCTTGAACCGGCCCTCAGAGGTGGTGTCGCCGTTGCAGCGGTCGGGGTGGCATTCCTTGGCGAGACGGCGGTAAGCAGCCTTGATCTCCGGATCCGCGGCCGCTCTCGGGACACCCAAGATCTCGTAATAGTCTCGCTTCGTCATACGCCCCTTCCGGCCTTCCACACCAGCCGCCACCCCGCGGGCGGTTGCGCTTAGCCTCTGCTTTTGGGCTTGGGCGGGGGCCGCACGGGAAGACGGTGCAAACCCTCGCCAACGCCGTCAACGCTTACCTATGCAGACTTCTTGCTGTCGTCGTCCTTGACTTCCTCGAAGTCCACGTCGACCACGTCCTCGGAGCCGCCGCCATCCTCGGCCGGTCCGCCATCCTCTCCTTGCGCCGCACCCTGGCTCGCCTGGTAGAGCGCCTCGCCGAGTTTCATCGAGGCTTGCGCCAACGCGTCGACCTTCTGCTTGACCAGCTCCTTGTCCTCGCCGGTCAGCGAAGACTTAAGCTCTTCGAGGGCCGATTCAACCGCACCCTTATCGGCCGCCGAGACCTTGTCGCCGTAATCCTTGAGCATCCTCTCGGTGGAGTGGACCAGGGCCTCGCCCTGATTCTTGATCTCGACCAGCTCGCGCCGCGTCTTGTCTTCCTCGGCGTGGCTCTCGGCCTCTTTGACCATGCGGTCGATGTCGGCGTCGCTCAGACCGCCCGAAGCCTGGATGCGGATCGACTGTTCCTTGCCAGTGGCCTTGTCGGTCGCCGCCACATTGACGATGCCGTTGGCGTCGATGTCGAACGCGACCTCGATCTGGGGCACGCCCCTCGGCGCCGGCGGAATGCCGACGAGATCGAACTGGCCGAGCATCTTGTTGTCCGCGGCCATCTCCCGCTCGCCCTGGAACACGCGGATGGTGACCGCGTTCTGATTGTCCTCGGCGGTCGAGAACACCTGACTCTTCTTGGTCGGGATGGTGGTGTTGCGGTCGATGAGACGGGTGAACACGCCGCCTAAGGTCTCGATGCCGAGCGAGAGCGGGGTCACGTCGAGCAGCAGCACGTCCTTGACGTCACCCTGGAGCACGCCGGCTTGGATCGCGGCGCCGATGGCCACGACCTCGTCCGGGTTCACGCCCTTATGCGGCTCGCGGCCGAAGAAAGTCTTCACCGTCTCGGCGACTTTCGGCATGCGCGTCATGCCGCCGACGAGAACCACCTCGCCGATCTCGGCCGCCTTGAGGCCGGCATCCTTCAACGCATTCTGGCAGGGGCCGATGGTCTTCTGGATCAGGTCGTCGACAAGGCTCTCGAGCTTGGCCCGGGTGAGCTTCATGGTGAGATGCTTCGGCCCGGATTTGTCGGCGGTGATGAAAGGCAGATTGATTTCGGTCTGCGTCGTCGACGACAGCTCGATCTTGGCTTTCTCCGCGGCTTCCTTCAGCCGCTGCAGGGCGAGCTTGTCGCCCCTGAGATCGATGCCGCTCTCCTTCTTGAACTCGTTGGCGAGATAGTCGACCAGGCGCATGTCGAAATCCTCGCCGCCGAGGAAGGTGTCGCCATTGGTCGACTTCACCTCGAACACGCCATCGCCGATTTCGAGGATGGAAATGTCGAAGGTGCCGCCGCCGAGATCGTAGACGGCGATGGTCTTGCTCTCTTGCTTCTTTTCGAGGCCGTAGGAGAGCGCCGCCGCGGTCGGCTCATTGATGATGCGCAAGACCTCGAGCCCTGCGATCTTGCCCGCGTCCTTGGTCGCCTGGCGCTGGGCGTCGTTGAAATAAGCGGGAACGGTAATGACCGCCTGCTCGACCTTCTCGCCGAGATAGGCTTCGGCGGTTTCCTTCATCTTCTGCAGGATGAAGGCCGAGATCTGAGAGGGGGAATATTTGGTGCCACGGGATTCAACCCAGGCGTCGCCGTTGTCGGCGCGAACGATGTGATAGGGGACGAGCTTCTTGTCCTTCTCCACCATCGGGTCTTCGTAGCGGCGCCCGATCAGGCGCTTGATGGCGAAGAAAGTATTTTCCGGGTTGGTGACGGCCTGGCGTTTGGCTGGAAGCCCGACGAGCCTTTCGCCGTCCTCGGTGAAGGCAACCATCGAAGGCGTGGTGCGCATGCCTTCGGCATTCTCGATAACCTTGGGGGTCCTCCCCTCCATGACCGCGACACAAGAATTCGTCGTGCCGAGATCGATTCCGATCACTTTCGCCATCAACAGCCTCTCTTTCTGGCAGACCGTCCGGGCCCTTCGATCGGCACCCGGCCAACACTCGCATGCGCCGCGCTCAGCCGCGCGGCTCCGGTCCCCTAATACTATCGGCGCGACCCGTCGACTCATCCGGCGGGTGTCCCGCGGTTATATAGGAGCCAAGCATTTGGGTCGCAAGGAGAAGCGGGGACGCAGCGGTCGCCAATCGCATGTTTTTCAAGCGATATGCCTCCAGGCGGCGATCATGACCGGCGTCAGACAATGATAGCGGCCAGTGGCGGCGGCCTCGGCCATCTCCGTCCGGAACGAAGCTGCCCGCGAGGGATCGGCGAGGCCGAGTTCCGCCCCCGCCGCATAGAGGCCGTCATAAACCCCGATCAGCATGGCGGACATCTTGGACAGCGGCAGGAAGTTGACCGCCGCATGCGTGCCATCCGGGGCCCCGAGACCCGCGGCCTCGAATTGCGCCGGAAGCTGACGCCCGGCTCGCATATTGCGGCCATGGCCGCGAAACACACCCTCGAACAGGCGGTTGAACTCAGCCATCGCCGGACATGGCGGCTCGACCGCGATGGCGCCGAAGTCGAATTCTTGCGCGACCACAACGCCGCCTTCCTTGGTCCAGTCCAACATCTTTTCGAGCACGGCCACGGGATCGCGCAGATGCATGAGCAGGAGCCGGCAGAAACTGAGGTCGAACGGCGCCCCTGCCGGCCGGTCGAGCTTGAGCACATCGCCCTGGATCAGCTCGAACCGTGCCCCACCTTGGGCGCGAAGCTCAAGCAGCGCTTCGGCCCCAAGTGCGGGATCGATCTCGATTCCCGTGACCAGACCGTCCGGCCCCACGCGGTCGGCCATGAGCCGCATGACCGCGCCCGGTCCCGAGCCAATATCGAGGCAAGACATGCCGGGCTTGAGCCCAACCTTGTCGAGCACCTCGGCGGTCGCGGCTTCCCACATCTGTGCCTGATCGCGCAGACGCTGATATTCTTGCGCGTCGCGCGCATGGACATAGCCGTCGGGATTGAGTTTGCGGGCCTTCGCCATGATCTCCTCGACCTTGGTCAGAAACGCGCGGCGTGGGGGGATCGTAGGACGGCTTGGTGGTGAGGCAAAGGCGTGGCGGTTGAATATCTCCCTGGAAGGATAGGCCGAAGCCGGCAGACGGAACTGGTTCGGGCGCTGCGGGCCATCATCGCCGTGGCGCCGCTCTACGTCCCCACCATGCCGCGCTCGGGCAAGCCGATGTCCGTGCGCATGACCAATGCCGGTCCGCTCGGCTGGTTGACCGACAAGGAGCAGGGCTACCGCTACCAGGCGACCCATCCGGAGAGCGGGAAATCTTGGCCGCCGATCCCGCCAATGCTGCTCGCTTTGTGGGACGAGATCGCCGGCTATCCCGCCCCGCCCGAGGCCTGCCTCGTCAATTACTACGCCGGCGATGCCAAGATGGGCCTGCATCAGGACAAGGATGAGGACGATCTCTCCGCCCCGGTGCTGTCGGTGTCGCTCGGCGACACGGCGGTGTTCCGCGTCGGCGGCCGCTCGCGCCAAGACCCGACGCAAAAATTCGAGCTCAAATCAGGCGATGTGGTGGTGTTGGCTGGCGAGCACCGGCTCAGCTTTCACGGCATCGATCGCATTCTGCCCCGCACCTCGGACCTCTTGCCCGAGGGCGGCCGCTTCAACCTGACCTTGCGCCGGGTGACGAAGCCGCTTTAGGGCCGACCGCCAGGACCCTTGCCGCGAGGCTGGCCGCGGCCGCGGACGTCGTCATTGGCGGCCTTGCGCGGTGCTTCCTCGCCCGGTCCGGGGGCACTCGCTTTCGGGCCGCCTTTGGCCACGGCCACGAGCGCCGGCCGCAAGCAGCGGTCGCCGATGACGTAACCGGCCTGCATCACATTGGCGACGGTGCCCTCCGGCACGCTCGGGTCCTCGACCTCGAACATGGCCTGATGGCAGTTTGGATCGAAGCGCTGTCCGAGCGGCTCGATGCGCGTCACGCCGTGGCGCTCGAGCACGTTCAGAAGCTCCCGCTCGGTGAGCTCGACGCCTTCGAGAAAGCTCTTCAACGCCGGGTCCTGGTTGGCGGCATCGGCGGGGAGGTGTTCGATCGTGCGGCGAAGATTGTCGCCGACGGTCAGCACGTCGCGGGCAAAATTGGTGATGGCATAGCGCGCGGTGTCGCTCTTCTCCCGCTCGGTCCGGCGGCGCAGATTCTCCATGTCGGCCATCGTGCGCAGCAGCCGGTCGCGCATATCCGCGTTCTCCGCGATCAACGCCTCGAGCTCAACGCTCGCCAGCGCCGCGGGGTCCGCATTTTGATTGTCGGGATTTGCGAGGCTTGCCTGATCCTCGTTGGCCTGCCGCGGATCGGATTTCTCGTCGGACATTGGCTCTCTTCAAGCAGTTGGTTTCAGGAAACCTCACGGGGATATCAACCGTGAGCTGACAAAAATCAAGGCACGAGGCGTCCGAGCAGCCGCGCCGTGTAATCCACCATGGGGATGATCCGGGCATAATTGAGTCGCGTCGGGCCGATCACGCCAAGCACGCCCACGATCTTTTGCTCAGTGTCCTCGAACGGCGAGACGATCAGGGCGGAGCCGGACAGCGAGAACAGCTTGTTCTCCGAGCCGATGAAGATGCGCACGCCTTCGGCCCGCTCCGCCAGGCCGAGCAGCTGGATCAGGTCCTTCTTCGTGTCGAGATCCTGGAACAGGAGCCGTACGCGCTCGAGATCTTCCATCGCCTTCACGTCTTCGAGCAGATGCGAGCGGCCGCACACGATCAGGCTCTTCTGCTCGTCCTCGGTCCCCGACCAGGTGGCGAGGCCCTCGGTGACGACGCGGGCGGTCAGTTCGTCCAGCTGTGCCCGCCGCTGCTCGATCTCGGCTTCGATGCGGATACGCGCCTCGGCCAGCGTCAGCCCCGCGATCCGGGCGTTGATATAGTTCGAGGCCTCGTTCAGCGAGGCGAAGGGCACGCCGTCCGGCAGCGCGATGACGCGATTCTCGACATCGCCATCCTCGCTGACGAGGACCGCCAGCGCCCTGCCCGGAGAGAGGCTGACAAATTCGACATGCTTCAAGGTTCTGGTCTGCTTCTCGACCAGCACCACGCCGGCGCAGCGCGACAGGCCGGACAGCATGTTGCCGGCCTCGGCGAGCAATTCCTCCACGGCGCGGTGGCGGCCGTCTCCGCCCATGCGGCTTTCGATCTTGGTGCGCTCCTCCTCGCTCACCTCGCCGATTTCGAGCAGGCCGTCGACGAACAAGCGCAATCCCGATTGGGTTGGCAGGCGTCCGGCGCTCGTATGCGGCGCGTAGATGAGGCCGAGTGCCTCCAGATCAGACATGACGTTGCGGATTGAAGCCGGCGACAGCGTCATCGGCAGCGCCCGGCTCAAATTGCGCGAGCCTACAGGCTCGCCCGTGGTGAGATAGCTCTCCACGATGCGCTTGAAGATCTCGCGCGAGCGCTCGTTGAGCTGCCGCAGGCTCACGGCCCCGTCGCTTAAGGACCGGATGGCATTGGCGTCGGTGGGGCGCATGATGCCTGGAATTTAGGGGTGGGCCCCCAAGGCGTCAAATGCCGTTCCCGACACCGAGCGCAGGCCGCAGGCCGGAAATCGAAGCTGAATCGAGGATTTGGTCCTAGTTCAGCGCGACCAATGCGGGCGCAACCGGCGTCGCCATCGCGTCCGGCGCGCCGAAATGGGTGAAATAGCGCGCCCGAATGGCTTCGACCGGCATGATGACGAAGACGTCGGTGGTGCCGAATTGATGGTCGATCACGGCCCCATCCCCGACAAAGGCGCCAACCCTGAGATAGCCCTTGATCAGCGGCGGCAGCGCCCTGATCGCGGCGCGAATGTCGATGGCCTCCAGGGGCATCATGTTCATGTCGACGCGGAGATGGCCGTGCGCCTTGACCCGCCAGTCCTGAGGCGCGAGCGCCGTATGGTAAAGGTAGCTCAGCGTCGCGGCATGCGCGGCCGGATCCGTGCCCTCGAAGCTGGCGCAGCCGATCATGACATTGGCTCCGTGCTCGCGCACATAGGACCACACGCCCTGCCACAAGAGCTCCAGCGTCCGCTTGTTGCGGTAGGGCTTGAGCACGCAGGAGCGGCCGAGCTCGACGAAGGAATAGCCGGGTCCCTTTGCCTGGAGCAAAGGCTGAATGTCGTATTCGCCCTGGGTGTAGAAGCCGTCATAGAGATCGGCCACCTCCTGCCGCAGCACGCGATAGGTGCCGACCACGCGTGGACGCAGCCAGCGATGGCCTGACTCCGCGTCGCCGTGATCGACCACGAGGAGATGATCGAAGACGGAATCATAGGCGTCCTCGTCGCGCCGCGACAGCATGGCGAGCGCGCCGGGCACCGCCGACATTTCTTCATAGAAGACTTTGTAGCGAAGGCGCTGGGCCTGCCTGATCTCGCCTCGCTTGCGCGCGAGCCTGACTTCGAGCGATCCGATGCGGCCATAGACCTTGTGCGGCTGCCAGGGGCCGAGGCGCGGAGGCTTCGGCAGCCAGCGCCCGGCGAAGGGCAAAAGACCGGCGGAACTCGACAGGCCGGGAAAGATTGGTGTGCGTAACCGTTCCGCGATGCGCCCAGGGGTCAATTTCATTGACATGTCTTACCGGCTCGGTGTGAGGAGAGACGCCGCCAGGCACCCACAAGCTGATGCAACTCCACGCGCGGTGGCCCGATTCGGCCACAACCAAGCCCGGTTAGCAAACCAATTCGAATCCTGTGTGACAGTCTGGGGATAGAGTCGGGCCGAAGGCGTCGCTGGGGCTTCTGATAGGGGCGCGCGCGCTCGGCATATTTTTGGTTTTGGTCCAAGGCCCTAGCCATCCGGCTTCATTGCCCATGATTTCCCGCGGCCGTGAAGCGAAAGGTGAACGCGTCACGCCGCGGCTTGCGCGCGGCGGAGCGTCTCGCCGCGATAGCTCAGAGCTTCGGCGATATGGATGCGCGCCACGCCGTCCTCGCCATCGAGATCGGCGAGGGTGCGGGCGACGCGAAGCGTGCGGTGATAACCGCGCGCGCTCAAGCCCAAGGTGTCGGCGGCCTCGCGCAACAAACTGCGCCCGCTGTGATCGGGGGCCGCGATCTCCTCAAGCAGGCTCCCGTCGCAATCGGCATTGGTCCGGGCTTTTGGATGGTTGAGCGCTTGGAACCGCTGCAGCTGGATGCGCCGCGCCGCGGTCACCCGCGCGCGCACCTCGCTGCTGCCTTCCGACGCCGCCGGCAGCACCAGATCGGCGGCCGAGACCGCCGGCACCTCGATCTGCAGATCGATGCGGTCGAGCAGCGGGCCCGAGATGCGCGCTTGGTAGCGCTCGGCGCAAAGCCGGCCCAGGCGGCAGGCATAGCCCGGCTCGCCGGCACGGCCGCAGCGGCAGGGATTCATCGCCGCCACGAGCTGGATGCGCGACGGGTATGAGATGCGATGATTGGCGCGCGCGATCACGGTCTCTCCCGCCTCGAGCGGCTGGCGCAGCGCGTCGAGGACTTGGGCCGCGAATTCCGGCAGCTCGTCCAGGAACAGCACGCCGAGATGGGCGAGCGCCACCTCTCCCGGCCGCGGGCGCGTGCCGCCACCGACGAGCGCCGCCATGCTGGCCGAATGATGGGGGCTGCGGAACGGCCTGGTCCTGCCGATGCGGCCGCCGGCAAGATCGCCGGCGAGGCTCCTGATCATGCTCACTTCCAGCATCTCGGCCGGCTCGAGCGGCGGCAGCAGCGATGGCAGCCGTTTCGCCAGCATCGACTTGCCGGCGCCCGGTGGGCCGATCATCAACAGATTGTGGCCGCCGGCGGCAGCCACTTCGAGCGCGCGCTTGGCTGTTTCCTGACCCTTGATGTCCTTGAGATCCGGCATCGCCTCGGCGCCGGGGTCCGGCGTCGGCTGTGGCCGCTTCAAGGTTTGCAGGCCCTTGAAGTGATTGACGAGCACGAGCAGGTTGGTTGGCGCCAAAATCGACATGTCGGACGCGGCCCAGGCGGCTTCCGCGCCCGAGGCTTGCGGGCAGGATCAGGCCCTTGCCGATCGCATTGGCTCCGATCGCGGCGGGAAGGGCGCCGGCGACGGCGGCGATCGAGCCGTCAAGCGCCAGCTCGCCCAACACGCAATAGCTCTCGATGGCGTCATGCGCCACGGCGCCGACCGCGGCCATCAGCCCGAGTGCGATGGGGAGATCGTAGTGGCTGCCTTCCTTCGGCAGATCGGCAGGCGCCAGATTGACGTTGATGCGCTTTGGCGGCAGCGCCAGCCCGATAGCGTTGAGCGCGCCGCGTACGCGCTCCCGGCTCTCGGCCACGGCCTTGTCGGGCAAGCCGACGATGGTGAAAGCGGGCAAACCGGGCCCGATCTGCACCTGCACATCGACGGCGCGGGCCTCGATCCCCTCGAAGGCGACGGTGGTAACCCGCGCGAACATCGCTCCAGCCCCCGCTCAGACGTGACTCTACAGCCTTGAGTTCCAATCTAGCCGCGATACAATCCGGCTTCAAGAACAATCAGCGAACATTCACGCTAGACTTTGGGGATCAGGGTGTTGGAGGGCAGCTCAGGATCGAGCAGCCGCGCCGCCTGCTCGGCCCCGGTCACCGGCAGCGTGCCCTGGTCCAGCAGCCCGAGCTGCACCAGCAGCGACGCCTGGTCCCAATAGATGCGCTCAAAGGCGATCTTGTCGTCCTCGAAGCCGACCACGACGACGAAGGGGACCACCACCTTGCGCCCGGTCGGCTTGATGCCCGGGAGCAGGGCTGGCATCTCGCGATCATGGGTGAACGAGATGATTACCTCGTCCACCACCTGCGTCTCGCCGATGGTGCGCGACACTTGGCTGACCTCGAGGTCCTCCGGCCAACGGCCGATGAACCAGGTCTCGTAGAAGCGGCGCACATCGTCATGGCCGTGGCCTCCGGTCATGGTCGGAATGTGGGTGACATGGGGCGTGGCGGCCATGGTCGCCATGGTCGCCTCGATGTCGCGCGTCTGGAACTCGGCCGCGACATGGGCATCGAACACATCCCCGAGCTTTTTGCTGTCCTTCGTCATTGGCTTCGCTCGCGCGCCACCTTCTTCTCCACCGCGTCCCAGATCATGGCGGCGATGTCCGCCCCGCCGAATTGCGCCACCTGGCGGATGCCGGTGGGCGAGGTGACGTTGATCTCGGTGAGATAGTCGCCGATCACGTCGATGCCGACGAAGATCAGCCCGCGCTTTTTCAGCTCCGGCCGTAGCCGCGCGCAGATCTCGCGGTCGCGCGCCGTCAGTTCGAGGGGCTCGGCCTTGCCGCCAACATGCAGATTGGAGCGGGTCTCGTCGGCGGCAGGCACGCGATTGATGGCGCCGGCGATCTCGCCGTCGACGAGGATGATGCGCTTGTCGCCTTCGCGCACCGAAGGCAGATAGCGCTGCACCATGATCGGCTCGCGGAAGGTGATGCCGAGCAGTTCGATCAGCGAGTTGAGATTGGTGTCGCCGGGAGGAATATGGAACACCGCCGCACCGCCATTCCCATAGAGCGGCTTCACCACGATGTCCTTGTGCTCCTGGCGGAACGCCTTGATCGCGTCGGCCGAGCGGGTGACGAGCGTCGGCGGCATCAGATCGAGATAGTCGAGCACGAACACCTTCTCCGGCGCGTTGCGCACGGCGGCCGGATCGTTGACCACCAGCGTCTTGGGGTGAATGCGCTCCAAGAGATGGGTGGTGGTGATGTAGGCCATGTCGAAGGGCGGGTCTTGCCTGAGATGGACCACGTCGAAATTGGACAGATCCTCCTCGCGCGGATGGGCGAGGCGATAATGGGCGCCGGGCTTGTCCTCGACCGTGAGGCTGTGGCCAATGGCGATCAGCCTGCCGTCGCGAAGCGAGAGATTGTCGGGCGTGTAATAGAATACGTCATGGCCGCGCCACTGCGCCTCGAGCAGGAGCGCGAAGGTGGAATCGCCCCTGATATCGATGCGCTCGATGGGGTCCATTTGGAACGCGACTTTGAGGGCCATGATTTCCTACGCGTGAGGCCTGTACTGGCGGCGAAGCTCGCGCCAAACACACGCCGAGGTCAAATGGGAAATGCGTTCTCGATATAATGCGGCCAGGCCCAAGGCGACGCCAGCACCACGTCGAAGGCGATGTCGTGGCCGGCAAAATCGGGATGTCCCGACAGCCAATATTGCGCGGCCCTGACGATGCGGCGGCGCGCGCGGCTCGGCAAGGCCCAGCCGGCATCCTCGAAGCTTCGTCGGTGCTTGACTTCGACAAAAGCGAGGCGCCTGCCCTTCAGCGCCACGAGATCGATCTCGCCGACAGGTGTCTTGTATCGCCGCGCGAGAATGCGGTGGCCTCTGAGCCGGAGCAGTAGCGCCGCGATGGTCTCGGCCAATAGCCCGTGCCGATAGGCTTTGATCCGCTTCGCCCTCACGGCTCGTCGCGCTCGTCGCGCGCAAGCCCCAGCCCAAGCTCATAGACGCGGCTTCGCTTCAGCTTGAAATTCTCCGCCACGCTATGCACGGCGTCGCGGAAGCTCATCTGTTCCAGAGCTTGCTTCAGGCTCGCAACGATGGCGTCATCGCCGATCAGGGCATCTTCGGCTGCGGGCGGAGCGATCACCACCACGAACTCGCCCTTGAGCTCCGGCAATGGCGCGCCGCCACACGCAAGCTGGTCGAGCGTTCCCCGCGCGACCTCCTCATGCAGCTTGGTCAGCTCCTTGGCCACCGCCGCCTCGCGCGGCCCGAGCATCTCGGCCATGTCGGCGAGGCTCTTGGCGAGACGCGACGCCGTCTCGAACAGCACGAGCGTGGCCGGCACCGGCTTCAGCTGTTCGAGCCGCTTCCGTCGTGGACCGGACTTCACCGGCAGGAAGCCGCCGAACAGGAAGCTGTCGGTGGGAAGGCCAGTGCTGGTCAGCGCCGCCATCACCGCCGACGCGCCGGGGATGCTGGTCACCTTCAGCCCAGCATCCAAGGTCTCGCGCACGAGCTTGTAGCCGGGGTCGGAAATAAGCGGCGTCCCGGCATCGGAGATCAGCGCCACGGAGGACCCCGCCGTTATGCGGGCGAGCAGCCTCGGTCGCTCCCTCGTCGCATTGTGTTCGTGATAGGCCGAAAGCTCGCCCTTGATGCCGAAATGCGAGAGCAGTTTGCGGCTGTGACGGGTGTCCTCGGCCGCGATCAGATCGGCGCGAGCGAGCACGGCCAGCGCCCGCAACGAAATGTCGGCGAGATTGCCGATCGGCGTGGCGACGAGATAGAGACCGGGCTCTAGTGGCCGCTCCACGATCTCGGCGAGCACCTCTTGCGCGCGCTCGATCAAGCGGCGCGATGCATTGTGGTCGTCTCGTTCGCGGTCCTGCACGCTCGCGCTTATATCCCAGCCTGCCGCCGATGAACTGGTTAAAAGCGCTCCGGGCGCGCTGGCTGGGCTTATGCATGCGACATGCTATAGTGTTACTGCGCCATCACGATTGAGCCATGATTGCGGTCGAATTTCTTGTCCGGGGGCCCGCGGCGGCGTTTTCTGGGGCCCTAATGGATAAGCGTGCTCTTTTGCGTCTTCCGCTGGGATATCAGCCCGCATGAGCGCCTTTCGGCTCGCGGGCCTTGGAGCGAAGGGGGTCATGCGACGTCCTGGCAGCATAGGTCTGACCCTGCGAGTGGCAACGCTCGCGGCGGCGAGCCTCGTCCTCGCGGCTCTCGTCGCCGCGTGCGGCGGCGGCAGCGGACCGGGACCGAGCGGCCCCGCTTTCACCGGCTCGACCGGCACGGTGAAGGTTGCGCTGCTCCTGCCGATGACCGCGTCCGGCAACACGCCCGCCGTGGCCAAGGCGCTCAAGCAGGCGGCCGAACTTGCTTTGTTCGACTTCGACAATCCGTCGGTCTCGCTGATACCCAAGGACACACGCGGCACGCCGGATGGAGCCAGAGCTGCGGCACAGAGCGCGATCCAAGACGGCGCCGAGCTGATCATCGGTCCGCTCTTCGCCCAGGAAGTCACCGGCGCGGCGCCGGTGGCGCGCCAGGCCAATGTGCCCATGATCGCGTTTTCGAGCGATGAGAAGGTGGCGGGACACGGCGTCTATCTGTTGAGCTTCCTTGCCGGCCGCGACGTGCCGCGCATCGTTTCCTACGCGGTCGCGCGCGGCAAACGCAATTTCGCGCTGCTCATTCCACAATCGGCTTACGGCCGTCTCGCCGAGGAGGCCTTCGCTCGCAGCGTGACGCGCGCCGGCGGCCGCGCCGCGGTCCGCGCGAGCTTCTCGCCCAACGACGCCAACGCCATGCTTGGACCGGTGCGGCAGGTTTCGAATGCGATCAAATCCGGTCAGCAGGTCGATGCGCTGTTCTTGCCCGCGGGCCCGGAGGATTTGCAATTGATGGCGCCCTTGCTCGCCTCCGCCGGGGTCAATGGCAGCCGCATTCAATTCGTCGGCACCGGGCAGTGGGACCATCCCAGTATCGGCAGGGAGCGGGCGCTGATCGGCGGCTGGTATGCGGCCCCCGACCCGAAAGGCTGGACCGGGTTCACCGGGCGCTACGCCAGGACTTATGGCTCGACCCCGCCCCGCATCGCGAGCTTGGCTTACGATGCGGTGAGCCTCGCCGTGTCCTTGTCGCAAAGTCCGCCGGGCCAGCGCTATACGGCGACGACGCTCACGCGCGGCAGCGGCTTCGCCGGCGTCGATGGCTTGTTCCGCTTGCTCCCGGACGGCACCAGCGAGCGGGGCTTGGCCATCCTCGAAGTGCGGGAAAATGGGCCACAGGTGCTTGAGCCCGCGCCGAACAGCTTCACCTCCGCCCAATATTAGGCGGCAAGCTCGAGGATCAGTCGGTCGAGCACGAGCCGGCCTCGATCGGTGGCTTTGAGCCGATCGCCGCTTCGCCTGACGAAGCCATGCGCTTCGAGCTCGCGCAAGCGCGAGCCATCCAGTAGGCGGCCGTCAATCGCCTCGAGCCGCTTGAGGTCGATGCCCTCTTCGAGCCGCAAGCCCATCAGCAGATATTCATCCGCCAGCTCGTGCGGGGTCAGCAGCTCGTCCTGCTCGATGCCGTGACCGCCGGTCTCGACCGCCTCCAGCCAGGCTTCCGGCGATTTCAGCGTCGAAGTCGCGCGCTTGCCGCCGCCATGGCTGATGCGGCCATGCGCGCCTGGGCCGACGCCGGCATAATCGTGGCCGCGCCAATAAAGCAGGTTGTGGCGCGACTCCGATCCAGGGCGCGCGTGGTTCGAGACTTCATAGGCGGGCAGCCCAGCCTGGTCGCAAAGCTCCTGCGTCAGGGCATAGAATTGCTGCGCCAGATCGTCATCCGGGATCGTCAGGCTGCCCGCTTGGTGCCGGGCGGCGAAGGGCGTGCCGGCCTCGATCGTGAGCTGATAGAGCGAGAGGTGATCCTGCGCATGGGTGAGCGCGCGCGCGAGCTCGCCTCGCCAGTCCTCCAGACTCTGTCCCATCCGCGCATAGATCAGATCGAACGACACGCGCTCGAAATGGCGCTTGGCTATGGTCAGCGCGGCCAGCGCCTCTGCGCTGCTATGCTTGCGGCCGAGCGCTTTCAAGCTCTCATCCTGAAGCGATTGCACCCCGAGCGACACGCGGTTGACACCGGCGGCGCGATAGCCGGCGAAGCGGTCAGCCTCGACGCTGGTCGGGTTGGCCTCGAGCGTGACCTCGGCCCCCTCGGCCACGGTCCACAGCGCGGCGATGTGGTCGAGGATCGCGGCCACGGTCGCGGCCCCCATCAGCGACGGGGTGCCACCGCCAAAGAAAATACTGGTGACGCTGCGCCCTGGCGTGAGCGCTGCGAAGTGCTTCAGCTCAGAGACATACGCGGCAAGGAACTTGCCCTCGTCGATGCCGCCATGGCGGACATGGGAGTTGAAATCGCAATAGGGGCACTTGGCCAGGCAGAAGGGCCAATGCACATAGAGCCCGAAGGGCTCCCGCGCCTGCGTCGTGGCGCGCGCCAGTCTGCCGCCATGGGCGGCGGGGAAGCGAGGGGCCGGGGGTTGGCTAGTCGTCAGCATAAGAGATGGAACTGCGCACGATCAGCTTCTCGAAGGCGCGGGCGCGATGCGAGATGGCATGTTTGAGCATGGGCTCCATCTCGCCGAACGTCTCCCGATAGCCGTCCGGCACGAAGATCGGATCATAGCCGAAACCGCGGCTTCCCCGCGGCGGCCAGACGACCGTTCCGAACACCTTGCCTTCGAACACTTGCACCTGACCGTCGGGTACCGCAAGCGCCAGCGCACAGGTGAAATTGGCCTTGGCGTCCTTGGCGCCGACCGCATCCAGCTCGCGCTTGATGCGCTCCATGGCGAGGTTGAAGTCCCGATCCTCTCCGCTCCAGCGCGCCGAATGAATGCCGGGATCGCCGGCAAGTGCGGCGACCTCCAAGCCTGAATCGTCGGACAGCGCCGGGAGGCCCGAGGCCGTCGCCGCGGCGACCGCCTTCAGCCGGGCATTGTCGGCGAAGCTCTCGCCGGTCTCCTCCGGCTCGGGCAGTTTGAGCTTGGCCGCGGACACCGTCTCGATGCCGAGCGGCGCCAGAAGCTCGGCCATCTCCCGCACCTTGCCTTCATTGTGGCTGGCGATGACGAAGCGCGCGCCGCGCCGCAGGACCCCGCCCATGTCAAGCCACGGTGAGCTTCTGCAATTGCACGAGCTCGGCGATTCCCCGCCGGGCCAGCAGCATCAAGGCGTCGAACTGATCCTGGTTGAAGGCTTCGGTCTCCGCCGTGCCTTGCACCTCGACGATGCCGCCCGACCCGGTCATGACGAAATTGGCGTCGGCCTGCGCTTCTGAATCCTCGATATAGTCGAGATCGAGCACGGCCTCGCCGCCATATAGACCGCAAGACACCGCGGCGACGTGGTCGCGCAGAGCGTCGCTCTTGATCATGTTGCGGGCCCTCATCCATTGCAGCGCGTCGTGGAGCGCGATCCAGGCGCCGGTGATCGAGGCGGTGCGCGTGCCGCCATCGGCCTGGAGCACGTCGCAATCGAGCGTGATCTGCCGCTCGCTGAGCACCCCGAGGTCGGTGACGGCGCGAAGCGAGCGTCCGATCAGGCGCTGAATTTCCTGCGTGCGCCCGGATTGCTTGCCGGTCGCGGCTTCCCGGCGCGTCCGCTCCGAGGTGGCGCGGGGCAGCATGCCGTATTCCGCCGTGACCCAGCCTTTGCCGCTGCCTTTGAGCCAGGGCGGCACCGATTCGCCCACCGTGGCCATGCACAGCACATGGGTGTCGCCGAAGCGCACGAGGCAAGAGCCTTCGGCGTGACGGGAAATGCCGCGCTCGAGGCTGATGGGGCGCAAGGCATCAGCCATGCGTTTGGAAGGGCGCATTCTCTCTCCGCTTGAAGCCGCTAAATCGAGCGCACCCTAGAGGAGCGGGGCGTCACGATCAACGGACAGCCAGCGTTGCCCTGGCTCCGCCCCTGTGGACGAAAGGCTGGAAGCAGGTGCTGGCCTTGTCTGGGGGAAAAGGAGCGGGTACCACCCTTGACCATGGCCGAGGCGGAAACTGGGGCAGAAGCCGATCGCGTTGGCAGCACGGCCGCGGGCGTTCCCGCGCGCCCCGACGACGCGGCCACGCCGATGATCGCCCAATATCTCGAGATCAAATCCGCCAATGCCGATTGCCTGCTGTTCTATCGCATGGGCGATTTCTACGAGATGTTCTTCGACGACGCTTGCGTCGCCTCCCGCGCGCTTGGCATTGCCCTGACCAAGCGCGGCAAGCATCGGGGCGAGGACATCCCGATGTGCGGCGTACCCGTTCATGCCGCCGACGACTATCTCCAGCGCCTGATTGTGCAAGGTCACCGCGTCGCCGTGTGCGAGCAGACCGAGGACCCGGCCGAGGCGCGGAAGCGCGGCCCGAAATCCGTGGTCCGCCGCGACGTGGTGCGCCTGGTCACACCGGGCACGCTGACCGAAGAGAGCCTGCTCGACGCCCGCTCCCACAATTTTCTCACCGCCCTGTTCCGCGGGCCCCAGGACGAAAGCGGCGAGAGCGCCTGCGCCCTCGCCTCGCTCGACATTTCGACCGGCGAGCTGTTGACGGCGACGGTCGGCGACAGGGACCTGGCGGGGGAGCTTTTTCGACTTTCGCCGCGGGAGATCCTCATCGGCGACGACCAGGCCGCCGATCCATCGCTGCGCGCGATCATCCAGGGTGCGGGCGCCGCGCTGACGTCGGTCCCTCGCGCCCATTTCGATTCGGCCAGGGGTGAGCGCGCGCTGAAAGCCCGTCTCGGCGTTGCCGCGCTTGAGGGCTTCGGCGAGTTCTCCAAGCCCGAGCTTGCCGCCCTTGCCGGGCTGTTCACCTATGTCGAGATCACCCAGGTCGGCCGCCTGCCGCTGGTTCGCCCGCCGCGGAAAGAGGCGCCGGGGAGCTTGCTCCTGATTGATGCCGCGACCAGGGCCAATCTCGAGCTGATCCGCTCCAATCAAGGCGCACGCGCCGGCAGCCTGCTCGCCTCCATCGATCGCACCGTCACCGGCGCCGGCGCCCGCGAGCTGGCCAGCAGGATCGGCAGCCCGCTCACCGATGCGCGCGCCATCAATGGGCGCCTCGATGCGGTCGGCTACCTCGCGCGCGAGCCGCGCTTGCGCCAGACGTTGCGTGAGGAGCTGAAGGGCGCGCCGGATCTGGCGCGGGCGCTGGCGCGCTTGGCGCTGGCGCGAGGCGGTCCGCGCGATCTCGGCGCCGTGCGCGACGCCATCGGCACGGCGCGCGCGCTCGCCGCCCAACTCACCCGCGCCGCCGACGCGCTTGGCCTGCCGCGCGAGCTGGGCCTGATCGTGATCAAGCTCAAATCCGTGCCCGAGGCGGTCGAGGCGACGCTTGCCGGCGCGCTCGCGGACGAGCTTCCGGTGAACAAGCGCGACGGGGGCTTCATCCGTGATCGCTTCAACGGCGATCTCGACGAGCACCAGAAGCTCAGGGACGGCAGCCGCCAAGTCATCGCCGGCCTGCAATCGCGCTATGCCGACGCCACCGGCGTCAAATCGCTGAAGGTGCGCCACAATAACGTGCTCGGCTATTTCATCGAGGTCACGGCGACCAATGCCACCACCTTGAGCCATCCGCCCCACGCCGAAACCTTTGTGCACCGGCAGACGCTGGCCAATGTCATGCGCTTCTCCACGCTCGAGCTGGCCGAGCTCGAGGCGCGGATCACCACCGCGGCCGAGCGGGCGCTCGCGCTCGAGCTCGACCTCTTCGCCCGTCTGAGCGAAGCCGTGCTCGCCGAGCAGGCCGCTCTGGCCGAGGCAAGCGGCGGGCTGGCCGAGCTCGATCATCATGCGGGGCTGGCCGAGCTCGCGGTCGAGCAGTCCTATGTCCGGCCCGAGGTCGATGACAGTCCCGTCTTCGCCATCGAGGAGGGACGCCACCCGATGGTCGAGGCAAGTCTAGCCCGCGGCGATGGCGCCAGCTTCGTCGGCAATGACTGCCGGCTCGGGGCCGAGGCGGAGGGCGAAGGCACGCGCATTCTCGTCGTCACCGGCCCCAACATGGCGGGCAAATCGACCTTCCTCCGCCAGAACGCCGTGATCACCGTGCTGGCGCAGGCAGGCTCCTTCGTGCCGGCCAAGGCTGCGCATATCGGTATTGTCGATCGCCTGTTCAGCCGCGTCGGCGCCGCCGACGATCTCGCCCGCGGCCGCTCCACCTTCATGGTCGAGATGGTCGAGACGGCGGCCATCCTCAATCAGGCGAGCCCGCGGTCCTTCGTCGTGCTGGATGAGATCGGCCGCGGGACGGCGACCTTCGACGGCCTCTCCATCGCCTGGGCGACGCTCGAATATCTGCACGAGGTCAACCGCTCCCGCGTGTTGTTCGCAACGCATTATCACGAGCTGACCGCGCTCGCCGATCGCCTTGCCCACGCCGCCAACGCCACGGTCGAGGTCAAGGAATGGCGCGACGAGATCATCTTTCTCTATCGCGTCGTGCCTGGCGCCGCCGACCGCTCCTACGGCATCCACGTGGCCAAGCTCGCCGGGCTGCCCCAGCCCGTGCTCGTTCGGGCGAGCGAGGTGCTGACCGAGCTGGAGAAGGCCGACGGCAGGCCGAAGCCGTCGGATCTCGCCGACGATCTGCCCTTGTTCAGCGCCGCCAAATCCGTTCAGGCTCCGCACGCCCCGGTGGCCTCGCCGCTCGCAGCCGCGATCGAGGCGCTGCGGCCCGATGCCATGACCCCGCGCGAGGCGCTTGACGCGATCTACCGGCTCAAAGGCTTGCTGGACCGCACTACCGGGCCTTAAGTGCGGAGTGCTAGAAAGGCCCATGGACCAAGCAGTCGTCAAATCGGCGCCCTATTTCGATCTCGACGCCTTGCGTCAGGAGACCTCCGAGCTTGCCCATTCTTGTTCCGGGCAGGATTCGTCGCTCCGGATCGCGCTGGTCGAGCGCCTGAAGCAGCTCGTCGACGAGGCGCGCGCCGCAGCCAAGCTCCAGCTTGAGCGCGACGGCGACGGGCGGGCTTGCGCCGAGGGCTTGAGCGCCTTCCAGGACGCTCTGATCCGGCTCGCCTACGATTTCACCACCAATCATGTCTATCCGGCCAAGAACCCGTCCGCGGCCGAGCACATGGCCGTGGTGGCGCAAGGCGGCTACGGGCGCGGCATGCTGGCGCCGGGCTCAGACATCGATCTCCTGTTCCTGCTTCCCTACAAGCAGACCGCCTGGGGCGAGAGCGTCGCCGAATACATGCTCTATCTGCTCTGGGATCTGGGCTTCAAGGTGGGCCACGCCACGCGCAACATCGACCAATGCGTGCGGCTTTCGCACACCGACATGACCATCCGCACGGCCTTGCTCGATGCGCGCCTGATCCTCGGCGACGAAACTCTGTTTGCCGAATTCCAGCAGCGCTTCCGCCAGGACGTGCTCGAGGGCAATGCCCGGGCCTTCATCGACGCCAAGCTCGAGGAGCAGAATGCCCGTCACGCCAGATCCGGCGCGTCGCGCTATCTGGTCGAGCCCAACATCAAGGAAGGCAAGGGTGGCTTGCGCGACCTGCACACCTTGCACTGGCTCGCCAAGCACCTCTATCCGGACAAGGCCGAAGCGGAGTTCATCGACGCCGGTGTGTTCACGCCGGGGGAGTATGTGAGCTTCCGCCGCTGCGAGGGTTTTCTCTGGTCCGTCCGCTGCCAGCTGCATTTTCTCACCGACCGCCCCGAGGAGCGTCTGAGCTTCGACCTGCAACAGGCGATGGCGGAACGGCTCGGCTATCGCGAGCATGCTGGCCTTCGTGCCGTCGAGCGCTTCATGAAGCACTATTTTCTCGTCGCCAAGGAGGTGGGCGAGCTCACGCGCATCGTCTGCTCGGCGCTTGAGATGAAGCAGTTGAAGTCGCTGCCCTCGCTCGGCACGCTGTTGTCGCCGTTCGGCTGGCGCCGCCGCGCCAAACTCCGGCGCACCTCGGACTTCCGCATCGAGAACGGCCGCATCAGCGCCAACCACAAGGACGTGTTCGTCAAGGACCCGGTCAACTTCATCCGGCTGTTTGCGCTGGCCGACGTGCAGCAAGCGACTTTTTCACCCGAGGTGTTGCGTCAGGTGCGGGCGAACATTCGCCTGATCGACGACGGCTTGCGCGAAGACCCCGCGGCCAACCGCCTGTTCCTCAAGTTGCTGTCGGACGCCCGCGATCCTGAATCGGTTCTGCGCAACATGAACGAGGCGGGCGTGCTCGGCCGCTTCGTTCCCGATTTCGGCCGCGTCATCTCGATGATGCAGTTCAACATGTATCACCACTTCACCGTGGACGAGCATTTGATCCGCATGATCGGGTTCCTCTCCGACATCGAGCGCGGGCGCTATGCCGCCGAGCATCCGGTCTCGACCGAGGTGATCAGGACCATCGACAATCGGCGCGCCCTTTATGTCGCGGTGCTTCTGCACGACATCGCCAAGGGCCGTGACGAGGATCATTCGGAGGCAGGCGCCCGGATCACGCGCGAGCTGGGGCCGAGATTCGGCCTGACCGCCTCCGAGACCGAGACCGCCTCGTGGCTGGTCGAGCATCATCTCACCATGAGCACCTTCGCCCAGAGCCGCGATCTGAACGACCCCAAGACCATCCGCGATTTTGCCGACGTGGTGCAAAGCCGCGAGAGGTTGAAACTGCTGCTCGTGCTGACTGTCGCCGATCTCCGCGCCGTCGGGCCCGGGGTGTGGACCGGGTGGAAGGGGCAGTTGCTGCGCACGCTCTATTTCGAGACCGAGCCACTGCTCGGTGGCGGCCACACCACGCTGTCGCGCACCGAGCGCATGACCCGCGCCCAGGACGAGCTCAGATCGAGGCTCAAGGATTGGCCGCAAGCCGCGCTCGACCGCTTCATCGACCGTCACTATCCGGCCTATTGGCTGCGCACCGATCTCGACGTCATCGCCGAGCACGCCAAGCTCACCCGCGCCGCCGAGGCGAAACGCAAGACGCTCGTCACCCATATCGCTACCGACGCCTTCCGTGGCGTGACCGAGATCACGCTGCTCGCGCCGAACCACACGCGCTTGCTTTCGCTCGCGGCCGGCGCCTGCGCCGGCGCCGGCGCCAATATCGTCGATGCCCAGATCTCGACCACGCGCGACGGCATGGCGCTCGACACCATCCACCTTGAGCGCGAGTTCGGCCACGCCGAGGACGAGGAGCGGCGGGCGAAGAAGATCGCGGCGACGATCGAGAAGCTGCTGAAGGGCGAGGCGAGGCTCGCCGACGTCGTCGCCACCAAGAAGAAGCCGAAGGCGCGGCTGTCCGCCTTCACGGTTGAGCCGCAGGTGGTGATCGACAACACGCTGTCAGACGCACTCACCGTGATCGAGATCAACGGTCTCGACCGGCCAGGTCTGCTGCATGACGTGACGCGCGAGATCGCCGATCTGAATCTCGACATCGCCTCGGCCCACATCGCCACCTTCGGCGAGAAGGCCGTCGACGTGTTCTACGTGACCGACCTCACAGGCAAGAAGATCACGAGCACGAGCCGCATGTCCGCGATCCGCGAGCGCCTGACCAAGGCCCTGGTGGCGCATTCGGAGGCGGCGTTTTCGCCCGCGTAAGCTACTGACCACCTCTCCACGGCTCTAGACCATGGCCCTCTACCGCGCATTCGCCACCGTCGGTGCGATGACCGCCTTCAGCCGCGTTCTCGGCTTCGTCCGCGACGTGTTGATCGCGGCGGTGCTGGGCGCGGGACCCGTCGCCGACGCCTTCTTCGTGGCCTTTCGCGTCCCCAATCTATTCCGCCGCCTCTTCGCCGAGGGCGCCTTCGACGCGGCCTTCATCCCGCTCTTCGCCAAGCGTTTTCATGGCGAGGTGGGGGAGGCGGGGGCGCGCGCCTTCGCCGAGCAGGCGCTGGCCGGGCTCACCCTCGTGCTTCTGGTGTTCACCGTCTTGGGCGAGATCGCCATGCCCTGGCTCATGCTCCTGCTGGCGCCGGGCTTTACCACCGACCCGGCCAAATTCGATCTCGCCGTCCTGCTCGCCCGCATCGCCCTGCCGTTCCTGCTCTGCATGTCCCTGGTCGCGCTCTATTCCGGCATTCTCAATGCGCTCGGCCGCTTCGCCATTGCCGCCTTCGCTCCGAGCCTGCTCAACATCGTGTTGATCGCCATATTGCTGGCGGTCATGGCCTTTGGCGATGGCGGTCAGAGCGCCGCCGCGATCGCGCTCGCCTGGGGCATCGCCGCTTCGGGCGTGTTGCAGGTGGTGGTGGTCGCGGTGGCGGCGACGCGGGCGAAAATGCGGCTCTCGTTTCGGCCGCCGCGGCTGAATGCCGACATGCGCCGGCTGCTGGCGCTCGCCGCGCCCGGGTTGATCGCCGGCGGCATGGGCCAGATCACGGTCGTGCTCAACACCGTGATCGCGTCGCTCCAGGACCGGGTCGTGTCCTGGCTGTATTACGCCGACCGTCTGTTTCAACTTCCACTCGGCGTGATCGGCGTGGCTATCGGCGTCGTGCTCCTGCCCGAGCTCAGCCGCCGCTTTCGCGCCGGCGATCATGCCGGGGCCATTGCCGCCGAGAACCGCTCGCTGGAGACCGCGCTGCTATTGACCCTGCCGGCGGCAATGGCGCTGTTTCTCGCCGCCGGCCCGATCATCCGGGTGCTGTTCGAGCATGGCGCCTTCACCGCGATCGACGCCAAGGCCACCGCGGCGATGCTGGCCGCGCTGGCCCCGGGCCTGCCCGCCTTCGTCCTGATCAAGGTGTTTCATCCGGGCTTCTTCGCCCGCGAGGATACCAAGACGCCGATGATCTATGCCGGCATCGGCATGGCCGCCAATGTCGCCTTGGGCCTCACTTTGTTCGTGGTCCTCGGCGCGGTTGGCATCGCCATCGCCACCTCCATCGCCGGCTGGCTTCAAGTCGTCCTCCTTGCCGGCACGCTCAAGGCCCGCAACGAATTTTCCCTCGATGCCATCTTCCGCCGCCGCTTCCCCGGCATCTGCGCCGCGACGCTGCTGATGGGCGCCGCGGTCTGGGCCATGGCGCGCGGGGGCGAGGGCTGGTTCGCCCCGGCCAACGGCTTGATCGTGCAAATCGCGGCACTGCTGGCGCTGGTCGCCACCGGCCTTGCCGTCTATGGCGTCGCGGCCTCGCTGCTCGGTGCGGTCGAGCCTAAATCCCTGCTCAGGCGGCTGACCCCTGGCTGAGGCTGAGATTCCTTGCCATGCAAGGCAGGCCACGCCGGAGCGTGCTCTATATGCCAGGGTCGAAGGGCGCATGGTCGAGCGGCTGCATTTCGCCATGGCCCAGCGCACCGTCGCCATCGCCGAGCAGATCCGCGAGCTGGACTCGGCCGACACCCGCGCTTGCGCATCGGCTGACCTCAAGCCATAACCGCCCGAGTTTTGCGATCAGGGGCGAAGCATGGCAGCCGCAAAGACCCGCGTATTCTCCGGCGTTCAGCCCACCGGCAATCTGCATCTCGGCAATTATCTCGGCGCCATCACCAAATTCGTGGCGCTTCAGGAAATGCATGAGTGCATTTATTGCGTGGTCGATCTGCACGCCATCACCGTGTTTCAGGACCCGGACGAGCTCAAGCACAACACGCGCGAGGTGACCGCGGCGTTCATCGCCTCCGGCATCGACCCCACCCGCCACATCGTCTTCAATCAGAGCCAGGTCTCGGGCCACGCCGAGCTCGCCTGGATCTTCAATTGCGTGGCGCGGCTCGGCTGGCTCAACCGCATGACCCAGTTCAAGGAGAAGGCGGGCAAGGACCGCGAGGCCGCGTCCGCCGGGCTCTATGTCTATCCGAACCTGATGGCCGCCGACATTCTGCTCTATCACGCGACGCATGTTCCGGTGGGCGAGGACCAGAAGCAGCATCTGGAGCTCGCCCGCGACATCGCCCAGAAATTCAACAACGATTTCGCCAAGACCATCGCGCGGACCGGCTACGAGGATGGCTTCTTCCCGCTGCCCGAGCCTCTCATCACCGGACCCGCCACGCGGGTGATGAATTTGCGCGACGGCACCAAGAAAATGTCGAAGTCGGACGAGTCCGACATGACCCGCATCAATCTGACGGACGATGCCGATACCATCGCCAAGAAGATCAGGAAGGCGAAGACCGACCCGGAGCCGCTTCCCTCCGAGACCAAAGGCTTGGAGGCGAGACCGGAGGCCGATAATCTCGTCGGCATCTACGCCGCATTGGCCGCGACCGACAGGCAGGCCGTGTTGCGCGAGTTCGGCGATGCGTCCTTCTCCAAGTTCAAGGAGTCGCTGGCCGAGCTTGCCACGGCCAAGCTGGTGCCGATCGGGAGCGAGATCCGGCGGTTGATGGCCGATCCGGTTGAGATCGACCGCATCCTCGACGACGGCGCGCGCCGGGCGCACGCCATCGCCGATCCGATCCTGGCCATGACCAAGGATATCGTCGGCTTCATCCGCAGCTGATCGATCAACCTCATGCCCCAAGCCATTCAAGACGTCTCGGACACGGCCTTCATGGTGGCCGGATTCCGCGCGGCCGAGACCGAGCGGCCCGAGCCGCTGTTCCGCGATCCGCTAGCGGCGAAGCTCGCGGGCGACCACGGCATGAAAATCATGGCGACGGTGCCGAAGACCTTCATCGGCGCCTGGTCGGTGGTCATCCGCACCGTCATTATCGACGACCTCATCAAGCAAGCGATCAGCCAAGGCGTCGATACGATTCTCAATCTCGGCGCCGGACTCGACACGCGGCCCTACCGCATGGAACTGCCAAAATCGCTGCGCTGGGTCGAGGTGGATTATCCGCATGTGATCGCGCTGAAGGAATCTCGCCTCGCCGATGAAGACCCTCGCTGCCGCCTCGATCGGGTCAAGCTGGATCTCACCGACAGGGACGCCCGGCGGCAGTTCTTGGCCGATATGAGCCCTGGGGCGACGAAGATCCTCGTGCTCACCGAGGGGGTCATCCCCTATTTGACCGAGACCGACGTGGCGGAGCTTGCCGACGATCTGCGCCAGACGGAACAGGTTCGATTCTGGATCGTCGACTACTTCTCGCCTCTAGCGGTGCGTTATAGCGAGAAAATGCGTGCCCGCTTCATGCGCAATACCCCGTTCCGGTTTGCGCCAGAGGATTGGTACGGATTTTTCGACCGGAATGGCTGGCAGGTACGGGAGATTCGGTACCTGGCGGAGGAAGCCGAGCGGCTTGGCCGGCCTCTGCCCCTGTCATTCTTCTTGAAGGTCCGGGTGAGCCTGGCACGGGCTTTCCTGTCACGCGCCCGCCGGCGGCAAATGAAGCGGTTTGCCGCCTATGGGCTTCTGATCCCAAAGTGACCTACCACTACGCGAAGCGGTTGTTGCCGCGCTCAAGTGATGGCAGCATGCGCCCATGATCACCAAGAAAGCGACCACCAAGGCAAAGTCTGCCGGAACGCGGCGGAAGCGCGAGGTCTTCGTCGAAGGCCATAAGCGCAAATTCCTGGTCGTCGTCGATGAGACGCCCGAATGCGAAAGCGCGCTCGCCTTCGCCGCGAGCCGGGCGGAGCGGACCAAGGGCCAGCTGGCGCTGCTCTATGTCATCGAGCCTGGGGCCGAGTTTCAGCACTGGCTGGGCGTGGAGGAGATCGCGCGCGAGGAAGGCAACAGCAAAGCCCGCGCCGTGTTCCGCCTGTTCGGTCGCAAGCTGAAAGCCATGGGCTTTGACGATTTGGTGCCGGAGGAGATTATTCGCGAGGGCGCCATGGCCGATGAGATCACGGGCTTGATCGAGGAGGATCAGGATATCGGCGTGCTCGTGCTCGGCGCCTCCAAGGACCCTTCGGGGCCAGGGCCGCTGGTCTCCACCCTTGCCGGCGGCAGATTGGCCGGCACCTTCCCGGTGCCCATCACCCTGGTGCCTGGCCATCTCAGCACCGAGGAAATCCTGGCTCTGGCCTAGAGACTTTCGCTGAGTGGTAGGGGCTTGAGGCCCGCGAGCTTAAGTGCCCGGCAGACAACCAGGCCTGTGACAAAAGTCCGTACTTCGTCAGGGTTGGTGACGTCCTGGTTGGGGCCGGTGCCTACGCCTATTAGGGGCTTCGCGGCAACTGGCAGGTCCCTCCACATCGGTTAGGATGAATGAAAGACTTCCACGATATAGAAGGCATTTGCTGAAGCAGCGTTTAAGTTGTCTGATTGCTTCAAGTCAGTCTGGAAACAGTCAGCCTTCCTCAGGAGTTATAGGGTGAGCTTTCGGCTCAAGACGCTGGTTCAGACGATAGCGAACCATCCGTGGTCCAGCCTACAGGATGGACTCCTGCTGACGATGGTCATGGTTGTCTCGATACTGCTCGCTCTAGAGTACAATCTCTTTCGTTTTGTGGCCGAGTTGTCCGACTCACAGCGTAGGATATCGCTGGCGGAGGCGATACTTCTCACCATCGTTCTGGCACTTTGCATCCTCGCCTTCGTCACGCGTCGTCTGCACGAGGAGCGGCGCAATATTGCAGGCCAGGCGGCGGCGAAACGCCAGCTGCGACAGTTCAGACTGCAGGCGTCGCAGGACTTCCTGACGGAACTGGCGAATCGTCGTTCGATGGTCGACGCGTTAACGACAGCGACTGCTTCGCTGTCTCCCGGCGGTCCGAAGCATGCATTTTTCCTGATCGACTTAAACGACTTCAAGCGACTCAATGATCTTCACGGCCATGCCTTCGGGGATCGCGTCTTGCAGGTTGTCGCTCAACGTCTTCGGAAAGTCACTCGGGCAGGCGATCTCCTGGCCCGGCTGGGTGGTGACGAGTTTGCTCTCCTTTCCTACGATATTGACCGAGACACCGCTGGGGCGCTCGCCGGTCGCTTAATCGAGAGCTTGGAGAGCGAAATCGCCGCCGGTAATCGTTCCTACAAGATCGGGGCATCCATCGGTGTCGTGCTGATCCCCGACGACGGCGCGAAGGCGGAGGAGATCATTCATCACGCCGACCTGGCCATGTACCGGGCAAAGTGCGAGGATCGCTCCTCGGTTGTATTCTTCGAAGCCGCCGCGACCTACCCCCAGCAGACCGTCGGCATGCGAACCCCCTGAGGCGGAGCCGGCCGGATCGAGGCTGGACGACTTCATATTCACGCAGCTCCAAGTCTGCTTGCCGGCACGAAGCCGACCCACTTCCTGACGCGCGTGGGTTTATCCCCGGCCTGCAATCCTCATTTAAGCTGTAGCCACCTCGTCCCCTGAAGGGGCGTTTCATGAGGCGTCATGGAGCGGGACGGGGTGCGGCGCCTGCGGGCTTGGTTCGCTAGCCAAGCACTCGGGCGGCGCCGGGGCTCCGCCCGGGCTCATTACGAAGCCCTGCCAGGAGCTGGCTGACGACCGTCTGGCCTAAGACCCTCGGGTCCAAGACCCTAGGGTCTAAGACCCTTGGGTCTGCTAAACGCGTCCCGTCCGTCGACTTATCTCAGGTCCAGGGATCGCGGGGCACTGACGGCGAAAGCGCGACCCGGTGATCGCCAAATCGCCGCAAATGAGCATGCGCTTGACGCTGCTGCTGACGCGCGATTTTTTGTTGCGTAGAAGCTTCGCTGCTGATGCGCATGTGGCGCGCCGAGAGGCGCCCGCGCGTCCCCGCAAAGGACGCGACACCATAAGGTTTGCGCTTTTCGGCGCGCCATCCCCTTCGCTCGGGCGCAGGGGCAGGAGACAGCAAAGCCCGGGCGCGGAAGCGTCGCGGCAACGGGTCCGCGCGCCTTGACTCTGGGCGCTCAGGGGCCAAGTATTGGACTAGAATCGTTCTAAGCTGACGCGCGCCAACTCTGCTATGATGAGCGCGCGACCAGCCTGAAAGGCCAAGCCAATGTTCATTCAAACCGAAGCCACGCCAAATCCGGCGACGCTGAAATTTATCCCCGGCCAGCCGGTGCTCGGCGAGGGCACGCTGGAATTCCGCGCGCCGGCCGAGGCTGAGCATTCGCCGCTTGCCGCCCGCCTGTTCGAGATCGACGGCGTCGCCGGCGTCTTTCTCGGCTCCGATTTCATCAGCGTGACCAAGGGCGAGACCGAATGGCAGCATCTGAAGCCCGCGATCCTCGGCGCCATCATGGAGCATTACCTCTCCGGCGATCCGGTGGCCCCGGGCAAGCAGGGCGGCCAGAGCGAGAGTGAGGCCGAGTTCTTCGAGCCTGAGGACGCCGAGACCGTCAACACCATCAAGGAGCTGCTCGAGACGCGGGTGCGTCCGGCCGTGGCCCAGGATGGCGGCGACATCACCTTCCAGGGCTATCGCGACGGCATCGTTTTCTTGCATATGCGGGGCGCCTGCTCCGGCTGCCCGAGCTCGACGGCGACGCTCCGGCACGGCATCGAGAATCTGCTCAAGCATTTCATCCCCGAGGTGCAAGAGGTTCGCCCGGTTTGACGGAGCGCAGGTGGCCGCAGGAGTTCTTCGCTCTCCGCGGTTTCGGCTATGGCGATGCGAGCACGCGCACTCCTCGCGCGCCTCGTTTCGGCTTCGACGCGATGGCCCGCATTCTCTAAAAGGTCCTCATGCACATTCTTGCGCTCGACACCAGCATGGGCGCCTGCGGGGCCGCGGTCCTGCGTACCGATGCCACCTCGCGCCGCCTCTTTGCCCGGGAAGAGAGGATGGCGCGCGGCCACGCCGAGGCGCTGATGCCCATGGTGGCCGAGGTCATGGCGGAATCCGGCCTCGGCTTCGCCGAGCTCGACCTGATCGCCGCCACGCTGGGGCCCGGCAGCTTCACCGGAGTTCGCATCGCCATCGCCGCCGCGCGCGGGCTAGCCCTGGTCACCACCGCGAAGTCGTGGGGCACCGACAGCCTCACCGTGATGGCGAAGGCGGCCCTTGGCAGCGGGGCGATCGCGCCCGGGGCTGGACCGTTCGCCGTGGCCGTCGATGCGCGAGCGTCCATGCTCTATTTCGGACTTTACCGCAGTGATGGCGCCAAGCTTGCGGGGCCGCTGCTGATCGGCGCCGATGACGCGGCGGCTCTGCTCCCGCCTGACCTCACCCTCGTGGTCGGCAGCGCCGGACCCGAACTTGCTGCCGCAGCGCGTGCGAGCCAACGCGAAGTTGAGGCGCTGCTGCCCGACCTTGAGCCGAGCGCGGTGGCGCTGGCCGAGCTCGGTCTCAACGCGAGGGAGACGGTCCCGATCCTGCATCCGCTTTATCTCCGCCCGCCCGATGCCAAGCCGCAAGCGGCGGCGGCGCTGGCCAGACGCTGATGGCTTCGAGCCTGCGATCGGCCGCCATCGCCACGCGCCTGGCCGGTCCGGGCGATGCTAAGGCCATGGCGTCGATCCACGTGGCCTGTTTCGCGCGAAGCTGGGATGACGCCTCGATCTCGCAATTTCTCCTCGCGCCCGGCTGCCTCTCGCTGCTGGCCGCACGAGCCCAAGGCGGGCCGGCTGAGGGCTTCCTCATCGCGCGAAAGGCCGAGGACGAAGCCGAGATTTTGACCCTCGCGGTCCACCCCGATTCCCGCCGGCTCGGGCTCGCCCACGCGCTGGTTCAGGCGGCGATGGCGAGGCTGCGCGCGGCAGGGGCGAGCCGGTTATTTCTGGAGGTCGACGCGGCCAACGCCCCGGCCCATGCCCTGTATTTATCATTTTGCGCCAATGAGGTGGGTCGACGTCCGGGTTATTATGAGCATGGCGCCGATGCCGTCATCTTCAGCCTTGCCCTTTCACCCCTCGCTGCCGATGATGGGTCAGGCGTGAAGCGTCAAACCAGCGTCTGGGATGGAAAAGACAGCGGCACGGGATAACCGGATCGAGCGTCTCTGCGCCGAGAGGGGCATGCGCATGACGGGCCAGAGGCGCATCATCGCCAGGGTGCTGTCAGAGGCCGAAGACCATCCGGATGTCGAGGAGGTATACCGGCGCGCGAGTACCCTCGACCCCCGCATTTCGCTGTCGACCGTCTACCGCACGGTGCGCCTGTTCGAAGGTGCCGGCATTCTCGAACGCCACGATTTTGGCGATGGCCGCGCTCGCTACGAGGAATCCGGCCACGGCCATCACGATCACCTCATCAATGTCCAGACCGGGGAGGTGATCGAGTTCAAGAACGAGCAGATCGAGGGTCTGCAGGAGAGCGTCGCCAGGGAGCTCGGCTTTCGCCTCATCGGTCACCGCCTCGAGCTGTTCGGCCTGCCCCTCAAGCCCGGCCCGCTCAAGGGCGGCAAAAGCTAGCGCGCGGGCACGATGCGGGCTCTGCGTGCTTGTCTCGTGCTGTCGGCGTTCTTCGCCTTCACCTTCGCGCTGATGCCGCTGCAGCTCTTGTTCCTGTGGACGGGCTCGCGCTACGCCCGAACCTTCCCGCATTGGTACCATCGGCAAGTCTGCAGGATCATCGGCGTCCGCCTGCATATCGACGGCGGTGTGGCGCGCGAGAGCGGCGTGCTGCTGGTCTGCAACCATGTCTCCTGGCTCGACATCACCGTGCTCTCGGCCGTGGCGCCGGTCTCCTTCGTGGCCAAGCAGGAGGTGGCGACCTGGCCCTTCGTCAGCTGGCTGGCCAGGCTACAGCGTTCCGTCTTCATCGACCGCAACCGCCGCACCGAGGTCACCAACAAGGCCAATGAAATCCTGAACCGGCTTCAGTCGGGCGACCACGTCGTGCTGTTCGCCGAAGGCACCTCGAGCGACGGCAACTCCGTGGTGCCGTTCAAGACGCCGCTCTTTGCCGCCGTGAAGCCGTCCGGAGGCGAGCCGCTCGGCGAGGATATCTGCGCCCAGACGCTGGCACTCACCTATACCAGGCTGCATGGCATCCCGCTTTGCCGGCGGGGCCGGCCGCTGATCGCCTGGTATGGCGATATGGACCTCGCAAGCCACGCGTGGCGCCTGCTCGGTCTGGGCCCGCTCGATGCGCAGATCCGCATCGGTCCCCCGGTACCGCTCGACGATTTCGCCGATCGTAAGGCGCTCGCCCGCTACGCCGAGGCGCATGTGCGCAAGGACGTGGCCAGTCTCCTCCACGCGCCGACTCGCTGAGGACCTAGTGGATTGAATCCAACACTTGATGCCCTCGCCTGACGGCGGCGATGATTTTGTCAGGATTGGCGGTCCAGGTGAAGGGCTTGGGCATCTGGTTGGTCTCCTCGATGAAGCGGTTGATGGCAGC
>Ga0307378_10000335_pt1 | contig 84930 bp, 72 predicted proteins | sample UN1MG_FD_202238 | JGI IMG/M metagenome (GOLD analysis project Ga0307378, IMG submission 202238) | Soil microbial communities from Risofladan, Vaasa, Finland - UN-1 | ecosystem: Environmental > Terrestrial > Soil > Coastal area > Acid sulfate soil | place: Finland: Risofladan, Vaasa | collected... | reverse complement strand
CAGTCTCGGCCTTTTTCATCTCGTGCGGCTCGGCCGCGCGCTCTGTTCCGGCCGCGATCATGGCGTAGCGCAGCGCATCGAGGCTTTCGTAGTTGCGCGCCAGCAGCTTGGCGGTCGCATCGCCGATTTGGCGGATACCGAGTGCATAAATAAACCGGTCGAACGGGATGGTGCGGCGCGCTTCGATGGCCGCAAGCAACTTTTCGGCCGATTGCTCGCCCCAGCCGTCCCGGGCCGCGAGTTCGGCGCGTTTTTCGTGCAGCCGGAAGATGTCGCCGGGCCGCTGAATCGTGTGATCCTCCCAGAAATCATCGATATGCTTGCTGCCCAGTCCCTCGATATCGAAGGCGGTGCGCGAAACGAAGTGCTTTAGGCGCCGCACCGCCTGGGCCGGACAGATGAGGCCGCCGGTGCAACGGCGCACAACCTCGCCCTCCTCGCGCACCGCCAGACTGTTGCAGCGCGGGCAATGATCGGGAAAGACATATGGGCTCGCAGTCTTCGGTCGCTTTTCCGTCACCACGCGCACAACCTGCGGGATCACATCGCCGGCGCGCTGGATAACCACCGTGTCGCCTTCACGGATGTCTTTGCGTTTGATCTCGTCCTCGTTGTGCAAGGTCGCGTTGGCGACCACCACGCCGCCGACAGTGACAGGTTTGAGGCGCGCCACCGGTGTCAGCGCGCCGGTGCGGCCGACCTGAATGTCGATTTGTTCCAGCACCGTCTCGGCCTGTTCGGCGGGAAATTTGTGCGCGACCGCCCAGCGCGGCGCCCGGCTGACCATGCCGAGCCGGTCCTGCCAGTCGAGCCGGTTCACCTTGTAGACGACGCCGTCGATATCGTAGGGCAGGGTCGCGCGCTCGGCCCCGATCTCGCCGTAAAGCGCCAGCGCCTCGTCCACGGTCGGACACAGCCTGGCGTAGGGATTGACCGAAAATCCCCAGGCACGCAGACGTTCCAGGAAATGCCAGTAGTCGTTGCCGGGCGGCTCGCTCAACTTGCCCCACGCATAGGCAAAAAAATGCAGCTTGCGTGACGCGGTCACCGAGGCGTCGATCTGGCGCAGCGAGCCTGAGGCCGAATTGCGCGGATTGGCGTAAAGCGGATCACCCGCCGCTTCGCGCGCAACATTGAGCGCGGCGAAATCATCCTTGCGCATATAGACCTCGCCGCGCACCTCAAGGACCTCGGGAATATCGCCGCCTTTGAGGGCTTTGGGCAAATCGACCACGGTTGCGAGATTTGCTGTCACGTCCTCGCCGACCTCGCCATTGCCGCGCGTGGTGCCGAGCACGAACCTACCTTGCTCGTAGCGTACAGCGGCTGAGAGGCCGTCGATCTTGGGTTCGGCCACCAGTTCGAGCGGTATGGAGGGGTCGTCGCGCAGCTCCTTCAAGAACCGCCGCACACCGGCGACAAATTCGCGCACTTCTGTGTCATCGAACGCATTGCCGAGCGACAGCATCGGCACCGAGTGGCGAACTTCGGCAAATCCTTCGGCGGGACCGACGCCGACTTGCTTGGTTGGACTGTCCGTTCGCACGAAGTTGGGAAAGCGCGCCTCGATCGCGTCGTTTCGACGTCGCAACACGTCGTATTCGGCGTCGCTGATCTCGGGCTTGGAATCCTGGTAGTAGAGCCTGTCGTGGTGCTTGATCTCGGTGGCCAGCCGTTTCAATTCGATTTTGGCCTGCGCCTCGTCCAGCATTTCGGCGGGGAGCTGGTCGACCGATACCGGGGTGGTCATGACAGTTCTCCGGCGATCAACCGATCGGCGGCGGCGCGGGCCTCGTCGGTGACGTGGCGGCCGGAAAGCATGCGCGCGATCTCCTCGCGCCGCGTGGCGGTGGCGAGGGCGTCGACCTGGGTCATCACCGCCGCGCCGCTTTCCGATTTGCTGACACGCCAATGATGGGCGCCGCGCGCGGCCACCTGTGGGGAATGGGTAACGACGAGGACCTGGACGCCGCGGGCGAGGCGATCTAGCCGGTCGCCGACCGCCGCGGCGGTGGCGCCGCCGATGCCGGCATCGACCTCGTCGAAGACCAGGGTGGGGACGGGGTTCGCCTGGGCGAGTACGACCTTGAGCGCAAGCATGAAGCGCGCGAGCTCTCCGCCCGAAGCGATCTTGCGCAAGGCACCTGTGGCCGCGCCTGGATTGGTCGCGATCTCGAACTCGGTCCGGTCCTGGCCATGAGGACCCCACTCGGCTTCGTCGAGCGCGGCGAGCGCGGTGTGGAAACGCGCGTTCTCCAGCTTGAGCGGTGGCAGCTCGTGCGCCACTGCGGCATCGAGGCGTTCCGCCGCCGCCCGCCGCGAAGCGGAAAGTTTTTCGGCGGCCTCGACATAGGCGGTCCGGGCAGCGGAAAGCGCCGCGCCCAGCCTCGCCACCGTGCCGCTTTGATCGTCAAGCGCTGCAAGCTTGCCCGCGATCGCCTCGTGCAGTTCCGGCAGCTTCTCGACTTGGATGCGGTGCTTGCGGGCGATCTCCCGCAAGGCAAAAAGCCGTTCTTCGATTTCCTCAAGATTGCCGCTTTCGCCCTCGATCGTGACACTGGCCGTTTGCAGCGCGCGCGCGGCCTCGGTTGCCTCGGCAGCGGCACGGTCGAGGATTTCGATGATGGGCGCGAAGAAACGCCGTGCCTCATCACCCGCCCGTTCCAGATGCGCCTGGGCCTTGCGGAGCGCGTCTTCGACGCTGTTTGAGCGGACGCCCGCAACCTCGCCGCGCGCCCGGTCGAGGGCGGCGACCAGCTTTTCGCGGTTCATGAGTGTCGCGCGCTGCTCGGCCAGCCTTTCGTCCTCGCCGGGCTCCGGCCCGATTCGCTCGAGTTCCTCCAGTGAATAGCGCAGATACTCTTCATCGGCCGCGGCCTCGGCCATCGCCCGCTGCGCCTCGGCGAGCGCCGCCTCGGCCTCCCGCCAAACCGCATAGGTCTGACGCGTCGTGGCGACCAGCGGTGCGTGTCCGGCAAAGGCATCGAGAACCTGGCGATGGGTCGCGGGGTTCAAGAGGCCACGCTGCTCGAACTGCCCCTGGACTTCGACCAGTGCCTCGCCAATGCGGCGCATCATTGCAACGCTGGTCGGGTGGTCGTTGATGAAGGCCCGCGCACGGCCGTCCCTGCCGAGCACCCGCCGCAGCACAAGCGGCCCCTCGCTTTGCAACCCGTGTTCGGCCAGAACAGCGTGGACGTCATCGTCGTCCGCAACGTCGAACGCGGCGCTGACCACGGCTTGTTCCGCGCCCTGGCGGATCAGCGCCTGGTCGCTCCGCTCGCCCAGCGCCAAGCCGAGGGCGTCGAGCAGGATCGACTTACCGGCGCCCGTTTCGCCGGTAAGCACGTTCAGACCCTGGCCAAAATTCAGGTCCAGCCGGTCGATAATGACGACATCGCGGATCGAGAGCCCGGCGAGCATCGGCCCTTCGCGGTCAGAAAAGCCAGCGAAGCACTCGCCGGCCGAAGCTTTCAGTCTTCTTCAGCGGCCCGGTACGTTCGACTTCCTTGCCGGTCACGAGCTGGTAGCTGTCGGTATACCACTCACTGGCCGGATAATTATAGCCGAGCACCGCCGTGATCTTGCGCGCCTCGTCGGTGACGCCGAGGGCGGTGTAGGCGGCGCTCAGGCGATAGAGCGCCTCGGGCACGTGGCTGGTGGTCTGGTACTGCGAGATCACGCTGCGAAAGCGGCCGATCGCCGCAAGTTGCCGGTTTCGCTTCAGATAGTAGCGGCCAACCGACATCTCCTTGCCGGCGATATGATCGCGGACAAGATCGATCTTGCGCCGCGAATCCCGCGCGTAGCGGGAATTGGGATGGCGGCGCACCAGCGCCTCGAAACTCTGGCCGGCCTGGCGCGCGGCGGTTTGATCGCGGCGCACATCCTTGATCTGTTCATAGTGCGCCTGGCCCTTCAAATAATACGCATAAGCGATATCGCGGCCGTTGGGATGCAGTTGGATGTAGCGGTCCAGCGCGATCACCGCATCATCGTACTTCTTGTCGCGATACTTCGCATAGGCGGACATCAGCTGCGCGCGCGCCGCCCAGGTGGAGTAGGGGTGCTGGCGGTCGACCTCGTCAAAAAGCTTTGACGATGCCTTGTAGTTCTGGGCCAGCAACTGGTCCATGGCGCGGTTGTAAAGGATGTCGACCGAGCCTTGAACGTAGTTGGGTTTGTCATCCTTGCTGCTGCAAGCGGCAAGCATGGCCACGAGCGCCAGCGGCGCGACCGGCAGCGAATGACGCCGGAGGAAAGTCATGATGTTTTGCATATCCGCCTGATGTCTTGCTTACCCACCGACCGCGCGCGCACCCTGGGTCGCGGCAACGCAGCCGAACCTTGGTAATCTCCGCATCTTTCTAACAGGTCAAGCATCGGCGCGGAATGCCATTTTTCCAGCTCCTTCCAGAGCGAACATACGGTTCGCCCGGGATACCGGACTGCAAGTCTTGCTGTTGCGTCAGGCTGTCGCGGCGATTGCGGTCGGCTGGATCATCCGCAGGGCGGGGCGTTCCGCGCCCAGCTCGGTGATCTGCCAAGCATCCTCATTGGCGAAAAGCGCGCGGAGTAAATCGTGGTTCAACCCATGCCCGGAGCGGAACCCATGGAAATGCCCGATGATCTGGGCACCGGCCAGGTATAGATCCCCGATCGAATCCAGTACCTTGTGGCGCACGAACTCATCATCGAAGCGCAATCCGTCGTCATTGAGGATGCGATCGCCGCTGACCACGATAGCGTTTTCCAGCGAACCGCCGCGGGCAAGGCCGGCAGCGCGCAGCGCGGCAACGTCTTCTTCGAAGCCGAAAGTCCGCGCGCGCGCGATATCGCGCCGAAAAGCGCCGTTGGAAAAGTCGCCAAAAAACTGCTGGTGGTCGATCAATGTGCCTTCGAAATCAATTTCGAAGCTGACCGAGAAGCTGTTTCCGGGGGACAGCATCGCCGAACGCTGTCGGTTGCCGACGCTGACCGGCCGGAGTATCTCGATAACTTTACGCGGCGCGTCCTGTTCCGCAACACCGGCGCATTCGATCAGGAAGATGAAGGGCGCCGCGCTACCGTCCATGATGGGGACTTCGGGGCCGTTCAACTCGACCACGGCGTTGTCGATCCCGACGCCGGAAAGCGCGGCCATGACATGCTCGACAGTGCCGATCGTCACGCCGTCGTCATTGCCGATTGTCGTGTTGAGACGCGTATCGACCACAGAGTCCCACCGCGCGAGGATTTCAGCGCCGCCGCCGACGACATCGGTTCGCCTGAAGACGATACCGCAATCGGGTTCAGCCGGCCGGAGCGACATCGACACCCGGGCACCGGAATGCAGACCGATGCCGGTGCAGTCGATCGCGTCCTTCAGGGTATGTTGTCTTACGCTCAATTCGCGGGAGCGTAGCGCGCGCGGCTCTGATTCGTGCGCTCTGCCGTGACGTCCGTCAGGCGCCATGCGCCTTGTCTCCCCATTTTCAATACACCGGTCCAAAGATCGGGCCGATGTCCCCTTGGGCCTATAGCGGCTGACGTGCCGTCTTCACCGCTATGCGAAACCACATTGGTTTCACCGCAAGGTATTGCCGCCGCCCCTCACGCACCGGCCCCAAAGTGGAACCGACTGCGCCTATTCTCTAACAGGCGCGGTCGGACCACTCAAATCACTCTTTGTTTCAAATTGTTATCGAGGTTCACGAGGGGAACCGCGGCAACAATGTCAGTTCGCCTGACGCCTCAGGAAGGCCGGAATCGCAAGCAATTCCGCCTCCTCGCGAGGCTCTGGGACCGGTCCGGCTTCTATCGGCAGGGCCGACGCTGCGGTCGGTTCGGCAACCTGCGGCGTTTCGGCCTGTCCTGCCGATGTGCTTGCCCCGGGCGCTTCGATCACCCGCGGTGCATCGGCTGCCCTTGCGTCAATGCCGGCAGGCCGGTCTTCGTCGCTCATGCTGTTGTCGATCAGAAGGCCGAGCAACCGAGAGCGTGCCCTGGTGCGCGGCTTGGCGTCCGATGGCCCGGCGGATTCCGGCCTTGGTACTTCCCGAACCAGCGGGCGAGGAGGCACGCTTGCCGGTGCCGTTGGCGATGCGGCTACGATCGGTTTCGGCGCTTCTTCAGCGGAAGGTGCGGCGAATACCGGATCCTGGCGGCGGTCGATAACAGGCATCGGAGCCGGGGCAGGGGCAAAGGAGACTGACGGGGCAGGCTCCGGGGTCACCGCTTGGTCAAACGACGGCGCCTGCATCGGGGCAGCTTGCGCCGCCGGAGGTAGCACAACCGGCGCCGATGTCTGCGAGAGTGCCGATGTGGGTGCCGATGTAGGCCTTGGCGCAAACATGGGCGCGAGTGCCGGCTGCGGAACGAGCGCTGCCCTGGGTTCGACGGCCATTGGCGCCGGCACCTCGATCGGTGCCGCCACAGGCGTGGCCTGAGCGACAATCGGCTTTGGCGCCGGCAGGTCAATCGGCTCTCTCACCGACTCCGCAACCCGCTCAATAAACGGCTCGCGAATGGGCTCGCGGATGGGGTCCGGATCGAACTGGCTGGCTGTCTTGATTTCCGGCTTGTCGTCCAGCTTCGGGCCGAGGCCGAAGATCTCTTCTGGATCTTCATCCTCCGCGATGAGCTCGGTTCGCGGTAGGGCCGGCCGGCGTGAGCGCTCATCGAGCACGCGGACCCGGTTAGGCTGCGGCGGGGCGACGGCGTGGTGGCCGTTGATCCCGGTGGCGAAGATCGACACCCGGATGCGGCCCTGGATCGCCTCGTCGAAGGTCGAACCGAAGATGATATTGGCGTCGGCGTCGACCTCCTCGCGGATCCGGTTGGCCGATTCGTCGACTTCGTAGAGCGTCATGTCGTTGCCGCCGGTGATGTTGATCAGAACACCCTTGGCGCCGCGCAGCGACACGTCGTCGAGCAGCGGGTTGGCGATGGCCGATTCCGCGGCCTTGATGGCCCGGCCGTCGCCTTCGGCTTCGCCCGCGCCCATCATGGCCTTGCCCATTTCGCCCATCACCGTCCGGATATCGGCGAAATCGAGGTTGATCAGGCCGGGCATGGTCATGAGGTCGGTGACGCCCCGGACACCTGCGTAGAGAACTTCGTCAGCCAGCTTGAAGGCATCGGTGAAAGTCGTGTTCTCGTCGGCCACCCGGAATAGATTCTGGTTGGGGATGACGATAAGCGTGTCGACCTGTTCCTGCAGCTCGTTGAGGCCTTCGTCGGCGACCTTCATGCGGTGCGCGCCCTCGAACTGGAAGGGCTTGGTGACGACCGCGACCGTGAGCACACCTTGCTCGCGGGCAAGGCGCGCGATCACCGGTGCCGCGCCGGTGCCCGTGCCGCCGCCCATGCCGGCGGTGACGAAGGCCATGTGACAGCCTTGCAGGTGATCGATGATCTCCTGCATGCCCTCCTCGGCGGCGGCGCGGCCGATTTCGGGGCGCGAACCGGAGCCGAGGCCCTGCGTGATGCTGAGACCAAGCTGGATCCTGCGCTCGGCCAAAGACTGGGCCAGCGCCTGGGCGTCGGTGTTGGCGACGATGCACTCGACCCCTTCAAGGTTCGAGCGGATCATGTTGTTGACGGCATTGCCACCGGCGCCGCCCACCCCGAACACCATGATGCGGGGTTGAAGCTCAGATGGTATCCGCGGCGTGCTCAAATTGATTCCCATAGCAACCTCCGATTTGATTTTAGCAGTTTAGGCGATCCGGGTCGCGTAGGACGTCCCGGTGCGTTTGGATTCACCCTGTCGGTCAGAAGTTTTCATGCAGCCAGTCTCCGATGCGGCCAATGAGACCGCTTGGCTCTCCCAGTTTTCGCGGCCGTCCGATCGCACGATCGTCGTGCCGCGTCGTTGCGTAGCGCAGCAGGCCCGCTGCGACGGAAAAGGCCGGCCCGGACACGGATTGGGCTAGGCCAGCAATTCGCGCCGGGCGCCCAAGGCGGACCTGCGCTTCGAATACTTCGGTAGCGACGTCGCGCGCGCCCTCGAGCTGGCTGGCGCCGCCGGTAAGCACGAGCCGGCGCGCGGCATCGATGCCGGGGCCGTCGCGCTCCAGAAGATCGCGGACCAATTCCAGCGTCTCTTCAACGCGCGGACGGATGATGTCCGAGAGCTGGATGCGCGAGACCTGGGCCGTATCGTTGTTCGCTTCGCCGGCGATCTGAGGCACGTCGAGCAACCGCCGGGCGTCTGACGAGGTGGGGATCGTCGTGCCCTGCAGCGTCTTCAGGCGTTCCGCCTCGGCGAGCGGTGTGGAGAGCCCGTGAGCAATATCCGCCGTGACATGATGGCCACCGACCGGCACCACACCAGTAAAGACAAGCTCGCCCTCCTCGAATGTCGAGATCGTAGTCGTGCCGCCGCCCATGTCGATCACGGCCGCCCCAAGCTCAAGCTCGTCGTCGGTCAGCGAGGCCAGGCCGGCGCAGTAGGAGGCGGATGCGAGCGCTTCGATCCGGAGGTAGCACCCGGAGAGGCAATTTTTCAGATTGTCGACGGCGCCCACGGTGGCCGTCACCAGATGCATGTCGACGCCCAGGCGCTGGGCCACCATGCCCTCGGGATTGCGGATCCCGGCGAGGCCGTCGAGGCTGTAGGTGATCGGGATGGCGTGCACGATCTGCCTGGCCTCGCCATTGCGCCATTGGCAGCCCTGGTCAATGACGCGTCGGAGATCGGACGCGCCGATCGCGTTGCCGGCGACCGGAACCTCCGCGTCGAAGCGGATCGAGCGGGGCGCGCCTGCCGAAAGGCTGACGAAGATGTCCTTCATCGTCGCATCGGCCATTTCCTCGGCCGCATGGACGGCAGCCCGTATGGCGTTGCGCGCCGCTTCCATGTCGACGATCGAACCGGCCTTTACGCCTTTGGCGACTTGGTGGCCGATGCCGACGACGTGCGGCGTGCCGTCGTCGTCGGTTTCAGCGATCAGGCAGCAGATCTTGCTGGTGCCCACATCGAGCGCGGCAATCATATTGTTGCGTCCCTTGCTCACGTCAAAACTCCATCCCAGGGTTGGTTCGGTTTGCTTTTTTTGTAGTTCCGCCGGTCATGTGCTGCGTCCCGGATCGCTGCGTTTGACCGGTGGTTCGACGGGGCCGGGTGCGCGCAGAACGATGCGGCCCGGCAGGCGCAGATCGATCGCAACCAGTCCGCGGTCGAGCAGGTGTCGGCTGCGGGCGAGCTGGACGAAACGTCGCCAGGCCCGCTGGGGCGTTTCCTCCGGCAACATGACGATGACGCCCTTGTCGAAGATGAGATCCCAGCGCCGGCGCCCCAGACGATGCGCCTGGACCACGCGCGCGGCGAGTTTGGGATGGGCCTTCAAAAGCTCGAGCAGCTCGCCCACGGCCTGGGGCGCGCCCGGGCCAACGACCAATGGGAGGCGCCGGTAGCGCTCGGTGTTGTCGAGCGCAATCGTCACACCGTCGCGGTCGACGACGTGCATGCGCTTCCCGCTGTACCAGCGCGCGATCGGGCGGCGCTCGGTGATCCGAAGGTAAATCGTGTCGGGGAGGTGACGTTCGATCGAGGCCGAGGCGATCCAGGACAGGGCCTCTATGCGTTGCCGTGCCGCGTAGAGATCGACGGCGAGGATCGGCGTGCCGAGCTGTACACCGAGCGCACGGGTGAGCGCGCGCCGGCTGGTGTGCCGGCGGCCGACCACAAGCACGTCAAAGACAGTCATATCCGCAGCGACCGCCACGCGCCCTCCGGTGTGATCGATCCAGCGGCCGGCGGCGTCCAGATTGCCGCTGTGCCAGAGCCAGACCGGGGAGGTGGCGAGGCAGGCAAGAAGTAGGATTCTTGTGACGTACCGGCGCCGGCTGAGCGAACGCTGGCTCAGCGTGGCGCGCCGCCACAGGCTGAAACGGCTGGACGGTGCGCGCGACCGCGCCGGTGGCAGATGCAACTCGCCCTGATAGTGGTGCGTGTCGTCTGCTAGCCGGCGCGGTCTGCGGACCGGCCTGGGACCGCAGCTGCCAATCTCTATGACGGGCTCCTCAATGGGCTGGAAAAGGCGGAGCGGGTTCAGCCGTCGCATTGGGCGTGCTCCACCATCCAGGAAACCAAGTCGTCGAATGACATGCCGATATGCGCGGCCTGCTCGGGCACGAGGCTGAGCGGCGTCATGCCCGGCTGGGTGTTGACCTCCAGGATGAAGATCCCGTCGGTACCCTTGATGCTGTCGTCGTAGCGGAAGTCGGCCCGGCTCACGCCGCGGCAGCCGAGCGTTTGATGTGCGACGACGGCCTGGCGCATGCTCTCCTCGGCGACCGCCTTGGAGACCGGGGCAGGAATGATATGAACGGCCTTGCCATCGGTGTACTTGGCCTCGTAGTCGTAGAAACCTTCGGCCGGCTGGATTTCGGTGACCGCGATTGCGCGGTCCTCCATGACGCCGACGGTGAGCTCGCGCCCGGGGATGTAGCGCTCCACCATTACGGTGTCGCCGTAAGGCCAGGATGCGTTCTCGAAAGGCGGCTTGTTGTCGCCTTCCAGAACGATGCGCACGCCGACGCTCGATCCCTCATTGACCGGCTTGACGACGTAAGGCCGGGGCATCACGTCGCCGGCAAGCACTTCCTCGCGCGTGGCGATGACGCTTTCGGCGCAGCGCAGACCGGCGGTCTCAAAGATTCGCTTGGCGATCTCTTTGTGCATGGCAACCGCCGATGCAAGCAGGCCCGAATGGGTATAGGGGATCTGCAGCACGTCGAGCAGGCCCTGGAAAGTACCGTCCTCGCCGAAACGGCCATGCAGTGCGTTGAACACCACGTCGGGCCGCGGATCGAGCGCAGCCAGCAACGCATCCAGGTCGCGCTGCACGTCGATCGCCACGACGTCGTAGCCCGACCGCTCCAGCGCCTTGGCGCAATTGGCGCCCGAATTCAGCGAGACCTCGCGTTCGGCCGACCAACCGCCCATCAGCACGGCGACGCGCTTGCTCATGCCGCGTCCTCCCTGCGGCCGTCGGCGCGCAGGCCGATCCGCTTGATCTCCCAATGGAGTTCGATGCCGGTCGCATCCTTGACCCGCCTGCGGACCTCGTCGCCGAGATCCTCAAGATCGGCAGCACTCGCCTCGCCGGTATTGATGAGGAAATTGCAGTGTTTCTCCGAAACCATTGCCGCACCACGCTTAAGGCCGCGGCAGCCGGCCTCGTCGATCAGCTCCCAGGCGCGCTTGCCGTCGGGGTTGCGGAAGGTCGAACCACCGGTGCGGGTGCGCAGTGGCTGGCTTTCCTCGCGGGCATCGGCGATCCGCTTGATCTCGCCCGCAACCGCGTCTTTCGATGCCAGCACGCCGCGCAGGGCAGCGCCGGTGAAGATCCAGTCCTCGGGCAGCTCGCAGTGACGATAGCTGTAGCCAAGTCTGGCGAGCGGGACGCGGTGGAGCGTGCCCTTGGGGTCGAGCGCCTTGGCATGGACCACGATCTTGGCCATCTCGCCGCCGTATGCGCCAGCATTCATGCGCAGCGCGCCGCCGATCGTGCCGGGAATGCCGGAGAGGAACTCAAGGCCTGCCACCGCGATGTCGCCAGCCGAGCCCAGCCCGGCATCGCGGCAGGCGCGGGCCACCTGGATATTGGCTGCGCCCGCACCGGCATTGACCATGACGTAATCGGTGCCGCCGTTGACCGGCTCGAAGTCGACTTCCTCGAAGACCGCGCCGATCTCGACGTCGCGGAAGCCGCGACCGAGCTTTAAGACCACGCCCTCGATCCCGCCGTCGCGGATCAACAAGTTGGAGGCGCCGCCGACCACGGTCACGGGGATATCGGCGGGCTTTTCGGCGAGAAAGGTTGCCAGATCGTCGCGGTCGGCCGGGTGGAACAGCACTTCGGCCGGTCCGCCGACACGGAACCAGGTAAAGCGGTCGAGCGGTTCGTTGGCGATCATCTCACCGCGTACCTTCGGCAGACGGTCGAGCAGACCGGCAGCATGCTTGCGCGCGGCGCTCATGCCTTTTTCCCCGCTGGCTTAGCAGAGGTGCGGCGCTTGGCTGTTGCACTGCGCTTTGCCGGGGTCCGGCGCTTGGCAGGCGGCCGGCGTTTCTTCAACTCGCCGGGCAGCTTGTAGGCCCAGGTCGTGATGTTGCCGGCACCGAGGCAGATCACACAGTCGCCCTTGCCGGCTAGGCCGTGGACGAGCCCCGCTAGCTCTTTTTGTCCGCTGAGCGCCACGACGTGGCGGTGGCCATGGGCGCGCAGCCCCTCGACCAGCGCATCGCGGTCGAAGCCCTCGATCGGCTCTTCCCCGGCTGGATAGACGTCGGCGACGATCACAGTGTCGGCGTCGTTGAAGCAGGTGCAGAAGCCCTCGAACAGATCGCGCAGGCGCGAGTAGCGGTGCGGCTGGACGACGGCGATCACACGCTCTGGGCTGACGCGGCGTGCCGCGCGCAGCACGGCCGAAATTTCGATTGGATGGTGGGCGTAGTCGTCGACGACCGCGATACCGTGCGCCTCGCCTATGCGGGTGAAGCGGCGTTTCACGCCCTTGAACGCGGCCAGCGACTTACGCATGACCGGTTCTTCGATCTTGAGCTCGCGGGCAACTGCGATTGCGGCCAGGGCATTGAGCACGTTGTGCTCGCCCGGCATTGGCAGCGCGATATCGTTCATCGCCGTGCGCTCGCCGGTGGCGCGATCGCGGATGATGATGTCGAAGGTGGCGCCAGCCTGATCGAAGCGCGTGTTGACGACGCGGATGTCGGCCTGGCGGCTTCGGCCATAAGTCACGATCCGCCGGTCAGATATTCGCGCAACCATTGACTGGACCTCGACATTGTCGATGCACAGCACGGCAACGCCGTAGAAGGGGATGTTGTGGACGAAGGTGTCGAAGGCATCGCGCAACGCATCGAAGGAGCCGTAGTGATCGAGATGCTCGGCGTCGATGTTGGTCACAACCGCGACGGTGGCGGGCAGCTTGATGAACGTGCCGTCGGACTCGTCGGCCTCCACGACCATCCAATCGCCTTCGCCGAGCCGCGCATTGGTGCCGTAGGCGTTGATGATGCCGCCGTTGATTACGGTCGGGTCGAGGCCGGCGCCGTCGATCAGCGAGGCGACGAGCGAAGTCGTCGTGGTCTTGCCGTGGGTGCCGCCGACGGCGATCGCCCATTTGAGCCGCATCAGCTCGGCGAGCATCTCCGCGCGGCGGACCACCGGCAGATGACGCGCGCGCGCGGCCACGACCTCGGGGTTGTCGGGCTTGACGGCCGAGGAGATCACGACCACTTCGGCGGTCCCGATATTCTTTTCCGCGTGGCCGACCGCGACCTTGATGCCGAGCCGCTTGAGGCGCTTCACATTGGCGCTCTCGGCGATGTCGGAGCCCTGCACCTCGTAGCCGAGATTGAGCAGGATCTCAGCGATCCCGCTCATGCCGATGCCGCCGATGCCGACGAAGTGGATGGTGCCTATGTTGAGCGGCAGCGTGCTGATCATGCAGCCCCCGCATTCGCCGCGGCAGATGCCGGCAGCATGTCGAGCACCATCCCGGCGAGCCGCTGGGCGGCGTCGGGATGGCCGAGGGTCTTGGCTTTCTTCGCCGTGTCGGCGAGCAATGAAGGGTCATCAAGCAAGCCGGCAAGGCGCGCGGCGAGGCTTTCGGGCTTGAACTCGGGCTGCGGCACCAGCCAGCCGCCGCCTGCGGCGTCGATCGAGGCCGCGTTCGCGGTCTGATGGTCGTCGGTGGCGTAAGGGTAGGGGACGAGCACTGCCGGGCGGCCGGCGGTGGTGAGCTCGGCGATCGTCGAGGCGCCGGCGCGGCATATGAGTAAATGCGCGGCTTTGAGGCGCTCGGGCACGTCGTCGAAGAAGCTCCTCAGTTCCGCCTTGAGGCCGATCGCGGCATAGGCGGCCTCGGCTTCGGCGAGATCCTCCTGGCGCGCCTGTTGCGTGATGCTGAGGCGCTTGCGCGCGGTTTCCGGCAGGACGGCGATCGCGGCCGGGACGACCTCGCTGAAAATCCGCGCGCCCTGACTGCCGCCGAGGACGAGAATGTTGAGCAGCTTGTCGGCGGCGGGTTCGCTGTAGTCCGCCTTGGCGAGCGCCGCGATCGGCGCCCGTACGGGATTGCCGGTGAGGTGGAGCTTGGCTTCTCCGCCAGGCGGCAAGCCCCGCACTTTTGCGTAAGCGACGGCGATGCGCGTCGCGCGCTTGGCGAGGAACCGGTTGGCGCGGCCAAGGACCGCGTTCTGCTCGTGGAGCGCGCTCGGGATGCCGAGCCAGCCGGCCGCCATCATCGCCGGGAAAGAGGCGTAACCGCCGAAGCCGACGACCGCGGCGGGGCGCAGGCGCTTCAGCAGCCCGCGTGCTTGAAGCGTGCCGAGGGCGACGTCGGCCAGCCCCAGCAGCTTGGCGACGGGACCGCGCCCCGTCACCTGGCCGGCGCGGATCTTGTGAGTGGCGATTGTCGAGAGCGTGTCGCCGTAGGCGCCGCCGCGCTTGTCGGTCACAAGGGCAACCTCGCAGCCGCGGTCGAGCAGCGCGCGGGCGAGTGCGTCGGCCGGGAACATATGGCCGCCGGTGCCGCCCGCGGTCAGTAGGACGAGAATCTTGCCGGGCGCGGTCATGCGTGCCCTGCCTTTCCCGCGCCTTCGCGGGTCAGCGCCAGAACCATGCCCATGCCCAGCGCCAGCGCCAGCAGCGAGGAGCCGCCGTAAGAAATGAACGGAAGCGTCATGCCCTTGGTCGGGATGAGGCTGAGTGCGGAGGCCATGTTGACCAACGCCTGCAGGCCGAAGCCGGCGAGAAGGCCGGTCGCGGCGAGGACGACGAAGAAGTTCTCCTCCTCCAGCACCCGCGCCATGCCGCGCAGGACCACGAAGGCATAGAGCCCGACGATAACGAGGCAGGCGATGAGGCCAAATTCCTCGCCGGCCACCGCGAAGATGAAATCGCTATGCGCGTCGGGCAGCAACGCCTTGACCGTGCCTTCGCCCGGACCGCGGCCGAACAGGCCGCCATTCACGAACGCCTCGAGCGAGCGGTCGATCTGGTAGGTGTCCGAGCCCGAGGGATCGCGGAAGGCGTTGATGCGTCCGGCAACGTGAGGCAGAGCGTAGTAAGCGGTGATCAGTCCGGCCAGCCCGATGCCGATCACCGACGCCACCCAGATCACCGGCAGGCCGGCGACGAAAAGCTGCACCAGCGCCACCGCGCCGATCAGCGTTGCCATGCCGAGATCGGGCTGGGAAACCAGGATCCAGATCACCATCGCGACAGCAATGACGGTGATTAGAAGGCCCGGGAAGCCGGGCTCCTTGCGCGTCTGCGACAGCATCCAGGCACAGAAGACGGCGAGCGTTGGCCGCATCAACTCGGAGGGCTGAAGCGATTGGCCGAGCACGCTAAGCCAGCGGCTGGCGCCCTTGTATTCGGCGCCGACCACCAATGTCAGCAACATGCCGATGAGCGCGGCGCCCAGCAGGATCACCGCCAGACGCTTTACCCAGTGGGCCGAGAGCACCGAGACGGCGAGCATCAGCGCCAGCGCGATCGGCAGCAGGACCGCCTGCTGGCGCACGAAATGGAAGCTGTCGAGCCCGATGCGGCTGGCCGAGGCGGGGCTGGCGGCGTAGGTAAGAAGCGCGCCGACCGCGATCAGCCCGGCCAATGCACCGAGGCTCCATTTGTCGACGGTCCACCACCAACGACTAAGCACGCTATTGTCGGCGCGGGTGAAGTAGCCGCTCATGCGCCGCCTCCCGCGGCCTTGACCGGCGCATTGGCATTGCGCGAACCGGGCAGGGCCGACACCAATGCGCGGAAGTGGTCACCGCGTGCGGCAAAATTCGGGAACTGATCGTAGGAGGCGCAGGCCGGCGACAGCAACACGACGGCCCTGGGCGCAGCGGTGTCGTTGGCCGCCATCTTGCCGGCCAGGTAGACGGCGGTTTCGAGATCGTGCGCTTCGGTCAGCGGCACTTCGCCTCGCAGCGTCGCCGCGAAGGCCGTGCTCGCCTCGCCGATCAGGAAGGCGTGAACGATGCGCGGGAAATAGTCGCGCAGCGGCTCGATGCCTTCAGACTTTGCCTGGCCCCCGAGGATCCAGTAGATGCGCGGATAGCAGTCGAGCGCCTTACCGGCGGCCTCGGCGTTGGTGGCCTTGGAGTCGTTCACATAAGCGATACCATCGATGACGCTGACGACCTCCTGCCGATGTGGCAGACCGGCGAAGGCGGCGAGGGCCGATTTGATGGCACTGCGCTCAACGCCCAGCGCCGTTGCTGCGGCATAAGCAGCGGCGGCGTTCTGCCAATTGTGACTGCCGGGCAGTGTGGGGATCGTACGGAGGTCGGCGACGATTTCGGCGCTGTCATGCAGATCGTCATAGAGCACGCCATCGAGCACATAGACGCCGCCGCGGATCGGCGCGCGGCTCGAGACCGGGATCACGCGCTGGATGCCGTCATCGGCATATTTTTCGTAGATGCGCCGGCAGCGGTCGTCGTCGACCCCGACGATGAAGGCCGAACGCTCGCCTTGGCCGAGCAGGATCCGGAGCTTGGCGTTGACGTAGCCCTCGAAGCCGCCGTGGCGTTCGAGATGGTCAGCGCTGATGTTGAGCAGCACGGCGACGTCGAAGATGACGGATCGGGTGCGCTCCAACTGGAATGACGACATCTCAAGGACGTAGGTGCCGTTGGCGTCGAGCGGCTCGAGCCCCAGCACCGGCGGGCCAAGATTGCCGCCGATCTCGATCCGGTGCCCTGCGGCCCGCAGGATGTCGCCGATAAGCGCCGTGGTGGTCGATTTGCCGTTGGTTCCGGTGATACCGACATAGCGCGCGCTGCGCTGGGCGCGACCCAACAGCTCGATATCGCCGATAATCTCGGTGCCCGCCTCCGCGGCCGCGGCCGCGACCGGATGCGGCTCCGGAAAACAATGGGGGATGCCGGGGCTCAACACCAGCGCTGGGATCGTGGTCCAGTCGGTATCGTTCAGATCGGCCAGCGGCAGGCCGGCGCCTTGCGCCTCCGCGCGCTTTTTCTCGTCGTCGTCCCAGGCCAGTACGTCCGCGCCGCTCGCCGCGAGCGCGCGCGCTGTCGCGAGCCCGGAAATCCCGAGCCCCATGACGGCGATGCGCGTGCCTGCGATGTCGTGCAGCTTGATCACGATGCGGCTACCTCAGCTTCAGCGTGGACAGACCGACCAGCGCCAGGATCGAGGCGATGATCCAGAACCGGATGACGATGGTGGGCTCCTCCCAGCCCTTCTTCTCGTAGTGGTGATGGAGCGGCGCCATTCTGAAGACGCGCTTTCCGGTAAGCTTGAACGAGACGACCTGGGCGATCACCGAGACGGCTTCGAGCACGAAGAGGCCGCCGACGATCGCCAGCACCAACTCGTGCTTGGTGACGACGCTGATCGCACCCAGAGCGCCGCCGACCGAAAGCGAGCCCGTGTCGCCCATGAAGACCATGGCGGGCGGCGCGTTGAACCAAAGAAATCCCAAGCTCGCGCCCACGAGGGCGCCGCAGAAGACCGCGAGCTCGCCGGTGCCGACGATGTGGTGCACCTGGAGGTAATCGGCGAACTTCGCATTGCCGACGAGATAGGAGATCAGCCCGAAGACGCCGGCCGCGATCATCACCGGAACGATCGCCAGCCCGTCGAGACCGTCGGTCAGATTGACTGCGTTCGAGGCGCCGACGATGACGACCACCGCGAAGGGAACGAAGAACCAGCCAAGATTGACGAGCAGGTTGACGAAGGGGATCGCCAGGCCCGTGGTGGACGGCTTGCCGCCGTCGGGCATGGCGACCCAGAGCACCACGAGAATGCTGATCGCAAGCTGGCCCACCAGCTTGAGCTTGCCGGAGAGGCCGCTGGTGGAGCGCCGCGCGAGCTTCAGGTAGTCGTCGATCGCGCCGATCAGGCCGAAGCCGACGGTAACGATCAGCACCGACCAGACCAGCTTGTTGTCGAGCCGCACCCACAGGATGGTGCTAAAGACCAGCGCCAGCAGGATCAACGCACCGCCCATCGTCGGCGTGCCGGCCTTCTCGATAATATGCGATTCCGGCCCATCGTCGCGGATCGGCTGGCCCTCGCCTTGCTGCGAGCGCAGCCAAGTGATGAGCGGCCCGCCGAGGATGAAGCTGATGATTAGCGCGGTCACGACCGCGCCGCCGGTGCGGAAGGTGAGGAACCCGAACAGGCGCAGCGCGCCGACATCGGTTGAGAGCGGGTTTAGGATCTCGTAGAGCATCGCCTGGTCCCTCTTATCCGTTGACCGCACGGGTCGGGGCTTTCTCAAGCGAACGCAGCGCATCGACGACGCGCGCCATGGCGCTGCCCAACGAGCCTTTGACCGTGACCACGTCGCCGGCGCGCACCGCATCGCACAGCAGCGGCGCCAGCGCCTTTGAGTCCGCGGCATGGGCGCCACGCTGCCCTTCGGGCAACGCGTTATGCAGGTGTGCCATCTGGGACCCCGCCGTAAACACAAGCTCAATGCCGTTCTCGCGGAGCGAATCCGCGAGGCCCGCATGCAACTCGGCCGACCTCTCGCCGAGCTCAAGCATGTCGCCGAGCGCCGCCAGGCGCCGACCCCCGGCCTCCGGTCTAATCTGAGAAAGCGTCTCGAATGCGGCACGCATCGAGGCGGGGCTGGCATTGTAGCTATCGTCAATGATGACAATTTCACCGCCGTCGACCGCGACGCTGACGCGCTCGCCGCGGCCCTTGGAGGCGGGAACCTCGGCAAGATCGGCGGCGGCACGGCCCAGATCGGCGCCCAGGGCCTCGGCCGCGGCCAGCACCGCAAGGCTGTTGATGACCAAATGACGGCCCGGCTGGCCAACCCGGTACTGCAGTTCGCGGCCGTTGAAGCGCGCGGTCACGGTGCTGCCGTCGCCGTCGAGCTTGGCGTCGACCAGCCGCGCGGCGGCGTCGGGATGGGCGCCGAAACCGACGATGCGTCCGACCCCGGTCGCTTGGGCGGCAACGGCGAGCTGCGGAAAGAAGGCATTGTCGCGATTGAGGATGGCAATGCCGCCGTTGAGTCCCTCGAAGATCTCAGCCTTCGCGTCGGCCACAGCGCCCAGCGATGGAAAAAACTCGGTATGCGCCGGCGCGATGGTCGTGATGATCGCCACATGCGGCTGGACGAGGCGGGAAAGCGGCCCGATCTCGCCGGGGGCGTTCATGCCAAGCTCAAAAATGCCGTAGCCGGTATCCGCCGGCATGCGCGCAAGGCTGAGCGGCACGCCCCAATGATTGTTGAGATTGCCGGCGCTGGCCGCCGTCGGCCCCTGACGCTCGAGCACGAAACGCAGCGCCTCCTTGGTGCTCGTCTTGCCGACGCTGCCGGTAATCGCGACGATGCGCGCGGCCGTCCGCTGGCGTGCCGCGGCGCCCAATGCGTTCAGAGATTCGAAGGTATCGGCGACCACCAGAAGCGGGCGGCCGGGCCAGGCCTCGGCCCTATCCATGGCGACCAGCGCCGCCGCCGCGCCTGCCTCGAAAGCAGCCTCGACGAAATCATGTCCGTCCAGGCGCTCGCCTTTAATAGCGATGTAAAGGTCATCTTTGGCGAGCGTGCGCGTATCGATCGAAATGCCGCCGGCCGTCCAGTCGCCGTGCGCCGTGCCGCCGGTCGCGGCTTCGGCTTCGCTCGCGGTCCAGAGTGCGCGCTCAGCCATCGGCTTTGCCTCCGCTCGCGCGCAACGCGTTCTGCGCAGCTTCCCGGTCGTCGAAGGGCAGGACCGTGTCGCCGATGATCTGACCCTGTTCGTGGCCCTTGCCCGCGATCACCAGAATGTCTCCCGCCTTGAGTGTCGTGATCGCGGCGGCGATCGCCGTGGCGCGGTCGTCGAATTCTTCGGCGCCCGGAGCGCCGGCGAGGACCTGACGCCGGATGGCGGCCGGGTCTTCGCTGCGTGGGTTGTCGTCGGTGACGTAGACGCGGTCGGCATTAGCCGCCGCTGCCTCGCCCATGAGCGGGCGCTTGCCGGGATCCCGGTCGCCGCCGGCGCCGATGATCACCACCAGTTCGCCATCGACATGCGGGCGTACGGCACGGAGCACGGTGATGAGGGCGTCGGGCGTATGCGCGTAGTCGACATAGACCGTGCCGCCGGCCTTGCTTTCGCCGGCGCGCTCGACCCGGCCCGGTGCGCCCTTGATATCGCCAAGCGCGGCTGCAGCGTCGGCCGCATCGCCGCCGGTCGCGGTGACCAGTCCAAAGGCGGCCAGGGCGTTCATTGCCTGGAAGTCGCCGACCAGCGGGAGGGTGGTTTCGTGAGTTGCGCCATCTGCGCTGAAACGAAGATCGAGGCCGTGGGCGCGCGGTGTCGCCGCCTGCAGGCGGATGCCCGCCGCGCCGGCTGATTTTCCGTAGGCAATTATAGTGTGGTCGTTCGCCGCGGCGGCGGCACGAAACGCTTCGTATGCGTCGCTATCGCAGTTGAGCACGGCGATCCCGCCCGGCGCCATCAACTCGGTGAAAAGACGCAGCTTGGCATCGCGATAGTCGTCCATCGTGCCGTGATAATCGAGGTGATCGCGCGTCAAATTCGTGAAAGCGGCGGCGGCAACCTTGACGCCGTCGAGCCGGTACTGTTCGAGCCCATGCGAGGAGGCTTCCATCGCAAGGTAGTCGATGCCAAGCCGTGCGAGCTCGGCAAGCTCGGCCTGCAGCGCGATCGGGTCGGGGGTGGTCAGCGAGGCCTTGCGCTCATAGCCCGGCGCGCTTACGCCGAGTGTGCCAAGGCTTGCGGCCTTGTGTCCGAGTTTGGTCCAGATCTGCCGGGCGAAGGCGGCCACCGACGTCTTGCCGTTGGTGCCGGTGACCGCGGTGACAGTCTTGGGCTGGGCGCCGAAGAAGCCGGCCGCAAGGCGCGCCAGACAGCGGCGCGGATTGGCTTCGGCGAGGTAGGGGATATTGGTCGGCATCTCGGGGCGCGGGGTGTCGTCGGGGCCCATCACTGCCGCCGCGCCGCGCTCGATCGCCTGGCCGATAAAGGCGCGGCCGTCGACCTGGCTACCCGGGATCGCGGCAAAGAGATAGCCCGGCTCGACTGCGCGCGAATCGGCGGTCAAACCTCTAATGTCCAATGCGCGGAAGGCGGGGTCGATCCCCGCCCCGCCGGTATCAGCGGCTTTTTCCATCAGTTCTGAAAGATGCAACCCTGTGGACTCCGGATCCGGGTTTGAACGGCGCCCAGCGCCGATCGTGAGCCGATTCATCGACCGGGCGGACGCCGAGCACCGGCGCCGCGCGCTGGATGATGCGTGCGAAGGTAGGAGCCGCGACAAGACCGCCGGTCGCTTTGTAACTTGTTTCCTTGTTCCCCTTGGGCTCGTCAAGCATCACGAGCAGCACATAGCGTGGCCGATGCATGGGGAACGCACCGACGAAAGAGGACAGAATCCCCTTGCGGTTGCCGGTCGACTTGTCGGCCGAACCGGTTTTGCCGCCGACCAGATAGCCTGGGACCGCCGCGCGGCGCCCGGTGCCGCGAATGACGTTGCGGCGCATCAGATAGCGTATCCGCATTGACGTGTCCTCGGAGAGGACCTGCCTTGCGGCAGGCACGTGTCCACCGCCGTGCTTGACCAGGGTGGGCGCGCGGAACGTGCCGCCATTGACCGTTGCCGCGATGGCCGCGCCGAACTGGATCGGTGTTACGGCGACGCCGTGCCCGAAAGAAATCGTCATGGTATTGATCGGCCGCCAATTGCGCGGCATGAGCGGCAGGCCGATTTCCGGCAGCTCGATGCTCGACGGCGACAGCAGTCCCATGCGTTCCAGGAAAGCGCGTTGGCGCTTGCCACCGGCGGCCAGCGCCATCTTGGCCGAGCCGATATTCGATGAGTAGACGAAGATCTCGTCGACCGAAAGCCAACGCCCTCGGGGATGGTAGTCGCGGATCTTGTGCGAGGCGATGCGGATCGGCTGACGGGCGTCGAAACGGTCGCCGAGCCGCGCGATACCGGCATCGAGCGCCATCGCCGTGTTCAGGATCTTGAAGGTCGAGCCCATCTCGTAGACGCCGAGCGTGTTCATATTAAAGCGCGCGCCGGTGGGCGCTTTGGTCGGGTGGTTGGGATCGAAGTCGGGCAACGAGACCATGGCCATGACCTCGCCCGAATTGACATCGAGCAGCAGAGCCGATCCTTTCTTGGCGCGATAGCGCTGGATCGCCGATTTCATCTCTTCGCGCAGAATGTGCTGCAGGCGGATGTCGATGGTGAGGCGCACGGCGCTGCGCTTCTTACCAAGCATATCGTCAAACTGCCGCTCGATGCCGGCGAGGCCGCGGCTATCGACGTCGGTGAAGCCCACGATATGCGCAGCAAGGCGGCCGTGGGGATAGACGCGGCGCTCGTCGGCGCGCATGTAGATGCCCGGGATGCCCAGCGAATTCACCGCCTGGTACTGGCGCGGCGTCAGATGGCGCTGCAGCCAGACGAAGCGGCGGTTGGTGCGAAGCTGCTTGTGGATCTCGGCGGTGCTCAAATCTGGAAGCGCGCGGGCAAGCCGGGTCGCCGCGGCGTGCCGGTTCGGCACCGCCCTGGCGTCTGCATAAAGAGAATAGGTCGGTAGCGTGGTGGCGAGGATGATGCCGTTGCGGTCGACGATCTCGGCGCGCTGCTGCGGCGTCTGCGCGACCGCGGCGCGCGCCAGGCGCTGTGTGATTCCGTCGTTGAAGAGCGTGACGTCGACCAGGCGGATGCCGAGGCCGGCGAAGGCGATCGCGAAGAGGAAGGCAGAGACGACAAGACGGTTGCGTCCGAACTCGAGGCGCTGGGCAGCGAACCACTCAAGCCGCGGGCGCCGCACGGCAAGGCGGCGCGCGGGCCGTACCGGTGTACAGCTGGCGGACAGCCTGATGATCATCGCGGAGCTCCTGCTTTCGCGGATTGCTCGATCCGCTTGCCTTTTCCGGCGGGGGCGAAGTGCTCGGGCAACTCGTCGAAGGCCCGGATGTGTTTGGGCGTGATGGGTTGCAGCTTCAGATGCCGCTGAGAAAGGCGGGCGAGGCGGCTGGGCCGAATGAGGTAGGCCCATTCCGCGCGCAAGACGTGGATCGCCTGGCGGTCGCGGGCGATGGCCAGGTTGACCCCGGCAAGCCGCCGCTCCACGCCCTGGACCTGCTGCTTCAAGTGATAGAGCCCGACCACCAGCGTACCGATGAGGACCATGGCGATGATGGTTCTTTTGCGCATCACGCGGCCTCGCCCATATCCCCTATGGCGGGGGCGGCGGTGCGTTCGGCGGCGCGCAGGCGTGCGGAGCGCGCACGAGGATTGCGAGCGATCTCATCGTCGTGTGGACGGATTGGGCGGGTGGTCAGAACGCGGAAGCTCGGCTCGGTAGGGGTGCTCGGCTCAGGCAGGTGCCGCGAGCCGGCCGGCGCGCGGTCGCCGCGTTCGCGCATGAACTGCTTGACCCGGCGATCTTCCAGCGAATGGAAGGAGACAACGACGAGGCGGCCGCCCGCGCTCAGCACGCGTTCGGCGCCGACGAGGCCGCGGTCGAGCTCGCCCAGCTCGTTATTCACGAAGACACGCAGCGCCTGGAAGGTGCGGGTTGCGGGATCGATACCGTCGCGCGCCGGGGGTACTGCGCCGCGCACGATCTCGGCAAGCTGTCCGGTGCGCGTGATGGGTGCTGTCTGGCGGGCCCGCACGATCGCCTTGGCGACCGCAACGGCCCGGCGTTCCTCGCCAAACGCGCGGATCAATCCTTTGAGGTCGGGCTCGTCCATCTCGTTGACCACGTCGGCAGCACTGGGACCGTCGCGCTCCATGCGCATGTCGAGCGGCCCGTCGGCGCGGAATGAAAATCCGCGGGCCGGATCGTCGATCTGCGGCGAGGACACGCCCAGATCGAAGGTCACGCCGTCGACCACACTCACGGCCCGTTCTGCCAGCATCGCGGCCAGGTCGCCGAAGCGGCCATGAATGAGCGTCAGCCGGCCATCATGGTCGCGAACCAGGCGCTCGCCGCGCGCGATGGCGTCAGGGTCGCGGTCAATGCCCCAGACAAAACAATCGGCGGCGGCGAGCAACGCACGCGCGTAGCCGCCACCACCGAAGGTGCCGTCGACATAGACCGCCCCGGACCGGGGCTGGAGGAGGTCCAGGACCTCCCGGAGGAGGACGGGGGTATGATCCGGAGTGGTCATAACGTCGACGGTCTCCTCACTTTCGGGAGGAGCCTCAAGCTGGCTCCGGCGGCCTGGTCGCGATCGAGGGTCTCGGCCTCGAAGGCGGCCCGGCGTTCGGGGTGCCAGATCTGAAATGTGGGGCCGATGCCGGTGAAGAGCGCCATGCCTTCGATACCGGCCTGCCCAATCAAAGCCTGGGGCAGCATCACCCGGCCGTTCTCGTCGAAGGGCAGGAGGGTGGAGCGCGCGATGATGCGCTCGGCCCGCAGACGCTCGTCCTGAGTATAGAGGTCAGGGTCGTCGAGGGCGGCCGAAACGTCGGTCAGGCGCAGATAGTCGCAAGCATCGATGGCGCCGGGGTCGGCTGAGGGCGAAACCACGACGCCCTGATAGGACTGCTCGCGAATCTCGTCGCGGAAGCGCGCCGGCACGGAGACGCGGCCTTTGGCGTCCACCTTGTTCTCATAGCTGCCGACAAACGTCGCCATGCCGAACCCCCAGTTCGCCGGGCCCGGTTTCGGGCTCGCGGCAGGCGCCCATACGAGGTATTTCTTACCTTATGTTGTATGGGCATTCATGGGATATCATGGGACTATATGGTGGTCAATGTTAAAGAAAAGTAAATCAAGGACATAGTTGGTAGTCGGAAGCCGGTGAAAACAGTAACAGGTGGCCGCATCTCCCTCGATGTTGTTTGGTTACAGATACGACACTAAGACTGCTTCAATTCAACGTCGATGGTATATTTGTTTTTGTTTTGTTCTCATGGTGATTTATTTGCGTCATTGCCGCAAAGAGGCGCGCGCATCCACATCAGGCCGTCCAAACGCGCGCTCGCGCATCCCAAGCGCTCACGGCCAGGTGGATCGACAGAGGGAAAGGCGCCAGACGGCCTGTAAGCCGGGTTCTGTCCCTGCCTGAGCAGGGGATGACCATTCATCTGGGACGTCCGTTGCCGAACGCCTCATGCGGCCTACCCGGGCGGCAGCGCGAGAACACGCCTGCGCCGAGCCGAAGCCCGGCGCGCGCCACCCCTATTCGGCCTAGCTCCCGGTGGGGTTTACCGTGCCGCCAACGTTACCGCCGGCGCGGTGCGCTCTTACCGCACCCTTTCACCCTTACCTGCGAGCCCGAAGGCGCAGCAGGCGGTTTGCTTTCTGTGGCACTGTCCCGAGGGTCGCCCCTGCCGGGTGTTACCCGGCACCGTGTCCCCGTGGAGCCCGGACTTTCCTCACCCCGAGGCGAACCTCGAAGCGCGGCCATCCAGCCGTCTGGCGCGATCTCATTTAGGTGATGGGGCAGGGGGGGTCAAGTTTGGCCGATGGGCCTTGAGCTCCGAAATTGCGGCCGCAATGCATTGTAAGGCGTCAATTTCGTGCAAGACCGCAATCCGCCGCCGCCTTAGTCTCCGGGCAATGAGCGACTGGACGGCATGGTCTATGGGGCCTTTGGCGGCGGACGGGTTCGGCCCCGCCGAGACAACGCGGTGCTGGCGGGTGCCGCCGCTGGACAATCTCTACTGCCTGGCGGCCCGTTTCGAAACATATGAATTCTCGACCCACGCGCATGACAGCTACGGCGTTGCGGTCATTCTCGACGGCGCGCAATCGTTTCGCTGGCGCGGAACGACCCAATTGGCGCCAGCGGGTAGCCTAGAGGTGATGAACCCGGGCGAGCCGCATGACGGACGGCCCGCGGGAACGAGCTTTGCCTATCGAACGCTCTATCCGTCGGTATCGCTGATGCGCGAATTGGCGGCAGAACTGTCGGATGGCCGTGTCAGCGAGCCGGTCTTTGACCGGACGGTCATTCATGATCCGCCGCTTGCCAAGCGGATCGCCGCGATGCACCGGACCTTGGAGGCGTCTAGCGGCAGGTTGGCGCAGGAGAGTGCGTTTGTCGGCGTTATGTCCGCGTTGCTGTGGCGCCATGCCGATCTCAAGCCGGCAGCACGGACGGCCGGCGGCGAAGGTCCGCTTGTCCGCTGTCTTCGCGATTACCTCGACGCACATGTCACACAGGACGTGTCGCTTGCCGATTTGGCGCGTATCGTCCAGCGCTCGCGTTACACGGCCCTAAGACTGTTCCGCGACGGTACCGGCATGACGCCCCATGCATACCTGCTCAATCGCCGCGTCGAGCGGGCTCGCCGGGCGCTGGCGTCGGGCTGCTCGCTGGCCGACACCGCGCTCGATTTCGGTTTCTTCGACCAAAGCCATTTCACCCGCGTCTTCAAGCGCTTTACCGGCCTGACGCCGGGTCAGTACCGCCGTGCGGGCGACATCGTCCAAGACCTGCTGGCCGGGTCGACCTAGCCAATGTACGACCGAGGGTTAGGGCATAGGCAAGCACAAGACTGGCAATGACCGGAAACGCATCGCTTATCCAAGCAAGCCAGCTGACCGCCCGCGCGCAATTGCTCGCCGGCGCGGGCCAGGCGCTGCCGGTTGTCGCGGGCGTTGCGATATTCGGCACGGTCTGGGGCGCGTTGGCGGTGCAAGCGGGGTTGAGCCCTTTGGAAGTCGCCTTGATGAGCGGCCTGGTGTTTTCCGGCGCCGCGCAGTTCGTCGCGATCGAGCTGTGGTCGTCGCCGGTCGCAGTCGGCACGATCGCGTTTGCCAGTCTGCTCGTCGGGCTGCGGCACGTGTTGATGGGTGCCTCGATCGAGCCTGTGTTGCGCAGCGTCCGGCCGCGGCACGCCTATCTGGCCTTGTTCTTCATGGTCGACGAGGCCTGGGCGATGTCGCTTCGCCGCGCGGGCCAAGGCAAATTCGGCATCCAGTTCTACATCGGATTGTGCGGCCTGCTTTATCTTTCCTGGCTGACAACCACAGTGGCCGGCGCGCTGCTCGGCGGGCTGGTTGCCGACCCCGCACGATACGGGTTCGACGTCGTTTTCACGGCGGTGTTTGTGGTGCTGATCGTCGGGCTCTGGCAGGGCAAGCGCGACATCGCCCCATGGGCCGCGAGCGCCGTCGCGGCAATCGCCTGTCATCGCTGGGTGCCGGGCAATTGGTACATCTTCGCAGGCGGCGCCGCGGGGTTGCTGACGGCGGTGTTGTTGTGGTCGCCGCTGCCGCCCCAAAGCACTGAAAGCGCAGGAAGCGATGCGGGTTGACCCGGCGGCACTTGCGGCGATTGCGGCGATGGGGCTCGCCACATATGTCACGCGCATCGCCGGATACTGGTTGGTGCGCCGGTTCACGTTGAGCGGGCGGATCAGCGCCGGGCTTCAGGCCGTGCCGGGCGCCATCTTGATCGCCCTGATTGCGCCGGCGGCATTCGCAACCGGTCTCGCAGAGAGCGGCGCCGCGGCCGCGGCATTGCTTATTGCGATGCTGCGCTGGCCGATGCTGGTCGCGATAATAGCGAGCGCGGCGGCCGCTGCCGGTATCCGCGCGTTCATCTAGTCACTTTCAGTAGTCAAGCGCGGCCGTCAGTGCATCAAGACAGGCATGCGTCTCCGCATCGACAACGCCGTCGACCTTGGCCGGCCGGAAATGTCGCTGAAAGGCGGCGATAACGCCCCCAACCGTCACGTCATAGCCGATGCGTGCGAGCATGGAGCGCGCATCCGCTGTTGAGCGTTCGGCCGTTGCGGTTGGCCAGAGCCCGATGCCGGCCTCGGCCAGGCGAGCCCAATCGAAGAGTTCGCCCGGGTCCTGTCTGCGGTCGGGCGCCACGTCGGAATGTCCGAGCACCCGGGCCGCCGGGATCGCGTGGCGGGCGATGATGTCTTGCGCCAGCGGGATCAACGCGGCCATTTGCGCTTCGGGGAAGGCGCGATAACCAAACTCGTGCCCGGGATTGACCAGTTCGATACCGATGGAACGGCCATTCACATCGGTCTCGCCGGCCCAGAAGCTCTTGCCGGCGTGCCAGGCGCGGCGGTCCTCCGGGACATGCCAATAGACAGATCCGTCCTCATCAATGGTGTAGTGCGCACTCACTTGCGCGGCCGGATCGCAAAGCCGGGCGAGCGCGATCTCGGCGGTTTCCATGCCGGTATAGTGCATCAGCAGAATGTCGATCGGCGCGTCGGGCGGCCGCGCATTGTGGTTCGGCGACGGCCTTTCGATCACGGCTCGCCCGTGGTCAGGCGCCGGCCGAGCGATTGCAGCTGTTCGCGCACGTCCTCGTCGGGTTCGTCACCCAGCGTCAGGTTGAGCGCATCCTCGATGAGATCGCCCCAGGATTCGGGGTCCCGGTCGATGAGGATACCGCAGGCCTGGAGGCGGTGGCGGATCACCGGGCTGCGCATGGCCGCGGCGACCAAAATGTCGCTGAAGGGGCCCTGACGCTCCATTTCCTGGAGCAAGCAGTCAAGCGCGCCGCGCGCATCCCGGTCGTCACCCAGACCGAGTTCGAGCCCGGGCCCGGAGGCAATCCGGTCGAGCGGCAAGTGATCTTCGGCGAAGGCGATCACTTCGCCCCGCCGGGCCAAATCGGTGGTGCGCATGAGATCGTAGTAGATCGCCTGGTCGTGGGGCTTTTTTTGCAGGCGCTTCATGGCGATGGGCCACAGATCGACGCGCAAGATCTCGGCGCAGGAAAATGCAAGGCCGCTTGCCGGCTCTTTGCCCGCCTTATAGGCGGCGCGCAACCTGTCGGGCCATTCCGGCGCGCTCAACAACCGCTCGCAGCGACCGAGCAGCTCGCGGCGCACGGGTCCGCTCCAGCCCATGGTTTCCAGTGCTTCCAGGGTTTCAAAGTCGGGCGGTTCCGCGCCGTCGTCAAACTCCGCGTCACGGGTCGGCCGCAGCCAGCGCAGCCATTCGGCGATCTTGACCACGGTATAGAGCCGCTGAAGCGTGTTGCAGCGGTTCTCGACATGGCCGATCAGATGCCCGACCGCGACTGTCCCCTCGTCATAGCCCTGGATGTCAACCGACGGGCCGCCCTCAATCAGCGAGAGCGTGATCGTGAGAGCACCGTCCAACAGACCGTCGTCGATTTCCTCGGCGGCAAGCGCGCCGGCCAGATCGCCGGCACTTGCGCACAGATACGCAAGGTAGCCTTCCTCGACCTCATTGCCGCAACCGTGGCGCAAGAGCCAGTCCCGGATATCGGCGCGCTCAGGCGCCGATTCGGTGAGGCGCTCGACCAAGTGGATCTTGCCCCAACCGCGCACCGTGCTGGCCAGCTCGAGCCAATGGTCGGCCGGATCCTCGCAAAGACTGCCGATGGCGACGGCGGCGAAGAGCGTGAATTCGTCATGCCGGGCGAGCATCTTCAGCGTCTCGATATCGTCGTCGGTGGCGCCGAGACCGAGGATCAATATGCCGAGCTTGAGCGGCTCGCGGTGGGTGGCGGTTTCGACCAGCCACTTGCCGATTGCCCAAAGCCGCTCACCGTCGATCCCATCGCGGCTGTGCAGCTGCTCCACGATCGCGTCACCCGCCGTGATCAGTGCCTCTTCGCGGGCAACGCCGTATAGGCGTTCCATGTCGGCCTCGGCGAGCGTGGTCGCGACCTGTTCCACCGCATCGACGATGGCGCGCGCGCGGGCGTTCGTTTCCTCGTCCTCAGGCGGCGCGATGTGGTTGAGGAGGATGCCGTCGATCGCGCCGCTGGCGAAGCGCACCTCGCCCAGGTCCCAATCGGGCGGGCCGTCGTCGGGCAGCTCCAACTCGCCTTCGCCGTTCCAGGCGCGGATCAGATCCAGCAGCGGCGCGGGTTCATCGCCGCCGGCCGCGTCCCAATTGGGCGCCCGCCGCCACAAGCGTTTCAGGAAATCGAACATGGAGCACCGATCATGAACTCAAACCTCGGGCGCGCCGAGCTTGGGCCGGCGCAGAATGATGATGGTGACGCCGACGACCGTGATGAGGCCGCCGAGGCCGATCTGCAGGGTCATCGGCTCGCCGAGCGCAAATACGCCGCCCAGGACACCAACCACCGGGATCAATAGAGTGAAGGGCATGGTCTGGTTGGTCTCGTACTTATCGATCATGTAGTACCAGAGACCGTATCCTACCACTGTTACCAAAACCGACATGTAGGCAAGCGATCCCCATTCCAGCGGCCCCGCGGCCCGCATGGCCTCGATCTGGCCGCTTTCCAGCACCAGCGAGATCAGGAGCAGCTGGGGTGCTGAAAGCAGGGAGAGCCAGGCGTTGAGGGTCACCCCGTCGATGCGCTCCAGGCGCTTGACCTGGATATTGCCGATGGCCCAGATGAAACAGGCGAAGATGACCATGAGCAGGTGGAGGAGGCTGGCTTCCGCCTTCGGGTCGAAGGCAATCGTGACCACGCCGGCGAAGGCCAACGCCATGCCGAGCGCCCGCCGCCAGCCCAGCATGTCCTTGAACAAAATAGCCGCCAGGATCGCCGCGAAAGGCACCTGAAGCTGGGCCGCGATGGCGGCGACCGAAGCGGAAACCTGCGTCAGCGCCACGAACATGAGGCTGAAATGGAGACTGCCGAGGGTCACCGAGAGGACCGCGAACTGCCGCCACATGCCTTTTGGCATGCGCGCGAACCAGACCAGTGCCAGCGCCACCGCTCCGAACCGGAGCGCCATCAGGAAGATCGGCGGGAAGACCACGAGCGCGAACTTAGCGGCGACGAAGTTCATGCCCCAGATAAGGATGACCATCAAGGTCAGGGCGATATGGATGGGCTTCATTGCGCGGTCAGCGTGCTCTTGAGCTCTTCCAGCTCGAGCCAACGCATCTCTGCCTCGTCGAGCTCGCTGCGGGCGGCCACAAGGAGCGCGGCGGCCCGTTCGAAAGCGGCGCGGTCGCGCTCAAAAAAAGTGTTGTCACCCAGTTTCGAGTCGAGGCCGGCGATCTCCGCCTCCAGCCCGGCGATGCGGCCGGGCAGGAGATCGAGCTCGCGCTGGTCCTTGTAGGTAAGACGCGCGCGCGGCTGCGGCGATTTGACGGGTTTCGATTGAGCCGCCGCCGTCTCCACTTTGCGGGGCGGCTTTGCGCGCGGCTTTTCGGCCTTTCGCTGGCGCAGATAGTCGGCATAGCCGCCCGCGTATTCGTGGGCGTTGCCGTCGCCTTCGAGCGCGATCGTGCTGGTCACCGTGCGGTCGAGAAAATCGCGGTCATGGCTGACCAGTATCAACGTGCCGCCATAGTCGGCGAGGACATCCTGCAGAAGATCGAGTGTATCCATGTCGAGATCGTTGGTCGGCTCGTCGAGCACCAGAAGCTCCGACGGGGTGGCGAGGATCTTGGAGAGCAGCAGGCGGTTCCGCTCGCCGCCAGAGAGACTTGAGACCGGGCTGTCGGCGGATTTGGGGTCGAACAGAAAATCCTTCAGGTAAGCGCGGACGTGGCGCGGTTTGCCATGCACGAAGACCTGATCGCCGCCGCCTGGACACAAAGTCTCCCAGAGCGATTTTTTGGGATCAAGCGCCTCGCGGTTCTGGTCGAAATAGGCGCGATTGAGATGCTTGGCGATCCACACTTTTCCGCTATCGGGTTTGATCTCGCCGATAAGCAGGCGGAGCAGAGTCGTTTTGCCGGCGCCGTTGGGGCCGATGACGCCGATGCGGTCGCCGCGCAGGATACGGGTGGAAAAGCCGCGCACGATCGGGGTCCCATCGTCACCATCTCCAAAGCTCTTTGCGACGTCCTTTACCTCGATCACGAGCTTACTCTTGACCTCGCCCTCGTCGATCTTGAGACGCATCTTGCCGCGGCCGCCGAGCAGCGCGGCGCGGCGCTCGCGCATCTCTTCCAGCTTGCGCAGGCGTCCCTGGTTGCGGCGGCGGCGCGCCGTTACCCCGCGCAACAGCCAGCGCGCCTCTTCGGCGAGTTTGACGTCGAGCCGCTCGGCGGCCTTGACCTCATCGGCCAGAACGTCCTCGGACCACTTGTCGAAGCCGGCGAAACCGTGCGTGCGCGTACGGATCATCCGGCGGTCAAGCCAATAGGTCCGGTTGCTGACCCGCTCCAAAAAGGTCCGGTCATGGCTGACCAGAAGTAGCGCGCCCTTGCGGGCTATCAGAAGGCGCTCCAGCCATTCGATCGCGGCCAGATCGAGGTGGTTGGTGGGTTCATCCAGAAAGAGAATGTCGGGATCGCCGACCAGCGCGCGGGCCAGCGAAGTCCGTCGCAGCTCGCCGCCTGACAGCTCGCCCATCACGCGGGCGCCGCCGAGTTGAACCTCGCTCAACGCCGCCTCCACGAGATGGTCGGCGTGACCCCCTTCGCCGACATGGGCCGCGACAGTCACGGTGCGGTCAAAGACCGGATCCTGGGGCAGATAGGCGATGCTTGTTCCCGGTTGCACGAAGATCTCGCCCTGGTCTAGCTCGATCATGCCAGCGAGCGCCTTCATCAAGGTCGTCTTGCCGCTGCCGTTCCGCCCGACCAGGCAGGCCCGGTCGTTACCGCCAAGGCGCAGCTCGGCATTCTGAAACAGCGGATCGCCGCCGAAGCCGATGCGTCCGAACCGCATGGTGAGGATGGGCGGCTCAGCCATGCGCCGGATGCTCGCGGTTCGTTTTTGGCGGCCTGGGCGAAAAAAAACGAAAAATTCGCAAAAAATTCTGGGGGGTGTGACAGCCGTCATACCCCGTGCGCCGGCGCGCGGATAAAAACGGCGTCAACAACCCAAACGGAGAGAGCATCCAAATGTCCAAGATCAACACCATCGCCATCGTCCCCGTCGCCCTCGGCTTCACGCTGATCGCCCAGACCGCCTTGGCTTTCTTCTTCGTCGGCTAAAGCATTTTCCACTTTCGTGGAATCGGCTCCTGCCCACTCCCCACGGTTCAGCGCCGGTCAGCGCAAGCCCCGTTCCTTCTCAATCTTTTCGTAAGCCCCGTTGATGTTCGCCAGCTTATCGTTGGCCACATCGATCACATCCGGAGGCATGCCCTGCGCGATCAGCCGGTCGGGATGGTGCTCCCTGATTAGCTTTCGGTAGGCGGCCTTGAGCTCGTCGTTGCTGGCCTCGCGGTCGATACCGAGCACGACATACGGGTCGGCTTTGTCGGGACCCATGTTGCGGGCCTCGACGCGGCGGAACGCGGTCTCGTCGAAGCCGAATATCTCCGCGACGGTGCGCAGATAGGCTTTCTCGCCCGGATGATAGACGCCATCGGCCCGGGCGATGTGAAACAGGCAATCGAGCAACTCCTCCAGCACCGCAGGGTTGTCCCGGAACAGGCGCGCGATCTGTTTGGCATAAGCTTCAAACCCGATCGTGTCGCGCTTGGCCCGATCGAAGACCCGGCCGACATTCTTCGCCTCTTCGGGCGCGATGTGGAAGACATCCTTGAACGCGGCCACCTCGTCCCGCGTTACGACGCCGTCGGCTTTCGCCATCTTGGCGCCGAGCGCGACGACGGCGATTGTGAAGGCAACCTGCTTGACCTCCGACGGCGCAACGGCTTCATCGCCGGGCATTGTCGACATGCGGTCGACGGCGTGTCCGGCAAGCACACCTGCCAGCGCGCCAATCGGGCCGCCAAGCGCAAACCCGGCCGCACCGCCGATGATCTTTCCCCAGATGCTCATGGATGCTGGTTTAACGGGAGGACGGCCGTTTGGGCAAGGTTGCGCTGAGGTTTGTCGAGCGGGTTTCGATTGACCGGGAGGCGATCGTCGATGGTCACAGCTGACCGCCCAATCGTCGACGAAGTTGCCGCCGTCGGCGATCTGGATCTGGCTATCCGACGAAAAGCCGCGCGATCAATTCATCCTGAAACGGTTCCCGGAGAGATTGCGGCCCAACTGACGCACGAGATGTTGAGACAGCGCCGAGGCGATGCCAAAGGAATCCCCGCGCTGCCCGTCAACGTGGGCGGTGCCGACCCAATACTGGGAACCCTTGTCGTTGAGCACGATGACGCTGACAAGGTGGCGCTGTTCGCCGGGCTTGAGGGGCCGGCTGGACAGATTGAGGCCCTGGCGAATGAGCGGATTACGCATCGGTCCGGTGCTCTGGCGCGGATCGCGATTGACGTCGCTCCCACGCTCGGCTGAACGGCGCAGATTTGTTTTCGCCCGCCGCGTCTCCGGTGTGTCGGCGTTATAGATAAACCGGACGGCGGCGTTTTCCGCGACCCGGTACCCACGCGCTCTTAGAGCCCGTGCGATGATCGGGCGAAGGCGCAGGTTGAGATCGGTGTTGTCTTCCGGCTCAACGCTGACCGTCGCGCCGCGGCCGATGTTTGCGAACGTCTTGCCGCTAACCACCCCGTTACCCGCGGGTGACTGTGCGGCGGCCTGCTGCGGCACCAGCGCCGCCAGTGCGGCGACGACCACCGCGATACCCCAAACCAAGAAATTAGTCATGTAAGACCACCTTTTTGTTCTTGCCCCGGGCGCATGGTGGCTTTGCGTAGCACCCCGTTGCCTTCTACAGGAAATCGCATCGCCGCGCCACTGGGCATCGCGCGAATGTGGTGGATATCTGGTTGTCGCCACTAGTTTCGGCATTCGAAATTGCGCTAGGTTCAGGACCTCGTTCGGTCGCAGCCGCAAAGGTGGTCCGGCCTACAACGATACGAGGGAGGCATGGCGAGCGGACACGCGCCGATTTGCCAGGGCCCCGACCCTGCGCCAAGACGTCCGCAGATCACGATTCCGGCGGGGGCGTGTGATGCGCACGCGCATGTCTTCGGCCCATCCGAGCGATACCCATTGAACGAAGAGCGGACCTACACGCCGCCCGATGCTCCATTATCGGAATACCGGCGTCTCCTGAAGGTCCTCGGCTTCGATCGCGCCGTGCTGGTGCAGCCTAGCGTCTACGGAACCGACAACACGGCAATGCTCGACGCGCTCGCCGAGGCCGGCGACGCTTTCCGGGGCATCGCGGTGGTCGATATCGGCGTCTCGGACAAACAATTGAAGGCGCTGCATCGGGCCGGCGTGCGCGGTATCCGGGTCAATTTGCTCTACAAGGGTGGGATCAGCCTGACCATGCTTGGGCGGCTGGCCGACAAGATCAAAGGCTTGGGCTGGCATATCCAGCTGCTCATCGACGTATCCGACTGCCCGGAATTCTGGCGTATCGTCGACAAGCTGCCGGTCGATGTCGTGATCGATCATATGGGCCACATGTCGGCGAGCAAGGGGGTTGACGATCCGGGGTTTCGCTCGCTGCTCGCGCTTGTCGGCGACGGCAAGGCCTGGGTCAAGCTCTCCGGGCCGTACCGTATGACCGCACGCGGAGACACGCCTTACGCCGATGTGGCCGGGCTCGCGCGCGCGCTTGTCGAAGCGGCATCGGACCGCATGTTGTGGGCGAGCGACTGGCCGCATCCCCTCGTCCAGATCGCGATGCCCAATGACGGCGAACTGCTTGACATGCTGGCCATGTGGGCGCCCGACGCGGCCACCCGGGCGAAGATCCTGGTCGACAACCCCGCGAAGCTTTACGGATTTAAATGACGCGTTCGGATTTGGACGATCACGTGGATCAGCGGCGCCGGCCATGAAATTGACGAACCTTGAGACCTTCGTGTGGGACGCCCGGCTTGGGAGCTTCCGCGCGGCCGCCGGGCGGCTGCACGCGACGCAGCCATGAACACATCCCCGATCGACCGGGCTCGCTCCGATCCCGGACACGCCCGCACCCGCGCGCGCGAAATGATCCAGTCGATCCGGCGCGGCGACTTCCAAGGCCAGACGGCGGGCGCCGCGCCCGGGATCGTGCAAGGCAACGTCGCCATCCTGCCGGCCGACTGGGCGGAGGAGTTCGTGCGGTTCTGCCGGCTCAATCCCAAGCCCTGTCCGCTGATCGGTCTTGGCGAGCCTGGCGACCCGCGCCTGCCGGAGCTGGGCGAGGATATCGACATCAGCACCGACGTGCCGATGTACCGGGTCTTCCGCGACGGTGTGGCGGTGGAGGACGTGCCCGATATCCGCCACCTCTGGCGCGATGACCTGGTCGCCTTCGTGCTCGGCTGCTCGTTTTCCTTCGAGGAGGCGTTGGTCCAGGCCGGCGTGCCGATGCGCCATATCGAGCGCGGCTGCGAGGTGCCGATGTTCCGCACCAATATCGAGACGCGGCCGGCCGGCCGGTATCACGGGCCGACGGTGGTTTCGATGCGGCCGCTGACGCCGGCACAGGCGATCCGGGCCATCCAGGTTACCTCGCGCTTTCCAAATGTGCATGGTGCGCCCATCCATTTTGGCGATCCCGCCGCGATCGGCATCGCCGATGTCCATAAGCCCGACTTCGGTGAGATGGTGCCGGTGCTGGAGGGTGAGGTGCCGGTTTTCTGGGCCTGCGGCGTCACTCCGCAGGCGATCGTGGAAAAGGCCAAGCCGCCGCTCTGCATCACCCACAAGCCGGGCTATATGCTGGTCACCGAGTTGCTGAACGCCGAGCTGTCGATACTATAGTGCTGATATGAACGACACCGCCGAGCGCTGGCAGTTCTGGATCGACCGCGGTGGGACCTTCACCGATGTGGTGGCCAAGCGTCCCGACGGCGCGCTCGTGACCCACAAGCTGCTCTCCGAGAATCCCGAACAGTACGAGGACGCGGCGCTTCAGGGCATTCGTGAGCTGCTCGGCGTGGCGCAGGGCGCGCCGATCCCCGGCGACGCCGTCGACGCCGTCAAGATGGGGACGACCGTGGCGACCAATGCGCTGCTCGAGCGCAAGGGCGAACGCACGCTGCTGGTCATCACCGAGGGCTTTGCCGATGCGCTTCGCATCGGGTACCAGAACCGGCCACGTCTCTTCGACCGTCACATCAAGCTGCCCGAGCTGCTGTACGAACAGGTTGTCGAGGTGCGCGAACGCATCGGCCCGCGCGGCGAGGTTCTAACGCCGCTCGATCTGAAGCGCGCCCGTGTCGACCTTGAAGCGGCATACGGCGCCGGCATCCGCTCGGCCGCCATCGTCTTCATGCACGGCTACCGCTTCCACGATCATGAGCGCGCAGTGGCGGCGCTGGCGCGCGAGGTCGGCTTTACGCAAGTGTCGATCTCCCACGAGGCAAGCCCGCTGATGAAGCTTGTCGGGCGTGGCGATACGACGGTGGTCGATGCCTATCTCTCGCCGATCCTGCGCCGCTATGTCGACCGGGTGGCGGGCGAGCTGGGCGAGGGGACACGGCTCATGTTCATGCAGTCGAATGGCGGGCTCACCGATGCGCGCTTCTTCCAGGGCAAGGACAGCATCCTCTCGGGACCAGCGGGGGGCATCGTCGGGGCCGTGCGCACGGCCGGCATGGCGGGCTTCTCGTCGATCATCGGTTTCGACATGGGCGGGACCTCGACCGACGTCTCGCATTACAACGGCGAGTACGAGCGCGCCTTCGAGACGCTGGTCGCTGGGGTGCGCATGCGCGCGCCGATGATGCAAATCCATACGGTGGCGGCGGGTGGTGGGTCGATCTGCGTTTTCGACGGCTCCAAATACCGCGTTGGGCCCGAATCCGCCGGCGCCAATCCGGGACCGGCCTGCTATCGTCGCGGTGGGCCGCTCACCGTCACCGACTGCAACGTCATGCTCGGCAAGCTGCATCCGGAGTTCTTCCCCAAAGTATTCGGCCCGCGCGCCGACCAGCCGCTGGACGCGGCGGTTGTAGCCGAGAAGTTCACCGCGCTGGCGGCCGAGATCGGGGCGGCGAGCGGTGACAAGCGCAGCCCGGCCGCGGTCGCCGAGGGTTTCTTGAAGATCGCCGTGGAGAACATGGCGAACGCGATCAAGGAAATCTCGATCCAGCGCGGCTACGACGTCACCGAATACACGCTGGCCTGTTTTGGCGGTGCGGGCGGTCAGCACGCCTGTCTGGTCGCCGACGCGCTCGGCATGACGCGCGTATTTCTGCATCCATTCGGCGGCGTGCTGTCGGCCTACGGCATGGGGCTCGCCGACATGCGGGTCATGCGAGAGAGAGCAATTGAAGCCAAGCTAAAAAATGACTTGATCGGAATTCTTGAGAAATCACTTGAAGAAATTTCCGTGGATGGGCGTGCCGAGATGGCCCGCCAGGGCATCGCCGGTACCAATATGTCGGTGCTCCGCAAAGTGCATTTGCGCTACGAGGGTACCGACTCGGCCCTGATCGTCGATTTCGCGGCGCTTGCGGATATCGTCGCGGCTTTCGAGGCGGCGCATCGTCAGCGTTACGGCTTTGTCGTGCCCGACAAGGCGCTGATCGTGGAGGCGGTTTCCGCCGAGGTTGTCGGGGTTACAGAAAAGGTTGAGGACCGGGAGCTTGATGAGGCGGTGGAGCCACGGCCCGATCCGTTGGCGCGGGTGGCGATGCACACCGGAGGGGCGGACACCGATACACCGCTTTTCGACCGCGACACACTCGGGCCCGGCCATGCCGTTGACGGGCCCGCCATCATCCGCGAGGACACCGCGACCATCGTCGTCGAGCCCGGCTGGCGCGCCGAGGTGACGCGCCGCAATCACGTCGTGCTGACCCGCACCGTGCCACTGTCCCGTACTGCCGCCGTCGGCACCCAGGTCGATCCGGTGATGCTGGAGATCTTCAACAACCTTTTCATGTCGATTGCCGAGCAGATGGGTTCGGTGCTGGAGAACACCAGCTATTCGGTCAACATGAAGGAGCGGCTCGACTTCTCCTGCGCTATTTTCGACCGCGAGGGGCTGTTGATCGCCAACGCGCCCCATATGCCGGTGCATCTGGGCTCAATGGGCGAGAGCGTGCAGACGGTGATCCGTGAGCGCGCGGGTGCCATGAACCCCGGCGATGTCTATGTGCTGAACGCGCCCTACAATGGCGGCACGCATCTCCCTGACGTCACGGTCATCACCCCGGTATTCGATGATGCCGGCACCGACATCCTTTTCTATGTCGCAAGCCGCGGCCACCACGCGGATATCGGCGGTATCACGCCCGGCTCGATGCCGCCCAACTCGACGACGGTCGAGGAGGAGGGGGTGTTGATCGACAATTTCGTGCTGGTCGATCGCGGCCGTTTCCGCGAGGCGGAGATATCCGAGCTCCTGACCTCGGGCCGCTATCCCGTTCGGAACGTTTATCAGAACGTCGCCGATCTGAAGGCGCAGATCGCCGCCTGCGAGAAGGGCGTCCAGGAGCTGCGCCGGATGGTCGCGCATTTCGGGCTCGACGTCGTTCACGCCTATATGCGTCACGTCCAGGACAATGCCGAAGAGCAGGTGCGCCGGGTCATTGGCGTGCTCGAACCCGGCAGCTTCACCTATCCGATGGACCAGGGGACGCAGATCAAGGTGACGATCTCCATCGACAAAGCGGCGCGCACCGCCAAAGTCGATTTCACCGGCACCTCGCCCCAGCAGCCCAACAACTTCAACGCGCCGTCAGCGGTGTGCCGCGCCGCGGTGCTCTATGTCTTCCGCACACTGGTCGACGACGATATTCCGATGAATGCCGGCTGCCTCAAGCCCATCGAGCTCATCATCCCGGAAGGCTCGATGCTGAGCCCGCAATACCCGGCCGCCGTCGTCGCCGGCAATGTCGAGACCAGCCAGGCAATCACCGACACGCTTTATGGCGCGCTCGGTGTGCTGTCCTCGGCGCAGGGCACGATGAACAACTTTACCTTCGGCAATGACGAGTACCAGTATTACGAAACGGTGTGCGGCGGTTCGGGCGCAGGACCGGGCTTCGACGGCACCGACGCGGTCCACACGCATATGACCAACTCGCGGCTGACCGACCCCGAAGTGCTTGAGTGGCGCTTTCCGGTACTGCTCGAGGCTTTCTCAATCCGCCGCGGCTCTGGTGGTGCGGGGCAATTCAGGGGCGGCGACGGCACGACACGGCGCCTGCGCTTCCTGCAGCCACTGACGGCGGCAATCCTCTCCTCGCACCGCAGCGTGCCGCCCTTCGGTATCGCGGGCGGCGAGCCGGGAGCGCTAGGACGCAATTGGGTCGAACGCGCCGACGGAACGCGCACCGAGCTGTCCGGCACGGACAGCACTGAGATGAATACAGGCGACGTCTTCGTTATCGAAACCCCGGCGGGCGGCGGCTATGGTAAGGTTGCCGAACGCAAGGAAGCGGCGAAATGAGTTGTGGGCCCGGCAGGCGCTATCCCGGGTGATTTTCTAAGAGGATATCGATGGCACTCATGGACAAACGCGGCTTCATTCGCACTGCGACGGTCGTCATGTTGTCGACCTTGATCACTGTTGCCGCCGGCGGCAACGCAAATGCTCGCATGCAGCCGATCCACAATATTGTCGATGCCCCGTTGCCGGCCAGGCCAGGTGTGACGATGCGGCAGATCGAGCGGGCGATTATCTCGGCCGGTTCCGTTCGGGGCTGGGCAGTCCGGCCGGTTTCACCCGGTCAACTGATCGCAATACTCAACATTCGGCGGCACACCGCCGAGGTGACAATTTCCTATACGCCCAAGCGGTTTTCGATCACCTACAAAACCAGTCACAATCTACTCTACCGAAAAAGCGGTGAGACCGAGTATATCCACCGTAACTACAACAGCTGGGTCAGGTTCCTTCGCAATGACATTACCCGGACGGTCGGCCTGATCGGGCAGTAGCAAGGCACCGGCCCGGCAGGCCGTTGAACGAACATTTGGCGCCTTTTATCGTGGTGGTGGAGCCATTTAATCAAGATTTCAATTTCGGATACGGATACGGATACGGACACGGAGCAACGCTAAATGACTGACCGGATCACAGCCTCGCATATCCTCATCGGCTTCGGCGCCGACAGCGACCGCAGCGAAGAAGACGCAAAAAAACAGATCGACGCACTGAAGGACGAGATCGCCGGCGGCGGGGAGTTCGCGGCACTCGCTTCGGAACATTCCGACTGCCCTTCGCGGGCCCAGGGCGGGGATCTCGGCTCGTTCGGGCGCGGCATGATGGTGCCTGAGTTCGAACAGGCCGCCTTTGCGCTTGAAACCGGCAATGTGAGCGATGTCGTGCAGACGGACTTCGGCTATCACCTGATCCAGCGCACCGGCTGAGCATTCGGTTCCGCAGACCGGAGCTGGATCACCGGGTCCGCCAGTGGCGGTGGACCCGCGCTAGTCGACGTCCGGCTTCCAGTTGAACTTCCGCTGGATCCACAAGGCGATGCGCTCTGCGGTGAGCCCGATCACCACGAGTAGAACGGCAAAGGGGACGAACAGCACCCAGGTCGGGATGCCGGTATCGAGCTTTGCCGGCTTGGCCGGGGTCGAGCCGCCGGAGACGATGGCGAACGCCAGAAAGCCGAGCACGAAGGCGGCGCATCCCAGGGCCCAAAGGTAACGCTTTGCCTTGCTGATGGGGGGCCCGAAATCGGTTCCCCATTCGGGATTGATCGTCTCGAAACCGGGCTCGTTCTCAGGTGTCTGCTCGTTCATCGGCGGTTGCGGCTCCTGTTTGTTGAGATGATGTCTTCCTGCGTCCGTGGCAGTCAGGCGATGTATCACAGGCGAGGGCTGCGGCGATCCCGATGCGTCATACACATCGCTCAAGGCCGATGATGGGGTGTCGTTCACCCACATTGCGCACTTCCGCACCGAAGAGGCGCTCAAGCGCTTCCAGTCGCAGCCCCACTTTGAGACCTTCAACATGGGATTGCCGCCGCGTTGCAGCGATGGCGCGAAGGCCACCAAGGTCTCACTGGTTGCGACAACTGATCGCTGACGATCGTCAACGGGGGCGGCAATACTCAACTCGCGGCGGGCGCCTGTAGCAAAAGTATCACCGCCTTACCCGCCGCTCCGCCGACGACTGCCGTCTATGGCCAGAATTCCTGCGAGGCCAGCCGCGCGCCTTCGGCCATGGCGGCGAGCTTGGCCCAGACGATCTCGGGGACGACGGCGGCCTGGCCGACCCAGGTGCCGTAGCCGCAATCGCTGCTCGCGATCACCTGCTCGCGGCCAACCAGCTTGGCGATGCGGCTGATGCGCTGGGCGATCAGCTCGGGGTGCTCGATGAAGTTCGATTTGGACTCGATCACGCCTGGGATCATTACCATGTCGTCGGGCACCTTGACGGTCTCGAACACCGTCCACTCGTGGGCATGGCGCGGATTGGCCGCCTCGAAGGAAATGCCGCCGGCGCGCGCCTTGAAAGCAATGTCGATGATGTTGGCCAGTGGCACGTCGCAGTGGTGGGGGCCTTCGTAGTTGCCCCAGCAGAGATGGAGGCGCACCCGGGCGGGATCGCAATTGACGAGTGCATGGTTGATCGCCTCGACATGCATCTCCGCCTGTTTCCGGAATTCAGCGAGTGGCAGGTCTGCAAATTGGATATGCCGGCCCATGGCGAGATCTGGGCAGTCGAGTTGGAGCACATGGCCGGCCTCGACCACCGCTTCGTACTCATCGCGCATCGCCTCAGCAATGGCGAACAGGTAAGTCTCGTGATTGGCATAGTGGCCATTATGGAAGAAAAGCGAGATCACGCCCGGAGATGCGGCGCTCATGAAGCTTTCGACCGCATTCTTGCCGGCCAGCGCGTTGCGCAAATTGCGGGCGTCAGTGCGGGCGGCCTCGCGGTCGGCGACCTTGATCGGCGCATTGCAGCCCGGCGTCTTGCGGCGCTTGCGGCCGGGATCGCCGAAGACGCGTGCGGCCATCTCGGGAAACTCGACGAGGTCCTGGTAGGTCAGCGGATGGCTCTCGCCGCCAAAGCCCGCCAGCCGATCTTTCACGTAGGTCGCATAGCTGGGCTTGCTCATCTCGCCGTCATTGACGATGTCGATACCGGCGGCGCACTGGATTTCCACAACGCCGGTGACCGCTGCGGCGATCCGCGCGTCTAGCGCGGCGCGGTCGACCGGCACGCCCTCCTCCTTGGCGAACATCATCTGGATGAGGTCGTCAGGACGCGGCAGGCTGCCCGTATGCGTGGTGAGGAACCGGTCGGTGCTGCGTTCCATGGGTCTGCCCGCGCCGGATGCTACTGTGCGGCCTTCGCCAGCTCCTCGCGGACGATCGCGGTGCCGGCGACCATTGCCTCCAGTTTGGCGTAGGCGACGTCGCGCGGCAGATATTTCATGCCGCAATCGGGGGCGACGATGATCTTGCCGGCGTCCTTAAACGGAAGCGCAAGGCGGATGCGCTCGGCGACCTGATCGGGCGTTTCGACGGTCATGTCTTCCAGGTCGATGACCCCAAGGATGATCGTCTTCTCGGGCAATGTCTCAAGCACCTTGCAGTCGAGACGAGACTGGGCCGTCTCAATGGAGACCTGGTTGCACGAGCAGTCTTCGAATTCCGGCAAGAAAGAGTAGCCCTCGGGCCGCTCGTGGATGATCGCCGCATAGCCAAAGCAGATATGGACGGCGGTGGTGCCGGTCACGCCGTCGAGCGCCCGATTGAGGGCGGCAAGCCCGTATTCGCGCGCCGGCTCGGGTCGCGCCTGCATATACGGCTCGTCGATCTGGACGTAGTCGGCGCCGGCCGCAAAGAGATCCTTGATCTCCTCGTTGACGGCGACGGCGTAGTCCATCGCGGCATCGGCCAGGTTCCCGTAATGGTCGTTCTGCGCCTGCTGCGCCATGGTGAAGGGGCCGGGCACGGTCATCTTGATTTGGCGGTTGGTGTTGGCGCGCAGGAATTCCACGTCGCGCACCTCCACGGGATGCTTGCGTTTGATCTTGCCGGCAATGCGCGGCACCGGGTTGGGGTGGCCCGAGCGGTCGAGCGCGGTGCCGGGATTGTCGATGTCGATGCCCTCGAGCGCGGTCGCGAAGCGGTTGGAGTAGCTTTCCCGCCGCATCTCGCCGTCGGTGATGATATCGATCCCGGCGCGCTCCTGGTCGCGGATGGCGATAAGTGTGGCGTCGTCCTGGGCTTCCTGAAGATACTTCGGATCGACGCGCCACATCTCCAGCGCGCGCACCCGCGGCGGGAACCGGCCGCGCAGGTTTTCACGGTCAACCAGCCACTCAGGCTGCGGATAGGATCCGACAAGGCTCGTCGGCAGCAAGATATCGGCGGCACCGCTCATGCCGGCTTCCTCCCTGTTTTGATTTTGTCGAAAGATGACGGCAGGCGCGGGCGGGCGCAAGCGCCCATGTACAGGCACCTAATGTAGCGGGCCGGCGAAGAGGGTTGGGTGTTCAGGCGGACCGGCGCTATTCGGCGGCGGCGGTTTTCGAAGCCTTGCGGAAGCGCGGCATCACCTCCTCGCCGAACAGGGTCAACGAGCGGCGGATGCGTTCGGGTCCATAGTAAGGCGGGTAGTGGAGGATGAGACCGGTCATGCCGGTCTTTTCCGCCATCTCCTCGATCATCGTAGCGACCGTGTCAGGCGAGCCGTGGATCACCACATCGCCCAGCAGTTTGTCGTACGCGAGACCCTCGGCGGCGCCTTCGGCGCCCTTCTGGACCATATTCACGTAGTCGCCCTGGCCGAAATAGTGGCCCAGATGCCGCAGCACGCCTTCCTCGCTTTCCTTGCGCGCGGCTTCATCGGTATCGGCGACATAAACGAAGCGATTGAGGATGACATCGCCGCGGGCGAGGTTGCCTTTGTACTTCTCCTCTGTGGTCGACAGCATCTCGCGGTAGCGCCCGGCCTGTGCTGCACAAACCTCGACCGAGGGGATCGACGACAGCATGATGCCGAAGCCATAGCGCGCGGCTGCCGCCATCGATTGCTCGGAGGCGACCGCCATGGTCAGCGGCGGATAGGGCTTTTGCACCGGATGGGGAAAGAGCTCGTGGTCGCCCTCGATCAGCGAACGGCAGGTCTTGCCCTCAAAGGAAGTCCGGCGTTCGGTCAGGAGCTGCATCAAGAGCTCCAGACCCTCGATCTGGATGTCGCGGCGCGTCTCGAAATCGACGCCGAGGCCCTGGAACTCGTACTCGCGGTAGCCCGAGCCGAGGCCGAGCACGAAGCGCCCGCCCGACAGCACGTCGATGAAGCACATATTCTCCACGACACGGACCGGGTTGTTGAGCGGCAGGACGACCACGCCGGTGCCGATCTTGATGGTCTTTGTGAGCCCCGCGAGATAGGCCCCGTAGGTCATCACGTCGGGCATGATCCCATAGGTATTGGAGAAATGATGCTCGGCCAGCCAGGCTACGTCGTAGCCGAGCTCGTCGGCCAACTGCACCTCGCCGGTAACCCGCGCATGGACCGAATGATGCGGGTACTCGTCAATTTCGAGATTGGGCTGGGATATGAACAGGATACCGAACTGCATGGCGTGCTCCCTCGAATTTTGTCGTCAGCATGAACCGCCGAACGGCCGCGGGCAACCGCTGCTCCGGCCTTTCAGTTTTCCTCAGTCATGCTGGATTTACGGGCGCTGCGGCCAGGGCTCTTGAAGAAGACCATGACCAGGCGCGTATCGCTTGTTTCCACCGAGTGCTTCACGTCGGCTGGAATGAAAACCACACTGCCGGCGCTTACGGGGACCGGCTCGCCGGCGACCAGAACCGTGCCGCCGCCTTCCAGGATATGGAATATCTCGTCCTGTCCCACGTGATGGTGTTCCACGGTCTGCTGGCCGGGCTCGTAGCACACCATCTCCATCTCGATGCGCTCGGACATCACCAGGCGCTTGCGCACCTGGCGCGCGTCACTGAACTCGACTTTGTCGGCGATACTAAAGGTTTCCATGGGGCCGACGCTCCGTTCCACCTTGCAATGTCAGGTAGCAATTTGACCGATGATGCGGCATTCGTCCGGGCAAGGCAATCCGGGCAGGGGGCAGGGCGCCCGCGGCTTTTGGCAGGCGGGCTTGCCGGTGCCACGGGTGCAGCCTAGTCTTAACCGGTGCCGCCGTTCCTGGTGGCCCAATGCTGTCGGAAAGGCCACGATCCCATGTCGCTCCAGCTCGACGCCAAGGTTCAGCATCGTCCGGAAGCCAACTACGACGCCGCCCTTAAATCGGTCAAGCAACGCCTCGGCGACCGCTTTTCAACCGCCGTGGCCGTACGTGAGCAGCACGGCCAGGGCGAGGACAACCACCCGGTGCTGCCGCCCGACGGCGTCGCCTTTGTGGAGTCGACGGAGGAGGTCTCTGAGATCGTGAAGATCTGCGCCGCCCACAAAGTTCCCGTTGTGCCCTTTGGCACCGGCACCTCGCTGGAGGGGCATGTCGGCGCGCTCCAGGGCGGCATCTGCGTCGATCTCAGCCATATGAACAACGTGCTGGAGGTCAATTCCGAAGACCTCGACTGCCGTGTCCAGCCGGGCGTCACGCGCAAGCAGCTCAACGAGTATCTGCGCGACACCGGATTGTTCTTTCCAATCGATCCGGGCGCCGACGCCTCGCTGGGCGGCATGACCGCGACCCGCGCATCGGGGACCAATGCGGTGCGCTACGGCACCATGCGCGAAAATGTCCTGTCGCTAGAGGTCGTGCTTCCCGACGGCCGGATCATCCGCACCGCCAAGCGCGCGCGCAAATCGGCGGCCGGCTACGACCTGACACGGCTTTTCGTGGGATCGGAAGGCACGCTTGGCGTGATTACCGAAGTGTCATTGCGGCTTTACGGCATACCGGAATCGATCACCGCGGCGGTCTGCAACTACCCCGATCTCGAAAGCGCCGTGAACACCGTTATCGCCACAATCCAGTCGGGCATCCCGATTGCCCGCATAGAACTTATCGACGAAGTTCAAATAGAGGCAATAAACAACTATTCAAAAACGGATTTCCCGGTTGAGCCGACGTTGTTTCTGGAGTTTCACGGCACCGAGGCCTCGGCCCGCGAGCAGGCGGAGATGGTGAAGGCGATCTCCGACGATTTCGGCGGCGGCGACTTCAAATGGACGGAAAAGCTCGAGGACCGCAACAAGATGTGGCAGGCGCGCCACGACGCCGCTTATGCCGCCATGGCGATGCGGCCGGGCGTGTCGATCATGGCGACCGATGTGTGCGTGCCGATCTCGCGGCTGGTGGAATGCATCACCGAAACGCAAAAGGACATCAAGGAGAACGGCCTGGTGGCGCCGATCGTTGGGCATGTCGGTGACGGAAATTTCCATCTGGTGCTGTTCGCCGATGAGAACGACCCCAAGGAACTGGAACGCGCCAACGCGCTGAACGAACGCCTGGTGATGCGGGCGCTGGCCATGGAGGGCACCTGCACGGGCGAGCACGGTATCGGCATGGGCAAGATGGATTTTCTCGTCGCCGAGCACGGCGGCGATGCGGTCTCGGTGATGCGTGCGCTCAAGCACGCCATCGACCCCGACAACCTGATGAACCCGGGCAAGATCGTCCGGATGTAGGGCCCGCACCGCCTCCGAATATCCTCCGGCTCCCTAGACGGCGAATTTTACCGAGTTCGCAGTTCTGATCTTCGGCGCGGCGTTCCATTCGATTTTGGCGGTGCCTGTTGCCGGTGAACGTCGCATGAACGGGCCCTTCAGATCCGGTTCAAGGTGCAAGGATCAATCTCCTCGGCGAACGATCGGCAGGCATCCAGCCGTTGTCGATCACCGGACAGGTACGTCCCTCATCGTCGCGGCCAGACGCCCAACTCCGCCGGTCGCGCCACAGTCGAAGGAGAACCGCCATGAAGACCCTGATCGCTCTTGCCCTTGCCGGCGCCACGCTGGCCGCCGCCGGCAGCGCATCGGCAGCAACCGGTGCCGGCAATGCCGAGTTCAAGTCCCCTGTTCGCCCGCATGTGGGGCGCCAGCACCTGGTCAACCGTTGTGCCTGGCCGCGCATAAGCGTCCGCCGGGAAACGATGAAGCTGCGCTTTGCGGGCTATAAGAACGTCCGCTATCAAAACACCCAGACCTTCTTGCCGCGCTGCGCAAAGTTTCTCACTTTCTCGGCCTGCCAGGGCATCAAGCGCTACAAGGTTATCGTCCGCTTCATCCGCGGCACGCGTTACGTTATCGTGCAGCGCAACGGCTTCTGCGGGCACCGCATCCTGCCGCGGACGCTGCAACGCTCGTAGGTGCAGTCTGCCAAATGCGAAAATATTAGCCGCCGGCGGAGACCGAAGGCTCCGTCGGCGGCTCGTCCGAGCCGTCCAATGAATGGCAGCATTTCGGCCGATAGGTCGATCGAAGGTCTTTACGGCACCGGGTGCGGCACGTCGACCCAGAGTTCCGCATCGGGCAACTGGTCGATCGAGGTGCGGCCGATCTGGCCCATGCAGCGGTCGAGTTCGTCGCGCAGAAAACCGAGCGCCTTTTCCGCGCCGCGCTGGCCGGCCGCTGCGACGCCGTAAAGCGTGGCACGGCCGACGAAGACGAAATCAGCACCCAACGCCAGCGCCTTGACGATATCGGCCCCGCGCCGCACGCCGCTGTCGAGCGCGATCACCAGCCGGTCGCCGACCGCTTCGCACACCTCGGGCAACATTTCGATCGGCGCGGGCGCGCTGTCGAGCTGGCGGCCGCCGTGGTTGGAAAGCACGATGCCGTCGGCGCCGTGCTTATGCGCGAGTTCGGCGTCTTCGGCCGACATCAGCCCCTTGATCAGCAGCGGCTTGTCCTTCCAGGTCTCGCGCACCCAGTCGAAGGTCTCCCAGCTAAGCGACGGCGAGAGCTGCTGCATCACATAACTGGCGAGCGACTGGGCGCCAGCCTTGGGATCGGTGTAGGGCGCGAGATTCTCAAATCGCGGCGAGCCATGGCGAAGGAGCTGCATTGCCCAGGCCGGATGCGCGATTGCGCTCGCGATGACCGCGAGGTTCGGGCGCAAGGGCAGGGTGAAGCGGTTGCGGTTGTCGCGCTCGCGCTTTGCGGCGAGCGGGATGTCGACCGTCACCATGAGGCCCCGCGCGCCCGCCGCCTCGACGCGTTTCAGAAGATCCTCGCGCACCGGCTGGTCGTGCGGGACGTAAAGCTGAAACCAGGTATGCTCAGGGATCGCGGCTGCGATCTTCTCGACCGACGTGGTCGATGCGGTGCTGAGCACGAAGGGGATGTTTGCCTCGGCCGCCGTGCGTGCAAGGGCCAGATCGGCGCCCGGCCAGGCGAGATTATTCAGCCCCGTCGGTGCGATGCCGAAAGGCAGATCGTAGTCGTGGCCGAAGAAGCTGTGACCTAAATTTCGGTTTGAGATGTCGATCAGATAGCGGGGCACGATGCGGACATTGTCGAAGGCGCGGCGATTGTGGGCGAGACCTTTTTCGTCCTCTACGCCCCCGTCGATGTAATCAAAGACGATGCTCGGCAGCCGCCGCTTGGCGAGGGCGCGCAGATCGCGCACGTTCTGGGCATCGGAAAAGCGCATCGCAGTATCTTTCCAGCTCGTTGATCCCAGCTACCTGTCTTGCCTACTAGCTCTTCGTCGATTCCGCCAGCTTTCGGATCGTGGCGAGTTCGGCACGCAGGGCGGCGATTTCGGTGCTGATCGTCTCGCGCTCCTTGTGGGCGATCTCTTCTATCGCTTGGCGTTCCTCGTCGGCTTCCGCGGCATGCTGTTCCTGCATTGCGTTAACGATCACCGCGATGAAGAGGTTGAGTACGGCAAAGCTGGTGATCAGGATGAAGCCGACGAAGAGCACCCAGGCATTGGGGAACTGCTCCATCACCGGGCGCACGATGCCCATCGACCAGCTTTCCAGGGTCATGATCTGAAACAGCGAATACATCGATTCACCCACCGTGCCGAACCATTTCGGGAATGCCTCGCCGAAGAGTTTCGTGGCCATCACCGAGAATACGTAGAAGACCAGCAACATCAGCAGCACCACCGAAGAGACCCCGGGAATCGCGGAGAGAAGGGCGGAGACCACGCGCCGCATCGCCGGCACGACGGACACCAATCGCAAGATCCGCAGCACGCGCAAGGCCCGCAGCACCGAGAGCGGTCCCGAGGACGGCACCAAAGCGATCCCGACGATCACGAAATCAAAGAGGTTCCAGGCATGGGTGAAAAAGCGCCAGCCCTGGCCGAATATCTTCAGGCACAACTCGGCGACAAATATTCCAAGGATGATGTCGTCGACCAGATCGAGCGTCTGGCCGATCCCGCCGCGCACCGTGGCGGATGTTTCCAGGCCGAGCGTCACCGCATTGAATACAATGACCGCGGTGATAACGGTCTGAACCCGCGCGGTCTCCATGAACGCCGCGACCCTGGCGCGGAAACCGGTGGGTTCGGGGGGCAGCTTGGCCATGAGATCGATCCTCTGCGTGGGGCCGATGGATGGGGTTAGCGCGCTCTCATAGGAGAAGCCGCCGCCTGCGGCAACTGTGGCTGCCTGAAATGATGCACATGAACCGCCGCGGGGCGGTCACCGGGCTATGGGGGGCATGGCCGGGCCGTTTGGTCAGGCTGGAGCACGGGCAATGATGAAAGCGCCCGCTGTCGTCAGATCGTCGTCGCCGAGATCACGAAACGGCGATGCAAGGCGCGCCCGCCCGAGGCCGTCGTCGCGCTTGACCGGCTGATCTTCCAGGATCTCAAATCCGGCCGCGGCGAGCGCCGCGCGATGCCGGGAATGCGGTGCGCGGTTGATTAGATAGCCACGCGCCCCCCGGATCATGCGCCAGGTGAGGGCGGAATAGGCCCAGTGGCCGTTCCACGCCGTGGCCGTGCCGTGCGACTTGAAGTCGATCTGGTGCGACATCGCCGCGCCCGGCCGCAGCCAGTCCCGGCAGGCCGCGTAGGTTGCTGCAAGATCGTCGACATGTTCCATGACGGCTTGGGAGAAAATCCAGTCGACGCTTGCGTGCGTGACTTGGCTGGCTTCGAACCACGGTGCGACATAGGAAACAGTGGCGCCATGTACAGCCATGCCCTCTGGTGTCAGGGCCGCCCGTAGATGCGCCAGCCGCTCATCGCTCAATGCGCGCGCCAACCGCTGCTCAGTCAATATGTGCCCAGGGAACGCGAGATCCGGCAACGCGGGCTTGATACGCGCGAACTCATCCGTTCCGGGGATTGGCGCGCGGGCCTTGAAGAGCACGACGAGCTCGTCGAACACCGCAAGGCTGCGCGGGCTCGAGCCATACGCCTTTATGTCAAAGCCGTGATATCGATCGGCACCGGCGATTAGCCCTGCGAGCCCGGTCCCGATCGATGCACCGGGGCCAATTTCGGCAATCGTTCTGGGGTCGGTGTCGGCGCCGACGGCATGAAGACGCACGATATGGCGCATATAGACCGAGTAGCAGTAGCGCGCCGACAGAGTGCGCCCCTCCGCGCGGTTGAGCCAACGCGGCGGTACGATGAAGGTGGTTAGTCCCTTTGCGACCGCTGCTATGGACATGGGCCCGATTATCAGGTGCGGAATTCGATTTCGATATCGAGCCGCCTTATCGCTCAATGAGGTGGGCGGGTTCAAGGATTACAGGGGTTGTGTGCGGTGGTTGCCGGCCTGATATGTGAGCCAACCCAAAGCATGCACGAAAGGCGAGCCCCGCCTCGTAACATGCTAGGATCACGCGCGGTTCTGGCGGCGTGGTTAAGATGGGCACCAAGAGGGCGGCCGAGCCTACCGATGGAGCTAGCTTGAAAAAGACCCTATACGCTCTGGTCGCGCTAGTCGTGATCGCGGTCCTTGCGGCCCTTGTCGGACCGAGTTTTATCGACTGGGAGGACTACAAGGCCGACATCGCACGCGAACTTGAGACCGCGACTGGGCGCCGCGTGGCGATTGATGGCGAGGTTTCGTTGCGGCTTCTGCCGGCACCGTCGTTGCGCGCGAACGGCGTGCGGATCGCTAACATCAAAGGCGGCGCGGGCCGCGAGCTCGCGCGCGTCGGTACTCTGCAGATGGATCTGGCCCTCTGGCAGCTGTTGCGGGGGCGCATCGTCGGCACCGGCGTGGTTCTCATAAAGCCGGAGATCTCGCTTGAGATCCTTGCCAACGGAAAGCCGAACTGGCTGTTGAGCGGGTCGCGGCAATCCTTCGGCCAACGCCAACTGATCGATGATCTGACCCTTCGTGGCGGCACGATACGGTATCGCAACCACGCGCTGGGGCAGGATTTTTCCGTCGGCGGTTCTGAAATTTCCATAAACGGAGGTGACGCCGGTGCGCCGTATCTCTTCAAGGGGACTGTGCAGGCGGGCCGCTCACGGCTGAACGCCCGCGGATCGTTCACCCGCCAATCAGGCGGGCTCTATGCGGTGCTGCTTGATATCGGACATTTGGACAGCGCCTCGCGGCTTCGCTATCGCGGCGTGGCCTCGCTTGGCGATCGGGGACCACGGCTGTCGGGCAAAATCTCGCTAAGCGGCGCGCGGCCGCACCAGTTCGTGCGTGCGCTGGCGCCCAAGTTCCCGCTCGGCAAGGCCGAAATTGAGTGGCTGAAGGAAAAATTGTCGGTGTCAGCCGACCTGACCGTGGTCGGTACCGAAGCGAGTGTCGGTGGGCTCAAGATCCGCATCGGCGAAGTCGAGGCTAGCGGTCAGTTCGACGCGAGCCTGACCGCCAAGCCCCGATACCGCGTGTCGCTCGCATTCAATCGGCTTGACCTCGATGAGGTCATGACACGCATGGCCCGCGATGCCGGCAAGTCGTCGCTGCGTCTGCCGGCACTGGCGGGCACAAGCGCGCTTACGGTGGAAGTAAAGGTCAACGCCTTGATCTTCCGGAAGGAAATCATCCGCGATCTGCATCTGCGCGGGCGGTTGGAAAAGGGAGTGGTCCAACTTCATTCGCTGACCGCGCAGTTACCGGGCGCCGCCGATCTCCAACTGGTTGGCGCCAGCGCAGCATCGCCGACCAAGGACCATTTCGTGGGCGGTTTCAATTTGAATGCGGGCAACTTGCGCGGCACGCTCGATTGGCTTGGCCTCGACACGTCGCGTGTTCCGGCTGCGCGCCTGCGGCGTGCCTCTGCAAGCGGCCGCCTGACGATCACTCCGCGCGGGATTACGCTCCACGATACCAAGCTCGATGTCGACACGTCGCGAATCGAAGGCAGGTTGGCGCTCGAATTTGGCAAACGTCCGCGGCTTAGCATCGATGCGAGCGCCGATCGCATCGACATGAGCGCCTACATGCCGCGTGAAAGACCGCCGCCGGTCATGACCACGCGCAAGCCGAAGGGCACGCCAGAAAAAAAGCCGAAAATTGCCGGCAAGGCACCCAAGCCTGCAGTGGCATTCGACTGGCGCAAGCAGCTCGACGCCGTATTCGCAATCCGCGTCGCGCGGCTGGCCTATGAGGGCCGGACGGCAAGCGCGGCTCAGGCAACCGGAAGGTTCGAGCGCGGGGTCCTGACTTTGACCAAAGCCCGGGTCGCGGACCTTGGCGGTGTCAGCGGCGAGATCCGCGGCACCATCACCGACGACGGCAATCAGCCCAAGCTCGACCTTACCTTCGACGGTAGTACGACGACATTGTCGAACGCGCTGGCACTGTTTGGTCTCGGGGCAAATGCGGCGCTCGATCGACTAGGAACCGTGCTGGCAAAGGGCACCATTACCGGTACGAAGGCCGGTGCGAAACTCAAGGCGACGGTCGCCGCCGCCGGCGGGCGGATAAGCCTCGACGGCGATTTCGTGCCGAGCTTGGCAAGGACCAAATATGGCTTCCGCTTTGCGCTGGCGCACCCGCAAGCCGAGGAGGTTCTGGCCGCCCTGGCGGTCACGGGTCTGCCCGCGGATGCTCGCATTGGCCAGGTTCGCATGAGTGGAATAGTCCGCGGTGATCTCGCGAAGGCGGATTTCTCGGAGCTCAAGGTCGCTATTGGCGGCGTTGCGCTGTCGGCCGTCGGTGCTATCGAGATTGCGCGGGCCCGGCCGCTGATCACGGGCGAGATCAAGACAGGTAATCTGACGATCCAGCAGCTGCTGGCGGCACCGGCAGCGCTTGTTGCCTCGGGTTCAGGCGCATCAAACGGATTTCATTGGCCGAAGGGATTACCGAAGGAAACCCTCATTCTCGATGGGCTTAAATTGCTGGACGCGAATCTGGTGGTGCGCCCCGCGACCGTGAGCATTGGCCGGCACAAGATCACGCAGCCGCTGATCGAGTTCGAGCTGCGCGACGGTGCGCTGAATATCAAGCGTGCCGGCGGTCGGATCTTCGGTGGCGATCTCTCGATGCGCGCCAATCTGCGCTCGGAGAAGGCGACGCTCGTCGATGCGGTGTTGACCCTGCGAGCCGCCGATCTGACCAAGGCAGGGGAGCTGTTCCCCGAGGCCGCCTTTCGCGCCGGCAAGCTCAATATCGATGCGGCGGTGAAAGCGCGCGGCGCCAGCGTTCATGGCTTGGTCGCGGGACTTAACGGCACGATTACGATCAAGATGCGTGACGGGGCTGTTGCGGGCTTCGATCTCGCCGGTATCAACCGGCGCATCGCAAGCCAGGCCGATGCGATTGGGTTGATCAACCTGCTGACCGAGGGCATGTCGACCGGCACGACCAAGTTCGACCGGCTCGATGGCAAGGTGACTTTCGTGAATGGAGTGGGTGAGGTCAAAGATCTGACGCTCGCTGCGGAAGGCGGCTCGGCCACAGGAAGGGGTCACATTGCGTTGGTTGCAGGGCGGATCGATGGAACGGCAGCGTTTCAATTCGCCGCGATCAAGACGGCGCCGCCGTTGATGGTTGCGCTGTCCGGCAAGCTTGATGATCTAAAAGCGGTCTTCCGGTTTAACGCATTGCAGCGCCATTTGATGGCCCGGCACGCCAAGAAGCCTAATACCAAGTCTCAGTGATATTGCCCCATTTGATGGCGGCGGATTGGCCCTCAGGTTAGGCACGCGGCGCGGCGCGATGCAGCGCATCGGGCAAGCCGCGTAACGCGGCCGGAGGGCCAATCGGCCCCACCGAAGGCCGCCATTTTTTGTCCGCCGGCGTCGTTGCGCGCGGCTTGTGGTGCGCCGCACCACGGCGCAACCCGCGCCTAACCGGCGGACAAAATCTTGGCGGTCAAATGGCTCAATATCACTGAGATTTGGTATTAGCTGCTACCCTTCGGTTTGTGGTTTTCCGACGTGATTTTGCCAGAGCCGGCGGCTGTCAGCCCCGCCCGGCGAAGGAACCCTGCCGCGAGCAACGGAGCGAAGATGCAGGTGGCTGCGGCCGTCAGGATCATGGCACCGTATAATTCCTCCGGCATTGCCCAATCGCCCAATCGTCGACCTTCGGCGACGATGACCATCGCGATCTCGGCGCGCGGCACCATGCTGACCGCGAGCGCCATGGCCGCAGACGATCCGATCAACGGCCAGGCCGGTACCATCGTGCCGACGACCTTGCCCAGGATCGCGGCCACGAGGATCGCCACCGAGGCAAGCAGCCCGCCGCCAAGCGCGCTGGTATCGATCGACAGGCCGATCCAAATGAAGAAGAACGGCGTGAACAGCTCGTAAAGCGACGAGAACGAAGCGTCGACCTTGATCGCCCGCGGATCGCGGCTGAAAACAAGCCCGGCGAAAAGAGCGCCCACCGGCAGCGAGAAACCCAGACCGTCGGCCGTGGCGGCGATCACCACGGCGATGCCGACCACGAGTAGCATCGGGTCGGGGCTCGCCCGCAAGCCAGCGAAAAAATTCGTTATCGGCGCTTCGAAATAGCGCGCGAAAATGATGCAGAACGCAAGGAAGAGGCCTGCCTTGATGGCCAGCCAGGCGGCCGTCTCACCGATGTTCAACCACAGCATCCCGTCGCCGCGCATCAAGACCGGCGCCAGCGCAAACAGAACCATCATCAGCGCAATGCCGGAAACATCGTCGAGCTCGGCCACGTCGATCAGGAGATCGCCGGTTGGAGAACCCAGCGCGCCGAGCTCGCGCCACACGGCAAGGCAGACCGCAAGGCTGGTGGCGGTGAGCGCGACTGCCACGAAAAGGCTCGGCACCAGCGCGTATCCAAGCAGATAGCGCGCCGCCACATAGCCGGCGACGGCGCTGACGCCGACATTGCCGATCCAGATCCAGACCGCGCGCCCGAGTTGGGCCAGCAGTTTGTCGACATTGCTTTCAAGGCCGACGCGGAACAGCAGGCAAAACACGCCGATCCCGCCGAGAAACTCGAAGACGTGCAGCGCATCGCCGTTCAACAACGCGTATTCGCGATTGGCCGCCGAAAGCGCAAGACCAAGCAGCAAATAGCCGACCAGCGCCGGCACCCCGATGCGGTTTAGTAGCTCCCGGATATAGATCGCCGCGACCACAAGCGCGCCAACCGCCGCGACTATCACCCAGAGTTTATCGAAGGCGCCGTCCATCAGATCAAATAGCTCAGCTTCTTTCGCCCGCCTGCCGGGCACGCAGCGACTTCAGCACGTAGACACGCAAAGCGCTCGACAGATTGGTGCTGCGTCCGGCGTCAATTTCGGCGACCAGATTGTTCACCGACAGCGCGCGCGCCGCAGCTATCTCCCTGAGCGCGTCCCAGAATTCCGGTTCGAGCGACACGCTGGTCGGGTGGCCGGCGATCCGCACCGAGCGCTTGACCGCGCCGCCCATTGGCAGGTCCACAGATCCGCTCCTTGCCGTTAGCGGGGCCGCTAGTGCGGGCCGCCTATCGCTTGGGCCCGACCATGTTCTCCGGGCGCACCCACTCGTCGAACTGCGCCTCGGTGAGCAAATCGAGGGCCATGGCTGCTTCCTTCAACGTCGTGCCGTCCTCGTAAGCTTTCTTGGCCACCTTGGCTGCATTGTCGTAGCCGATATGCGGGTTGAGCGCGGTCACCAGCATCAGCGAGTTCTGCATCAGCTCGCGGATGCGCGCCTCGTTGGCCTCGATCCCAACAACACAATTGTCGGCGAAGCTGACCGCGGCGTCGGCTATCAGACGGATTGATTGAAGCACGTTGTAGATGATCACCGGCTTGAAGACGTTGAGCTCGAAATGTCCACTGGCGCCGCCGATGGTGACGGCGACGTTGTTGCCCATGACCTGGGCGCAGACCATGGTCAGGGCTTCGGCTTGGGTTGGGTTCACCTTGCCGGGCATGATCGACGACCCCGGTTCGTTCGCCGGCAGGATCAGCTCACCGAGGCCGGATCGTGGGCCGGATCCCAGAAAGCGAATGTCGTTCGCGATCTTCATCAGCGAGGCCGCGACGGTGTTGAGCGCGCCGGAGATCTCGACCATGGCGTCCTTGCCGGCGAGCGCCTCGAACTTGTTCTCCGCGGTCTTGTACGGATGGCCGGTCATCTTCGTGACTTCGCTCGCAAAGCGCTTGGCGAACCCCTCGCGCGCGTTGAGCCCGGTGCCGACCGCCGTGCCGCCCTGGGCGAGTTGATAGAGCCGGCCCAAGCAACCTTCGATGCGGTCGATGCCGTAGCGCACTTGCGTGGCGTAACCGGAGAATTCCTGGCCGAGCGTCAGCGGGGTCGCGTCCTGGGTGTGGGTGCGGCCGATCTTGATGATCGCCGCGAACGCTTTCGTCTTCGCTTCAAGCGCCTCTGCGAGATGATCGAGGCCAGGTATGAGCGCGCCGTGGATCTCCTCGACCACTGCGATATGCATGGCGGTCGGGAAGCTGTCATTCGAGGACTGGCCGCGGTTCACATGGTCGTTGGGGTGGACCGGTTCCTTGGAGCCGCGCTCGCCGCCGAGCATCTCGATGGCGCGGTTCGAAATTACCTCGTTGGCGTTCATGTTGGTCTGGGTGCCCGAGCCTGTTTGCCAGACCACCAGCGGGAAGTGATCGTCGAGCTTGCCGTCGATGACTTCCTGGGCCGCATCGGCAATTGCCTTCCCAAGTTTCTTGTCGATTTCTTCGATGGCGATATTGGTCAGGGCCGCGGCGCGCTTTTGAATGCCGAAGGCGCGCACCAGCGGCAGCGGCATACGCTCGGTGCCGATCTTGAAATTGCCGAGCGAGCGCTGGGTCTGGGCGCCCCAATAGCGGTCGGCGGGGACCTCAATCGGTCCCATCGAATCGGTTTCGGTGCGGGTCTTGGCCGTTTCTGCCATGATCGTATTCGGTCCCTTTGCCTGGGAGGAGCCTTGCGGAGATGTAGCTGTTTGGCCGGTTTTAGCGTGGGCCTGCGTTATGGGGAAGGGCCGATCGCGCGTCCGCTTGCGGCCGCGTCCATCCGCTCAGCGCTTGAGCTTTGCGCCGGCCAATGCCGCATCGAAGGCTTTGCGCGCCCAGACAGCGAATTCATCGGCGTCGTCGGGCAATTCAGGCGGGGCTTCGTAGTAGGATTTGAGCGCCGCGGTCTTGCCCTTGCGCTCATAGCTGAATGGCGACATTCCTGCGGTTTCGAAATCGGGCCGGTTGCGGTCATCGACCTTGAGATAGAGCGCGTCATCGGCGACAAGCGCGAACATCAGACCGTCGCGGAACAGCCCCGCGCCGCCGAACATCCGGCGCACATCGAACGGACCGAACGCCTCGAGCTGGTCGCGCAGATAGTCGAGAAAATCCGGACTTACGGCCATCACCGTCTCCGCGATTCCCGCCAGACCATATAGTAATTGGCGCCGAAGATAATCGCCGCGCCGACAATCACCCAGATGACCAGCCGCTCTGCATAAAACGCCGCGCCGATGAGCGCGATCAGCGGCACTCGCAGGAAGTCCATCGGCAGGACGATGGTCGCATCCGCCAGGTTGAGCGCCCGGGCCAGCGTGAAATGCGCGGTCAGTCCCCCGACACCGACGACGACAAGCCATGGAAGATGCGTCAGCGTCGGCGGTGTCCAGTCGAACAACGCCGGCACGAGCCCCAACGGAAGCTGTACCGCCGACATATAGAAGATGATCGTGAGCGGCGAATCCTTGCGGATCAGCACCTTCGTGATGATGACCGAGGTCGCAAAGCCCAAGGCGGCGACCAGCATGTAAAGCACGGCCGGGTTGAACGCGGCAAACCCTGGACGCAGGATCACCAGCACGCCGGCGAAGCCACCGATCACCGCTATGTAGCGAGGCGTGGTCATGCGTTCGTTCAGCGCAAAGACCGCGAGCAGCGTTGCCCAAATCGGCATCGTGAACTCAAGCGCAAAGGCTTCGGCCAGCGGCAGCACGGCGACTGCCGCAACCCAGCCATATTGTGCTGAAAAATGTATGGAATTGCGCACGACCTGGAGGCTTGGCCGATGGCTGCGAAGTCCGGCGCCGCGATTGCGGAGAAAGATGGGCAAGAGGATCAGCAGACCCACGAAACTGCGGAAAAACAGAATCTCGAAGGTGGACATATCGGCGGAGAGTTCGCGCGCCGCGACGGCCATGCCGGAAAAGGACGCCAGCGCGCCTCCCATCCACAACGCCGCGGTTATCACGGCACGGCCGTCAGGTGGCTGGGTCACGCTGCTGTGCCTTGGCGAATGGGTCTACGGACGGCCGTCAACGCGCTGGCCGCCGGCAAAAAATCGATAGGAGACGGGAACGTAAACCCATCCTCGGCTCGAATCCATGAATGACAGCGATGCAAGGAGCAGGCAATGCAAGCAAAAAGGCGGCGGCAATGAGCGCCCAATTGACAATGCGCAGACGAGTACTGGCTTTTCTCGTGGTGACGGCGGTGACGATCCCGGGCGCCGCCGTCCGCGCTGGTGATGCGCGGTTCACGATCCCCTACGGTCCCGATCTCAGCCATCGGGTTGATATCTTCATGCCCAGCCCGCCCAAGCCCGGCCAGCGCCGTGCCGCAGTCATTTACTTTCATGGCGGCGGTTGGACCATCGGCTCGCGTGTGCTCGACCACTATATCGGGCGGGCGCTCTCCGAGATGGGATATGTCGGCATGCTGGCCGATTACCGCCTGTTCCCATTCGTTCGCTTTCCGGCATTCGTCCATGACGGGGCCCGCGCGGTTGCCTGGCTGCGCAGCAACGCGGCCCGATACGGGGTTGCGCCGGACCGCATTTACCTGATGGGGCATTCGGCCGGTGCACATATCGCCATGCTGTTGGCGCTTGATCCGCGCTACCTGCACAAGGCCGGCGTGCCGATGCACGCGGTTCGGGGGGCGATTGGCCTGGCCGGACCGTACACCGCGAACCCAAGGAGCAACCTGGTGTTCCGGCCGGTCTTCGCGGGCCTTGCCAATCCGCAGGAGGCGCGGCCGATCTCCTTCGTCGGCAATACCGGACCGCGGCTATTGCTGCTTCATGGCGGCGCGGATCTGTTGGTCCCGCCGCGCCAGGCACGCGAAATGGGCCGCCGCTACCGTGAGGCCGGCGGCGAGGCCAGGATACGCGTTTATCCGGGCGCCAATCACATGGACATGGTGCTTGCATTCTCGCAGTCGGAGCGGTGGCGCTATTCGGTCTTCAACGACGTACGGAAATTCGTCGGCGCTCCTTGATGCGACGTCGAGCGGGCCAATCCGCTCTCGTTCTACGCGGCGCTTTCGATCGCCTGGATAAGATCGGCCGTAAGATCGTCTGGATCTTCGATGCCGACCGAGAGCCGGAGGAGGTCAGCCGGCGCCGGGCTGCCTTCGCCCTCGATCGAGGCGCGGTGCTCGATCAGGCTCTCAACGCCGCCCAGCGAGGTCGCCGGCTTCCAGATGCCCGTCGCAGCGGCCACCGCGTGTGCTGCTTGCTCACCGGCCTTCAGGCGGATTGAGAGCATGCCGCCGAAGCCGCCCGTCATCTGCCGCGCCGCGACCGCGTGGCCGGGATGGTCGGGCAGGCCCGGATAGAGCACCGCGCGGACGCCCGTATGGGTCTCCAATCGCTCGGCAAGTTGCTGCGCGCTTTGGCAGGCTCGCTCCACGCGCAACGCCACGGTGCGCATACCACGCAGCAGCAGCCAGGCTTCGAAAGAGCCAAGAATACTGCCGGACAGCGCGCGATGCGCGGTAATGCGCTCCCAATGCTCGTCCGCTGCGGCGGTGACCAGCGCGCCCGCGATCACGTCGCTGTGGCCGTTCAGATATTTGGTGGCCGCGTGCATGACGAGGTCGGCGCCGTGCTCGATGGGACGGGTGAGAAGCGGCGTCGGCACGGTGTTGTCGACGGCCAGCCGTGCGCCGGCGCCATGCGCCAGCTCCGCGGCGCGCGCGACATCGGTGATCACCCAGGTTGGGTTGGCGGGGGTTTCGATCCAGACCAGCTTGGTCGCGCCCGGATGGATCGCGGTGGCCAGCGCGTCGGGGTTGCTCGCGTCCACGAAGCTGACCGAGATGCCCCAGCTCTCGGCGATCTCCGCCAGCCAATGGCGAAGCGCCCAGTACATGACCCTCGGCGCCACCACGTGATCGCCGGGTTGCAGCGTTTGGAATACCGCGATCGCCGCGGCCATGCCAGAGGCAAAGGTGAGACAACCTGCGCCGCCCTCCAGCGCATTGAGCGTCGCCTCGGGAGCATCGAAACTCGGATTGTCCGCGCGGCCATAGACCCGGCCCGAACGGTATCCGCCATCGGCGTCGCGTAGATAGGTCGTCGAGACGTGAACCGGCGGGACGATCGCGCGCGTCGTCTCATCGATCGCCCCGAACGCCTGGGCGGCAAGCGTTGCCGGACGCAGGTCGGATGTCTTGGCCATCGCGCTGCTCCATTTCGAGGCGCCGGGAGACGGCACCCATTTCGAGGCGCCGGGAGACGCCGCCATGGCGCCCATGTGCGGGTGTGCTGTGCTTGTGTCTTAGAGCGCGGCCACAAATCGCGCCAGTGCCGTGACCGCATCGGTCAAGTTCTCAGCCTCGCTGTGCCCGGACGCCTTGCGCGGCTTGAGGCCGTGATCGCCGTCGGGCAGCCAGTGAAGACGAACTGCCTTTGAAAGCGTATAGCCCTCGACCTCCTCGCGCCGGCCGAACGGGTCGCGCTCGCCCTGCAGGATCAAAGTCGGCGTCTTGATCGTTTCCAGGTGCTCAGTGCGCAGACGTTCGGGTTTGCCGGGTGGATGGAACGGGTATCCAAGGCAAACGACGCCGCGCACCGGCGCACCTTCGGCTTGGAGCGCGGCGGCGACCATGCTGGCGATGCGACCGCCCATAGACTTGCCGCCAACCACCAACCGATCGCGGCCCAGCCGGTCGATCATCTCCCGCCAGGATTGCAGCAGCACCGGCGCGCGGTCGGGCAGCTTCTTCGCCCCGTCGGCGCGGCGTTTCGCCATGTACGGAAACTCAAAACGTGCGACCCGCAGGCCATGGCCGGCCAGTCCCGCTACGATCGTCTCCATGAACGGCGCGTCCATCGGAGCGCCCGCGCCATGCGCCAACGCGATGGTCATGGGTGCGTCAGCGGGCCCGTCGAATAGGACCTGATCCGTTTCAGCCATGCCGGCCGGCACCATCGACCAGCTTGCGCCTCGCGTTGTCCCACTGCCAGGTGGCCTCGCGGCCTTCGAGATGCACACCGCCCATCCAACGGTCGACACCGCCCATGCGCACCCAGTTGGCCGCGCCGCGCATCATGGCATGTCCGGCGCGGGTCAGTCCGACCTTGGTCGCTTCGATACCCTCGCGGCTCCGATACCAGTCGTCCGGACCGGTAAGCACCAACGCCGGCATTGGCGCATGCGCAAGTGCGCGCAGCCAGCCCCAGAACATGGTATCGCCGCACCAGCGCGCCTCCTCCATCGCCTGGCAGACGCCAAAGATCTCGCCGGGATTGGCGTCGCCGCTTGCGGCTGCCAGCAGCGCGTTGCGCTCGGTGCGCGCGAGCCCGTCGAGCGTGCCGGGGAAGTCTTCGAAATGGCGCAGGATCGCGCCGGCGAGAAAAGGCAGATCGGACGTATCTTCCGTTAGCAGTACTTCAAGTCCGCGCGGATCGGCCGAGCAGAATGCGGCCCAGGCACGGCGGGCGAGCGCGAACTGCGGCAGGCTCACGGGGACTCGTTCGGTAAAAAGCGCGTCGAGGGCGTCAGCGCCGAGTTGGCCGATGCCGTGGAAGTGCTCGATGCCGGGATAGTGGTCGATGCAAACCAGCGACAGGCGGTCTTGATCGATCTTGCGCGCGGCGAACCAGTCGAGGAGGCGGATCAAGATGAATTGGTCGAACTGGTCGTGCTCGAACCAGAGGATGATTTCGGCGGCGGAGACCGACGCCTCGAGCGCGCTTTCCTGCTCATCGAGAAAGCGTTCGGCTTCCTGCAAGCTGACGCCGTATCGCGCGGCCGCGTAACCGGCGCGCAATGAGCGCCATTCCTGTGCATCGACATCGCCCGGCGTGGGACCCTCGCAAAGCGGGTCGGCCCAGCGTATGAAGCGGCCGGTGAGGCTGCTCGCCTCGAAGGCCGGACGCATGTCGTCGCCGCAACGGATATGGGCGAAGTCGGTCACCGGAAATGCCGTATTGATTCAGGAAACGCTGCCACGTCTGGTTTCAGCACAAATTCCGCGGCACACCAAGCACCGGCTGTCTTCAGCCATTCCTGATCTGGCGATATGGTGCTAAGCGGGTCATTCCGGTTGGGGGCGGGCAGGTTGGATGCGCGCGGGTAGGGACTTCAATGGACGATCCGGCATTCGAGCACGGTACCTTGGACGGCGACGGAGTGCGCCTTCATTACGCGGCGGCGGGCGAGGGGCCGCTGATGGTTTTCGTCCACGGCTTCCCCGAGTTCTGGTACGCTTGGCGCAAGCTGCTCGCAGAGTTCAGCTGCGATCACCGCGTCGTCGCCTACGATCAGCGTGGCTATAACCTTTCTGACAAACCCGACGGCGTGGAGAACTATCGCTCCGGTCATCTGGTCGCTGATCTTGCGGCGGTGATCCGCCATTTCGGACGCAAGCGCGCGATCGTGGTCGGGCACGATTGGGGCGGCGTGGTCGCCTGGGCCTTCGCGATTGCCCGACCGGAGATGGTGGAGAAACTGGTTATCGGAAACGCGCCGCATCCGGGCGTGTTTGCGCGGCTGTTATCCAGCGACGCCGAGCAACAACGCGCCAGCGGCTATATCGCCAAATACCAGGGCGCCGATGCGGAGCCGTATTTGAGCCGCGACGACTTTGCGGTGCTGCGCAGTACCGTGACCGAACCCGGCCGGGTGGCGGGATATTTCAATGCGGATGATGCGGCGGCCTACCTGGCGGCCTGGCGCCAGCCCGGTGCGCTCACCGCAATGCTCAACTTCTATCGAGCGATGCATTTACTGCCGCCGCACAAGGACGGCAGACCGGCCAAGGTCCCGGCGATCGATGCCCAAAGCGTCGCGGTCGCGGCGCCGACGCTGGTGATCTGGGGTATGAAGGACCGCTATCTGCTACCGCAGAACCTCGATGGTCTTGACGCCTTCGTGCCGGACCTGACGATCCACGAGATCGCCGAGGCCACGCACTGGGTATTTCACGAAAAGCCGGAGGAGGCGTCCCGCGTTATGCGCGACTTCATCGCGCGATAGCGCCGGCCGTAGTGGTCTTGTCGGACGAAATGGTTGGTTGGCGCGCGCCGGCTATTTTTTTCTGAATGCGTCGAGGGCGACTACTTTTTCCGAATCGTCTTCGGGCTTTTCCTCGGCGACCTCTTCGGCCGTATCCTGCGCTTCGGTCATCGCCGCCATCGCGCCTTCGGTCAATTGATCGATTGCCTCGAACTTCAGACCAAACTGCACGGACGGATCGGCGAACGCCGTCACCGCTTCGAAGGGGATCGAGAGCCGTTCGTGAACCTTATTGAAGCTCAGTGTGATTCCGAATTTTTCGTCGGTCGATTCCAAATCCCAAAACTGATGCTCCAACACGATCGTCATTTCCTCGGGATATTCCCTGTGCAGCGAATCGGGAATTGATACGCCGGTATGGTCGGTGCGGAAGGTGATGTAGAGGCTGTGATTTCCAGGCAACCCGTGGTCGGCGATCTGTTCCAACGCTGTGCGCACCACATTGCGCAGCGCAGTTTCAACGATCTTGTCGTAGCGGAGCAGATCATCGGTCATTGTCTGGCCTGTGTGCCCTGTTGTTTGCTTGCTGGTGCTCTATCGATGTGATGCGGGGCGGCATGAGATCGCATCCCCCCACGGCTTGTGGCTTCTTTATGAGGTGCTGACCTGTTTGACGCAACCCGCTGCAATGATTGGGCGGATAAAGTGGGGGGCTTCTGTTGCCCGGTGCCCCCCGAACCGCGCTTGCCTAATTAGGCAGCGAGAGCCATACGATTGTCGTTGGCATCTGTGATACGGCCCGATAACGGTGGTACCATGCCGAGCAAAAAACATGTCTTTACCCGCGCGTCGATCCTGTTTCGCCCCCGTGACTTGCCAGCCTATGTAGCCGGCCGGGAATTTGGTGGAGGCGCCGGGTACTGCCCCCGGGTCCGCATCGGTTATTACACATGCCGTTTATCGCCATAGTCGGTTTCCCGACGCCCTTGATATAGCGATTGCAGTCCTAACTTGAAAGGACTGACATGGCTGACACCGTCTACATAAACGGCCTCGGCAGCCATCTGCCGGGCCCGCCGGTCGCCAATGACGATATCGAGCATTTCCTCGGTCCATTCGATGATCGTGAGCGCCGAATCGGCCGCAAAGCGCTGAAACAGAACGGAATTAAGAGCCGCCACTACGCGCTTGATCCAGGCGGGCGACCTCGCACGACTAATGCCGAGATGGCGGCCCAGGCGGCTCAGGCGGCGGTATGCGCCAGCGAGCTATCGATGGGTGAAATCGACTATCTCGCGGCTGCGGCGTCGCAAGGCGATCTCCTGGCTCCCGGCTTTGCCAGTATGGTTCACGGCGCGTTAAGCATGGGGCCGGTCGAGGTCGCATCCTTCTCGTCGTTTTGCGCCAGCGGCATGATGGCGCTCAAGGCCGCCCATGACGGCATCCGCGGCGGCGCACGGCGCAATGCGCTGGTCTGCGCCAGCGAGTTCGCTAGCCGATTTTTGCGGGCGAGCTTTTTCGACGGCACGCGGCCCGACACCGACGCGCAGTTCCTCCGCTTCATGCTGTCCGACGGCGCGGGCGCGCTCGTGCTCGAGAACCGGCCCAACACCCATGGCCTATCGCTCAAGGTCGAGTGGATCGACCTCGTCTCGTACGCCGACCGTCTCGATGTCTGCATGTATGCCGGCATGAACAAGAACGGCAACGGGATGTCGGGCGAGCCGTGGAGCCATTATGCAAACCCTGCTGCGGCCTTCGAGGCGGGCGCCTTTCAGCTCCGCCAGGACTTGAAGCTGCTCGATCATCTCATTCCGCTCGGCCTCGGACGCTATTTCGAGCTGATTGATGGGGGCCGGGTCGACCCCAACGAGGTCGATTGGGCGCTTTATCATTTCTCGTCCGACATCTTCCGCAAGAAACTGATCGCGCATGCCGACCGCGCCGGGGCTGCGATCAATCAGAACCGGATCTTCACCAACCTCTACGAGAAGGGGAACACCGGCTCGGCCTCGATCCTGATCATGCTCGATGAGCTGTTTTCGAGTGGCCGCCTCGAACCCGGCCAGAAGATATTCTGTATGGTTCCTGAGAGCGGGCGCTTTATCGTCTCGTTCATGTTGCTGAGCGTCGTCGCCCCGAATGGCAAAGCGTTGGCGTCCGTGGAGACCGTCGCACCCACGCCGGTCGCAGCGTCAGCGTCATCATCGACACGGCGGCCGATCGCAGAGAAGCTGGTGCGTGATCTGAGCCGCGTTTGGGTGGAATTCGAGGCCGCGCTGTCGAAAGTGCCGATCGTCGAGAAGCTCGAGCGTCGGCGGCTGCGGCTCGAAGACTACCGTGCGCTTCTGCTCAACCTGCGCCAGCAAGTCGTTGAAGGATCGCGCTGGATCGCGCGCGCAGCGTCCAGCATCGGCACGGACCATGCGGCGTTGCGCGTTCCCTTCGTACAACACGCCCGCGACGAGCAACTCGACTATACGATGCTTGACGATGACTTCGTCGCCTGCGGCGGCGTGCGCGACGAGATCACCTCGGCGGAAAAGAACATTGGCTCGGAGGCGCTGTCTGCCTGGATGTTCCACAAGGCGAGCCGGGAGAACCCGTTCGATCTTCTCGGCGCCATGTTCATTATCGAAGGGCTCGGCAACCGGCTGGCCGCGCGCTGGGGTCACGCGATCAAGGCGCAGCTCCGCCTGCGCGACGATCAGGTGCGCTTCCTAATTTATCATGGAGAGAACGACGAGACGCATCTTGAGCGCCTTTGGGCGGCGATCGACAGTCTCGATCCTTCTCCGGAACTCGCGCGAGCAATCGTCAAGACGGCAAAAGTGACGGCGCGGCTCTATCGGCTCCAGCTCGAGGAGCTCGGCAACACATGAACCAACCGCCGAACGCCGGCAGCCAACAGCCGCACCTTGACGGTCCACCTAAGTCCGCAAAAAGGAAACAAAAAAAGGCAAAGGCCGCGGCAGATTATCCGCCGGATTTCGATCCCGCGCGCCACGACCCGCGCGATCCCGACACTTGGCTCGCGCTTTATCTGGACCAGTCGATCCCGCTCGACGAAGACGCCAAGCTCGCCTTGCTGCGCTCGATGCGCCGGACCTCGCGCAAGGCGCTGCTGCCGTTCATGCGGCCCTGGGCGCGGCTTTGGATCGTCCTGATCACGGTGCTACGGCTCATTCTGCCGAGCGTGGTCAGCTCACCGAAAGCGCTGCACCGCTTCATTCATTGGGGGCTCAAGACGTTCGTTTCGCCAGAGGCGAACATGCTGATCCTCCGCCATTTCCACATCGGCACCGAGCTTCTGCAATTCATCAAGGACAACGTGCCGGGCGCCGAGGTCGAGACCGTACCGCTCCGGCCCGGCACGTTGGCGGACCTGATCGACAACGTCTTCCTGCAGCACGATCTCAATATCTATAACTTCGTGATCGGCCTCGGCACGCATTTGCGCGAGACGGGCCGGGAGATCACACCGCGGAGCCACGTCAACTTCGATGCCATCACCGATGGTGCCTTTCCGCTCGCAGAGATGCCCGACGGCACGCTCAACCATATCGACCTCCAGACCGCGATCGAGATTTACACCCCGGTCTATCAGCTCTTTTTGTCGAACAACGATTTCTGGCGCGCCTCGAACTCACTTCAGCTCGATGAGGTGATCGGTGTCTATATTGCAAGGATCCTGGGCACGCCCTATCACCTCAACTTTCTCAACAACGCCCATCCGATTGTGCCGCAGTCGACCTTGCGCGCGGGCTGGCGTTTGATGTTGCACGGGCTTGCGGCCGAGCAGCTTCATTATCACTTGCGCGAATGGAAGCGCCGGCAGGCCGCTGAGGCGGCCGCAGACGGGAAAGCAAAGCCTCAGGCGGTCTGAAGGTCTCGCGCGGCGTGCTGGTGCTCGGCCATCAATGCGCCGAGATCGACGCCCGCGATGGCGCCGTCTTCGACGATCCAGCGGCCCCCGACCATCACCCGGTCCGCCCGGTGCGCACCGCACAGAACCAGAGCTGCGAGCGGGTCATCGAAGCCTGAGAAACGCGGCTCGTCCAGACCGAAGAACGCCAGATCGGCCTGCAGGCCCGGCGCAATCGTCCCGATATCCGCGCGGCCGAGGCAGCGTGCGGAGCCGGCAGTTGCCCAGCGAAGCGCGTCGTTATGGCTGACCGCCTCCGCGCCATGTTTCAACCGTTGAAGCTGAAAGGCGAGGCGGACTTCCTGGATCATGTTGGAGGCGTCCGCAGAGGCCGATCCGTCGACGCCCAACCCAACCGGCGCACCCGCTGCTTCCAGCGCGGGCACGGGCGCTGTCCCGGATGCGAGGATCATGTTCGAGCTTGGGCAGTGCGCGATCCCGGTTCCGGCCGCGCCCAGCCGCGCGATCTCATTCTCATTGAAATGGATGCCGTGGGCGAGCCAGGTTCGATCTGTGAGCCAACCGACGTCCTCCAGGTAGTCCAGCGGCCGGCAGCCGAATGCCTCGAGGCAGAATGTGGTTTCGTCCTCGGTCTCGGCCAGATGCGTGTGCAGGCGGAGATCGAGGCGCTCGGCGAGCGCGGCAGTTTCGCGCATCAACGATTTGGTGACTGAAAAGGGAGAGCAGGGGGCAAGCGCAATCTGTATGGCCGCGCCGGGCCCGGTCTCGTGCCATTGGCCGGCCAGCCGCTCGCTCTCTGCGAGGATACGGTCCTCCTCTTCGACGATCGTGCGCGGCGGCAGGCCGCCATCCTCTTCCGACAAGCTCATCGAGCCGCGGGTCAGCACCGCGCGGATGCCAAGGTCCCGCGCCGTTTCGGCCTCGATGTCGACGGCGTCCTTGAGCCCGTCCGGGAATACGTAGTGGTGGTCGACGGTTGTCGTGCAGCCCGAGAGCAGGAGCTCGCATATCGCCAGGCGCGCGGCGAGTCGTAGCTGCTCGGGCTGCAACCGCGCCCAGACCGGGTAGAGCGCTGTCAGCCAGGGAAACAGGGGTTGGTCGAGTGCCGGCCCGAATGCCCGGGTGAGCGTCTGATAGAAATGATGATGCGCGTTGATGAGGCCCGGTAGGATGACATGCGCCGCGGCACCAAAGACCCGGTCGTATGACGCCGTGGGCTCGCGCCCAGGGCCGACCAGCTCGACGATCTCGGTGCCCGCGATCACGATCCCGCGCTCGGCGCCCTCGGCCAGGATGGCCAGCGGGTCGCGGAACCAAATGGCTGTCGACGCGCTATGGGATTGGGAGTTGTTGGCGGTTTCTGGATGGGCCATTTGATTGGATTGTAGGCGCAATCTTCGTGCATTCGCTTGCGACGATTTATCCGCCATTCGGATGCGTTCGTCACTGGCGCATGTCGGATCGACGCGCTAGTTTCCCTCCCGGTCATGAAGCCTACCGTACCGCCCAAGACCCAGAGCGTCACCGACGAACAGCAGGCCGAGATCGAGGCCTCGCGCGCGGAGCGCTATGCGACGCGACGCGCCACTGTGCCGGCGCTGGAGGAGATCCTCTACCAAGCGCTGCCGGTACTCGATCATGGCCTTGTGCGCGTCATCGATTACATGGGCGACGATGCGGCGGTGGTTCAGGCCGCGCGGGTCTCATATGGCCGGGGCACCAAGCGCGTTTCGGAGGATAACGGGCTCATCAACTATCTGATGCGCCACCGGCACACCACGCCCTTCGAGATGTGCGAAATCAAATATCATGTAAAGCTGCCGATCTTCGTTGCGCGCCAGTGGATCCGGCATCGCACCGCCAACGTCAACGAATACTCTGCGCGCTACTCGATCCTCGACAACGAGTTCTACGTGCCATCGCCCGACCAGCTCGGCGTGCAATCGGCCGCCAACCGCCAGGGCCGGGGCGACGTACTGGAAGGCGAGGAGGCGGCACGGGTGCTTGAGCTGCTGCGTTCCGATGCCGAGCAGACTTACGCGCATTACCAGGAGATGCTGAACGAGGACGAGGCCGGCAATGTTCTCGACGCGAGCCGCCAAGGGCTCGCCCGCGAGCTTGGACGCATGAACCTTACCCTCGGATTCTATACCCAGTGGTACTGGAAGACCGATCTTCATAATTTGCTTCATTTCCTCAGCCTGCGCGCCGACGCCCACGCCCAGTGGGAGATCCGCGTTTACGCAGAAGTCATGCTGGAGACGGTCAAGCGCTGGGTCCCGGCGGTCTATGCGGCCTTCATGGATTACCGCATGGGGGCGGCCAGCCTTTCGGCCAAAGGGCTCGCCGTGGTCAAGCGGATGCTGGCCGGCGAGGCGGTGACCCAGGAGGCGTCCGGCCTGTCCAAACGCGAATGGCGCGAGTTGATGGCCACATTGGACCGGCCTGAAGCCTAAAACAGAAAATCTAGCGTTTGTGCGGATTTACGCCGTTGTTTTGGCGGTGTGCCCCAATGATGCCGTAATTTTGGGCTTCCCTGTATGTCCTCGCTTAACGCCTGTTTAACGCCCTCGCATTGAGCATCAAGGATCCGCGCCCATGACCCTTCGCCGGCTCTTTGTGCCATTGGTGATAATGGCGGTGCTGGTGGGGATTGGGATCGTCGGCGTGGGCCGCACGACCTTCGGCCAGGGCGGCCAGGGCGGCCAGACCGCCGCCGCCACACTCAAAGTGGACAAGATCGTGGTGTTGAAGGCGGCCCGGCGGATGAAGCTCCTCTACCGAGGCCGCGTGGTTCGCACGTATAGTATCGCCCTCGGCTTCGCAGCCAGGGGACACAAGACGACCGAAGGTGACGGCAAAACACCGGAAGGGCTCTATCGCATTGACGCGCGCAACCCCAATAGCAGCTTCCATCTTTCGCTGCGGATCAGCTACCCGAACGCCAGGGATCGCGCACAGGCGCGCCGTCGCGGCGTCTCGCCGGGTGGCCAGATCTTCATTCACGGCCAGCCCAGCCGGCTTAGCGCGGCCGTCGGCGCGGCGGGGAATGTCATTGCGTTGCCCGGCGACTGGACGCTGGGCTGTATCGCCGTGTCGAACCGCCAAGTCCGCGAGATATGGCACGCGGTCAGGATCGGCACGCCCGTCGAGCTGCGTGCATAGTATGTTAGGCGGCACATTGTCGCTGGAGGCCCGGCTGGCGCATCGAGGCCCCGACGCCGCGAACAACGGAGACATGCTTCGATGAGCTCCGATCCGTCGAAACCGACCGGTCCCGATGCGCCGCAGGACGGCAGGTCCGATCCGGGCAAGGACGAACGCGCAAAGCCCGCGTCGACCAACTTGCCGGCGGTCGTGCCGGGTGCGCGGCGGGTCGATCATCCCCGCGAGACGACCACCGTGGCGCTGCGTCCCGCAGAGCGCCGGCGGGCGCGCAAGGCCAGCCGGGATCGCTCGCCTGGACTTGTTCGGCGAATTCTCCGACGCCATGCCGTGAAAGGTACGGAACTTGTGCTTTCGGCGCTTGTTGCCGCGCCGCTCGCGGCGATCGTCGTTCTTTCGCTCATGCCGGAACTCCGCCACGATTTGCTGTCGAATTCCAAACTCAAGGGCGTGGTGGCGTTCTTCATGTATGACGATCCGTTCCCGCCGCCGACCCCGAGCAAACTGTGGCTGGCGCGGCTCAAGCAAACCAACGTGGTGTTTAAGCACTTGCCGGACCGCAAGAACGCGCGAGGCCGCTGCGGCTATGAGCGTGCGGTACAGGTGACGAAGATCGGCGCGGCGGCGATCCAGGGCCGCGCGATCGTAACCTGGCCGTTGGCGGTGAAGCTCGAGGAATGGATGCGCACCGAGGTGCAACCGAACGCGAAAAAGCTGTTCGGCCAACCGGTGACGGCGATCAAGGTCAGCTCAAGCTATGACTGCCGTCTCGTGGCGTCCAAGCGGGTGTTGAGCCAACACTCGTTTGCCAATGCCGTCGACATATCGCGTTTGTTTCTCGCTGATGGCCGCGAAATCCAAATCCAATCCTTCTGGAAGAAGAACGGCGCGTTCGCGGAATTCCTGCAACGGATCGGGGCGGCGTCCTGCGGCATCTTTTCGGTCGCGCTGACGCCCGACTTCGATTACCAGCACCGGCATCATTTCCACTTCGATGTCGGTCGTCGCAGCTATTGCGGTTATGGCAATAAGCGCCGCCGGCTGGTGATATCCGCGGCGCCGAAACCGGGCGGACCTCAAAAACAGGCCAGCCGCTGACGGCGCGCGCCGAAGCGCGTTTTTCTCCGCGCCTGAACGACGATCTCCTGAACGGCGATCTACTGAACGACGATCTTGGGCGCGGCGCGCACGCCTTCGCGGGCCTCGAGCTTGACCCAGATCTTTTCGGCGATTGATCTGTACGCTTTGGCGTGCGGGCTGCCGGGATTGGAAGTCACGATCGGCCGGCCGCCGTCGGAGGTCTCGCGGATCTCAATGTCGAGCGGGATCTCCCCGAGGAAATCGATGCCGAGCCGTTCGGCTTCCTTGCGTGCGCCGCCATGGCTGAAGATATGCGCCTCGTGCCCGCAATTGGGACAGATATACAAGCTCATATTCTCCACGATGCCCAGCACCGGCACGTCGACCTTGCGGAACATGTTGAGGCCTTTGCGGGCGTCAAGAAGCGCGATGTCCTGGGGTGTGGAAACGATTATCGCGCCCGCCAGGGGCACACGCTGGGCCATTGTCAGCTGGGCGTCGCCCGTGCCCGGGGGCATGTCGACCACCATGACGTCGAGTTCGCCCCAGTCAACATCGCGCAGCATTTGCTCCAGCGCGCCCATCACCATGGGACCCCGCCAGATCATCGGCGTTTCCTCGTCGACGAGGAAACCCATAGACATTGCCTTGATGCCGTGACCGATCATCGGCGAGAGAACTTCGTTATGCACCGTCGGCTGTCCCTCGATGCCGAGCATCCGGGGCACGGACGGTCCATAAACATCGGCGTCGAGCAACCCGACACTGTGGCCTGCCGCGTGCAGAGCCAAGGCCAGGTTAACGGCGGTGGTCGACTTTCCAACCCCGCCCTTGCCCGAGGCTACGGCAACGATCGACTTGACGCCGGGCGCCAGTGTCTTGCGCGGCTGCGGGGTCGCCTGGGCGGCGGGTCCAGGCGGCGGCCCTGGCCGGGGGGCTGGACCGGGACTTGCCGGCTGAGATCCAGGGGCACGCTCCGCCGTCAGGACCGCGGTCACAGAGACAACGCCCTTGATCGCCAGAACAGCGCCCTCGGCCGCTTTGCGGACCGGCTCGAAGCCCGGACCGCGCGCCGGCTCAACCTCGATCGAGAAACCGACATTGCCGTCACGAATCACAAGGCCCTGAACCATGCCTAGCGCTACGATGTCTTTGCCACGGTCCGGGTCATGTACTTGTCCCAGTGCCGCCATGACCGTATTTTCTGAAACGCCCGCCATCCTTGACAACTCCGTCCCTCTGCCAATATCCGAGTCACGCTAACCGGCACCCATCGCCGTCTGCGCAAAACGGCCGAGGCGACCACCTGTCGTACGACCGTTCCACGCAGACAGACATATAAGGCGGGCGGTGCTATAGGAAAGGGCGACGCGCTTGCTCGAAACTCGCCGCAGCTCCATCCGATCAGTTCTACGAGAGGGAAGGTGATCCGAATGCCGGTGACCAATCAAGGAAACGGAGGCGGCGGTCGAGGTGGCCCATGGGGCGGCAATGGCGGCAGCGGAGGCGGCGGCCAGGGACCGTGGGGCGGCCGCGGTTCGGGCGGCGGCGGCCAGCCACCGAACTTCGAGGACATGCTGAAGCGCGGTCAAGATCGCTTCCGCAGCGTGTTGCCCGGCGGTATGGGCAGCAAACGCGCGGTCATCCTGATTGGCCTTGCGGTCGTCATTATATGGTTGGTCAGCGGATTTTACCGCGTGCAGCCCGACGAGCAGGGTGTGGAGTTGGTCTTCGGCAAGTGGGTTGCGACGACTAATCCGGGCCTCAACTACAATTGGCCTGCGCCGATCGGTCAGATCATCCGGCCCAAGGTGACCAAGATCGAACGGCTGCCGGTTGGATTTCGCAGCGACACCCGCTCAGACATCAAGGCCGAAAGCCAGATGCTGACCGGCGATGAAAACATCATCGAAGTTCAGTTCGTGGTGCATTGGAAGATCGATACCCGCCCCGGCAAAAAGGGCGTGCGAAACTATCTTTTCAACATCCGCAACCCCGACGAGACGATCAAGAACGCGGCCGAAGCCGCAATGCGCGAGATCATCGGTAAGTCGGAGTTCCAGTTTGCGCGTACGCAAGGCCGCGTGCAGCTTGCCGTCGAGACAAAGAAACTGTTGCAGGAAATTCTCGACGACTACGGTACCGGCATCGAAGTGCGGGCGGTCCAGATCCAGAAGGTCGATCCGCCCGGCAGCGTGCTCAACGCCTTTCGCGACGTGCAGGCCGCACGTGCCGATAAGGAGCGCATGGTCAACGAGGCGAACGCGTATCTGAACGAAAATGTCCAGAAATCCGAAGGCGAGGCCGAACGGATTGTGAAGGCCGGTGAGGCCTATCGCGCCGAGCAAATCGCCGTGGCGGTTGGCGAGGCAAGCCGTTTTCTCGCAGTCTTCAAACAGTACCTTCTGAACAAGGACGTCACCAAGCGCCGCATCTACATGGAGGCGCTAAGCGAAGTCCTGGGCAGCATCGACAAGGTTTTCATCGACAACACGGGCCGTAGCGGTGCGGGTGTGGTGCCCTACCTGCCTCTCGACAGCCTCCAGCGGCGGAACTCCGGTACCGGAGCAGGCAGCGCCGCACCAAAACGGCAGTCGACAGGAGAGAGATGATGAAGTTTACGCGTTGGATCATCGCCGGGGCCATCGTCGTCCTTGGTATCGTCCTCTTCTCCTCAGTCTTCACGGTCAACGAACGCGAGCAGGCTCTGGTGCTCCAATTCGGCCAGGTCAAGCGGCTGGTCAGTACGCCGGGCCTCAACTTCAAGCTGCCATGGCAGAGCATCGCCCGGTTCGACAAGCGTGTCCTCGATTACGACGCGCTTGCCGTCGAAGTGCCGACACGCGACCAGAAGCAGATCGTGGTCGATTCGTTCACGCGCTATCGGATCATTGATCCGCTGAAATTTTTCCAGACCGCACGCAATGAACTAGGCATGCGCGAACGGCTCGAGTCGATCGTCGGTGCGGAGCTGCGCGCGGAGTTCGGTAAAGTCGAAATGGCGACCATCCTCACGCCTCAACGTGCCGTGCTGATGACGCGGGTTGCGAAGAAAGTCGCCGAGCAGGGCGACAGTTTCGGCATCACGGTGCTCGACGTGCGGATCAAGCGTGTCGATCTGCCGCAGGAGAACTCCGAGGCGATCTTTCGACGCATGAAGACCCGGCGCGAGCAGGAAGCGCGGCGCATCCGCGCAGAGGGGCAGAAGGAGGCCCAAACGATACGCGCCGACGCCGACAAACAAGTTCGTGTCATCAAGGCCGAGGCCAACAAGCGCTCGCAGATCCTGCGCGGCGAGGGCGACGCCGAGGCCCAGCGCCTCTACAACGAAGCCTTCGGCAAGGACAAGGAATTCTATGACTTCTGGGTGCGGATGCGCACCGCGCGGCAAAGCCTGACCGGCGACAAAACGCGCTACGTTGGGCCGCCGCAGGTTGACCTCTACCGAATGTTCCCGGACGTGACGAGCGCTGGACGCGCACGCAGACCGCAGCCGAAGCGGGAGTAGCGCCCGCGGACGGACGAATTTATCTCTGATGGACTTGTTGGTTGCGGCCTTTGCACTGTTTTTGCTGATCGAGGGCACTCTCTACGCTCTCTTTCCGGCGGCCATGAAACGAATGATCGCCGAAGTCTTGCGTATGCCCGATAAGCTTATTCGCAATGTCGGGATGATCGCCGCGGCCGTGGGGTTCGGCGCCCTTTGGCTTATTTATCGTTAGCCATGCTCACGAGCAATTTACGGTTCCGCCATCAATTGACCATATTGTCTGGCCAATTTCGGCCCTATGCTGAACAAGCGCTGAACTATGGATCTGGCTCAGCCAAAGCTTGAAGAGCGGTTGGGTAGGACCCAATTCGCTACTATCCACGGACGGGCGGCATGCCCGGCTCACTATCGGCTCATAGGCGTCCGCGAACGGCCGCGTTCCCAGCCACGGCGGACCGGCGCCCCCTCGAAACGGAGTGCTCTTGTGACACGAATGATATCTTCCAGTGTCTCCATCGGCCGGACGGCAAGCCACGGTCTTGCGGTTTGGGTCGTACTGGTCTTTGCCGCCATGCTCACATCCGGCGCGCCGCCGGCCCACGCACGCGGAACCCCGGACGGATTTGCGGATCTGGCCGCGCGGCTGCTGCCCGCGGTGGTCAACATATCGACGACCTCGATTAGCAAGCGCGCCAGCAACCCCAACCCCGGGCAGCGTCGGCGCATGCCCAATCTGCCGCCGGGATCGCCCTTCGAGGAGTTCTTCAAGGACTTCATGGAGCGCAACCGCCCGCCAGGCGGCGCACGCCGCGCAACCTCGCTCGGCTCGGGCTTCATCATCGACAAGTCCGGCATCGTCATCACCAACAATCACGTCATCGCCAACGCCGAAAAGATCAAGGTGATCCTGAAGGATGGTACCCGGCTCGACGCCAAGGTCATTGGCCGCGACGCCAAGACCGATCTCGCCGTGCTCAAGGTCAACGCCAAGGGCGATTTGCCGACCGTGCCGTTCGGCGACTCCGACAATGCGCGCGTAGGCGATTGGGTCGTTGCAATCGGCAATCCGTTCGGTCTCGGCGGTTCGGTGACGGCGGGGATCATTTCCGCCCGCCACCGCGATATCAATGCCGGGCCCTATGACGACTTCATCCAGACCGACGCCTCGATCAACCGGGGCAATTCCGGCGGCCCGCTGTTCAACATGAAGGGCGAGGTGGTTGGCATCAACACGGCGATCATCTCGCCGCGCGGTGGCTCGGTGGGCATTGGCTTTTCCATTCCCTCCAATCTTGCCCAGCCGGTGATCGCACAGCTTCGCGAGTTCGGCCGCACCAAACGCGGCTGGCTTGGCGTTCGTATCCAGACCGTCGATCCGGAAATCGCCGAAAGCGTGGGCCTGAAAAACGCCAGCGGCGCATTGGTGGTCAACGTGACCAAGGGTGGCCCGGCGGAGAAGGCCGGTATCCGCGCGCGCGATATCATTCTGAAATTCAACAATCGCGCCGTTACGGCCATGCGCAAACTGCCCCGCATCGTCGCCGACACCAAGGTGGGCGCCGATGCCGCGGTATTGGTCTGGCGCAATGGCAAGGAGATGACGTTCACGGTCCGCCTGGGTGAATTGGAGAAGGCGGAGAAAGCCATTCGCGCCAGCGTCAAGCGCGACCGGCCGGCGCCCATGACCAGCAGCACCGCCAATGCGCTCGGTCTGACCTTGTCCAAACTTACGCCGGCGCTACGCCAGCGATACCAGCTGAAGGGCGATGTCGAGGGCGTGCTGGTGACCAAGGTTGAAGGCACGTCGATTGCTTTCACCAAGGGCATCCGGCCGGGCGACGTCGTGGTCGAGGCCGGCCAGGACAAGGTCGCCAATCCAAACGATGTGCTGGAAAAGGTCGAGAAAGCCAGGAAAGCCGGCCGCAAGTCGCTTCTGTTGCTTGTCAACCGGAAGGGCGAGCCCCGCTTCGTGGCTCTGCGGCTCGACAAGAGCTGACCTTCGTCGGCCTGCATATCGATCCCAAAGGGCGCCCCATGCGGGCGCCCTTTCTTTTGTTCCAGCTGCCGGACCGCGATGCTCCGATCCAGCGCGTGCCCATAGCGGGGGTGGTATGCTTGCCTGCACGGCGCCAACGCGCCGTGAGCACGGACTGACAGGAACGAAGTTTCGATAGATGAAACTGGACGACAAGGTTGCCGACGCGCCGCCCGTGATCGTCATTGGCGGTCCGACCGCGAGCGGCAAGTCGGCGTTGGCCGTGGACCTGGCCGAGGAATTGGGCGGGGTGGTCATCAATGCCGATGCAATGCAGATCTATCGCGACCTGCCCATTCTGACCGCGCGGCCCGGTGCGGCTGATTGCAAGCGGGCACCGCACCGGCTGTTCGGGATGATCGACGCTGTCGATCCCTGCTCGGCCGGACGCTGGCGTGAATTGGCGTTGGCGGCGATCGGGCAGGCGCGGGCGGAGGGCAAGCGGCCGGTCGTGGTCGGTGGCACCGGGCTTTATCTGAAGGCGCTTCGCGACGGCATCGACGAAATCCCGGCCGTGTCCCCAATGATCCGGGCGCAAATCGAGGCGCGTTATGATGCGGAGGGTGGTGCCGCGTTCCGGGCGGTGCTCGCGCGCGACGATCCGCAGACCGCCAAACGGCTGCCGCCCGGCGATCGCCAGCGCCTTGTCCGCGCGGCCGCCGTGCTGGAGGCGACGGGCCGGCCACTCAGCGCCTGGCAGACCGGCGCAACGGATAAGGCCGAGCCGGCCCTCCCGACCCAGACTTTCGTGTTGTTGCCGCCGCGCGAGGCGCTTTACGCGGCCTGCGATGCCCGTTTCGAAGCGATGGTTGAGCGCGGCGCGCTTGCCGAGACGGGAGCTTTCCTTGCCCGCGGCCTCGACCCGGACCTGCCCTTGATGAAGACAGTTGGCTTGCGCGAACTGGGCCGGCACATTGCCGGCGAAACCTCGCTTGAGGCAGCCATCGCGGAGGGATGTCGCGCGACCCGGCGGTATGCCAAGCGTCAATACACCTGGTTTCGCCATCAGATACCCGATGCAGCGCTCTATAATGCGCAACATTCGGAAAGTTTATCGATAGAAATCTTTAAGATAATTCGTCGATCTTATTGACCAGGACGGGTTGAGCCGTTAGGACTGGCCTTTCGCGCGTGCACACCACAACCGCCGGGGATCGCCGATTCCCGGCGGCTTGCGGTCGGATGCACTGCGGTATCATTCGGGGAAAAGCGCGGGCGTTACCAGGTGGCCCGTGGCAGGCGGAGATCAAGATTATGGTAAGCGACCAGATGACCGGCTCAGAGATTGTCCTGAAGGCATTGGTGGATCAGGGCGTCGAGGTCATCTTCGGCTATCCGGGCGGGGCCGTCCTGCCGATCTATGATGCGATGTTCAAGCAGAACTCGCTGCGCCACATTCTGGTGCGCCAGGAGGGCGGGGCGGTACACGCCGCAGAAGGCTATGCGCGATCCACGGGCAAGGTCGGTGTGGTGTTGGTAACCTCAGGACCGGGCGCGACCAATGCTGTCACGGGGTTGACCGACGCGCTGATGGATTCAATTCCGATTGTCTGTCTCACCGGCCAGGTTCCAACCCATTTGATCGGCAACGATGCCTTTCAAGAGGCCGATACCACCGGCATAACGCGGCCTTGCACCAAGCATAACTATCTGGTCAAGGACATGAACGACGTCGCGCGGGTGGTCCACGAGGCCTTCCATGTGGCGCGGTCCGGCCGGCCCGGTCCGGTCGTTGTGGATCTGCCCAAGGATATCCTGCAGGGCATGGGCCCCTACATGCCGCCAGGGCAGGTCAAGCGCCGCAGCTATAACCCGCAGCTCAAGGGCGACCTCACCAAGATCGAGGCAGCCTGCGAGATCATCTCCAAGGCCAGGCGGCCGCTCTTTTATTGCGGCGGCGGCGTGATCAATTCGGGCCCCAAGGCCTCGCAGTTGCTGGGCGAGCTCGTGCGTGCGACCGGGGCGCCTTGCACGCTAACGCTGATGGGGCTCGGCGCCTTTCCGGCGAGCGACAAGCAGTTCCTGGGCATGCTCGGGATGCACGGCACTTACGAGGCCAACCTCGCCATGCATGGCTGCGACGTGATGGTGAATATCGGTGCCCGCTTCGACGACCGGGTGACGGGACGGCTGGCCGATTTCTCCCCGGGCTCGACGAAGATCCATGTCGACGTCGATCCGTCGTCGATCAACAAGAACGTGGCCGTCGACCTCGCGATCGTCGGCGATGCCGCGCATGTTTTGGAAGACATGCTGAAGATCTGGAAGGCGCGCCAGTACCGTATCGATCGAAAGGCGATTGCGTCCTGGTGGGAGGAGATCGAGGCCTGGAGGGCCGTCGACTGCCTCAAATACAAACCCAGCGAAAAGATCATCAAGCCGCAATTTGCGCTGGAGCGCCTCCGCGAGCACATCCAGGGAAAAGACTGCTACATCACAACCGAGGTCGGCCAGCACCAGATGTGGGCCGCCCAATTCCTCAAGTTCGATGAGCCCAAACGCTGGATGACGTCGGGGGGGTTGGGCACGATGGGGTACGGGTTGCCGGCCGCCATGGGCGTGCAGGTGGCGCATCCCGACGCACTGGTGATCGACGTCGCCGGCGAGGCCTCCTTCTTGATGAACATCCAGGAGATGTCGACCATTGCCCAGTACCGCCTGCCGGTTAAGTCGTTCATCCTCAACAACCAGTACATGGGCATGGTGCGCCAATGGCAGGAACTGTTGCATGGCGGCCGCTACTCGGAGAGCTACATGGAATCGCTGCCCGACTTCGTGAAGCTTGCCGAGGCCTTCGGTGCGGTCGGCTTACGCGCGACCAAGCCGTCGGAAGTCGATGATCTGATTGCCGAGATGCTCAGGGTCGACAAGCCGGTGATCGCCGACGTGATGGTCGACAAGGAAGAAAACTGCTTCCCAATGATCCCGTCGGGCGCGGCGCACAACGAGATGCTGTTGGGGCCTGCTGACCAAGCGGCGAAGCCGGTCTCCGAAGAGGGCATGGTTTTGGTCTGATCGCAGGCCGTCCGGACGAAGCTGATACGGCGCGCCGAAAGGGTTCAAAGCAATCGTGTCAAATGGTAATGCGTGCTGACGGAGCCGGTATCCGGGCAAGGGAGCGGCCGGCGGCGGGGAGGCGAAGTTGGAGCAGGTGGCAACAGAGGTCCATACGATCTCGGTCCTGGTGGACAACGAGCCGGGCGTGCTTGCGCGCGTCATCGGCCTGTTCTCCGGGCGCGGCTACAACATCGAGAGCCTGACTGTCGCCGAGGTCCAGCACACCGACAGCCTTTCGCGTATCACGATCGTCACCTCGGGCACGCCGATGGTGATCGAGCAGATCAAGGCCCAACTCAACCGGCTGATCCCGGTCCACGCGGTGCATGATCTGACCAATGAAGGTCCTCATGTCGAACGCGAGCTTGCGCTTGTAAAAGTTACTGGAATAGGAGAAAAACGCGTTGAGGCTTTGCGCATTGCCGATATCTTCGAGGCGCGCGTGGCCGACACCACGCTGGAGAGCTTCGTCTTCGAAGTGACCGGCACGTCCAACCATCTCAACCGCTTCATCGACCTTATGAACCCGCTCGGGCTGATTGAGGTGGCGCGTACAGGCGTTGCCGCCATCAGCCGCGGCAAGGAAGGGTTTTAGAACAGGGAACCTGCCGACAAGGGGGTTTCGCACTGGCGATGATCGATCCAAGGAGAAATATGCATGCGTGTCTACTACGATCGCGACGCTGACGTCGCGCTGATCAAGGACAAGAAGGTCGCGATCGTCGGCTATGGCAGCCAGGGCCATGCCCATGCCATGAACCTGCGCGATTCGGGCGTCAAGGACGTTGCCATAGCGTTGCGCGAAGGCTCGGCCACGCGCAAGAAGGCCGAGGCCGCCGATTTCAAGGTCATGAACCCCACAGAGGTCGCAAAATGGGCCGACGTGGTGATGATGCTGGCCCCCGACGAGCTGCAGGCCGATATCTACCGCGACGAGCTCGCGGAAAACATGAAAAAGGGCGCCGCGCTTGCCTTCGCGCATGGCTTCAACGTCCATTTCAATCTGATCGAGGCGCGGGCCGATCTCGATGTTTTCATGGTCGCGCCCAAGGGCCCCGGCCACACGGTCCGCTCTGAATACCAGCGCGGCGCCGGCGTGCCCTGCCTGATCGCGGTCGCCCAGGACCCGTCCGGAAATGCCCACGAGATCGGGCTTTCATACGCTTCGGCGATCGGCGGCGGCCGCGCCGGAGTGATCGAGACCAATTTCCGCGAGGAATGCGAGACCGATCTTTTCGGCGAGCAGGTGGTGCTATGCGGCGGCTTGGTCGAGCTGATCAGGGGCGGCTACGAGACCCTGGTCGAGGCCGGATACGCGCCGGAAATGGCCTATTTTGAATGCCTTCACGAGGTCAAGCTGATCGTCGATCTCATCTATGAGGGCGGCATCGCCAACATGAACTACTCGATCTCCAACACGGCCGAGTTCGGCGAGTACATATCGGGCCCCCGCATCATTACCGACGAGACGAAGGCTGAAATGCGCCGGGTGCTGGCCGATATCCAGTCGGGCCGTTTCGCCCGTGACTGGGTATTGGAGAACAAGGCAGGTCAGACCAGCTTCAAGGCCACGCGCGCTCACAACGCGGCCCATCCGATCGAGGAAGTCGGCGCCAAGCTGCGTGGCATGATGCCCTGGATCCAGGAACGTGCCCTGGTCGACAAGTCGAAGAACTAACCCGGGTTTTTCTGCCCGGCGCGCTGGGCCGCAGCGCCGGAAGGCGCCCCGAAAGGCTACGCTTGCCGATGGCGCTGAATGGCGCAAATTTTTGAGTCTAAAGCGAAAATCCCCCTATTTGGAGGTTGCGGACGCGACTCGAAAGCGCGTAAACAAGATGTTGTGGATTGGGTGTGGGTTAACCGCACTTTAACGGCGGATTCGCAATAATGAGGCCGAGTTGTTCTTGCGGCCTCTGTGGTCGGAAGGACTTCGCGGCAGCAAGGCTCATGGCGAGCAAGGCAGACGGGCCAGTTCTGAACCACCGCGTTCCGCGCGGAATTAGTGCGATCTGCAATGTTTATCATGGCTTGAAATTGGCTGCCGCAGGCTTTGCGGGCGGCATTCGCGCATGCCCGCGCGCCTATGAGGTCCGACCGGCTGAGCAGAACAAAGTCTAGAAACCGAGGATGGGTTTAAAGCGATGTTTTCTGGTCTTCTTGGCATGCTCTCCGCCGATATGGCAATCGACCTTGGCACGGCCAACACCCTCATATACGTCAAGGGTCGCGGTATCGTGTTGAACGAGCCTTCGGTCGTTGTTCTCGCCGAAATCAAGGGCAAAAAGCAGGTCCTGGCCGTCGGCGATGAAGCGAAGATGATGCTGGGCCGCACGCCCGGCAACATCCAGGCGATCCGTCCGCTTCGCGACGGGGTCATCGCCGACTTCCAGGTTGCCGAAGAAATGATCAAACATTTCATCCGCAAGGTTCACAATTCGCGCAGCTTTGCGAGCCCGCAGGTGATCATCTGCGTGCCCTCGGGCTCGACCGCAGTCGAGCGCCGCGCCATCCAGGAATCGGCCGAAAGCGCCGGCGCGCGCCGGGTCTATCTCGTCGAAGAGCCGATGGCGGCGGCGATCGGCGCCGGCCTGCCGGTGACCGAACCGACCGGTTCGATGGTTGTCGACATTGGCGGTGGCACCACCGAAGTCGCTGTCCTGTCGCTCGGCGGTATCGTCTATTCGCGTTCCGTGCGGGTTGGCGGCGACAAGCTCGACGAGGCGATCATCGCCTACATCCGTCGCAAGCATAACGTCCTGATCGGCGAGTCAAGCGCTGAACGCGTCAAGAAGGAAATCGGATCGGCCATGCTGCCCGAGCGCGGCGATGGCCGGCTTATGGCCATCAAGGGCCGCGATCTGATGAACGGCGTGCCCAAGGAACTCCTGATCACCGAGCGCGAGATTTCCGATTCGCTCGCCGAGCCCATCGGCCAGATCGTCGAAGCGGTCAAGGTCGCGTTGGAGCATTCCGCGCCTGAACTCGCCGCTGATATCGTTGATCGCGGCATCGTGCTTACGGGCGGCGGTGCGCTGCTCACCAATCTCGACCGTCTTCTGCGCGAAAACACCGGTCTCCCGGTTTCGATCGCCGACGACCCCCTCTCCTGCGTGGCTCTCGGCACCGGCCGTTGTCTAGAAGAGCTGAAGACATTGAAGGACGTGCTGATCACGACCTACTAGATCGAACACATAAATTGGACGCCGACCGAGTGCAGGGCTGGGGGGCCCGGGGGCTTGCGGCTCGGCAGGTTGACGCTGAAAGCCTGAAAGCGACGACGTGATAAACCGCGGCTCCGCACTCCGAGTAGCAAAACCCGTAAAGCTTTGGACGCAGCGCTTTGCTTTCATGGCGTTGAGTCTGATCGCGATCGGATTGATCGCGCTCAGCGAAGCAAACTCGCCCTTCGCCAGTCGCATGCGCGCGCAGGTTGTCGACGCCTTTGCACCAATCCTCGCCGCCATCTCGCGCCCCGTCGATTCGGTGTCGGGCTGGCTGGGCGCGATGGCAACCGCCTCCTCGCTTCGCGAAGATAATGCCAAGCTGCGTGCGGAAATCGAAACGCTTCGTGCAACCCGTGTGCGTGCGGCTCAGATCGAGTCCGAGAACCGCTCATTGCGTTCGCTCCTGGGTGCGCCGCGAATGAATGAGGGCCGGCCGATCGCCGCGCGGATCATCGCCGACGCCGGCCGCGGATTCGTACGAAGCTTCCTGATTGCGTCGGGCACTGCGCACGGCGTGCGTCGTGGGCTGGCCGTGGTAACCGCCGAAGGGCTGGTAGGCCGTGTGACCGAGGTCGGTGAGCGATCGGCCCGCGTCCTGTTGCTCATCGATCTCAACTCGCGGATCTCGGTGCGTGTCCAGCGCACCCGCTCCCGCGCGATCCTTGCTGGCGACAATACCAGCGCGCCGCGATTGCTTTACCTGCCGCAGGACACCGAGGTGCGACCGGGCGACCGGGTCGTGACTTCCGGTCATGACGGCGTTCTGCCGCCGGGCATTCCGGTCGGTATCGTCGCTGCGTCCGATGGCGGATACCTGCGCGTCCGTCCGCATGTTTCCTGGTCGCGGATCGAATTCGTTCGTGTCATCGACTACGAG
>Ga0307378_10000334_pt1 | contig 85015 bp, 77 predicted proteins | sample UN1MG_FD_202238 | JGI IMG/M metagenome (GOLD analysis project Ga0307378, IMG submission 202238) | Soil microbial communities from Risofladan, Vaasa, Finland - UN-1 | ecosystem: Environmental > Terrestrial > Soil > Coastal area > Acid sulfate soil | place: Finland: Risofladan, Vaasa | collected... | reverse complement strand
TACCCCCGGAGAGGATACATTTCCCTATGACTGCGGCACGGTGGTCGACCTGGTCGCCGAGGCCGATGCCTGTTACGAGTTCGTCAACTGGACCGGTGATGTGACCGCCATCGATGATGAAAACGCCGCCTCAACCAACATCACCATGAACGGTGACTATTCCATCACCGCTAACTTTGCACCGCTGAGCTACAACCTTACCACAGACAGCACCACCGGCGGCTCGGTAACTACCCCCGGAGAGGATACATTTCCCTATGACTGCGGCACGGTGGTCGACCTGGTCGCCGAGGCCGATGCCTGTTACGAGTTCGTCAACTGGACCGGTGATGTGACCGCCATCGATGATGAAAACGCCGCCTCAACCAATATCACCATGAACGGAGACTATTCCATCACCGCTAACTTTGCACCGCTGAGCTACAACCTTACCACAGACAGCACCACCGGCGGCTCGGTAACCGACCCCGGTGAGAGTACATTTCCCTATGACTGCGGCACGGTGGTCGACCTGGTCGCCGAGGCCGATGCCTGTTACGAGTTCGTCAACTGGACCGGTGATGTGACCGCCATCGATGATGAAAACGCCGCCTCGACCAACATCACCATGAACGGAGACTATTCCATCACCGCTAACTTTGAGGAGATATATGACCTCACCATGTCAGCAGACGCCGAGGTAGGTGGCACAGCAATTGATTTGACCAATGAATCACCTTACGCAGAAGGTACAGAAGTCAGCATAAAAGCGGAAGCCAATGAGGGCTACGAGTTTGTGAACTGGACGGCGCCAGCAGGTGGATTCGACAATGCGAGTGCCGTGGAGACTACCTTCACCATGCCGGCTCAAAATGTAACCGTCACTGCCAACTTCGAGGAGATAACACCACCTCCAGAGGATCCAACGGTTATCACACAAGCCGCCACCAACATCACCACCAACTCAGCCATCCCGAACATGAGCTATACTGTAGGGAACTTTAGCCAGGTGGAAGTATGCTTTGCCTACAAGAAGTCCACCGGCTCGGCTTGGGCCTCTACTGATTGGGTGTCCAAATCAGGAAATGGCACCCATGCTGAGTCACTCACCGGTCTTGACTCCAGCATCACGTATGAGTTCAAAGCCCAGCTTAAGTATGACGACACTGTGATTGAGGGTACTACCCTTCAATTCACTACAGACACATCACCAACCCCCCCACCCTCCTCAGGCTGTTTTATTGCTACCGCAGCCTACGGAACTCCCACCGCTGAACAGATCGATATATTGCGAGAGTTCCGGGATATCGTGCTGCTGGAAAGTACCGCAGGCTCTCAACTTGTCACCCTGTACTATCAGCTTAGCCCCCCTGTCGCGGATTTCATATCAGAAAGTAGCTTTTTGAGAACTCTGGTCAGGGAGCTCTTGATTGACCCCATTGTTTGGGTTGTTGAAGCTACGGGGGATATATGGCAGAACTAGGGTGATGTAGAGTGCTCCGTTATTAGGACATCATACCTGCCATGCCAAGAGCCGACCATGCCACTCAATTATCCCGCTATCGCAAGGCATGCAGTGGCGAAGTAACCTCATAATCCCAAAGATTGCCACGCACCTTTCAGGTGCTAGCAATGACATCCGAGGCTTTAGCCTCATGCTGCACGACCTTAAAGGAGCGCACTGCATGTCCCGGGCTGCCCTAAAATTTCTATAGGGGAGCCCCTTATGTGCCCCCCCCCCAATTGAGAGGGGACAAGCCTCTCCCCTACGAAAGTAGGGTTACTAATGGGTGATTGACGGTAAAGCGAACGAATCTTAGACTATATTCAATTAGTATTAGGAGGTTTTACATATTACTGTAGAAATGAAGAGAAATATGAGTAAAACGGAAGGGCATAGCAAGGTAGTTCATTTAGTAGTTGCCCTGGCGCTAGTGCTGAGCTTCAGTCTGGTGACGACGGTGCCGGCGCTGGCAGCGCCAGCAGTGGCTTCAGTAACAAAAACAGCATTTGGCGCTGATACAACAGCGCATTATGTCAATATGCCAGCAACGATTAATGCGGGTGATTTGCTGATTGTCCTTTTCACTAATGACGGGAGTGCAACAGTAACTACGCCTGGGGGGTGGAATGCACTGGCATCAAATGCCAATGGGTCGTATATCAGGTTATCTGTCTATTACAAGATAGCCGCAGGGACAGAGAGTGGCACGCCGGTTAATTTTGTAACCTCCGCCAGTGAGGAGGCGGCGGCACAGGTCTACAGGATTACAGACTGGCATGGCACAACCCCGCCAGAGATTTCAACAGCTGCAACCGGCACAAGTACAAGGCCAGACCCAGCTTCTCTTAACCCAGCCGGATGGGATTTAGCAGACACTCTCTGGCTAGCTGTGGCGGGGCAGGACCGAGGAGACCAGTCGGGAACTACGGCTTACCCAGCTAGTTATACAGACGGGATAAGTACACTGTCTTCACCCACGATGGGGAATTGCCGAACACTCTCAGCCCGCAGGGTGCTTGCTGCTGCCTCAGAAGACCCCGGTGCTTTCACTATTCCAGCATCGGAGCAATGGGTTGCCTTTACCATAGCGGTTAGACCAGCACAACGCAACCTCACCACCAACAGCACGGCAGGAGGCTCGGTAACCACACCCGGCGAGGGAGTGTTTACCTACGATGAAGGAACGGTAGTTGACCTGATAGCCGAGGCTGAGGAGGGCTACCGATTTGTCGAGTGGACTGGAGATGTGGGCAACATTGCTGATGTCCACGCCGCCACGACCACTATTACCATGAGCGGCGACTATTCCATCACAGCCAACTTTGTGGCGATATATGACCTCACCACCAACAGCACGGCAGGAGGCTCGGTAACCGAGCCTGGCGAGGAAGTGCTTACCTATGATGAAGGAACGGTAGTCGATCTGGTAGCCGAGGCTGAGGAAGGCTACCGGTTTGTCGAGTGGACCGGTGATGTGGGCACCATTGCCGATGTCTATGCCGCCTCAACCACCACCACCATGAACGGCGACTATGCCATCACAGCCAACTTTGTGGCGATATATGACCTCACCGTCTCCAGCACGGAAGGAGGCTCGGTAACCACACCCGGCGAGGGAGTGTTTACCTATGACGATGGAACGGTAGTCGACCTGGTAGCCGAGGCTGAGGAAGGCTACCGGCTTGTCGAGTGGACCGGTGATGTGGGCACAATTGCCGATGTCGAGGATGCCGCGACAAACATCACCATGAGCGGCAACTATTCCATCATGGCCGAGTTTGAGGAGATACCGCCTCAATACGACCTCACCACCTACAGCGCGGGAGGAGGCTCGATAACCACACCTGGCGAAGGAACTTTTACCTATGATGAAGGAACAGTAGTTTACCTGGTGACCGAGGCTGAGGAAGGTTACCAGTTTGTCGAATGGACTGGTGATGTGGACACAATTGCCGATGTCTATGCCGCCACGACTACTATCACCATGAACGGCGACTATTCCATCACCGCCAACTTTGAAGAGAATTCACCATTCCCCAATCCCGCCGGGGGGTGCTTTATCGCCACTGCAGCCTACGGAACTCCCGCTGCTGAACAGATCGATGTGTTGCGAGAGTTCCGGGATATCGTGCTGCTGGAAAGCACCGCAGGCTCTCAACTTGTCGCCCTGTACTATCAGCTTAGCCCCCCTGTCGCGGATTTCATATCCGGAAGTAGCTTTTTGAGGACCCTGGTCAGGGAACTTCTGGTTGACCCCATTGTCTGGGTTGTTGAAGCTACGGGGAACATATGGCAGAACTAGGGTGATGTAGAGTGCTCCGTTATTAGGACATCATACCTGCCATGCCAAGAGCCGACCATGCCACTCAATTATCCCGCTATCGCAAGGCATGCAGTGGCGAAGTAACCTCATAATCCCAAAGATTGCCACGCACCTTTCAGGTGCTCGCAATGACATCCGAGGCTTTAGCCTCATGCTGCACGACCCTAAAGGAGCGCACTGCATGTTCCGGGTTGCCCGAAAACTTCTGTAGGAGATCTCCTTGTGTATTCCCCCGCAAATTGAGAGGGGACAAGCCTCTCCCCGACGAAAGTAGGGTTACTAATGGGTGATTGACGGTAAAGCGAACGAATCTTAGACTATATTCAATTAGTATTAGGAGGTTTTACATATGACTGCAGAAATGAAGAGAAATATGAGTAAAACGAAAGGGCATAGCAAGGTAATTCATTTAGTGGTTGCCCTTGCGCTGGTGCTGAGCTTCAGTCTGGTGACGACGGTGCCGGCGCTGGCAGCGCCGGTAGTGGCTTCAGTAACAGAAACAGCATTTGGCACTTATACAACAGACCACTATGTCGATATGCCAGCAACGGTTAATGCGGGCGACTTGCTGATTGCCCTTTTCACCAATGACGGGGGCGCGACAGTAACTACACCTAGCGGGTGGACTCAACTGGCGTCAACCGCAAATGGGTCAGCAGTCAGGTTATCTGTCTATTACAAGATAGCCGCAGGGACAGAGGGTGGCACAACGGTTAATTTTGTAACCTCCGCCAATGAGGAGGAGGCGGCGGCACAGGTCTATAGGATTACTAATTGGCATGGCACAACCCCGCCGGAGATTTCAACAGCTGCAACCGGCACAAGTACGAGGCCAGACCCGGCTTCTCTTGACCCGGCCGGATGGGATGTAGCAGACACCCTCTGGCTAGCTGTGGCGGGGCAGGACCGAGGAGACCAAGGGCCAACTATAGCTTACCCGGCTTATTATACAGATGGGATAAGCACGCTGTCCTCTGCCACGACAGATAGTTGCCGAACACTCTCAGCCCGCAGGGTGCTTGCTGCTGCCTCGGAAAACCCCGGTGCTTTCACTATTCCAGCATCGGAGGAATGGGTTGCCTTTACCATAGCGGTTAGACCAGAACCACGCGACCTCACCACCTCAAGCACGGAAGGAGGCTCGGTAACCGAGCCCGGTGAGGATACTTTTACCTATGACGATGGCACGGTAGTCGACCTGGTAGCCGATGCTGATGAGGGCTACCGATTTGTCGAGTGGACTGGTGATGTAGAAGAGATTGTCGATATCTATGCCGCCGAGACCACCATCACCATGAACGGCGATTATTCCATCACAGCCAACTTTGTGGCGATATATGACCTCACCACCTCCAGCACGGCAGGAGGCTCGGTAACCGAGCCTGGCGAGGAAGTGCTTACCTATGATGAAGGAACGGTAGTCGATCTGGTAGCCGAGGCTGAGGAAGGCTACCGGTTTGTCGAGTGGACTGGTGATGTAGAAGAGATTGTCGATATCTATGCCGCCGAGACCACCATCACCATGAACGGCGATTATTCCATCACGGCCAACTTTGTGGCGATATATGACCTCACCACCTCCAGCACGGCAGGAGGCTCGGTAACCACACCCGGCGAGGGAGTGTTTACCTATGACGATGGAACGGTAGTCGACCTGGTAGCCGAGGCTGAGGAGGGCTACCGATTTGTCGAGTGGACCGGTGATGTAGGCACCATTGCCGATGTCTATGCCGCCACGACTACCATCACCATGAACGGCAACTATTCCATCATGGCCAACTTTGTGGCGATATATGACCTCACCGTCTCCAGCACGGCAGGAGGTTCGGTAACCACACCCGGCGAGGGAGTTTTTACCTATGACGAGGGAACGGTAGTCGACCTGGTAGCCGCGGCTGAGGAGGGCTACCGGTTTGTCGAGTGGACTGGCAATGTGGGCACCATTGCCGATGTCTATGCCGCCACGACTACTATCACCATGAATGGTGACTATTCTATCACGGCCAACTTTGTGGCGATATATGACCTCACCACCTCCAGCACAGAAGGAGGCTCGGTAACCGAGCCCGGCGAGGGAGTGTTTACCTATGACGATGGAACGGTAGTCGACCTGGTGGCCGATGCTGATGAGGGCCACCGGTTTGTCGAATGGACCGGTGATGTAGTCAACATTGCCGATGTCTACGCCGCCACTACCACCATCACCATGAACGGCGACTATTCTATCACGGCCAACTTTGAGGAGATACCGCCGACCCCAGTGTATCCGACGGTCACCACAAAAGCCGCCACCAACATCACCACCAATTCAACCACCCTGAATATGAACTACACTGTGGGTGACTTCAGCCCGGTGCAAGTGCGCTTTGCCTACAAGAAGTCCACCGACTCGGTTTGGTCTTATACTGATTGGGTGCCTAAATCAGGAGATGGTACCCATGCTGAGTCGCTCACCGGGCTTGACTCCAGCACCAAGTATCAGTTCAAAGCTCAGCTTAAGTATGACGACACTGTGATTGAGGGTATTACCCTTCAATTCACCACAGATACACCTTCAACCCCACCACCCTTTGGAGGTTGTTTTATTGCTACCGCAGCCTACGGAACTCCCACCGCTGAACAAATCGACGTGTTGCGAGAGTTCCGGGATAGCGTGTTGCTGGAAAGCACCGCGGGCTCTCAATTTGTCGCCCTGTACTACCAGCTTAGCCCTCCTGTCGCGGATTTCATATCAGGAAGTAGCTTTTTGAGGACTCTGGTCAGGGAGCTCCTGGTTGACCCCATTGTTTGGGTTGTTGAAGCTACAGGGGACATATGGCGGAATTAGGGTAAAGTAAAAGGGCTCAGAATAGTAAGCAGCTTGGGCGGGGCTTGTCCCCGCCCAAGCTTCGATTTATTTTGTGCCTCGCGGGGACGACCTCTTCGGATCGAGGAAGCTTACTCCGAAAAGGAGAATGGCACTTACACCAAAACCTATGAGGCCAAGGTCTTCTTTGAGAGGAATGTCAAGACCCGGTATTTTCCCTATCAAACCTACTATCCCACCCCCTATGAGAGCAGCCAGGGCACCTCGTGGTGTTACCTTTAGCCTCTCTTTGTAAAACCCAGCAACAACCGGAACAACCAAGCCGCAAGTGAATATAGTGTAAGCAAAAAGGAGGGATGAAATCACCCCTTCTAGGGCCAAAGCCAGACCCAACGCCACCAGACCTAACCCAACTAGACTTAAGCGAGTTAGCAAAACTGTTTTACTTTCGTCAAGTCCAGGGTGGACTCGCTTAACTATATCCTCAGTTAAAATGACACTTTGACTAAGCAGGCAAGTATCCGCCGAGGACATAAGCGCAGCAACCAGGGCAGCGAGGATTAGTCCGCTTAAACCTGGGGAAAGCACACTGGTTATTACCTGAGGAAAGGCTCCTTCGGCAGGTATCTCCGGATATAAAACTTTGGCGGCCATCCCTATAAAGATGATGGCAAAAGCCAGGGGGATGAAAAAAAATGCCGACAAAATGGCTGATTGCTGTGCCGTTCCTTCTCCCTTCGCACAGAAAAGTCGAGTATACATATCAGGCCCGACCACATAAGTCGCTCCGACGAGAATCAAAAGAGACAAGAGCATCCTCCAATTGAACTCGGGGCTTGTTGGAAAAGAGAAATAACCCGGGGGTAGAGAGGCTTTTAACCCATCAAGTCCTCCCACTTGTGAGAAAACCAGCGCCAAAGCGACAAAAATCCCAAGGAAAAGAAGCACCGCCTGGAAAACATCGGTACGGATAATCGAGAACTGGCCCCCCAGAATAGCATAAGCGACACAAACTATAGTAAAGGCGGTCATCCAGAAAGCAACAGAACCTATTCCCAAGATAGATAAAACTTTCCCAGCAGCAACGATTTGTCCTGCCACCACCCCCACCCAAGCGATAACAATAAGAATAGAAGCCGCCAAACTCATACGGCGGTCATACTGCCTTTCTATCAACTCTGGGAGAGTATAAAGCGCAGCACCTCTTACTTTCCTGGCGAAGAAAACCCCCAGAATCACGAGGCCGATGGAGCCAACAAGAAGCCACCAGGCGCCAGTCAAACCTTGCTTGAACCCCAGGCCAGCCATCCCCACGGTTGCTGACCCCCCTATTGCAGTGGCTACAAGTGAGCCGGTGATAAGGAGCAGAGTTCCCCGGCGGTGGGCAACGAAGAAGCCATTTTGGCTTCCTGCTCTCCGCTTACTCCACACCCCTATGCCAATTATGGCGAGAAAATAGACGGCAATGATAGCTAGTTGCGGCATCTTACAACAATTTAGCTTTCAGATACCAGCTTCATATTGAATGCTGACGGCTGACTGCTCCCATATCAGTATCTGGTGCCTCTTCCTTCAAGTGAATACAATCCCCGGCCAGTGCCTTCTTCAAAGAGCCATTCCTCTTTCTTATTATTAATGCTCCGGTGGTATCAATGTCGATTGCCCGCCCTACTATTACCTCACCTAGCGATAATATCCTTACATACTTATTTAATGTCCCAGAGAGTTTTTTCCATTCCTCGAGTAAATCTGCTTCCATCAATAGAGCTTGCCGTCGCTCTATTTCCCCTAACAATACGCTTAAAAACTCCTTCCTGGAGATTTCCCTGCCTAACGTATCCTTTAAGGAGGTCGCCGTTTTTTCAAACTGGGGGACAGAGGTATTGGCGTTTATGCCTATCCCGACGTTGACAAAATTTACAACATCCATTTCAGCATCCATTTCAGCCAGTATGCCACACACCTTCCTGCCTTCAATCAAGACGTCATTGGGCCATTTTAATTCGGCCTTTAACCCAAAGAGCTTTCTAATTGTAGCTGCCACGGCAACAGAGGCCATCAAGTTTATCCTGGGAGCATATGCGGGACTTATACTGGGCCGTAAAATGAGAGTAAAGTAAATCCCACCTTTTGGAGAAAGCCATTCCCGGCTTAACCTTCCTCGGCCATGAGCTTGGGCTTCGGCAATCACGATTGTCCCCTCCCCTGCTCCCTTTCTAGCTAACTCTCTTGCCGCGTCCATAGTCGAGCCAATCTCTGGAAAGTAGTGAATTCTTTGTTCTAAATCGGGGAATTCGTAAGGAAGCAGTAAATCTGGAGAGGAGACCAGCCTGTATCCCCTAGGCGAGGCCCTTATTACATAGCCATCCTTTTTTAAGTTGCGAATATGCTTCCAGATAGAAACCCTGGAGATGCCAAGCTGCTCAGAAAGTATCTCGCCAGAAAGATAATCACTACACTCTCGCAGAGCTTTTAGTATCTGTTCCTTCATTTCGTTAACCTTTATTTTTCAAATGTTAACGATTATACTGGTTCTTGTCAATCGCCCTGCTGTTTGACTATTTCTATTACTTTGCATATCATTAATGCCCGGTTCAAAGGACGACCAGAACTAAAGCAAATGGAGGGAGTTAAAGCTTTCTTTGTCAACAATCCCACCCACTCGTGCGCTGATGGCCTGAGTGAAGCTATTAAATTTGAAGGTTAATCTAATTCCGACCTAACTCTTTATCTCAATACCAAAATGAAATACAGAAGATATACAGCACTTGCCATTACAACAAGCTTACTTGAAGAGGCGGCCTTGATGGCAGTCGTGCTCTGGCTGCTGCCAAAGGTTGCGATAAATATCCCCTTCTGGGGTCTCATCATTATGATGATTGCTCTCGGGGTATATAATTATATAAATTACCGACTTAGCAAGAAGGCGCTAGTTAAGAAGCCGATGATTTTGCTGGACATTGGTAGTCGAGGACGAACAACAACCCTCATTTCCCCCACAGGTTATGTTCGAGTTAACGGTGAACTGTGGCGAGCTTCATCCAGTTCAATCATAGGCGCTGGCGAGGAAATTGCCGTTGTGGGCATAGAGGGGATGACGCTTCTGATAAGCCCTATAGAAAAGGATAATCGCACCCGCAAAGCTGATGCATTTTCTGGTTAATAGAGTCGCCTTACTGTCGACAAAGCTAAAGAAAAAGAGTATCCTTTAGACGCTGATGGAGATTACCTGGCTAGGACATTCCTGCTTTCTGATTAGAGGGAAAGAAAAAACCATCATCACAGACCCATATCATCCTGACTTGGGCTACCGCCTGGGTGAACCTGAGGCGGACATAGTGACATTGAGCCATTTCCACCCTGGTCATAACTACATCGAAGGCGTCGCCAATGAGCCTAAACTAATAAAAAGCCCGGGAGAGTATGAAATAGGGGGGACTTTTATTACAGGCGTCGCCACTTTCCATGATAATAGGAAGGGGGATTTACGGGGCAAGAATACCATTTATATTATCGAGATGGATGGTATAACTTTATGTCATCTAGGTGATTTGGGGCATCCTCTGGACCCACATTTGATAGAAGAAATAGGAGATATTGATATACTATTTTTGCCCGTCGGCGAGGTATCTACTATGCCCATTGACACGGCTGTGGAAATAGTAAGGCAATTAGAGCCTCCTATTGTCATCCCCATGCACTATAAGACAGAGGCGTTCACTGGCGATCTCAGTCCTGTGGACAAATTCCTGGATAAAATGAGAATTCGGGAGCTAGAAGCAAGGCCAAAGCTCTCGATTACTTCATCGTCTCTGCCCAGCAGCACACAAACCATAGTTCTCAACTATCTCTAAACCGTGAATCCAGAGGACTGAGCAGTTTTACATTTTTGTCATTAGTGCTTTAATGCCAAATTCCAATCAGCCTTAAAAGTTGCTGGCACAAGCGGGTAGCCGAGGGTTACCTCTACTTTTTGAGACTGCCAATGAAAGCGTCAACATCCATAGCAGCCATGGTCATGGTTTGAAGTGTACCTCTTGCCCCCAGAGTTACCGCCACCTTGGATATTACTTCATTACTGGGAGCTTCTATAATGTTTATGAAATCGTACGGACCCAGCACAGCATACTGGGCTAGAACCTTCGCCCCCATTGCTTCTACTTCTTTGTTGACCTCTTTGATCCTTCCGGGATTCTCCGTGATAGTCTTTCTTCCCTCATCAGTGAGGGTCGTCAGCATTAGGAATTTAGCCATCTTTTACCTCCTCTGCGCTGTTTTGCACTTCAAAAACCTCGGGTTAAGTCCCGCTTGTGCCTCACACTAAATGACGCTGGAATACCAATCACTGAATAAGTGGAGCGGTTTGGCATCCTCAACCCCATTCTGCACTTATATTATATCACTACCCGGGCAAGCATCTCTCCAGAAGTTCTCTTTCCCTTTCCCTCATCTTGCTTTCTTCCTCTGGCTCTTCATGGTCATAGCTCAAAAGATGCAGTATTCCATGGATAACCAGCAATGCCAGCTCTCTCTCGGGTGAATGCCCTTGTTCTCTGGCTTGTGCCACTGCTTGGGGATAAGAGATGATTACCTCGCCCAGGCGAGTTACCCCATCAGGAGGGAGTGCGAAAGAAGAATCGGCTCCCTGTTGCGGAAGCATGTAAAAGGCAAGCACATCCGTAGGCTCATCCACCCCCCGGTAGTCTCGGTTAAGTTGTTTCACCGTCTCGGAATCGGTGAAAACCAGGCTCACCTCGTAAGGAGGAGCCACCCCTTCAGCCTTAAGGACAGTTTGGGCTATCCTCCTCACCCAGCCCTCATCCACCATCCCCCGGAATTTCTCCTCAACGTGGATGCCAATTTGTTCTCTCATAGTAAATTATTCAGCAAAGTATCATAGCAGGCAAGTTAATTCGTTTCAATGAGGTCTTTATAGTAAAATAACATAGATGACTGTAACACCTCTTAGAAAGCAGTATCTCAGGGTTAAGCAGAGGTATCCCGAAGCTATCGTTTTCTTCCGCTTAGGCGATTTCTATGAGACCTTCGATGAAGATGCCAAAGTCGCTTCGCGAGAGCTGGACGTTGTCCTGACCTCTCGCGAGATGGGCAAGGGGCAGAGGGTGCCCATGGCAGGGATACCTCATCACGCTCTGGATAACTATCTTGCGAAGCTCATCACCCGCGGTCATAAGGTAGCTATTTGTGAGCAACTCAGCCCCCCGGGCAAGGGACTGGTGGAAAGGGATGTCATTCGCGTGGTGACGCCGGGGACGGTAGTCGAGCCCAATCTGCTTGCCAGTAAGAGCAATAACTACCTTGCCAGCCTGGTTATTGAAGGAGAGGAAGCGGGAATCGCCTATGTTGATATAACCACGAGCGAGTTTGCCACCACTCAGCTTCCTGCTGAAAGAGTCATGCCCGAATTGGAGCGACTTCAGCCCAGCGAGCTTCTTATTTCCGAAGATGCCGACGATTGTGCCCAATTGCCGTTCACCATAAGCCGACTTGATGACTACTGGTTTGATTTGGAAATTGCCCAGGAAGCTTTGCTGGAACATTTCGGCGCGGCTAGCCTGGAAGGCTATGGCTGTGCCCGCTTGCCTTTGGCTATAAGGGCCGCCGGCGCATTAATACATTATGTCAAGGAAACGCAAAAGGAAACTCTGCCCCAGCTAAGCAAACTTGCTACCTACTCCACAGATTCCTTTATGACCCTCGATGGCCAGACCATCCGCAATCTGGAGCTTTTTCAGGGCGGCAGGTGGGGAGAAACTGGACACTCACTCCTCTCCGTCATTGACCTGAGCAAGACAGCAATGGGTGGCAGGCTGCTCAAGAATTGGCTGGGACATCCCCTTCTGGACCTCGCCATATTGAACCGGCGACAAGAGGCGGTTGCCTGGTTTCATCAAGATAGTCTGGCTCGCCAGAAAGTCATCTCTCTTCTAGCAGATATCGCTGACCTGGAGAGACTGGTTAACCGAGTGAGTAGTGGCAGAGTCATGCCCCGAGAGTTGATAACGCTTCGGTCTAGTTTAGAAAAGGTGCCGGATTTGAAAGCGGCGATGGCAGACGGGGACGCCATAAATTGGCTAAGCGGCGAACTTAAGCCTTGCCCCGATATTGTGGACTTAATCGCCAGGGCTATTGCCGATGAGCCAGGAGATTTGGAGCAAGGTGGTGTGATAAGGGAGGGTTTCTCGCCTGAGCTGGATGAAATTCGCCGCAATTCCCGGCAGGCGAAGCAATATCTGGCTGGCCTGGAGCAAAGGGAAAGACAGCGTACAGGGATTAAATCCTTAAAAGTAGGCTACAACCGGGTATTTGGCTATTATATCGAGGTATCTCGGGCTAATCTCAACTTAGTTCCCCCAGACTATATTCGTAAGCAGACTTTAGCGGAGGCGGAAAGGTTCTTCACCCCCGAACTCAAGGAGTATGAATCCCTGATTCTCAATGCTCAGGAAAAGATCGCTGACCTGGAGGCTGCCATTTTCCGACAACTTTGCCAGCAGATAAGCGCTGTTGGGGGGCAAATTTTGGCCACCGCCAGAGCCATCGCTCAAATTGACGCCCTTTCCAGCCTAGCTGAGGTCGCAGTGCGCCATGGTTATGTCCGCCCAACGCTGACCAACGAGGATGTCCTAGATATTAAGGGAGGGCGCCACCCTATCGTGGAACAGAGCATAGGCAGCGATAATTTTGTTCCTAACGATGCTTATTTATGTAATAAGGACAATCAACTTATCATACTTACAGGTCCCAACATGTCAGGAAAGTCTACCTATCTCAGGCAGGTAGTCCTCATCATCCTTTTAGCTCAGATAGGAAGCTTTGTCCCTGCCGATTCAGCGAATGTTGGAATTGTTGACCGCATCTTTACTCGCATTGGCGCTCAGGAGGACCTAGCTGCCGGCCAATCCACTTTTATGGTGGAGATGACTGAGGCGGCAAATATCCTGAATAATGCTACCCCTCGCTCCTTTATAATCCTGGATGAAATTGGGCGGGGCACCTCCACCTATGACGGGCTTTCCATTGCCTGGGCAGTGGCCGAGTTTATCCACAACCACCCTGAGCTTGGGGCGAAGACCCTTTTTGCCACTCATTATCATGAATTGGTGGACCTGGCTGATATCCTGCCCAGAGTGAAAAACTTTAACGTGGCGGTGGCGGAGGAAGGAGACAAAGTTATCTTCCTACACAAGATTGTCCCTGGGGGCACTGACAGGAGCTATGGCATCCACGTGGCTCAGCTAGCAGGCCTGCCCAAATCGGTAATCGTCCGAGCTCAGGAAGTCTTAGCTGAGCTGGAAAGCCACACTGCTAAAAAAGGCAAAGTCCCTCGCCGTAAAGCATCGCTCCAGATTCCTCTTTTCCATAAAGACTCACTATTGGCTGATGAAATTGCCCGGCTTGATATTGACTCCATGTCTCCTTTGGAAGCAATCACCAAGCTTTATGAGCTCAAGCGAATGACTCAGGCGAATAAGGACTCGCCTTTATGAGACCAGACGCTACTATTAAAGGATAGTGGTGTGGAGCTCTCCCTCCACCTTTGCTTGCACGTGAGCCAGGAAATCGACGCATTCCTTTGCTATTCCCAAGGCATCCAGATGGTAGAGAGAGCGAAGAAAATCTTGCTTTCCATGGGTTACGAATTCGTCAGGAATGCCTAATCGCTTCACTTTGACATCTGATACTTCAGCCTTTTCCAGCAGCTCCAGCACCGCGGCACCAAAGCCTCCGCTAAGAATATTCTCCTCTACTATGACCATCTTTTTGGTGTGGTTGGCTACATCCAAAATAAGCTCTGTATCCAGGGGCTTAGCGAATCGGGCATTAATTACCATGGCATCAATGCTCCCCAGAGCTAAATGTTCCGCTGCTTCCAGAGAAGGCATGACAGTAGAGCCGATGCCTATTATGACTATATCTTCACCTTGCTTTATTATCTCAGCTCTGCCTATAGGAAGTTGATGAAGCTCGGTGGCCAAGGGAACTACTGTTCCCCGACCTCGAGGATAACGAATTGCCATAGGATGCTCTGTATTGAGGGCAGTATAGAGCAGGTCTTGAAGTTCATTCCCGTCCTTAGGTGCGCAAACAATCATATTGGGCATCAAACTAAGATAGGATAAATCAAATATCCCTTGATGTGTTTTGCCATCCTCTCCGACAATGCCGCTGCGGTCGAGGGCAAAAATGACAGGCAGGTCAGGGAGACAAACATCGTGCAATACTTGGTCAAAGGCACGTTGCAAGAAAGTGGAATATATAGCTACAATAGGTATAAAGCCCTGGGTAGCTAGACCGGCGGCTAAGGTAACCGCATGCTGCTCAGAAATCCCTACATCGTAGATGCGTTGAGGATACTCCTTGACCAAAGAGGATAGGCTATTGCCTTCAACCATGGCAGCGCTTATCACTACCACCCTGGGGTTGTTCCTGAGCAGTCCACCAACTGTTCGAGCAAATATCTGACTATAAGTAGGTATTGTACCCAAGTCCTTGCTTTTGGGGGATAGACCGTGAAAGTGAGTGGGATTATCCTCGGCTGGTTTGTAGCCCTTGCCTTTCGTAGTCAAGACATGGACAATGACCGGCTTGTAGTAATTCCTGGCTTGAGTCAGAGCTGTTTCCAATTCAGCAGTGTTATGACCATCTATCGGACCCATGTAAGTAAAGCCAAGCTGCTCCCACATCATGGTGGGCATGACTACCGCTTTTGCTCCTTCCTTAAGACGGCGCAATGCCCACTGCAGCCTCTTTCCTCCAGGCAAGAGAGACAGCAACCGATTCGTCTGTTGCTTAGCCTGTATATAGCCACGGGTCGTTCGCACTACATTTAGCCGCCTGGCTATCGCTCCTACTGTGGGCGAAATGGACATGCCGTTGTCATTAAGCACCACGATAAGCCTTGTGCCCAAATGCCCGGCGTGATTCAGCGCTTCGTAAGTCATGCCACAGGTGAGGCATCCATCGCCGATGACAGCTACCACGTGGTGATTACCGCGAGCAAGGTCACGGGTCAGAGCCATGCCCAAAGCCGCTGAAATGGAGGTGCCACCATGTCCCGTAGTGAAAGCATCGTGAGGACTTTCATCTCTATCAGGAAATCCTGAGAGTCCCTGGTATTGGCGAAGGGAGGGGAATTGCTCCCTTCTTCCTGTTAATAGCTTATGAACGTAGCTTTGGTGTCCCACATCCCAGATTATCTTGTCTTTCGGGCTATCAAATACCCGGTGCAAGGAAATAGTAAGCTCCACCACTCCCAGATTGGATGCTAGATGCCCTCCGTTTTCACTAACCCTGCTTACCAATAACTCCCTGAGCTCGGAACAAAGTTCACCCAGTGCATCCTGGTTCAGCCCCTTAACATCGCTGGGGCCGTTTATTTTGTCCAGTATCTTAGACACCTCACTCTCCCACTTTAGATTATAACAAATTTTACTCTTACGTATGCTCCGGCCGCTAAGTTTGCTGTTCTAAAATCGCAACAGGCGATTTAATATGCCTTTAAATCCGCCTGTCTTTCCCTTGACAGCAGCATAGTCTATCTCGCCAAGCGTCAAGTTGGATATAGCCCTCCACACCCCATCACTCTGGTTGAACATTCCAAACGCCAAACGAGGGAAGCGGACAAACTTTCTTGACATCGTACTCGCTATTCTCAGTTCGGACATTATCTTCCTCTCTACAATCTGTTGGTAATCCTGCAACCCGACCTCGCCACTTACTAAAGAGTTCTCAATCACTGGTGCGGCAAGCTGGGCACTCTGGATAGCGTTATAAATTCCCTCACCCGTTAATGGGTCAGCAAGCCCAGCCGCATCCCCCAGAAGCAAGGCTTTATCTTGCCAAACAAGCCTCCCTTTTGTACACGTTGGTATCAAGTGGCTACTTGACCTGGCGATAGTGTAATCACCCATACTAAGTGAGTTTAGAAACTTTTGATGGCGGCGGTTCAAATATCTTGCCTTGGAGACAAGACATCCAGCTCCAATAGAGAGATGGTTACGCTTGGGGAACACCCAGGCATAACCTCCGGGAATGCACCCCAGGTCTATATGGACCCGTGATTTCCATTTTGCCAGCTCTTCCTCGGGCACAACAATTTCCGACTCTATACCCACGAGATATTCGATGCTCCTTCCCATGCCCAGCTCTCTTGCCACTACACTATAAGCCCCATCAGCCCCGACCACAAGCCGGGAGCGAAAAATGTTGTCAGCAGTGGAAACCTCAACCCAATCAGCGCTCACCTGTATTTGCGTTACCTTTTGACCATCCATAAGCACAGCTCCCAATCGTTGCGCCCTCTTCACCAAAAAATAGTCAAATACATCACGCATTACGGTATATATCAGTGGCTGGCTATGTTGTCCCAGATAAGGTCTGCCCAGCTTAAAAGTAAAGCTAAGCTCGTAGATTACGTCTTCCGCTACCTCGGAGATATCGAAATCCAGAAGTTTTGCCGCCTTGCTGGTGACTCCGCCAGCACAACACTTATAGCGGGGCAGTTTCTCTTTTTCTAAAACTAATACCCTGATCCCCTTCTTGCCTAGCTCGTAAGCCAGTGTCGCCCCAGCCGGACCAGCACCAACAACGATTACATCTTGGATTTGTTTCAAAGACCAAATACCCCTAACAAGCGAAGCAATGCAAACCTATCTCCAATTATATCACCGCTATATAATAAATAGACCTTTCCTGGCAACCTATCTCCCTGCTCCCTCTTACCCTGATAAGGAGGCTGTTCAAAATAGAGAACTGGATTCTTCGCTTCGCTCCGAATGACACCTCGGATGCATATCCATCTTCTTCATAGCCTGGTTTTACTTCCTTCGAAAGTTTTAATCAGGCCAAATCATAATAGTTTTTGGGTTAAATTTTTTGTGATTTAACAACTCTTCTTTCGTTAGATTTTAGATGATTTAAGTCCTTGACATCCCTTTAAAAAAGTGTTATTCTTCTATCCATGTATCACGTGTGATTTATGAAAATGCGAACGAGGTTATTGCTCAGTAAGGCACTGGTATGGCCAGTATGTAGAATACAATGGAGCAACTAACAGTTTCCTCATCACTTACCTCCTTTCTTCTAATATAGCGACGGGAGCGGCTCAAACTCCCGTCGCCACCTCTCTAGTTCGCCCCAACGGAGTGAAGAACTCCGAAGTGACAAGCACCTATTCGACACGGTAGAGACAACAACAAAAGAGCCGACCGTGCCTGCTATTGAGTGGCACGGTCGGCTTCTGATATGGCAGGTATGATGTCCTATACTGGGGCTGGTGTCTCACACACCTTGTACCAATAGGCAAGCTTCTCCGTATAACGCAGCACACTACACTTCCCTAGTTCTGCCATATGTCCCCCGTAGCTTCAACTACCCAAACAATGGGGTCAACCAGGAGCTCCCTGACCAGGGTCCTCAAAAGCTCATTTCCGGCTATGAAATCCGCGACAGGGGGGCTAAGCTGGTAGTACAGGGCGACAAATTGAGAGCCCGCGGTGCTTTCCAGCAACACGACATCCCGAAACTCTCGCAACACATCGATCTGTTCAGCGGTGGGAGTCCCGTAGGCTGCGGTGGCAATAAAACAACCCTCGGAGGGTGGTAGAGATGATCTGTCTGTGGTGAATTGAAGGGTAGTACCTTCAATCACAGTGTCATTATACTTAAGCCGGGCTTTGAAATCATACTCGGTGTTGGAGCTAAGCCCGGTGAGCGGCGCGGCGTAGGTGCCATCTACTTCTTTAGACACCCAATCAGTAGAGGACCAAGCCGAGCCGGTGGACTTCTTGTAGGCAAAGCATACTTTCACCGGGCTAAAGTCCCCCACAGTATAGCTCATATTCAGTGTGGCGCGGAGCGTGCTGACCCCGGTGGCGTCTTGTGTGGTAACCGTCGGATACACTGTAGGCGGCACCTCCTTGAAGTTGGCGGTGACAGTTACATTTTGAGCCGGCATGGTGAAGATAGTCTCCGCGGCATTCGCATCGTCGAATCCACCTGCTGGCGCCGTCCACTCAACAAACTGGTAGCCCCCCGCGGCTTCCGCTTTTATGCTGACTTCTGTACCTTCTGCGTAAGGTGATTCATTGGTCAAATCAGTCGCCGTGCCACCTTCCTCAGGGTCTGCTGCCATGGTGAGGTCATATATCGCTACAAAAGTCCAGTCCTTAATGGCAGTGTCATATACTGAGGGATTGCCTGTCACTTCACATTTTACCGTGCTTGTTCCAGGTACGCTGGAGGTAATCACGGCATCTGCCTCGCCATCGGCATCGGTAACACCCTCCGGAGTGCCAGAGAAGGAGCCCACGCCGCTTATGTTCCAGGTCACAGCCACACCTTCCATCTCATAGCCAAATTGGTCATAGACCGTGGCCGTGAGGTTATGGGTCGTGTCCACAGGGTTAGTGTCTGTCTCGGGCAAAAGCTCTAATGTCGTGGCTTCAGGGGTATAAGTCCAGTCCTTGGTGGCAGTGTCATATACTGAGGGATTGCCTGTCACTTCACATTTTACCGTGCTTGTTCCAGGTACGCTGGAGGTAATCACGGCATCCGCCTCGCCATCGACATCGGTAACACCCTCCGGAGTGCCGGAGAAGGAGCCCACGCCAGTTATGTTCCAGGTCACATCCACACCTTCCATCTCATAGCCAAATTGGTCATAGACCGTGGCCGTGAGATTATGGGTCGTGTCCACAGGGTTAGTGTCTGTCTCGGGCAAAAGCTCTAATGTCGTGGCTTCAGGGGTATAAGTCCAGTCCTTGGTGGCGGTGTCATATACTGAGGGATTGCCTGTCACTTCACATTTTACCGTGCTTGTTCCCGGCACGCTGGAGGTAATCACGGCATCCGCCTCGCCATCGGCATCGGTTGGGCTCTCCGGAATGCCAGAGAAGGAGCCCACGCCGCTTATGCTCCAGGTCACAGCCACACCTTCCATCTCATAGCCAAATTGGTCATAGACCGTGGCCGTGAGGTTATGGGTCGTGTCCACAGGGTTAGTGTCTGTCTCGGGCAAAAGCTCTAATGTCGTGGCTTCAGGGGTATAAGTCCAGTCCTTGGTGGCGGTGTCATATACTGAGGGATTGCCTGTCACTTCACATTTTACCGTGCTTGTTCCAGGGATGCTGGAGGTAATCACGGCATCCGCCTGGCCATCGGCATCGGTTGGGCTCTCCGGAGTGCCGGAGAAGGAGCCCACGCCAGTTATGTTCCAGGTCACATCCACACCTTCCATTACATTATTAAATTGGTCACGAACCGTGGCCGTGAGGTTATGGGCCGTATCCACAAGGTTTTCGTCTGTCCCGGGGAGAAGCTCTAAGGTAGTGGCCACAGGTGTATAAGTCCAGTCCTTGGTGGCGGTGTCATATACTGAGGGATTGCCTGTCACTTCACATTTTATCGTGCTTGTTCCCGGCACGCTGGAGGTAATCCCGGCATCTGCCTCGCCATCGGCATCGGTTGGGCTCTCCGGAGTGCCGGAGAAGGAGCCCACGCCGCTTATGCCCCAGGTCACAGCCACACCTTCCATCTCATAGCCAAATTGGTCATAGACCGTGGCCGTGAGGTCATGGGTCGTGTCCACAGGGTTGCTGTCTATCTCAGGCAAAAGCTCTAATGTCGTGGCTGCAGGTGTATAAGTCCAGTCCTTGGTGGCAGTGTCAAATACTGAGGGATTGCCTGTCACTTCACATTTTACCGTGCTTGTTCCAGGCTCGCTGGAGGTTATTACGGCATCCGCCTCGCCATTGCCATCGGTGGTCGTGTCTTGGGAGACAAAAGACCCAGGGCCACTTTCTATAGTCCAGGTCACAGCCACACCTTCCATCTCATAGCCAAATTGGTCATAGACCGTGGCCGTGAGGTTATGGGTCGTGTCCACAGGGTTAGTGTTAGACTCAGGGAAAAGCACTAGAGTGGTGGTCACAAGCTCAAAGTTGGCGGTGACGGTTACATTTTGAGCCGGCATGGTGAAGGTAGTCTCCTCTTCATCCGCATTATCGAATCCACCCGTTGGCGCCGTCCAGTTCACAAACTCGTAGCCCTCGTTGGCTTCTGCTTTTATGCTGACTACAGTGCCTTCTTCGTAAGGTGATTCATTGGTCAAATCAGTTGCCGTGCCACCTTCCTCAGGGTCTGCTGCCATAGTGAGGTCATATATCGCCACAAACTCGGCTGTTATTGAGTAGTCGCTGTCCATGGTGATGTTGGTCGAGGCGGCGTTGACATCGGCAATAGTGGTCACACCGCCAGTCCACTCGTCAAACCGGTAGCCAGCATCTGGAGTCGCCACCAGGTCAACCACTGTTCCCTCGTCATAGGGAAACACTCCCTCACTAGGCTCGGTTACCGAGCCTCCTCCTGTGCTGCTGGTGGTGAGGTCATACTGAACCGGTGCTGGTCTAACCGCTATGGTAAGTGTCCGCCACGCCCACGAGGTTTCGCCCTGGGTAACCTGGAAAGATGCCGTGCCGGTGACACCGGCAGTTGCTTGAGTTGCATAAGCGGCACCACCAGAGCAGTGCCCTGTGGCCCCAGGTACACAGCCCGGCCTGCTACTTTCAACAGTGATACCGGTGTGTTCATCGGGGTAGGTGGCATTCCAGGCATAACATGAATCATAACCAAAAATCCGCAAAACCAGAGTGTCAGCGACGGTAGTGGTAACATCAGGGCAGATTGGTAACATATCGTTGGCGCCAGTGTCAGAATCCCAGACATAGATTGGATTGTCCGGATCATGCCCGGTAATGCGGATGATAAAGGCATATACCGTCTCTAAAGTAGTCCAGGTCCACTGATATGAACCCGGCTCACTATCCCCGGCAATCAGGTACCACGCACCTAATGTACATCCACTGGGATACTCACCAGCCCCACTCCACCCGACATCTATTAGCGTCCAATCTGTGGGTCCGGTAAACTCACCAGAAGTATCGCCGTCGGTGATTACGACGCCAATGAGCAAATCACCACTGGCAGTTCCCGCCGGCTTGGCAACCTCGATTAAGGTTACATCATTGGCGCTTTCCACGTTGCCACTTCTAGCGTAAGTAAATTCTTCGTAGCTTGCGTCGGCAATTACTGGCACCGCCGACACCAGGCTCACCACCAGCACCAGTGCAGACAGGATGACAACGATTTCTCTTTTCATCTTTCCCTCCCTTTACTACTTCTGTCTATATTCCCTATCGCTCCCTCGACCCGGAGTATCACAGCCTATCCACCGCACAATTTCCACTCCCACAAGCAATCACCCCCTTTTACGACACAAGGTCAGTTAGCAACTCAAATAGTCATTGCGCGCAAAGCACGGCAATTTCCAGAGATTGCTTCAGTGAGTTCCCTCGTTTGTGCTCGCGACGCCTCGCAATAACGCACGGCAACTAATAAACAGCCTCCGCCACACAAATGCCCCTTCGTGAGTATCTACTTTTACCAAAACCTGCCCATCAAACTCAGCAACCGTCTCTCACCCATACTAAGCCCCTTTGCTACCTGAGTCGGGGTCATCTGGCTGGCCACACTCATAAGTGCAATCGTATATGCTCTAGTAATATAAGAATAACACGTATGAATATGGGAACGCTTCCCATAAGAATAACAACCCTGTTAAAAAAAGTCAATACCCCGATTTGACACGTACCTTGTGCCTTTCAACTCTATTATGTATACCATTTAATTTATTCATTGCTTAAATTCCCTTGAGCTCAGGTTGTTCGTACTTCTACCCAATTCACCCAAGTTAAACGGCTATGTGGAGCGAGCACACCTGACCCATCGTCTTCGTCAATCTTTGGGCTACCCCACGCCTCAGGAGTGCCTTGAGTGCTATTTGCAAAAAAAGGAGGTGACGCATCATTAAGGTACTGGACGAGGACAGGTATTGGCAGAAGTAATCAGGTAAATGGTATTATTTCCAGTGACATGGCAGCCTTAAGCTAGGGGGATGTTACCGGCAAGAAAACGGTACGTAAGGAGATATAATGATGAAAGCGAAGTATACCTCGCCACGTAATTCCACAGATTCTTCACTGAATCCGTCGCTCAAGCAGGCTGAGGAGGCGCTTCAAGCCGAGCATAATAAGCTGCTATCACTAATGGATGCCATGGAATACATCGTCACCATACAGGATACAGAATATAACATTATTTATCAGAATGAGGCGTCGAGGATAGCTTCTGGTGGTGACCACCTCGGGGAGAAGTGCTACCGGGCCTATGAAGGCAGAGAGAAGGTGTGTGACGGGTGCCCGGTAGAAGAGGCATTTAAGGATGGCAAGTCACACACCACGGAGAGGATGGTGGTAACGCCTTCGGGGGAGGTTACCTTCTGGGAGAATACGGCTAATCCCGTTAGAGACTCCGCAGGTAAGATTGTCTCCTGCCTGGAGCTAGCCCGGAACATTACCGAGCGCAAGCAGGCGGAGGAGAAACATCGGATAATAATAGCAACAGCCCCTGACGGTTTTTATGTCCTGGGTCTAGGTGCTAGATTGCTAGAGGTCAACGCTTCATACTGTAAGATGATTGGTTATACTCGTGAAGAACTGCTTAAGATGTCCCTATCTGATATTGAAGCGGTAGAAACGCCCGAAGAGTTTGCTAAGCATAAAGAAAAGGTAGTGGCGCAGGGTTACGACTTTTTTGAGACCCAGCATCGACGTAAAGACGGGAAGCTGATTGATGTTGAGGTTAGCGCAAATTACATTGATGTGGAGGGCGGGCAAGTAGTCGTATTTGTGCGGAATATCACCGAGCGCAAGGAGGCGGAGCAGGCTCTTATAGAAAGCGAAGGAAAATACAGAACTCTGGTTGAAAATATTCCACAGAAAATATTCTTTAAGGATAAGGATTCAGTTTACATCTCCTGCAATAGCAATTTCGCCAAAGACCTGCAGCTAAAGCCCGCAGAGATCTCGGGGCATACAGATTATGACTTCCATCCCAGGGACCTGGCCGAAAAATATAGAGCAGACGATAAAAGAGTGTTTGAGTCGGGGAATACAGAAAGAATTGAAGAGAGATACATCGAACACGGACAGGAAAGGACCGTGGAAACATTCAAGACCCCGTTCATAGATGAAAGCGGCAAAACTGTCGGTGTACTGGGCATTTTCCATGACATCACCAAGCAAAAAGAAACGGAGAGACAGTCACACGAGCGCGAAATAGCCGCGGCACGGGCGCAAGAGCTAAGTAAATCACACCAGCGCCTTATCAACGCTCAAGAGTCCCTGCGTAAAGACATTGCCAGTCAGCTTCACGGGACGGTGCAAAGCCGGCTTATATTACTGGAGCATAAGATTGCAGGGCTTGAGGCCAGGGCCCGGTCAAAGCGGATGACCAAGGAGCTAGCTGACGTCCGCCAGAGACTTGAGGAGCTGCAAAACGAACAAATACGGCCTATCAGCCATCGCCTTTTCCCTTCCATCTTACGCCTGGGAATAACTACCGGCTTGGAATCCCTAATAGACGAGTATAGCGCCAAGCTACCTGTTGATTTGCAGGTGAGCAAAAAACTGAGAGATAGAGAGCAAGCGAATAGAAAGCTTATTCCAGATAATGTGAAGCTGGCGCTGTATCGCATTGCCGAGGAAGCCTTGACCAATATCTCCAAACACACGCCGGCGGCGAACAATATAGTGGTGAAACTGTCGCTGGTTGATAGTCGAATATTGCGCCTTAAGGTGAGGGATGATGGTCCTGGCTTTAATACAACAAGCCCTTCAACCGGTATTGGCCTCTTGCTGATTTCGGACTACGCAGCGGCGGCGGGAGGCAGTTGCACCATCAAGAACATTCCCGGCAAGGGCACACGGGTTACGGCAGAGCTGCCTCTTGCCGGACTTGAAACAGAACAGTGACAGGAAGGTCAGCCTTTGGAATAAAGGCCCGGCGCCCTCTTGCTAGGCTAGTCTGGAAGAGAAACGGTAGTTGTGCGAGCTTGGCACTATTGTCTTAATGCCGGGAGGTACGTCCTGATATATTAGGCCGATTCTAGTCCGTCCCAATCGGGCATATAAACGTCAAGTACAACTACATGCGGCGTCACGGTACTGATAAGAATAAGACACTCCGCAGCACTACCAGCCTCTCCCAATACCTGAAAGTGCTTGCTCGCTTCCAGCAAATGGCACAGCTAATCTCTAAACAGGTATCGTCATCAACAAGAATAGGTCGGTATGTCGACTCCCATCCTTTGACTTACTAGTTTTCAACGCTTATATTGTAGTATGGTTCTATCATACTACGATATCATGCTCGCACGGCAATTAGCCGGGGTTTACGCAATCCTTGCTCCCGCGCTAACTTCGCTGCGAGGATTTCAGGAACGCCAGGGCAGCCTTCACCCGTATGTTGCTTTCCGACTCGCCGGAGAGTTCCAGATGCTGATAGATGACGTTGATGTAGCTTTCAACGGACCTCTCCGTCAGTGCCAGTTTTCTGGCGATAGTGGCATTATTGAACCCCTCCGCAAGCAACCGGAGCACATCCTGTTGTCTGGGTGTAAGTCTGTAAACATTAGACCCTTTCCGCGGGTGCAGCTTCGCCATCACCGCCGGGTCCATGATCACCATACCCCGCGCGCATCCCTCAATGGCCTGGACAACTGTGGATACGTCGCGAACCGTCTGCTTTAAAAGATATGCCCACCCCGTGCTCTCTCCAAGCGGCAGGCTGGTCACATAGCGGGGATTATCATGTGCGGAGAGGATAACGATGCCAATCTCAGGGTTCTCCCTCTTGATTGCCAGTGCCGCATCAATGCCGTCCATTTCGCCGGCAAGCTCAATATCCATCAGCATCACGTCAGGTTTGGTCTGCCGGGCCAGCGCAATCGCCTTCTCAGCATCATCCGTCGTGCCTACTACCTCTAGACCAGCCTTCCGGGATAGAGCGTCAACCAGCACTTCTCGAAACAGGGCTTCGTCCTCTATTACCACTACCCTTATCTTTTCCACAGGCATTCTTCGTAACTTCACTTTGCGGTGTGCTTCGGGGCAAAAATGAGCGCCTCTCTATATAATACCATGCCACCTTGATATTCTACACCATACTAACCCCGTGAGTAAACCAGAGGTTAGCACAATAGCCAGTGAATTATTCTCATGCTAACATTAAAGCACGTGAACCAAGAGTAACTACTGGCACATGGTACTGAGGTGCCTATTGAGAGCAACTCTACAAGAGATATTGCAGGAGGTGTGCAGGCTAACTAGCATGTCCCCCGAAGAGGACGAGTACCATCTCCTGTGGCTAGAAAAGGATGGCCAGGTGCTGACCATATTTTCGTAAACTGGCGCCATGGTTAAGGCGGACAGAAAAGAAGCCACAAGGCATTTGGCGACCCATGCCCTTTGTAAACAATCAATGAAGAATAGAGGGAACGCCAAATTACTGCATACGAGGAAGTGGCAACGCGTAAAAGATATAGAAGCGGCCCAAACGGGCAAAGTTCCCATTGAAATAATAAGGAGAGGCTAAATATGAAAACAAATCTTGAATCTGAAATTGCGGTTTTGAAATTGTGGCGCCAACTGTACCAAACCTACACCCTGCTTAAGAAGTGTGAGGACCAAATACTTGTGGAATATGGGCTTACTACGGAGCAGTACTCAGTGCTTGGGGCTATAGATTACTTAGTTGGTCCTACAAAGATAACTGACATAGCCCGGTGGTTGGAACGTAGCACGAACAGCATCAGTATGATAGTCGACCGCATGGTCAAAGCTGGTCTGGTCAGAAGGATAAGAGACAGGAGTGACCGCAGGGTAGTACACGTGGTTAACACCAGCAAGGGAGAGAACGCCCTTAAACCGGCAACTCAGGCAAGCTTGGCGGTTATCCGAAAAATCCTGCCACAATCATATGAGGACAAGAGTACCCTTCTCAGTCTGCTCGGGACGATAAAATATGAGATACTAACGTATCTCAATCCTGAAATGGATATAGAAGAAGTGAAGAGAGAAGAGTTAGAGCAAGCGGCCAATGTAAAGGAATGGCTGAACAAGTACGATTTGTCCTCCACTCCTCAAGTCAAACGTTAGGGTGGTGAGAAGAGAAAGACCATATGACGAGGACAGTTAACCTTACTTATGCTCGCTGGTGTAGAGCAGCTCCGCAGGGTTCGCAATAATCCCGGTAGAACGAAACATGCTTTCCGTTTCAACCCACAGGTAAAACACCTTAGCCACCGCTGTCATTAATGTGCTGTACCCCGGTACACGGTAATGCACGTGTCAAATCGGCAAATAGGTATGGCTGAACGATATGTTATATAATATCTTATTGCCTGGTAGGAATCTAAAAAGGCGGCAGGGAATTGTCGGACAAATTTTACGATGTCATCATAGTGGGGGCGGGACCAGCCGGAAGCTACATAGCTTATGAACTAGCTTCATTAGGTCACGATGTCGCTGTTTTTGAAGAAAAAAGTGCGTCGAGACTCAATGTCTGTTGCACAGGAATAATCAGTACCGAATGTTTCCAGTCCCTGGACCCCGGCACAGATGTGATATTAACCAAGGTAAACTCAACCAAGCTTTTCTCCCCTTCAGGTAGATGCTTAAGATTGCAAGCTGAAAAGGTTCAAGCTTACGTTGTCAATCGGCTTTTACTTGATAAAGCGATAGCCTCTAAAGCCCAATCCCAGGGGGCACAATATTTCTTCTCTTCCCCAGTCATTGACATTATTCCTGGGAGGGATAGCATACAAGCTGAAACTTTGTGCTCCGAAGCCAGGGAGATATTAAGTGCTAGAGCTGTGGTCCTGGCTAACGGATTCAGGCCCAAACTGCCCCGGAAGCTAGGTCTGGGCGAAATCAAGAGTTTCCTCGTCGGTGCTCAGGCCGAAATTGAAGCGAAAAACGTTGATGAACTCGAAGTATACTTCGGCCAAGAAATAGCACCAGGTTCGTTTGCCTGGCTTGTGCCCATTTCAACAAATAAAGCATACGTTGGTCTTTTAGCAACATCTCAGGCCAAGCCACATCTGCAAAAATTCCTCAACAATCTCTCTTGCCAGGGTAGAATAACAAGTCGGGAGGTGGAAATCGAGCAAAAGGCTATCCCCGTAGGAACTTTAGCTCGCAGCTACGGAGACAGGGTACTGGTTATTGGGGATGCTGCCGGACAGGTAAAGCCAACTACCGGCGGAGGAATATACTTCGGGCATATTGGTGCCCGGATAGCAGCCGAGGTGCTTGATGAGGCTCTCGGCAGTGATAATTTAACCGCTGTCCAGCTTTCGCGCTATCAAAAGCAGTGGAAGGCAAAAATGGGCAAGGAACTCTCCCGTGGCTACCGGGCTAAATGGGCTTATGCCAAACTAAGCGACCGCCAAATCGAGGGAATATTCAACGCGTTGGACCCTAGTGGTATGGCTGAGGCTTTGCTCAACTCAGGCGATTTTTCCTTCGATTGGCACAGCAGGTTAATTTTGTCTGTCCTGAGACGTAGCTCCGCTTATCCCTTGATGAAAATGAGGCATCTCCTTTCTCGTGAGGCTAGTTTATGATTCAAACAAATTATCCTCCCCAGCATGTCGCCATCATCATGGATGGCAATGGCCGGTGGGCAAAGAAACGTCGTTTACCCAGGCTTGCCGGGCACAATGCTGGTGGTGGGAATATCCGCCCGGTGGTGAAGATTTTTGCCGATTGCGGAGTAAAATACCTGACCCTCTATATGTTCTCTACAGAGAACTGGAACCGGCCGAGGATAGAGGTCGCAGGCTTACTCGGCCTTCTAGCAAAGAAGATTGACCAGGAAACTCAGGCTTTTCATCAAGAAAATATCCGGCTGGTACATCTGGGCAGGCTGGACAGGCTATCTCAGAAACTGAGGGAAAGGGTGAAAGCAGCAGTCGAACTCACCAAAAATAATACCGGCCTTACGCTTTGCCTCGCTTTCGATTATGGCGGACGCGATGAAATTGTCCAGGCAGCCAGTCGTATCGCTGACGCTGGTATTCCCACTGACAATATAGATGAGTCTGTGTTTGTCCGGTATCTATATTGCACTGACATCCCCGACCCCGACTTGGTCATACGCACTGGTGGTGAGAGCCGCCTCAGCAACTTTCTCCTCTGGCAGGCTGCCTATAGTGAACTTTACTTCACTCCAGTGTTATGGCCTGATTTTGGTCATAAGGACGTTGAGGAAGCGCTTTCTGAATATAAACGCCGCCAGCGCCGTTTTGGCAAAATATGAGGCGTTTAACAACCACCCAATGACAAACGGAGAAAACGGCCTACAATAACGATTCGAGTTGCTAAACGACCCCGATTCCCGCCCACACTATGCCGATAAGAACCCTCCGTCAACAGGTATCAGCGCTCCGTGAACATAGCTAGATAAATCACTGGCTAAAACCACAGCAATACGAGCCACTTCGTCCGGCTGCCCGCCCCTTTTGAGTGGCAGCCTGGTGCTAAACAATACGCCAGTTCTAAGCAGGCTCAGCCGGAGCTGGGTGATTTCCTTGGCCACGGCCTTTGTTCCCGGAGTTATTATTCCGCCAGGTATGATTGCATTTATTCTAAAACCGTCTTTGCCATATTCCTTCGCCAGAGATCTGGTCAGAGCGATGACTCCCGCCTTGCTTATGCTATAAGAAGCCATGCCTTCTACGAAAGGTATAATTGCCTCGATAGAGCCAATGTTGATGATGACGCCGCCTTTCTTCAATCGGCTCTTTATCATATGCTGACACATCAGGAGAGCTGATTTCAAATTAATGTCCATCACCTTGCTAAAAAAAGCATCGTCTACTTCCAAGAAATTCTTAAAAGGATATATTCCAGCATTGTTTACCAGTATGTCAGGCCCCTTCCCTTTTAACTTTTCCCACAAGGCAGCTATCTCCTCTTTTGAGGAAAGGTCTACTTTATGAATGTTGATTTCCACTTCGAACCTTGAAAGCTCTTTGGCTACAGTCCTTAACCCCCGTTCGTTCATGTCTACAAGTTCTAAATCCGCGCCTGCTTCTGCAAATCTATAGGCCATTGCCTTGCCAATACCAAGTGCGGAACCAGTTATTAAGGCTTTTTTACCTTTAAGGGAGATAAGTTCGGATAGAGGCTTTAAAACTCTCATGGCAATATTCTAGACCATTTGAGCATGCGTCATGTAACTGCCTTACCATTATACCACGGCCATTGATGATTGATTTTTCACGCTATAAAAAGTGCAGGCTCTCTTAAATCGGCGTTCCGCGAAGAAGTTAGCAAGCTAGAGCGAAGGCTTTTGGGAAGGCTTTACCTTTTGTCCTGAGTAGTGGGGAAGGGGGGACTCGAACCCCCACGCCTTACGGAGGTTCTGTTCTTCGCTACTTATTCATGAGTGGTAACCTTGGGGCTAGATAAGAGATACCTTTGACTCTCTCCATTTCATTTGCATACTCTGGAGGAGGCGGATCACATACGAATACCTCTGACCCTGACTTGATTATATTCCTGAAGCCTGCACTCCTGAGCATGGCATAAACACAGCTCTCATTGGCAAACCACCAGTTGCTATAGTCGTGATTGTAGTTTTCCTCGATGAAGAACATCTTGGGATAGTCAGGGTGGTCAAAGACTTTCGTCTCTCCAATTTCATAATCGTCTAGCAGGGTTAGCTTCCTTTTCTCCCAACTCAGGTTCTGGTCGTCATCAGTTATTGGTTGAGTCCCTCTAATGACAGTTGTGAAATACATCTTTTCCCTCGCCATTTCGGCGATCTTATCCACCACCAACAGCGGGTATCTGAGATGATAGAAGACTCCCAGGAAGAGTACGAAGTCGAACTTACGTCGGTTTGTTAGGACGAACTCATAGAGATTCACTACCTCATAATCTACCGGTACATTAAAGTAGTTCGCCACAAATCTTGCCTGGTTGATAGACTTGAGCTTGATGTCTATTCCTAACACGCTCGCTGCTCCTCGTTGCTTCATTTTTATCGAAAAGTACCCTGCGTTACACCCGATGTCCAGAACTGTTTTCCCGGTCAAGTTCTTGGGAACATATGGTTCAATTAGTTGCCACCGGCTTTCTGGATAGGTGGGGTCGGCAGCATTTGTGAGAACCCCATCCAGATTGAAACATTGATACCATGGGCCAAGCTCCCGGACTTTGTCTTGCAACTCTTTTCGACTGTACTCCATCTTGTTTGAATCGCTCATTTGAGACTCTATCTCACTCTTGAACCGCTCTATCTCACTTTTTGGTATAAGAGTCCGATGTTTCCCTTTACGGGAATAAATTTGCCTTTCTTAATCAGCTGCCAGGCTGTGGTCACTCCTATCTCCAGCTTTTTGGCTGCTTCGTCTGCATCATATAGGTCTGGCATATCAAATATGATCTTAACTATAATAGGTAGATACTATCACTCTTTACCAGATGCATGTCAAGCTTCCTTTTTAAGAAAGGATTTTTCGCTCTGTAGTCAAAAAATGGGGGAAGTTTAAGATTCCTATACCAGAGGCCCTGTAGTCGAAATTTAGCTGTCTTTTAGGTTCAATTAAAGGGAGTTTTTGGTCTACTTTTTCGCCATGGATTGTTGCCAGTGTCTTCAACAGTCTACCTCCGTCTTATATTCCGGCAGCATTTGCTCGACCGTTCCTAATGGTAGAATGCCAGTCCTGTCAACAGCAATCCAGACCGACAGTACTGGTAGAACCATTATGGAGAATGGTCTAACACATACTGTCGCTATAATATATAACGTATTTGAATAATAGGCTTCGGCGAAACAGTACTTAAGTAGCAGTGAGACAGTAGTAATTTGGCGAAATGGGGATACTACGTAGTGGGGAAGGGGGGACTCGAACCCCCACGCCTTTTAAAGCACATGATCCTAAGTCATGCTCGTCTGCCAATTCCGACACTTCCCCGATAGGAAACCACCTAATACAATAGCATTTTACGGGACTCGCCTCAAGCTAGAATTCCAGGGACATCATAGCCGTGAGGCCTACTATAAATTAGGCATTATATCCCCAGAATAATCTGCGTAAACAAAGAGACGGTTTCTTAAACCGTTACCTGAAAAAGTTTGAAAATTGAGCACCGCAAGTGACGCCACTTCAGATGCTATTTGTACTTGGGTTCTCGGCTCTATTTACATTCGCCATCGACTATCCTAAGTACGTTGCTTTCAAAAGATTTGAGCTGTGATTCTTATGGGAATTATAGGCCAATCCCCCACTTAACCCATACATAATACCTATGGTAGACTGATGGCTTGGCATCACACATAATATAGAGCAGCATATGTCAGCGAATTGGAAATCATCACCAATGATTGCCTTAATTGCCCTTGTTGGGGTGACGGCAGTCTGGGGCTATACTTTTCTTGTTGTACAAGATGCCATAGCACGCATGGCAGTCATGGACTTTCTAGCGTGGCGCTTTGTAGTAGCTAGTGTTGTGATGATTGCCTTGCGTCCGACCTGTCTGCGTAACGTGACGCGTCTCGAATTACTGCGCGGCGTTGGACTAGGCACAATACTTGGGCTGGGTTATATTGCTCAAACATACGGCTTGCGCTATACATCCGCAGCTATTTCGGGGTTTATCACCGGCATGTTTGTCGTCCTTACCCCAGTTATGTCATGGATATTACTTCGCCGTAAAACCAATCGTAATACCTGGATGGTAATAGCACTGGCTACTGTGGGCTTGGCATTACTCAGTCTCAACGGTTGGTCAGTTGGAATCGGTGAACTGCTCACACTAGGAGGCGCCGTATTTTTCGCTATTCATATAGTTGGTTTAGGTGAATGGTCATCACAATACGAGCCGTACGCCTTTTCCCTGCTTCAAATTGGGACTGTCGCCGTAATATCGCTCATAGCTGCTACACCTGAAGGAATTGCCGTGCCGCCCGATCCTGGAGTGTGGGAAGTTGTAGGGATTACAGGGGTACTAGCAACCGCTGTGGCTTTTTTTGTACAGACGTGGGCTCAATCACTTGTATCACCAATGCGTGCAGCGGTGGTAATGACAATGGAGCCGGTCTTTGCCGGATTATTCGCTGTTGTCATTGGTGGAAACCAGCTGACACTGCGAACTCTCGGTGGTGCAGCGTGCATACTGGCAGCAATGTTTATTATCAATCTAAAATCAGGTCGGAGCGTTACGCGACTGAAAACATAACAGCCTCCCAGACTACTTGGTTATAGTTACAGCGTTGAGTGGGGAAGGGGTGACTCGAACCCCCACGCCTTTTCAGGCACATGATCCTAAGTCATGCTCGTCTGCCAATTCCGACACTTCCCCGATAGGAAACCACCTAATACAATAGCATTTTACAGGACTCGCCTCAAGCTATCGGAATTCTGGCACTGAGCACCGCAAGTGAGATACACTTCTGTTCAATTGGGAATACACATATACACGAGAAATGAATTTTGTGGTAAGATGGATAATAAACTCTTGCCGGGGGTAGTTTGAGACTATGAGCGTACAAGCAGAAGAATTAAAAAGAATGGCTGAGAAAGTCCTCCACATCTTGGGTGTTACGGATTATTCCGAGTTGCAGCTTACATACGCGCTAAAGACTGAGGGAAAATGGAAAGTAAGCTTTGACTACGGACATTCTGGTGGCTTTGCTAGAGGCAGTATTAAAAAGATAGGGTCTTTTGCGATTGATGCGGAAAGTGGAGAAATTGAAGGGATGTGGTTGGATAGATCATGGAAGTAAATAGAAATATTATGCTCTAGTCGACCGTTAAAATCCCCCTGTCAGCTTGAAAATGCCGTCATAATCTCTCTCATACCCTTGAATAAACCCCAGCAAATTCCAGGGACACCACACCAATTAGGCCTACTACAAATCAGGTATTATGTCCTCAGAATAATCATGAGAAATAAATTTGAGAAGGTGGCATAATTATACGAGCTAAATCGAGATGAAAGTGTTAGTGCAGCGGGTTTCCAGGGCCTCAGTGAGCGTGAATGACAATATAGTAGGCAAGATTGGCCGGGGGCTGGTGGTTTTTCTCGGCGTTGCTCAAGGTGATTCGAAGGAAGACGCTAGTTACCTGGCAAACAAGGTGGTTAACCTGCGTATTTTTGCTGACGAGGCAAGCAAGTTTGCTCTCTCCGCGCTGGAAACAAGGGGAGATATTTTAGTAGTAAGCCAATTTACTCTTCTGGCTGATTCGCGCAAGGGGAGACGACCCAGCTTCACCGAGGCGGCCCCTCCGGACCTGGCTAAGGAATTATATGAGTTTTTTGCGGAGCAAGTTCGCTCCACAGGGCTCAAGGTGGAAACAGGGCTTTTTCAGGAGCATATGCTGGTGGAAATCTATAATGATGGGCCGGTCACCATATCGCTGGAAAGTAAGACAAGCAAATAATTGCATTAGCAACTTGTTGCAATAATTTTCCTGTCCTGTTATAATACCCCCGCCAATGAGCTGCCACGAAATTCTTCGCGAAACGGGGCACCGCTTAACTCCCCAGCGCATGCTGGTCATTGAGGCACTTCATAATGCCGACAGGCACATCAGCGCTGAAGAAATCTACGCGCAGTTACATAGTCGCTATCCCTATGCCAATATATCCACCGTCTATCGCACTCTAGAGTTACTGAAGGAATTAAATTTAGTTACGGAAGCCGATTTTGGCGAAGGACGTGTCCGCTATCATGTTGCTGAGAAGGGGCATCACCATCACCTCGTTTGCCATAGCTGCGGCAAGGTAATAGACCTGGAGGAGTTTGCGCTACATCCACTAAAAGATACCTTGCTTCAGAAATATGGCTTTGATGCTGATTTAAGGCACCTGGCCATTTCGGGAAAGTGCAGTGGGTGCCGTAGAAAAAAAGGAAACAAAGCCTGACCAACCATTGTGAATAAAAGCATTGCTATGGATGACATTCAAGAAAAACTGCAAATTCTGCTTGACTATTGGATTAAACATAACAGCGAGCATGAGAAAGAGTTCCGTGATTGGGCTGATAAAGTTGTCTCATCATCCACTGAGGTAGCACAACAATTACAAAAAGCAGCCACCAAGATGGCTGCGGTTAGCGACGAACTAATGAAAGCAGAACAGGCTCTACCAAAGAGCAAGGAGAGGCATTAGGATGTGTATGGCTAAACTTTATGAGGCTAAAGAAGGCGACAAGCCGATTCTGGAGGACATCGCACGCCTGACAATTGCTGACCGGCGAGTAGAAGTAGAGACCCTCTTCGGAGAAAGGAAGGTTTTTCAGGGCAAGGTGCGACAGATAGACTTCTTAAAGTCTCAAATACAACTGGAAAAGGATTAATTTTTTTGCCCGCTAATTGCAATTAGTTGCAAATGCATGGGGTGTTAAAAAAGGAATTATGAGAAGAAAAATTCTGATAGGCTTGTCGATAGCAGCGCTTGTGGGGACTTTAGTGACAGTCCTGGTCCTTGCCCAACATGCCCAACCTTCGACTGATATCATGGCCGGGAGCTCTCTTATCACCAACATTATTCAGGATGTCGCTGACGGCAAAATGGAAACTCGCACCCTTATACCGCCAGGCGTGTGCCCGGGACATTATGATATAAAGCCCAGCGATATCGAGGCACTGGCTAACAGCAAGGCCCTTTTCATCCACGATTACCAACAAAGTTTCCAGAATATCTCTGGAGCGATTGAAGCTGCAGAAAATCCCGACCTTATTATCACGGTTCTCAATGTTACAGGCAACTGGATGGTACCCTCGGTCCAGGCTGAAGCAGTAGACAAAATTGCTCAGGCCCTGGGCGAGATAGACCCGGAGAACGCTGCATATTATCAAGAGAGAGCTGCAGAGAGGGCACAAGCTATTTTAGCCAAGGGAGAGAAAGTAGTAGAAGATAGATTATCGGGAGCCGGATTAGAGGAGGTAAAGGTAATCTGCGCTGCCATGCAAGAGGGATTTGTAAGGTGGGTCGGGTTTGATGTCGTGGCTACATACGGTCGGCCTGAAGACTTAACCCCGGCGGAAATGAAAGAACTGATAGACACAGCCAAAGAAGCTGGGGTAGCTCTGGTTATCGACAATCTCCAGAGCGGTACCGCAACGCTAGGCGCAGCTATGGAACAGGATATTGAAGCCATTTCGGTAACCATATCCAACTTTCCCGGTGGCTTGGAAAATACCGAAACCTGGGAGAAGGCGATAGATAAGAACGTTGATTTACTGCTGGAAGCTTTGAATGAATGGGAGGAACAATATGGATAACACAGTCATCAAGATTCAAGACGCTGTGGTTTCTTACCGGGAAGATGTGGCTTTACAGGGCGTGTCTCTGGAGGTAAGGAAAGGAGAATTCATTGGTATTATCGGACCTAACGGCGCCGGCAAAACTACCCTGCTCACAGTAATTAATGGCCTGGGCAAACTGGTTCATGGACAAGCCTGGGTGTTAGGGTCGCGGCTAAATGGGAGAAATAGCATTAATTTAAGAAAGCGCATAGGCTATGTGGCTCAGGTAGAAAATATCGACCCCAGGTTGCCCATCAATGTTAGGGAGACGGTAATGGTAGGGTGCTATGGCCGTCTGGGACTATTCCATCGGCCGACACGGGCTCAATGGGAAACGGTAGATAAGGTATTGGAAATGGTCGGCATAGCTCATTTATCCCAACGCCCGATAGGACATCTATCCGGGGGCGAATACCAAAGAGCAGCCATTGCCCGAGCTTTAGTCCAGCAGCCCGAGATATTTCTTCTCGATGAGCCGACAGCTTCCATAGACCAAAAAGCTCAGCGCGAAATCTTGAGCCTGATACAGCTAATTCACAGGGAATACCATACGACCACTCTATTTGTCACCCATGACCTTAGAATGCTGCCTTCTATTTGCCAGCGACTGATTCTAATGAAGGAAGGTAAGATATGGCAGCAAGGCAGCCCGGAGTCAATGCTTCGGGAAGAGGTGCTGAGTCAGCTTTACGGAGCTCCGATCTCAGCACCAACTGAGATTGCTCCATTTCGGTCATAAGGACAGGTGATGGAATGGACTTTTCTATTTTTCAGTACCATTTCATGCAAAACGCCATTCTGGCCGGGTTACTCGGTGGCATAGCCTGTTCTGTGGTGGGCGTCTTCGTCGTTACCATGCATCTCTCCTTTATTGGGGTATGCATTGCCCACGCTGCTTTTGCCGGAGCGCTCCTTGGCCTCTGGCTGGGATTTAACCCCTTGATTGGTGCCTTGCTCTTCAGCCTGGCTTCAGCAGCCATTATCGGACCCGTGGCTGACCGTGGGGAATTAAATCCCGATACTTCCATAGGTATTATTTTCTCCCTGATGCTGGGACTTGCTTTCCTGTTCATGGGACTGATGCCCGGGGCCAGGACTGAAGCCTTAAACCTGTTCTGGGGGAGCATATTGACCATTACGCAACAGGACATCATCTTTTTAGCCGTTACAACAGGTGTGATAGTTGGGCTGGTGTTCGTTTTCTACAAGGAAATTCAGACAGTGATTTGCCATCGGGAAGTAGCTCTAGCCGTGGGCATACCGGCGACAGTCATTTTTTACGGCCTGTTGTTTTCCACCGGGGTGACTATAACTGCTTCGCTGCAAAGTATTGGCGGTCTGCTTATCTATTGCCTTATTCTCAATCCCGCAGCCGCTGCCTATCAACTTACTTATAGCTTAAAGCGGATGCTCCTTATCGCTGTTGCTTTTGGTGTTATTTCTTGCTGGGCCGGGCTCGCAGCCTCATATCTGCTTAATATTCCCTCAGGTGCCGCCATAGTGATAACTTCTGCTATTATCTTCGGCCTGGCAACGGCATTTTCTCCTAAGAGAAAAGTGAAGGGATGGCAGCAAGTTAGGTTAGCAGGTTAGCTATGCAACTTCAAGAATATTTCGATCAACTAGCCCCAACCTGGGATAAAGAGCTTACCCGAGAGAGGTTGAAGTGTCTTGGCACCATCGTCAAGGAATTAGGCATTAAACCTGGATATTACGTGCTTGATATTGGCAGCGGTACGGGCGCCCTTTTACCCTTTCTAATCGCAGAGCTGGGTGATGAAGGAAAAATTGTAGCCCTGGATTTTTCAGCGGAGATGGTAGATCAAGCGAAAGCCAAAAACTTCCCGCCTGTAGTTGTTTTTGCTCAGGCTGATGTTCTCGCCATTCCCCTGGCTGATAATTCTGTGGACCTGGCTATATGCAACAGTGCCTTTCCTCATTTTAACGACAAGGTCGAGGCATTAAAGGAAATAGCCAGAGTGCTCAGAAATAATGGCCGGCTGGTCATCTGCCACACCATGAGCCGGGAGATGCTTAACCGGCTTCATCAATCCATTGGTGGTGTAATCGCCAATGACCTTCTGCCCCACGAATCTCAGCTAAGAGGGCTGATAAAGCAGGCTGGATTGAAGATAACCCACTTCGAGGACGGCCCTGACCGATATCTGGTTATTGCTGAGAAGAGCGCCCGCTAATGTTTAAATAATAGTCGTCTATGACTTCTTAATTATTGAACTTCAAGCTCAAGACTGATATCTAAGGCCTTGACGGAGTGGGTAAGGGCGCCAATGGAAATAAAATCAACGCCGGTTTCAGCTACAGCCCGAACATTGCCCAGCGTAATTCCCCCCGAGGCTTCAATTAAAGCACGGCCATGAATAGATTTTACCGCCTTACGCATATCCTCGGGATTCATATTGTCAAGCATGACGATATCTGCCCCAGCTTCCACAGCTTCTAAAGCTTCTGGCATGGTCCCGACCTCCACCTCGACTGTCAGCCGCTGCGGAGCATTTTGTCTTGCTTTGGCTATAATCTCCTTGATATTTAATCCCTGGCTGCGGAGCGCCGCCAGATGATTATCCTTAATGAGTATGCCATCACCTAAATTCATACGGTGATTCTCACCACCACCTACCCTGACGGCATACTTTTCCAGCGACCTCAAGCCCGGGGTGGTTTTTCTGGTATCCATAATGCGCACCGGCAATCTTTCCACTCTTTCCACGTAACGATTGGCCTCCGAGGCAATGCCGCTCAAGCGCTGGAGAAAATTTAGGGCGACCCTCTCCGCTTTGAGAATGCTGGCAATGCTGCCCGACACTTTGGCCACTTTACTGTCTGGCTTAACTCTAGCCCCATCTTCTAGAAAAATCTCCACCTTTAACTCTGGATCAACTCGATGGAAAACCCGATTGGCCACTTCTGTGCCAGCCAGGATGCCTTCCTCCTTAGCCACAATGAAGCCAGTCCCTCGCTGGTCGCCGGGTATTAAGGCCTCAGTAGTAACATCACCCTTACCAAAGTCCTCAGCTAAGGCGAGGTCAATAATTTCTTCAATCTGGAGCTTACTTGATGACATTTTTCCTAAAAACGATGTGCCGTTGCCATTCTGGCGAAGTCCGTGGGAAATCTGTGCGAAAGTGAGCGCCACGGCTTTCTTCGCGGAGCAAAGCGGCCTCTGTCACGAGCCTGGCACATAATACCAAATTATTTAGTTCATAGGAGGGGCGGTCACTGGGTTGAGACAGGAGGCTTTCCCAGGTGGCCAAAATGCCTGCCGCCTCTTTGAGGCTCTTGCCAGAACGAATGATTCCTACTTTATCCCACATAAGGGACTGCAGGTTGGGTAAATTAAGATGTGGTACCTTGGGCAGCACCTCACGTTCGGGGAGGCAATAGGAGATTGCTTCGTCGCTTTGCTCCTCGCAATGACGAGGAGTGGCAGTCATTTCAGTTCTCTGCATTACCCTCTTGCTGAAAACAACTGACTCAAGCAGGGAATTTGATGCCAGCCTGTTAGCACCATGCACTCCAGTACAGGCAGTCTCGCCAGCAGCAAATAACCCTGGGATATTTGTCTCCCCCCAATTATTGACCCTCACCCCTCCCATAAGGTAGTGAGCGGCTGGAGCAACGGGGATAAGTCCCTTGGTGATATCCAGGCCGTGGTCTCGACAGAAGCTATATATGCGGGGAAAGCGGGTGGTAATTAACCGAGATGGCAAATGAGTAACGTCCAGAAAAACTCTATCGCTGTGGGTCTTCTTCATCTCATAAACAATGCTGCGAGCTACTACATCTCTGGTCGCCAGCTCGGCCTCAGCAGCATAATCTGGCATGAAACGATGGCCTTCCACATTTTTAAGTATGCCACCCTCCCCTCTGACTGCTTCCGAGATGAGGAAAGGAGCTACTCCCGGCAGGCGAAGAACAGTGGGATGAAACTGGAAAAATTCCATATCGCTTATTTCGGCACCGGCTTCAAAAGCTAAAACTATCCCATCGCCAGTGACTACATCGGAGTTAGTGGTATATTTAAACAACTTACCAGCACCACCAGTAGCTAAGATGAGGAATTGGCAGTGATATTCTTCCACAGAGCCAGTGCGGCAATCGAGAGCTCTCACGCCAATTACCTTGCCATTCTGGACTAAAATTTCGCTAGCCAGGCAATTTTCTAAGACTTTGATAGGAGTAGAGCGCACCTGACGACTTAAGGTAACCTCGATATGCTCCCCGGTGGCATCTCCGCCGGCATGCATAACGCGTGGGACGCTATGAGCTGCCTCTCTGGTCAAGGTAATTTCACCGTCCAAAGTGTCAAAGGGCACTCCAAATTTGATTAAGTCAGTAATGCAATCGGCAGCATCATCAGTCAAAATGCGCGCTGCCTCGGAATCGCACAGGCCATCTCCGGCAGCCATAGTGTCTTTGAAGTGCAGCTCGGGAGAATCCTCTTTGCCCATGGCAACAGCAATGCCGCCTTGAGCATATCGGGTATTGCAGTCATCTATATTTCCCTTAGTCAGGATAAGGACGCTGCCCCGTTCTATAGCAAGCAAGGCAATATAAAGCCCGGCAATGCCACTGCCAACTATAATATAATCACAATAATTCGTTTTCATTTTCCCGCCATGTCCAGTAATTTACTAATCTCATTGTTGCTCTTGCCGCTCTCTCTGGAGAAGGAAAAACAGCTAAACCTTGGTTAATAATTTGCCTTCTCGTCTCAGCGATAGCTCTCCATTTCCAGCTTTCCATCTCCGCCAGACCAATTTCTCCCGTTTCAATAACACAGACTACAGGCTTACCATTCTTCTTAATTGCCATTAAGCTGTGCAAAAAGTTTGCTGCCAGCACTTTTTCCCATATATCATTGGACAGAGGGTCGTCCTGAGTCAAATTGGCAACTAAAATATCAAATCCGTCTTCACTACTGAGCCACTCCAGCAAGTTTATATCCACCACAGGTGTGCCTTGAAAAAGAGAGGCATCTATAGGATTTCTGACCCAATCCCACAGTTCGGGGACTTTCTCTTTAAGCTTTTTCCTGAACTCCACAGATAATTCTGGTAACTCGAAGCCTTCTTCTTCCCAGACATCAGCCGAGACCATACTCTTCCCACCTCCACCTCCAGCAACGATTACCCTCCTGCCGGTGATAGGTGGCAAAAAGGTAAATGCGACAACCTGGTCTATTAGCTCTTGAAAATTACTGACCATAATGGCCCCGTATTGCTTTAACACTGCTTGCCAAACCTTGACAGAGCCAGCTAGTGATGCAGTATGGGAGAGTGCTAATTTTGCCCCTGTTCTACCTCTTCCCCCCTTGAGAATTATGACTGGCTTCTTTTTCGCAGCCAGTGCTAACGCCTCAGCAAATTTCCCGCCATCTTTAACTCCCTCGATATAGGAAGCGATTACCTTCGTTTCATTATCAGAGGCAAAATAGTTTAATAACTCAACCTCGTCAATGTCTGAGGCATTACCATAGCTTATAACTTTACTGAAACGGACTCCTCTTAAAGCAGCGTAGCGGACAAATTCTCCGGCTCCCCCGCCACTCTGGAAAAATCCTCCCACCGGTCCACTTTCTCTGGGTAGCTCGTGGTTAAAAGACAATCCTAATTTTGGGTAATAGATTCCCATACAATTTGGCCCGAGAATTCTAATGCCCAGCCTTCTCGCTTTTTCCAGTATTTCACCTTGAAGCTTTGTCTCTTTATCTCTTCCCGTCTCTTTCAGCCTGGCTGTAAATAGGTGAACAAGCTTGACATTTTTCTTGCCACAATCCTCAAGCAAAGACAAAACACCTTTGGCAGGTATGCAGGAGATCACATAGTCCACGCTTGACTCAGGGACTTCTGTTAGCCTGGGATAGACTTTAAGCCCAAGAATCTCACTTGATGTTGGGTTCACTGGATAAAGTTTTCCCTGGAAGCCATGGTCTATAAGAAAACGCGTGAATTGGTATCCCCCGGAAAAAGGGTTTAAAGAAGCCCCCACGATAGCAACACTGCTGGGAGAAAAAAGGCGGCCTAGAGAAAATTCCTCAGGCATAAACGTCAGAATATTCCCTTACCACTTTCCTCAACTTCTTGTTTGCCAAGTATACTGCTTCTAGCAACCTTCATTGTTGCTCCTGACTCTATTTTCAGAATTGCAGTATCTTCACCAAGCCTTTCAATTTGCCCATAAATCCCGCCAGCTATAATCACCCTGTCTCCCGCTCTCAGTTCCTTCGTCATTTCCTCGTGTTCTTTTTGTTGCTTTTGCCTCGGCCTGATCATCAAGAAATACATAACGGCAAAAATTGCTACCAAAAAGATAACCATTCCCCATGTTTCCATGATGTACCCTCCTTTAATTAATTATATTTTAACTTGGCTCCCAGCGACCAGGGACTTGTCTTTTCAATCTGGATTCTCGCTAATTGGCCCAGCCAGTCGCCAGAATCCTCAAAGAATACCAGCTTATTGCTCCGGGTGCGCCCAAACCATTTCCCCCCCTTCCTACCTTCTACCAGTATCTCCACTTTTTTGCCCTGAAGTTGTGAATTAATCTCGCTAACCATAGCTGTTTGAAGCTCTTCAATCTTATTGAGCCTTTCCTTCTTAACCTCCGCAGGGATGTCATCTTGATATTCCCGCCAGGCAATGGTGCCAGAGCGAGGAGAATAAGCTGCCACATGAACAACATCAAACTTCATTTCCTTGACCAGAGATAGGCTATGTTCAAATTGCTCTTCTGTTTCTCTAGGAAAGCCAACGATTATATCTGTGCTCAGGGATATTTGAGGGACCTTGCGGCGAACAGTGTGAACAAGTTCTCTATATTGTTCCACGGTATACCCTCGCCTCATAGCCCTCAATATGTCGTCATCACCAGCTTGAACCGGCAGCTCCAGATGCTCACAAACTTTGTTTAGAGAAGCCATAGCTTCAATGAGCTTCAGGCTTATATCCTTGGGATGATTTGTCAGAAAGCGAATCCTGGCAAGGTCATCTATGCTGCTTAATTCGCCCAGCAAATCAGCAAGGTCGGGATGCTCGGGCAAATCGTGCCCGTAAGAATCAACATTCTGTCCCAGCAAGGTTACCTCTTTTATGCCTCGTCTTACTAGCTCCTCTACTTCACGGACTATTTCCCCCACAGGGCGACTCACCTCCCTTCCCCTCCTGTAGGGGACAATGCAATATGAGCAAAAATTATCACAGCCCTGGATGATGGGGATAAGAGCGCATGGCGAGGGAGCTATCCAACCGTCATTGCGAGGGTAGCGAAGCAATCTCTGCTCAATAGGTATGCCTTGCTCGTGCCCCCAGGCAATTAACTCAGGGTAATCGCTAGGCTTAAATAGTAAGTCAACGTGAGGAAATCGTCTATTCAATTCCTGGGTGTCGGAGTTGACCAGACATCCGGTAACAAGTATCTGGAGATTGGAATTTTCATTTTTCAGACCTTTCAACAGATTCAGGGTGCCTAAGACCTTATTCTCAGCGCTTTGCCTTACCACGCAGGTGTTGAGAACAACTAAATCGGCATTGGAAAAAGAAGTCGCTGCCTGATAGCCAGCAGAATCTAAGTAGCCAGCTATTTGCTGGGATTCTGCCTTATTCATCTGGCAGCCGATGGTCCAAATAAAATAGCGTGGCATAATGCTATTGTCTTCCCTTCAGCTTATATCTATTCGATGATTATATCATCTAGAGGTCGATTCGACACGTGCTCAGTGGATCATGTTTGGGTGAATTAAGTGAAAGCCACAACTGACAACGAGGTTGTGTCCAGTCATAGCGCTGGAATCATCTGAAGCCAGAAATACAACACAAGCCGCTATTTCAGATGGTTCGGCTATTCTCTTCAGGGCATTATTGTCCGTGATCTTACTCATCATTTCTTCGTAGGAGATACCGGCATCGGCAGCCGAAACCCTCACCCAGTCCTCAAATTCTTGAGTCCGAGTAGCGCCAGGGCTGATGCAGTTAACACGAATACCGAATCTACCGACTTCGATAGCCAGCGTTTCCGTAAAGCCAATTACGCCCCATTTGCTAGCGACATACGGGCTTTCTTTGGGAACTCCAGATATTCCCGCCACGCTGCTAATGTTGATAATATTACCACTTTTGCGGGGAATCATATATTTAAGTGCCTCTCGAGAGCAAAACATAATCCCGGTCAAATTTATCGCCAAACTATCATGCCACTCCTTTAGATTCATATCGACTACATCAGCGTTATTAAAGGTACCCCTGGCAGCATTATTTACCAATATATCAATCTGTCCAAAGTCTTTGATAGTCTGAGCTACCATCCGCTTTACCTGCTCATGGTCAGAAATATCGGTTTGTATCGCCCTTGCCTTACCGCCTCTAGATTTGATGTCTTTAGCTGCCTGTTCCAATCTGGAGAGGTTACGAGCGGCTATGACCACGGCCGCTCCTTCGTTAGCCAAGGCTAGGCTAATGGCCTTCCCTATGCCAGTCCCCCCACCAGTAATAATAGCTACTTTATCTTTTAGTTTCATAGGTTCCATCCTCCTCAGTTGTTTTCAATTTCAGTCTACTTGTACCTGCCCCCAGGCCCGGTGGTGAAGTGGAATATAGGTCTATCTACTCTCCTGATAATCAATGGGCAGTGCTTCATTCCTTTTGGGACAAAGACCAGACAGCTTTTGGTGAGTATATGCTTTTCGTCCTCCAACCATAATTCGACTTCTCCACACAAGTCCTGCGGATCTTCCCGATTAGTTCCACAAAATGTTATGACTTCGTCAAAATGGTGTGCTCAATAACCATACCCTAATATTCCCGCCAATTCCAGCTCATTCCCCCTTTGAACACATTTGCGTTCATTTCATTACTAATGAACAGATTGGCTTCCGGGAAGCGTTTAACCATGGCGTAATAGAAACCGGCTACGTTTTTCGTTCTTGCCAGTTCCTCTTCAGTAGCGACAAGATAGTCCTTGGTGAAATCGAACGAACTGGAGTCGAAGGGCATTCCCAGTTTCTGATGGCCAGGAATTATTACCTCAGCATCCAGTTTCCCCAAGCGTTCAATATCCCGTATCCATTGCTGTCGTTCTTCGGCAGTAAGCTCGCAGGTAAAAGGATGTGCTTGGTTGAAAAGAACATCACTGCCGACTAGAGTCCGTATTGAAGGAATCCAGACTACTGTATTATATTTCATGTCCCCCATTACTTCGGGGATAATCTCAATACGTTCCCCTTCCAGTTCGAAGTAGTTCTCGGTGAGAGACTCAATTTTGGTTGTTTTTCTGGGTACGTTTATGACTCCTATTACTTTCTCCCAGTGTTCCATTTTGCCAAAAAACTGTTTGTTGATGACACGGGCTACCGAAGTGAGCGCTACAACCCGGGCTTCCGGGAAGGCTTCAGCAATGGTGCCCAATCCAAAGTAATGGTCGGGATGCGCATGGGTAATGTAAATCGTTTTAAGATATTTGCCTGTTTCCAATATTTCTGCGATTACTCGGTGGGCATTTGACAACGTCCACTGTGCATCGATGAGAACAGCATCATTTTTACCTGTCACGATTACGGAGGCTACCTCGAAACCACTTTCGTCGCTAAAGAAGACTTTTGTTGCTAATGAGTTCCGCCCGTGCGTATTAAGCCTAATCTCCATAAGCTATCTCCTTCCCGACAAAGCTTTCTTGACTTCAAAGACAGCGACTCAGATTGGAATGAGATGTCCTTGTTTCAATACTTGCCAAGACATCACCAACTTTCTTTCGTTCTCAAGCAGCACCCAAGGAATTCTTGGGGCAGAGTAGCCCGAGGATTTGTTGTGGATAGTGTATTATACACCTGCTCCCGACCCGGTGGCTCGGCTCTCAGTTCAGCGATATTTTGGTTTTCGTATCTGTGCATAGGACAGTGTTACTTGGCATCAGCTAACCGATGATTATTTCATCGAGGGGGCGCTTGGGCACATGATGCACCTCTTCACTATCACGCCAGTACTTGGTATCTCCGCCGGGTCCAACCGTTTCTATTACTACCTTCTCTTTAGGTTTGCCCAGAGCCAGGACAAGTAGGATCTCATACCGCGGCGGTATTTCTAAAGCCTTACGCAGTCCTTCCTTTCGTATATTAGCGATGATACAGCCACCTAAACCCTTCTCAGTCGCCCCCAGCATGATACTCTGGGCGGCTATCCCGGCGTCGTAATCCCAAAACCGGCTTATCTCTGTGTCTCCCAGAATAATAATGTATGCCGCTGGTCTTTCCCCTTCAGCGGGACCAGACCAGCCCGTGAGATATGCGCCCAATGTCAGATGTGGGAATATCAGCGAATTCCTTTGAGGCTCGCAGGAAAGGATATATTTAAGCGGCTGCGCATTTCTTGCCGATGCTGAGAGTCGGGCAAGGTCAACAAGTTCTCTCAAAGTTTCAAGTTTTATGTCAACTTCCTGATAAAACCGCCGACAGCTTCTGTTCTTTAATATTAAATCTCGTATCATCCTGAGCCCTCCTGAAATCATCATAATCAAAGTGCAGGGTCTAATGATAACATTTCCAGATTTGGTGGGCTAACCATCTATCACTCGATCTACAGGCTTCCTACCGAATACGTATGAAATTCTGAAAAATTTCGAAAACCCCTTGACAGCGCAGGGGGTGATAAATAATACTTCAAGCTAGAGATCTTAGAAGAACCGAACTGTTACTAAGGAGATGGGATATGAAGATAATACTTAGTTCGAAGAGACACCATTACGTGGCAAAAGTTAGCACCTTTTTGGTTACGGTAGCTTTAATTGCCGGGATGGTAGGTTGTGGTCTGCCTGTTCCTCCGGTTGAACCTCAATACATCACCCAGGTCGCTGCAGGCGACTTTCACACGGTGGGGCTTAAGTCCAACGGCAGGGTGGTCGCCGTGGGAGACAACTTCTACGGGCAGTGCAGTGTCAGTTCCTGGAGGGACATCATCTATGTCGACGCAGGCGGCATTCACACGGTGGGGCTTCAGGACGACGGCACCGTGGTCGCCGTGGGACGGAACAACGACGGGCAGTGCGCTGTCTGGGGCTGGACAGGCATCATTCAGGTCGCTGCAGGCGGGTATCACACGGTGGGGCTTAAGTCCGACGGCACCGTGGTCGCCGCGGGATACAACTACTACGGGCGGTGCGATGTCGGCGGCTGGACAGGCATCACCCAGGTTGCCGCAGGTCATTTGCACACGGTGGGGCTTAAAACCGGCGGCACCGTGGTCGCCGTGGGATATGACTACTCCGGGCAGTGCGATGTCGGCGGCTGGACGGGCATCGTCCAGGTCGCCGCAGGCAAATTTCACACGGTGGGTCTTAAGACCGACGGCACCGTGGTTGCCGTGGGATATGACTACTTCGGGCAGTGCGATGTCGGCGGCTGGACGGACATCGTCCAGGTCGCCGCAGGCAGTAGTCACACGGTGGGGCTTAAGACCGACGGCACCGTGATCGCCGTGGGATCCAACGGCTTAGGGCAGTGTGATGTCGGCGGCTGGATGGACATCGTCCAGATCGCTGCAGGCGGCGATCACACAGTGGGGCTTAAGTCCAACAGCACCGTGGTCGCCGTGGGATCCAACTACTCCGGGCAGTGTGATGTCGGCGGCTGGGCAGACATCATCTAGGTCGCCGCAGACAGCGATCACACGGTGGGCTTAGGGACGGCGGCATCGTGGTCGCTGCGTGCGCCGATAATGAGCTCGCCAAATGGGATCTGTTCTAGGCAGTGCCGTAGTATGGCCTGACTGTGCTCAGCACCTGAAAGGTGCGTGCCAATCTCCATCCCTCACCCACCCCACCGAGATTGCTTCGTCGCTTCGCTCCTCGCAATGACAGAGAGAGGAAGATCTTCCTCCTTTATTCGGTCATTTTTAGGACTCCTGCCCCACGCATTTTCCCTTCCTTGAGCAGAATTAAGGCTTCGTTGGCCTCTTCCAATTTAAATTCCTGGGTTTCAGGGACAATGGGAATTTCGGCAGCCAGGGGAAGGAATTCTTGAGCATCCCTTCTGGTGACGTTAGCCACACTTTTCACTTCTTTCTCATACCAGAGATGCTCGGTGTAGTCTAATTCCGGAATAGGCATCGTCTTGCGAATGGCATTTACGACCACCCTTCCCCCCTTTTGTAAGTTCCTTAGAGCTTCACGCACCGGCTCTCCCACGGGGGTAAAGTCGATGGCGCAGTTGAGCTTTTCAGGGGGTGTATCGCCCGTCGCCCCAATCCAGTCCGCTCCCAATTTCCTGGCTAAATCCTGGTGCTCTCTCTGGTTAGGTCGGGTAAAGACAAAAACCTTGCCGTCGGGATATTTATATTTAGCAACTTGGATGACAATATGAGCGGAGGCTCCAAAGCCATAAAGTCCAAGCACTCTGCCGTCTTCCATCCCTGAGAGTCTTAAGGCTCGGTAGCCAATCACTCCGGCACATAAAAGCGGAGCGGCCTTCACATCGGTAAACCTTCCGGGAATTGGATAGGCAAAGTCCTCTGATACTACGGTATATTGGGCATAGCCTCCATGGGCATCCTTCCCCGTCCATTTTGCCGTGTCACAGAGGTTTTCCTCGCCTTTGAGGCAAAAGGAACAACGACCACAAGCCCAATTAATCCAGGCAATTCCCACTCTATCGCCCTTTTTGAATTTGTTTGCCCCCGGCCCCAGGCCTTCCACCCTACCAACAATTTCGTGACCTAAAATCATGGGAAATCGGGAAGGAGAAACCCGGCCTTCAATTTCGTCAAGCTCGGTGTGGCAGACTCCACAGGCAGAAACCCTGACCAATATTTGACCCTGCCCGGGAGTAGGTTGGGGTAATTCCACCAGCTCCAGAGGTTTTGCTTCGACTGAGGAGATTTTCTCAAGCACCATCGCTTTCATTTTTCCACATCCCTTCCCTTTAGACAGCAAAACATCAAGCTGCTTTTATGTCATACCTGCAGTGCGCACTAAATAGCTCTGATACCCCCTCATACCACGAAGATGCTTTCATAAAGATTTTCCGAGATTTCGGCAAAATTTTCCCTGTAAAGCTTCATCGTTTCGGGGAGATAGTCCAGTATGTCCTGCGCCGTTATCCCGTCCTCACCTTTATCTACAGCAGCAACATCGCCAGAAAATCCATGGATAAACACGCCCATTCTCACCGCGTCCTCAAGGGATAATCCTAGACCATACATAGCCGCAATAGTTCCCGTCAGGACATCGCCGCTCCCAGCCGTGGCCATGCCAGAGTTGCCGCTTACGTTGATGAAAACAGTTCCATCGGGATAGCCTATGAGGGAATTGGCTCCCTTTAAGATAATTAGGGCATTGAGTTCCCTTGCCGTGCGTTGCAAAACATCTATCTTATTTTTATTTATATCGCTTATCTCCATTTTGGTAATTCTGGACATCTCGCCCAGATGCGGTGTAAGTATCGTTGGTGCTTCCCTCTTTTTTATTTTCCCCAAGTCTTCAGCAATGGCAGTAATTCCATCGCCGTCTATAAGCAGAGGCTTGTTAATTTTGGGGGTTAGCTCACGCACCAGCTCTTGTGTCTCCCGGGCTAAAGAAAGACCAGGACCCAGGACCACCATGTCCACTCCTTGAGAAAATTCTAAAAGCTCATCCTTACTCTCTAGTGCTATGCTTCCTGAAGGCGTCTCTTTTTGGGGAACAAAGACAATTTCGCTTCCCTTGCTTGCCAGGAATGGTGAGATGGATCTGGGTGTTGCCAAGTAGGAGAGCCCGCCTCCTGCTTTGAGGAAAGATAGGGCAGAGAAGTATGGCGCACCAAGATAGCTTGAAGAGCCGGCAATAAAGAGAGCCTTTCCATAGCTGCCCTTGTGGGTATCTCTGGCTCTTTCCGGAAGCTTTACGGGATTATTGATTGCCACCTTTATGGCGTGGGAATTATAGAGAGCAGGTGGAAAAGATATATGCGAAACATACAACTCTCCGCAGTGCTCATACCCAGGATAAAGCATATTCCCCAGCTTGGGAAGCCCGAAAGTCACAGTATAATCTGCCTCTACTGCCACACCCATCACCTCCCCAGTATCGCCATTTATGCCTGAAGGAATATCAACGCTAAACACTGTATTTTGGCTCTCGTTTATCAGTTGAATCACATCTTTGTATATCCCTCTGACCTTTCGGACAAGACCTGTGCCAAATATGGCATCCACTATGGCGTCACAATCAAGGAGCTCAAGTATTACGGAGTCGATTGAGCTGACCCGAGACATCTCTATGGGCATTCTGGATACTATTTCAAAGTTCTTTTTTGCCGCCCCTCTAAATTTGGTTTCATCGTCTAGAAGAAAGACCTTTGCCTCTCCACCATTAGAGTGAATCTTTCTGGCAACAACCAACCCGTCCCCTCCATTGTTACCACCACCACAAAGGACAACGAATTTGTTGTTCTTTATGCCGAATTCCTGCAACATGACGAAGTACACTGCCTGCCCGGCGTTCTCCATCAAAAGGTCTTCCGAAATGCCAAATTCCTCCGTAGCACGCCTGTCCAGGTCTTTCATTTCATCCACCTTAGCTACTTTCATTTTCACCCCCTTGCCAGAGATTGACTCGAAGTCCATATTTAAGTATGGCACATAAAGTACTCAAGTAGAATGGTACCTCACTCTTGATAGAAAGCACAAGGGTAACACGCAATCCAGCGGATATATCACTTCATCAGACAAGTGACTTTATTCTTTTGAGCCATCCCGACAGTCTGAGGCATATGGTAGCTTTGACAGCTACTATAGTAGCTCACTAGAGATCTACGGGCTGAAAACTGGCGGCCGACAATTACCGATAGTATAATACACCTATTCATAGGATTGGCTAACATGGGGAAGAAAATTCGGATAATAGCGGGGAAGGTTGAAGCAGAGGCTGAGCTAAATGATACCAAGACGGCTCAAGCAATCTGGGAAGCATTGCCCATTGAAGGCCGCATCAACCTCTGGGGAGACGAAATATATTTCTCGATTCCTCTTAGCCTTGGGTTAGAGGCTGGACAAGAATTGGTAAGCATAGGAGATTTAGGCTACTGGCCTGACGGCAATGCGTTTTGTATCTTCTTCGGTCCCACTCCTGTAAGCCGAGGGGACGAAATTCGCCCGGCAAGCCCGGTTACTGTGTTCGGTAAAGTCATCGGCGACACCACTACATTCAAAAAAATAGCCGAAGGAACGGAAATCACCATCAGGAGCAAGGAATAGTTTTCTGAATATCATTTAGGAGGTAAGGACGTTGGCAAACAAAGCAGAGACTAAGCAAGTACTGGTCATTTTGGGTAGTCCGAGGAAAAAGGGAAATAGTTCCACCTTAGCAGCCCGGATTTCGCGAGGGGCAAAATCCGCTGGTGCAGAAGTGGAAACCGTGTTTCTTCAAGCCCTGAAAATTAGTCCCTGCAGGGGCTGTAACACTTGCCAAAAGCATGATAGCAAAGGATGTGCGAACAAAGATGACATGCAAGAAATATACCCGAAGTTAATAAAGGCAGACGCCTGGGTCATTGCCAGCCCGGTTTATTGGTTTACAATGTCCGCTCAGACAAAGATATTTATGGATCGCTGTTACGCACTCCCTGCTTATGCAAAGAATCCTTTTGCGGGTAAACGGATCGCCATTGCAATGAGTTACGGGGATGTTGATCCGGTCAAATCCGGGTGTGTTAATGCGTTGCGAACATTTCAAGATGCTTACCGTTACACAAGATCAAAGATCGTTGGTATGGTGTACGGCAGTGCGATGAAGGCCGGTGAAATTGAAAATAATGAAGCATTAATGCGGGAAGCTGAAGAACTGGGGAAACTGCTGGTGAGCCGTTAATTGGACAACAATGTCTAAAGGTATGATGCCCCAGAATTTTTGAGGCCGCTGGCGAAATCTTCTGCTTGTCTTAAGTCTTCGGCATTGGGCCTGCCCTTGTTTACTCCACCGACGAGCTTAGTTGCCCTGTATGTATCAAGTCCCCGACAAGAAAATTCGCCGATGATATCGAAACCCTTCCGTTGCAGTTTTTCTTTCAGCGGTTTATCGAAATTATGAACAAACGGTATTTTCCCCAGTCCGCTTGTGGAAAAAACGAACGCTTTTTTGTTTCTTAGCATGGGTAGCATATCGACAAAATCTAATAGATTTTTATGATGTTTACCAAAATAAATCCCTGAGCCAAAACCAATTAAGTCATACTGCTCAAGCACACTTGCATCCACTTGCTTCATCTGCAACAAGTCGGCATCAAGAATATTTGCCATCGCCTTAGCAACTCGTTCAGTATTGCCATGGTGCACGGAGATATAGATTATTAGAGCTTTCATTATTTGTTGTCTTCCCTATTTCAAGTTTAAGTTTGACGGCAAAAGTTCTCCCGGACTGGAACCAACTAACTATTGCAGACAACCAGTGATGGCGTATTCCCAGGTTTCCAATATAGGCGTGCAAGGCAACAGGCTTGTCATATATAAGAGCATCGCAGCTTCTGGTTGGGTTATCGGCTCAAAAGACTTGACACAGCAAGTACAGATGTAATATCCAGCTTAAATCCCGGCCCCATGCTGGTAGACAGGAACGCGCTTCTGATATATTGCCCTTTAGCCCCACTGGGCTTTGCTTTAACAATAGCCTCGATCGCCGCTGCCAGGTTCTCCAAGAGCTTGTCTTTATCAAAACTGATTTTGCCAATAGGCAAATGGATAATAGCTGTTCTGTCTAAACGAAATTCAGCTCTACCTTTACGAGCTTCATTCACAACGCGAGCTAGATCTTGAGGCGGTACTACGGTGCCAGACTTGGGATTGGGCATCAAACCTCGCCGTCCTAAAATTTTACCAAGCTTGGCTACTTTAGGCATCATATCAGGGGTGGCAACAGATACATCAAATTCAAGCCAGCCACCTTCAATTTGTTTAATAAGCTCGTCTGCTCCAGCATAGTCAGCACCTGCTTCCTCCGCCAACTTTATCCCCTCACCTTGGGTAAAGACGAGCACTCGTGTCTTCTTCCCCAGTCCATTAGGCAGTAGAATTACACCACGCACTTGTTGGTCAGCACTGCGGGGATCGACTCCCATCCTCAAATGGAGCTCGACGGTCTCATCAAATTTGGCGTAGGAAACCTTCTTAGCTAATTCGATCGCTTCTTCAGGAGAATAGGTCCTTGATTTATCTACAGGTTTACTAGCTTCCTGGTATTTCTTACCATGTTTTTCCACTTACTTATACCCTCAAAAATTTATTCTACCTCAACTCCCATGCTCCGAGCCGTGCCAGCAACAATGTTTGCTGCCTTATCAATATCAGTCGTATTGAGGTCCTTCATTTTATTTCGTGCGATCTCATAAACTGTATCTTTACTTATCTTGCCTACTTTCTCGCTTCCGGTATTACCGCTACCCTTTTCTATTCCCAAAGCGCGCCGTAATAGATCAGAAACAGGCGGCATCTTGGTCACAAAGATAAAGGAGCGATCCTCATATACAGTTATCTCAGCAGGAATGATGAAACCTTCTTGAGAAGCAGTTCGTTCATTATATTCCTTACAAAAAGCCATGATATTAATACCATGTTGACCTAAAGCAGGTCCCACAGGTGGTGCCGGAGTAGCTTTACCTGCAGGTATCTGCAACTTAATGATCGTTTTAACCTTCTTCGCCATTACTGATTCCCTCTTTTATTGCGTTATGGGCTCTTACTCAGGCGTTATATCCTTTCTATCCCCAAGAGGTCTAATTCCACAGGCGTTTCCCGGCCGAAGAGCGATAATAAAACTATTGCCTTACCTTTGTTCAGATTAACTTGCTCCACTTTGCCGATGAAGTCAATAAAAGGCCCACTCGTCACACGTACACTATCTTTTTCCTTAAAAGTCATTTTAACCTCGGTAGGAGCTTCGTCCATGCGTCGCAGGATGGCATCCGCCTCTTGTTCAGGTAAAGGAACAGGTTTGGTACCAGCACTCACAAAGCCAGCGACCCCAGGGGTGTTGCGTACTATGTCCCAGCTATACTCGTCTAATCTCATATTTACCATGATATAGCCTGGGAAAGCTTTCTTAGTCATCGTATGCCGCTTTCCAGCTTTGATTTCAATCTCTTTAGTTGTGGGTATCACCACATCAAATATCTTATCACCCACATCCATATATTTGATACGCTGTTCTAAATTCCTCCTGGCCTGCTCCTCATGACCCGAAGAGACGTATAATAAGTACCATTCTCCATCAACCATTGACTACTAACCACTTACAAGCAAAAATAGTTGTGTAAAAGCCCAATCTAAAGCACCTAAAATGGCTCCCACAATAGCACACACAACGAGCACTAAAATACTCAACCTCAAAGCTTCCTGCCTTGTTGGCCAGTGCGCTTTTCGCAGTTCAGCTATTACCTCGGTAAAGAAACTGAACCTCGATTTTTTAGCCGGAGCGGACTTAGCACTCGCTTTCTTAGCGTGAGTTGTCATAAGTTACTTGGTTTCTCGATGCATAATATAGCCACGACAATAAGGGCAATACTTATTCAACTCCAGCCGTTGCGGATCATTCTTCTTGTTCTTTGTCGTAGTATATGTTCTCCGCAAACATTGACTGCAAGCTAGATGGATAATTACGCGTAAATCGCCCTTCTTTTTAGCCACGTCTATTTAAAAATTTACAAAGTGCGTAGGAGTTAATATTTATGCGATAATCTTGCTAATCACGCCAGCACCGACTGTCTTCCCACCCTCCCTGATAGCAAAGCGTAATCCCTCCTCCATAGCTACGGGGTAAATGGTCTTAATCTTCATGTGAGCCAGGCTGTCACCGGGCATAGCCATTTCCACACCCTCAGGAAGAGTTATTTCGCCCGTAACGTCCAGAGTTCTGATAAAAAACTGGGGCTTATAACCATTGAAGAAAGGTGTGTGCCTGCCGCCTTCCTCCTTGGTCAAAATATATACTTCAACCTCAGCTTCGGTATGAGGCTTGACCGTGCCTGGCGCTGCTAGAACCTGACCCCGCTCTATTTCATCTCGATCTATGCCTCGCAATAGCAGTCCAACAGCATCGCCGGGTTCTGCCTCATTCATGGTCTTATGGAACATCTCTAAGCTAACCACCACTATCTTCTTCGTCTCTTTTAACCCCACTATCTCTACTTCGTTACCGGCTTTGATCACCCCTCGTTCTATCCTGCCTGTGGGCACAGTCCCCCGTCCTTTGATACTGAACACATCTTCTACTGGCATCAGGAAAGGTTTATCCCTTTCCCTCTGTGGTAGCGGAATATAATCATCTATAGCATCCATCAACTTCCATATTGGTCCACACCATTGGCAATCTTTTTTTCCACAGCCACATTCCAGAGACTTAAGAGCACTTACTCGCACAACGGGGACTTCATCACCAGGGAAGTTATACTTTTTAAGCAGGTCTCTAACCTCCATCTCTACCAACTCTAACAACTCTGGGTCATCCACCAGATCTACCTTATTGAGAGCCACAATTATGCGGGGAACTGCCACCTGCCGAGCTAGAAGGATGTGTTCTCTGGTTTGTGGCATAGGACCATCATCGGCAGCGACCACCAAAATAGCTCCATCCATCTGAGCAGCTCCAGTTATCATGTTCTTGATATAGTCAGCATGCCCGGGACAGTCAACATGGCAATAATGGCGCTTCTCAGTCTCATACTCGATATGGGAAATGGCAATTGTTAGACCACGAGCTTTTTCTTCAGGAGCATTATCTATGGAATCAAAGGCCCGGAATTGTGTAGTGCCTGCTTTAGATAATACCTGGGTCATGGCTGCAGTTAGTGTGGTTTTCCCATGGTCAACATGTCCTATAGTGCCCACATTGATATGTTCTTTGACACGCTCATAAACTTTCTTAGCCATTTTAACCTCCTTTTATCTCAAAGCCCACAACCAGATTCGAACTGGTGACCCCGTTCTTACCAAGAACGTGCTCTACCTACTGAGCTATGTGGGCAGTATGCCCGAAACTATATTTTAAGTCAATATGGATAAAGAGTCAACTAAATATAGATTTTCTACTTTAGAACGTGATGTACATGTTCAGTTGGCAATTCAACTGATGGATTTTAAAGAATGCTTGGGTGAAAGTCAAGCAGGAGGGCTGGAAGATGGCTAGCCTAGCTGAAAAGGTATACATGGACTTGATGGCAAGAGGCAAGGATATTGAGACTGCTAGACGTTGGCGACATTTGACTATGAAGTTTGAGGTTTGCTGTGGAAATAAGAGCAAGTATGACAGGGATGATGTCATAAGGTATTTATGCTGCTTGCGTGAGCAAGGGTATAGGCAAAGTTCAATAGATGTGATGCTGAGGCCTGTGAAGTTATTAGCGCAGCTTCAGGGATGGTCTTTTCCCCGGTTGGCGATGCCGAAGGTGAGAGATGGTGATATAAGCCGGCCGGTACTTAGTTATGAAGAAGTTTGTCAGATGATTAGGAAAGGTAAAGAAGTGCTGTCTGCTAGAGAGCTGGCTTATTTGGCGTTATCAACGACCTATGGGCTGAGACGTGAGGAACTAAGTGGTTTAGGTAGGATTGATGGCAGGGTAACTGTGGACACGGTTAAAGGTGGTCCGGTGACCACTCATGTGGTCCCTGATGAGATAAGGCCTTATTTGACGGGCTATGAGAGGACTGGAGTGAGATATATGAGCTTCGTGTTTCGGAGAATTATTAAGAAGCTCGGTATTAGTTTGGCTGGGGAGAATTATGGTTGGCACGCAATAAGGCGTGCTTTAGCTACGGAACTTGTGTCTACGGATGTTAGCTTACTTAATCTCCTGAGGTTTATGCGGTGGTCTGATGCTAGCTTGAAAGGCGAGTTTGGCATGTTATCGATTTACGCTAAACGTAATCAGGAGGAGATTGATAGGAGTGTTTTTAAGGTACATCCATTTTTACCGATTTGGAATGAGGAGGGTGAATAATTGAGAAAAGCGATAGCTTTTAGCTCAAGGCGGTTGGCGGCGAGCGAAAGCTCGCGCCTCTTAGGAGACAGGTCTTATATCCCTGGTCTGGTATGTCTAGGGTGAATGATAAGGTTTCTAGGGGCTTAGAAGTGCTTTTGAGGGCATTGTGGTGCAAAGCGAGAGGCGGTTGGCGGCGAGCGAAAGCTCGCGCCTCTTAGGAGACAGGTCTTATATCCCTGTATATATATTAATAATAACTTCTGTCCTTCTTATAGGCATATGTTGCCGTTGTTATTTTAGGCGAGGAGTGGTTGATGTTTAAGACTAATGAGGAACGAAGGAGGGCTAGGTTTTGGCATCGGTTGTTTACGGGTGCTGAGGCAGCTGACAGACTGAGGTTTTTGACCCTTAATAGTAGTGATGAGTCTATAGTTTTGGGTATAGAGGTTGTTAAATCGTTTAGTAAGCTGGTAAAGCGCATGAGACGTAAGTACGGAGTATTCGAGTATTTTGGTGTGGTTGCCTGCGACGAAAATGAGCCCTTACGTGAGCATATACACGTTATATGTAAATGTGAATTCATGCCTCAGCGTGAGATAGAGGATATGTGGATTGGTGTTCATAGAAGTATTAAGCCTTATATTGAAGCTGTTGATGATGTTGCTGGTGCTGCTAGATACATTGGCAAGTATCTTCATATGCAGTCGTACCATGTGCGTAAGTATATTATGAGTGCTGGTTGGGTGTTTCCAGGCTGGGTATCTTGGTCACGGTGGTTTAAACGTAATTATGGGGTTTATCCTGACCAGAAGTTCCCGGGGATATTGGCAAAGCTAGCACGTATGTCTAAGAGTGCGCGTGATAAGATTATTCTGCCCGAGCTGATGAAAATGGAAGGTTTATGATGATTTATTTGTTAGTTGAAAAGCAAAGTATTGTTTGGGTTGAAGGATGTGGTGATACAATAATATATAAGATGCACATAAAATCAAAGTTAGGCAGAGTAATGGCGAGGGTTAGTCGGGGCCTTAAAAGGATAATAGAGGAACTTATTCATGGTCCTGAAATAGAGGGCTTTGGTCGTTGGTTTAGGATTATTGTGGCTAGTGCATTGGCAATAGTCGGGTCACATGTAATAGCGTTCGAATTTAATTTGTCTGATTCAATGACATATCTGATTATGTTGCTATTATGTGTAATTGTGATGACCATAGTAATTATTAAACCAAGATTATTATTGACGGTAGTATGTGTTACGCTATTGTTTATAGGTGTTTCGTTCACGACAAGTTCAATGAATCAAGACAATGTGGGGGAAAATGTATGGGACAGTGGTTTACTTGGAGTTGGGGTGTCTTTAGTGGCATTGGCAGTGGCCATATATGTGTTGCAGGCCCAAGTAGGAAGGAAAAGGGATGCTGTAAATATAAGTGGGAGTGAGAGGGATGTACATAATTCAGAAGATGGTTATGTGTGGGTTGAAGAAAGCAGGAAATACCGGTGTGAGTATTGTAAGGATTCGGGTAGATGTCGTTACTACAAGACGTTGAGTGGTATTAAAAGGCACATTGCGAGGGAACACGCACAAAGGAGAATTTGACTTAAGTGATGATAGGATTTATTGTTTATTTTAAGCCATATGATAGCGTTGGGTCGTATTCTTACCAAGAAAAAGGAGTAGGATTATGAAGCTAGATGAAGTCGTCAAAAGAATTACAGAAGCAATTCAAAAGAAACGTGTGGTTGAAGTTACCTATATTCGTGGAGAAGACGGGGTAAGAACATGCAGAATGATGGAACCATTTGATGTTGCTATAGGGCGACGTCACAAAACGGGTAGAAAAATGTTTTGGGGTTGGTGCCGAGAACATAATGAGCTGGAATCAAAGATCCCAGCTAACATCATTTCCATCGAAATCACAGATGAAACGTTTAACCCTAAAATCCGGGAGAAAACGTTTGGGTCGCCAGCGAGGTATGAAATCAAGCGTGATTGGAAGTGAGGAAAATATATTGACTTCCTTTAGCAATGAGGTTTATTGTTGATTGGAGGACTTATGATTTGCCACTTGAGTGGACCAATAGTAAAAGTGTCGATTGTACCAGCAAAGTGTAAAGCGGAATGGCATACTATAATAATTGTCAGCTTGATTAAGGAGGAGAACAATGAACGTTCGTGATTGTATGAAAAGCCCAGTTTTTACGGTAACTCCTGACACTCTAATAGATAATGCTATGGAAACGATGCGCGAAAAGCATGTCAGCCGCTTACCTGTTGTAGAAAACGGAAAGTTAGTAGGCCTAGTGACACGGAATATAATAAAAGAGGCAACACCATCGACACCCACACCGTTGACTTTATGGGGGCTTCACTATCAATTGTCTTGCATGAAGGTAAGGGATGTCATGATAACTGACGTCATTGTGGTCCACCCTGATGACACAATTAAAGAAGTACTTGCCATAAGTGAGAAGCATCGAATCGGCACTTTCCCTGTAGTCGATGACAATGGTAACTTAGTTGGAATTCTTACGAGTACCGATTTGCTTCATATAATGGCTAAATTACTAGATTAGTGTAAGCGAAAAATCGGATGTTCAAAGTTCCGAATCTTAGACATAGTTTGGATGAGGATATGTTAATGCGTCTGGTGATGGTTATTCCACGTTCTTATCTGGAACGAGGTTATTGACAAGTATTTCTGAGAAGATATAATGAAGTTGGGTGAAAAGGTATTAACTTTAGAGTTGCTAGGGTTTATTCTGGATTGTAGTAAGGATTTGCTAAGGGTATGACATACATTTTAGGTTCTGTGTGTACTGATGGGATCGTATTAGTAGCGGACCGAAAGGTCATGTTGGAAGGTGGCGCTATTCATGAGTATGAAGACAAACTATTTATGTGTGCGCCATGGATGGTTATAGGTTCATCGGGAGTATTAGGTCTATTTGAGAAGTTCAGGGACCGGCTTACAGGCTATTTAGGGAGTTCGGAATATCATGATAACGCGAATGTGTATAACTTGACAAAGGAAATTGAGAAATTGACACGTGAGCAGAATGATGATTACAGTGAAGTATTGCGCGGGCGAGTTTTCGATGTTTTGTTGGGGATGCAATCAACTACGGAGGCTAATCTTAAGTACGTATACGCGTCTGGCTTCGCTGAAGGTGTGAGGAGGTATAAAGTAATTGGTCATGGAGAACCCTATGGTTCATTCTTTCTGAAATATTGGTGGCGAAAGAATATGACTATGCTTGAAGTCGCAGAATTAGGGTTTTTTATTATTAAATGGATAGAGGAATTTGAATTAGATAACACGGTTGGCATTGGGAAAGGATATCCGCAGGTGCTGCTAATACCAAACCCAGAGAGTACAGAAGAGGATATTGGAGGGGGTACCGTGGTGCTGCCTAGTATTAGGAGTTTATCTAGCAGTGAGCTGAGTGACCTAAAAGCAAAAGTTGTAAGAAGGTTGGAGAAGTTTAAGAAGCAAACCTTAAGCTGGGAAATTGAAGATTTCCTGAAAAGAGGAAAGGAAGAGAAGGAGTAAAAAAAGGTGGTGAGATATAGGAAAGGCGTTTCAATATGTGGAGAAGATTATTACTAGTTAAGGCTTATGATAGGGTTAGATATCGTTCTTACCAAGAACGTGCTCTACCTACTGAGCTATGTGGGCCTCCTGCACTTTACAGTGGAGGGGGTAGGATTCGAACCTACGCAGCCCTTACGGGCGGCAGATTTACAGTCTGCTCCGATTAACCACTCCGGCACCCCTCCTTGATATAAGCTTATCATAAAATATCTGAAAACTCAGCCCGAGGGGGGATTCGAACCCACCAACCTACCGATTACAAGTCGGTTGCGCTACCATTGTGCTACTCGGGCAACTTCCAGCTACAATTTTGGCTCAATAGTATAGATAAGGAAAAATTCTCTGTCAACTGAGAGACGATTGGAGGCAATCTCTTGTTGCATTATCCAAATGAATCATGTTACATTATACCAGTTTTACTAACTACCATCATCTTAAAGTATAAGCATGATAGATAATGCTTTATTAAAACAATTGCTGGAAGCAGGTGCTCACTTTGGCCACCACACCAGTTACTGGCATCCCAAGGCGAAGAAATATGTTTTTACACAGCGCAATGGTATCCACATCATCGATTTAGAGCAGACAGTTACCATGTTAGAAAAGGCCCGTACCTTTGTCCAAGATTTAGCAGCTCGAGGGCAAAGCATTCTTTTTGTCGGCACTAAAAAACAGGCTCAGCAGACCATAGAAGAAGAGGCTGTGAGGTGCGGTATGAGCTATGTTAATCAAAGATGGCTAGGTGGTATGTTAACTAACTTCACCGTCATACAAGCTCGGATCGACCACCTAGTTCGTTTAGAGAATAAAAGAGACAAAGGTGAGCTTGACTCCTTGCCCAAAAAAGAACGGGTGAAGATAGAAAAGGAAATTTTCCACCTAAATACTCAAATGGGGGGCTTTAAGGAAATGACTATCCTTCCTGAAGCCCTCTTCATCACTGATCCTATTAAAGATAAGATTGCCTTTACTGAAGCTAAAAAATTGGGCATACCCGTGATTGCTATTGTGGATACTAATTGTAATCCTGACGGCATCGATTATCCCATTCCCGCTAATGATGACGCTGTTAAGGCGATTAAATTAATTTGTAGCAAAATAGCTGATGCCATAATCGAAGGTAAAACTGAAGCGTTTTCTGGAGAGGCGGGAGTTCCCAAATTAGTTGCTGAAGAAGCCATTGAAATTCTAGGTTCTTATACCTTTGAACCAGAGGAGCCAAAGGGGCCAGAAGGAGAAATTGCTTCTACATGAAAATACCAGTTGAAGTAGTAAAGGAGTTAAGAAACAGAACTAATGCGGGCATAGCTGACTGTAATAAGGCCCTATTAGAGGTAGGTGGTGATATAGAAAAGGCAATCGAATGCTTGAAACAGCGTGGGGCAGCAATTGCTGAAAAGAGGAAGGATGTAGCCACAACCGAAGGCGCAATCGAAGCTTATCTTCATCATACCAAGCGCATAGGAGCATTAGTGGAGTTAAATTGTGAAACCGATTTTGTGGCTCACACCGATGAATTTAAAGAACTTGCTCACGACTTAGCTATGCAGATAGCTGCTACTTCCCCGCAATTTCTCACTAGTGAAGATATGCCGCCAGAAGCAGAAACAGACCCCCAAGCAGCTTGCCTACTTAGCCAGCCCTTTATTAAAGAACCTGCCAAGACGGTACAAGAAGTTATCGCTGAAACAATTACTAAAGTAGGTGAGAACATAAAAGTACGCAGATTCGCCAGATTCGAGCTTGGTGTCGATCACTGAGCCATGTTGGATGAATTACTCGCTGAACTGAACTCCAGAATGCAGAAGGCCGTAGATGGCTTAGCTAGAGAATTAGCTACCATCCGTGCCGGGCGTGCCACTACAGCTTTGCTTGACAACATCATGGTTGACTATCAGGGCACGTCTGTCCCGCTCTATCAACTTGCTACCATGTCTATACCTGAGGCTAATTTAATCATTATTCAACCCTGGGATCGCACATCGTTGCGTAACATTGAAAGAGCTATTCTCACAGCCAACGTCGGCCTTAACCCTGCGAATGATGGTAACTTAATTCGGGTGATCATCCCGCTTCTTAGCGAGGAGCGGCGCAAAGAGTTGGTCAAGGTAGTATCTAGGAAAGTGGAGGAGCGGCGGATTGCCATACGCAATATAAGGAGAGATGGCATTGAGAAACTGAGAGAGATGGAGAAAAATAAAGAAATATCGGAAGATGAACTCAAAAACAATGCTAAGAAAATCGACCAGCTTACAGAGACCTGTGTGGATAGCGTAAGTGAATTGGGACGGAGCAAGGAAAGGGAAATACGGGAAATATAATTTGCCTCACCAGTATCCGGTAAAAAAGTCCGCACTAACTGTTAGAGATGTTTGATAGCATTCAGTTGCCATCTCTCAGTCTTTCGTTGTTTGTCATTCTGCCCTTGAATCCTTCGCTCCCGCTCAGGGTAACATACCAGACACGATTCTGGTTTTGATAAAACTCATTTATTAGACCAGATACTAGCAAGCCTACCGCCGCTCAAAAACTGTTAAAATAGAGCTATGCTCAAGCACAGAGTTATTACTGCCGCTGTGGGCGTGCCCCTCATTATTCTTGCCATCTGGTTTGGTGACCCTTGGCCTTGGTTTAGTCTTCTCATAGCCGCAGCGGCGTTAGCCGGCACCTACGAGTTCTACCACATGGCCAATTTTGATAGGCGAGAGCCTCTGCTTTATTTGGGTTTGCTATGGGCGCTGGCACTCGTCTTGAGCCCTCATTACAGGAGCCCTGATGTTTTACCCATAGTTATTACCGCCACTATGTTGATTTCCTTGATTTGTCTGTTATGCCGCCCATCAAGAGAAGAGGCATTCCACAACTGGGCATGGACAATAGTCGGTGCTCTCTATGTGGGTTGGATGCTCAGCTACTGGCTGAGTTTGCGCGGTTTAGAGGACGGCCGAAATTGGGTTTACTTGGCCATGCTGACTACATTTGCTAACGATACAGGCGCTTTTTTTATTGGGAGGGCAATGGGTAAACACAGGCTGGCTCCTGCGATAAGCGCAGCTAAAACTTGGGAAGGAGCGCTAGGGGGCTTAATAAGCGCCATTCTGGGCGCTTTGGTAATAGCGACGGTTCTTAACTTCATTTCTCCCTTTACTTTTAGATATTGGCAAACTATACTCCTTGGCTTTCTCGTTGGCCTCTTTGCCCAGCTTGGCGATTTGGTTGAATCCCTGCTCAAGCGTAATATGGGAGTGAAAGAATCAGGTAATTTGCTACCGGGACACGGTGGTATCCTTGATCGCTTCGATAGCCTCATCTTTGTCGGGGCAGTGGTATACTATTACGTAATATGGGTGGTGTGAAAAAAATAGCTATCCTGGGCTCAACAGGCTCCATAGGACAGCAGGCTCTAGATGTAATCCGTGCCCTGCCTGACGAATTAAAAGTAGTAGCTCTGACAGGGAACAAAAATCTTGAGCTCCTGGAAAGACAAATTAGTGAATTTCAGCCCAAAATGTTTTGTCCCTCAGTTAAGCCTGACATTAGTTACGGCGGGGAATTTTTGTCCGCAGAAGAAATAACCAGTCATCCCGAGGTCGACTTAGTTATTGTGGCCACTGCGGGTAAGGCAGGACTAAGCCCTACTCTGGCGGCTTTACAGGCAGGCAAGACGGTTGCCCTGGCTAGCAAGGAGGTATTGGTGATGGCCGGTGAAATTATTGTTCGTGAAGCCAGCCTTCATCAAGCTCAAATTCTGCCTATTGATAGTGAGCATAGTGCCATCTGGCAATGTTTGCAGGGGGAAGAAAATAAGCCGCAGAGGCTTTTTCTCACTGCCTCTGGTGGGCCTTTTTACCACTATTCACAGTCACAATTGGCTGAGGTAACTCCGGAGCAATCTCTTCAGCACCCCGTATGGAAGATGGGAAAGAAGGTAACCATAGATTCAGCAACCCTTATGAATAAAGGATTAGAGGTCATCGAAGCTCATTGGCTTTTCTCGTTTCCCTTTGATAGTATTGAAATATTAATTCATCCCCAGTCTATCGTTCATTCCATGGTGGAGTTTATGGACGGTTCCCTGAAAGCTCAGCTTAGCTGGCCTGATATGAAGTTGCCCATTCAATATGCTCTTTCCTATCCCCGGAGGTGGTCTAATTCAGAACTACCCCGCCTTGATTGGGATAAAATCAACTCTCTGAACTTTGAGCCTGTAGACTATGATAGATTTCCCTGTCTCAAACTAGCAATGGATGCTGGCAAATCAGGAGGAACTTATCCGGCAGTGCTTTGCGCCGCAGATGAGGTGGCTGTAGAGCTTTTTCTCAGCCATAGAATAAGTTTTACCGATATAGCCAAAGTTGTGCAAAAAACGCTTGAGCAACATCGGAACATCAGTCAGCCATCTCTAGAAGAAATACTGGCTGCTGACGATTGGGCAAGGGAATGCGCTACACGCTTTTTCCCTGGTTACTGCCCGGAGCCTGAGCGACGAAGCAATCTCGGGATAGAGAGATAAGAGATGAGCGTTGCCATAATCATTATTCTTTTCATAGTAGCTCTATTCGTGGCAATTTATCTTCACGAATTGGGGCACTTCATCACTGCTAAGCGTGCCGGAGTGAAGGTGGAAGAGTTCGGCATAGGCCTTCCCCCACGACTTTTTGGTATTAAACGAGGCGAGACAATATACTCAGTTAATGCCATACCCATAGGGGCCTTTGTTAAGGCTGCTGGAGAAAATGACCCCACAGTACCCCGGAGCCTGGCTGGCAAAGGACCATGGACCAGGTTAGGAATCTATGCTGCCGGTCCGTTAGTCAACATCTTTTTGGCATTTGTTCTCCTCAGTGCTTTCCTTGCGTTACCCATAAGTACGGTCGCCGGTGATGGACTCATGGTGCATTCTGTAGTGGAGAATTCTCCTGCGGAGGAAGCGGGCATCGAGCCCGGGGATATAATTCTGGAGATAGATGGGCAACCTGTTCATAGACGGGGAGACGTGCAGGATATAGTAAATTCAGTCGAAGAAGGGGCAGAAGTAACCTTGCTTCTGCTGAGGAACGGACAAGTAGAGGAAATCACCTTGAAGCCGGAACTCGACCCAGAATTGCAACAGCGAAAAATCGGCGCCTGGCTTTGGTGGAATATCGTGAGTCAAGTGGAGGAAGGCTCGTCGGCTTATGAAGCTGGCGTCAGACCTGGCGATACCATCCTGAGCATCAATGAACAGCCTGTATACAATGGTGAGAGTATGTCCAATGCCCTATATTCTGCTAAGGAAGATGAAGAAATAAAGCTGGTTTTGCTCCAAGACGGGGAGATGGTTTCAATCTCCCTGGCTAATGACGACTACGAAACCCTACCGGGTGTGGAACTACGATGGGTAGACGGGACTCATATCGAACAAGAGCGACTTCCTGTGTGGAGGGCAGTCTATTTGGGAGCTAGGTATATCATTTATACGCCTGTGCTCATAATAGAGGCTATCCCTCTAATCATAAAATCTCCTGATCTAGCTCTGGTGGGGCCAATAGGTGCTGGTCAGTTAACGGTGGAGATAGTGCGCTCGTCTGGCTTCAGTAACATATTATTTATGGGCGGCATAATCAGCTTGGGTTTCGGGATATTCAATCTCTTCCCCATCCCTCCACTGGATGGAGGAGGCATGCTGGTGGCATTTATTGAAGGGTCTAGGCGTGGGAAGCGTCTTTCCCCTCGAGCAGTGCGCCTGGCTTACACTATCGGCACCACTTTTTTAATTGCAATTGTGATTTTAGTAACCTTTAGCGATGTCTATCGTCTAATCAGCGGCGGTGGTTTTGGACTATGACACGTCGAATCTCTAGACCCTTGAGAATTGGCAATGTAACCGTTGGCGGCGATGCCCCCATCGTGGTGCAGTCTATGACCAAGACCGATACCCGCGACATTCCTGCCACTATAAACCAGATTAAAGAGCTAGAGGATTGCGGTTGTGAGATAGTGCGAGTTGCAGTTCCAGACAAGGAAGCAGCTGAAAGCATAGCAGCGATAAAGAAGAGCGTTTCTTTACCTCTTATCGCTGATGTACATTTTGACTATCGCTTAGCTCTGGCTGCGCTGCAGGCCGGTGTTGACGGACTCCGCCTTAATCCCGGCAACATAGGAGACAAAGAGCACATTGCCAAAGTGGTAGCTGCTGCTAAAGAAAGAGAGGTGCCTATCCGTATTGGGGTAAATGCTGGCAGTTTACCTGCCAATTTTCAGCCCGACACTCCACCGGCTGAGCGCATGGTCAACATGGCATTGGAGCAGATAAGGCTTATGGAAAGCCTGGACTTTAGTTTAATCAAGGTCTCCCTTAAAGCCTTTGATGTTCCCACTACCATTCAGGCTTATCAAATGATTGCCGATAAAATGCCCTATCCACTACATCTGGGCGTCACTGAGGCTGGGCTTCCCCGGACGGGAGCCATACGCAGCGCCATAGGCATCGGCATACTTCTCTATCAAGGGATTGGCGATACCATACGCGTTTCCCTCACTGCCCATCCCTGTGAAGAGGTATTCGTGGCTTACGAAATTCTTAAAAGCTTGGGGCTTCGTCAACGGGGTCCAACTTTAGTAAGCTGCCCTTCCTGTGGCCGGGCTGAAGTTGATATCATTGCCCTGGCTGAGGCAGTGAGCAAGCGCCTGGAAAAAATAAGCAAACCTGTTAAGGTGGCAGTTATGGGCTGCATGGTCAACGGCCCTGGCGAGGCCAAGGATGCTGATGTCGGCATTGCCTGTGGCAAGGGGAAAGGTGCTATATTTAGAAAGGGGGAGGTAGTGGGCACAGCGAGTGAGGAAAATTTCCTAGAAGCTCTGATGGCAGAAGTAGACTCTCTCAGTAGGAAAGGATTAGAGTAAAGGTAAGAGAAGTGCGTTTTTCTAAGCTTTTTGGAAAGACACTACGGCAGGCACCCGCTGAAGCAGAAAGTGTAAGCCATCAATTATTGCTCAGAGCGGGCATGATTGCTCAGGAGGCTGCCGGAATTTATTCTTACCTGCCTATGGGATGGCGGGTGCTCAAAAAGATAGAAAACATAATCAGAGAGGAAATGGACAAGGCTGGCGGGCAGGAATTGATGCTGCCCGTGTTGCAGCCTTTTGAATTATGGCAACAATCAGGCAGGTATGTTTCCTTTGGCAAATCCTTGTTCACTTTGACCGACCGTAAGGAACATACGCTGGCTCTGGGACCCACCCATGAAGAAGTTATTACCGACCTTGTCCACCGCTACGTGCAAAGCTACCGGGAGCTTCCCTTGCTCCTTTACCAAATACAGACCAAACTTCGCGACGAGCCTCGCCCTCGCGGCGGCTTATTGAGAGTCCGTGAGTTCATCATGAAGGACCTTTACAGCTTTGATGCCGACGAAGCTGGTCTCGATGAAAGTTACCAGAGGATGAGTCAGGCTTACACGAATATCTATGCCCGCCTTGGCTTGCCAACGTTAGTGGTAGAGGCTGATAGTGGCGCCATAGGGGGCAAGGAATCCCATGAGTTCATGGTTCTCACTGAAGGCGGTGAAGACGAAATTATTCATTGCTCCAATTGTGGCTACGCCGCTAATGCCGAGAAGGCTCAATTTGCCAAAACCGACAAAACTGTCATTCCAGTGAGCCGAAACCCTGAGAGTAGCGAAGGGGAAGCGAAGAATCTTCTTTCTTTGGAGGAGATAGCCACGCCGGGGACGAAAGCCATCGAGGAGGTAGCTGATTTTGTCGGCGTGCCGACAAGTCAAACGCTTAAATCGGTGTTTTATTATGCCGACGGAGAATTTATCTTCGTTATCACTCGGGGCGATCTGGAAGTCAACGAAACCAAGCTAAGAAATGCTCTAAAGTGCTCTGAGCTTCGCCTGGCTACGGAAGGCGAGGTAAATGAAGCTGGAATTGTAGCTGGTTTTGCCTCACCCATAGGCATAAAAGGAGTAAAGGTCATAGCCGATGATTCCATAACCTCAGGCTCCAACTTCATCGTTGGCGCTAATAAGCCAGGGTATCATCTCAGGAATGCCAATTATCCCAGGGATTTTCAGGTTGACCTCATAGCTGATATTGTCCTGGCCCAGTCTGGAGATAGCTGTCCCAAGTGCGGTAGTGAATTATCCTCGGCTCGTGGCATTGAAGTTGGGCATGTATTTAAGTTGGGCACCTTCATCAGTGAGAGATTCGGAGCATCCTTCTTAGATAATGATGGCAAATCCCGGCCCATCGTCATGGGCTGCTATGGCATTGGACTGGGGCGATTGTTGGCAGCTATAGTAGAGCAAAGCCACGACGACAAAGGCATTATCTGGCCGCTCTCCGTAGCCCCTTATCAAATCTATCTTTGTCCTCTACATTTGGACAAGTCGGCAGTCCTCCCTACGGCGGAAAGGATTTATCAGGAATTACAAAAAGAAGGCATCAAAGTGCTTTTCGATGACCGTGACGACTCTCCCGGCGTTAAATTCAACGATGCTGACCTCCTGGGAATACCACTGCGCTTGACCTTATCTCCACGCACCTTACAAAGCCAGAGCGTAGAGGCAAAATGGCGAATGGAGAAGGCAGCCAAGCTTCTGCCTTTGGAAAACTTGGCGGTACAGGTGAAGAAGCTTCTAGATGAGACCGTAAGCTCTCAATCTTAATCGGCTTTAGCTCGCCGTTGCTGTAGTCGAGCAGCAAGGAATATCAAGACGACCCCAAAGATGATGCAAACCAGTATCTTAATCATTTTGGATATGTCCATAGTCAGAAAGAAGGCCAGGGTGAATATGCCTGCCATACAGGAGAGCCCGTACAGTACCATATAAGCCTTAATTGCTTTTTTCTTGGCTGCACGCCGAATCAGCCATACAATAAAGGCTATCACTAAAACTGTGCCTATAAAATATAACATCTAAGCTAACGCCCTAATTCCTGAAAGTGTCTTCCTAAAAAGGAAAATAAGCCTATCAAGAGGATGAGGCAGCCCAATTTGCCCCAGTCAGAAAGGTATTCCACATACTCGGCAGCCAGGTATACTATGCCAGAGATACATAGCACGATACCGAAGCCGTACAAAATATAATTTCTCATCGATAAGTAACTCCTATCCGCCGCTCCACCCCGTTACGTTCTATTTTCACAGTATATACTCCAAAACAAATATGGCGATAATGCCGAGAAAGCAGGCAATAGCCAGATATAAATATAGTTTCCTTTTACTCTCTGCTGCCATATTCCATAGAAGAATAAGTCATCATTACTCGAATGTCAATAGTTTTTCCTTAAATATTCCAAAAATATTGTAAAAGGTCTCGTTGCTTATGCGTATTATTCCCAATTCCAACTCGGAGAGGAAGTTCATCTCTTAGATTCTGCTTCTTTTCCCTGGCTAACTCAACTTCTCAGAGTAGCGCCGAGTTCCTGATGTAGTCTACCTAGCATCCGTTCTTGAAATTGATCAACTTCCTCGTCGGTCAAGGTATGGCTGGGTGATTGGTAGATAATCCTTATGGCAAAAGATTTCTTGCCCTTGGGTATTTGCTCGCCCCGATAAAGGTCAAAGAGAGTTACATGCTTTACCAGCGGAAAGCTTCGGATTATATTCTCCACTGTTCGGTAGATCACTTGCTCATCCACTACTAAAGCGATGTCTCGGGTTACGCTGGGAAACCGTGGGATAGGCTGGTATTCCTTTGTCACGGTAATCTTGGCCAATAATTTCTCCAGGTCAATTTCTATAAGACAAATAGTGTTAGAAAGTTCAAAGGCTTGTGTTACCCTGGGATGCACGTCTCCTACAATACCTACCTTGTCATCTTCAACGATTATGTCAGCCTTTTTTCCCGGGAATAGAATTTCATCATCGCCAATATCAAAACTCGCTTTCAGCCCCAACTGGTTCAGGAGATTTTCCACTATCCCCTTAACGTCAAAGAAATCGAGCGGCTCCTTATCAACTTGCCAGGATAATTCGGCCCTTGGGCCACTGAGCACAGCACACAGCATCTCTTTTTCTTGGGGCAGCTCTCTTTCTTCTTGAGATTGCTTCGCTTCGCTCGCAATGACGAGAGGGTGCTGAGGCAAGAATACCTTACCAATTTCAAAGAGCCTTATGCCGGCTTGCTCAAATTTTTGGTTATGTGACAACGTGGCGAGAAGACCAGCCCGTAAACTGGTACGCAGGTATTCCTGTTCCCTCGTCATAGGGTTAGCGACCTTTAACGGCGGAACTTTCAACTCAAGCTTTGGGGAAAGCTTCTGCAACTTCTCCAGGCTGACTAAAGAATAGGTTAGTATCTCTTGAAAGCCAAAACCGGTCAGAATATTACGTAATTTCTCCTTGAGATTGCTTTGCCGGGCTGACGGTGACAATCTTGATTTTTGTTGAGGCAAAGGAGAGCCAAGCCTGGTAATTGGGATTTTTTCATAACCAATGATGCGAACTACCTCCTCCACGAGGTCAGCAGAGCATTTAACGTCGCTGCGCCAGTAAGACACAGACACCGAAATTTGCGAACCTGAATTGCTCTCCTGGCATTCAAAGCCCAAAGCTTTTAATACCTTAAGAATTCCATCAATGTTGACCTTCAAGCCTGAAAGGCGCTCCACCTCCCGGGCGGTAAGCAATATAGGCTTTGGTTCTGATTTCCCGGGATAAACATCAATTATGCCCTTGGCTGCTTTGCCACCGGCTAGCTCCAGTAGCAGTTGAGTTGCCCGTTTCAATGGTAGTAGCGGAAGCTCGCTATTAAGTCCTTTATCAAAACGAATCGAGGCCTCGCTTTGAACTTGAAGATGGCTACAGCCTCGACGAATGGCGGCTTGGTTAAAATTCGCCGACTCCAGGAGGATAGTGTCAGTTTTGTCCATAACTTCGGAATCCAGACCACCCATGATTCCAGCAACAGCGACAGCCTCTTTTTTATCAGCGATAACCAATATGTCTGGGGTAAGAGCGCGCTTTGTTCCATCGAGGGAAGTTATGGTTTCACCATTTCCGGCCCTGCGAACGATAATCTGCTTGCCCTTAAGCTTATTATAATCGAAAGCGTGAAGGGGCTGACCATATTCCAGCATCACATAATTAGTAACGTCAACCACATTGTTAATGGGGCGCATACCGCAGTTATTCAGGCGCTGCTGTAGCCAGCTTGGGGAGGGAGCTATCTTGATTCCGGTAACTAAGCTAGCACAGTACCTCGGACATAGGTCTGGATCGACTATGTCAACAGAGGCGAAGGAATCTATTGACTTTTCCGTTTCTTCGTAATGAATTTCGGGCAAGCAGAGTGGTTCACCAGTTAGGGCAGCAATCTCTCGGGCAATACCAATTACAGATAAGCAATCCGGGCGGTTAGGTGTTACATCTAAGTCAAAAATCACATCGCCTAGATAAGCACTGAGAGGTGCACCTATGGGTGCCTCAGGTGACAATACCAAAATGCCTTCGTGACTATCAGAAATCCCTAGTTCCTTCTCTGAGCAAACCATGCCCTCGGAAACCACGCCGCGAATTTTCGCCGGCTTTAGCAGTACAGCTTCTCCAGTGTGAGGATCTATAAGCCGGGCTCCTATATGGGCAAAAGTCACCCTCTGACCAAGTTCGATATTGGGGGCACCACAAACCGTGGTGACTTGCTCAGTGCCGAGGTCAACTGTGGCTAGCTTAAGGCGGTCAGCATCAGGATGGGGATTTACTGCTATTACTTCCCCTATCACTACATTATCCCAGGTGCCACCTATAGTCTGTATGCCTTTGACTTCCAGGCCAGACATGGTTAGCTTCTCGGCTAGTTCTTCGGGAGCGAGTTTTATGTCAACATAATCCCTGAGCCAGTTGAGGGAAACTTTCATATTGTCACCTTAAAATTTAGAACTGCCTCAAAAACCTGAGGTCATTGCTATAAAAGAGGCGGATGTCGTCAATACCATAGCGGAGCATAGGTATACGCTCAACTCCCAACCCGAAGGCAAAACCACTGTAAAGTTCGGGGTCGATATCCACCCGTGCCAGGACGTCGGGATGCACCATCCCCGCCCCTAATATTTCAAGCCAGCCGCTGTAACCACACAGCCGGCAGCCAGCGCCATCGCAAGCTGAACATCCGATGGCTACCTCCACCCCGGGCTCCACAAAAGGAAAGTAATCGCAGCGAAAGCGCACTTTCCTTTCCTCACCAAAAAGGCAGCGGCAAAAGTCAAACAAAGTGCCTTTTAAATCAGCCAGGGTAATGCCCTTATCCACAGCCAAACCTTCAACTTGATAAAACATAGATTCGTGAGTGGCATCAGTCGCTTCATATCTATAAGCTCGCCCCGGTACTATGGCTCTTATTGGCGGACGTTCCCTCTCCATCAACCTGATTTGCATTGGTGAAGTGTGCGTGCGCAAAAGTCTAGCTTTCCCTCCTATACCTGCATCTATCCATAGGGTAGCAAACATATCTCGCGCCGGATGATGTTGAGGAATATTTAAGGCTTCAAAGTTGTAGTAATCCCACTCCACGTCGGGTCCCTCAATTACCTGGAAGCCCATATTTTTGAAAACATCGCAAATTTCCTTAAGTATTTGAGTGGTGGGGTGAAGTCGCCCTGCCGGGAGAGGCCGACCAGGCAAGGTAATATCTAATCTTTGGGATTCCAAAGGAGAGGTCAAAAGGGCTTCCTGTAGTAATTTTTCCTTCTCTTCTAGACTTGACTCTAAAGCTCTCTTGATTTCGTTAGCTTGGGCACCCCCCTTTCGCCGCTCTTCCAGAGGCAGGGTGGCCAAAGAACGTAGAATTTGAGTTAAATTGCTTTTCTTACCCAGGTGGCGAACGCGCCACAACTCCAGCTCACGAGGATTATTAACTTTGTTTAGCTCATCGAGAGCTTGTGTATGAAGGTCTTTGAGTTGTTCCAGCATTGACTACCAAGTGATGTTATCCTTGTTCAAAATTCCTGGAATTTTCAGGCATAATGCCATTACAAGCGGGGTGAGTTAGTCTCAGTTACCGAAGCTACTAATGTGGCAAAACCTTCAGGATCTTTGACTGCCATCTCAGCTAACATCTTGCGATTGATTTCTACATTTGATTTTTTTAACTCGGCTATAAACTGACTGTAAGTAAGTCCTCTAGCCCGTGCCGCAGCATTAATGCGGGTAATCCACAGCTTTCTGAAGTCGCCTTTCCGCTCACGACGATGACAATAGGAATAATCTAAGGCATGAAGCATGGACTCATGAGCTGTCCTATAAAGATTATGTCTGGAAGCTCGGTGTCCCTTGGTCAGCTCAAGTACCTTTTTATGTCGTCTGTGGGTAACTTTTCCACTCCTGGCTCGTGGCAAGTTCTTCCTCCTTTAATCCTTGGGCGCTATTCTTTTCTCTTTAGCAACAAAATAAACTACTTTCCCTCCCCTACACTATTTGTAGGGTAAAAGCCTCCTTACTCTCTTCTTATCCGCTGAGGAGGTCATGATCATTTCATCGTAGAGGCGCTTAGTTCTAGGAGCCTTTTTTCGCCTCAAATGGCTCTTGCCGCATTTAGTGCGCATCAGCTTGCCGCTGCCTGTTATATGAAAACGGCTCCTTGCCCCTTTATGGGTTTTAAGTTTTGGCATCTGTTCCTGTCTCCTTAGATTTCTTCTGGGGAACTGGGGATAAGACCAAGGCTATAGTCCTCTCATCATTAACGGAGCTAATTACCACGGCTAATTCCTTCAAGGCTTCAGCTACTTTACGCAGCACCTTCCAACCTAGTTCAGGATAAATAACTTCGCGCCCTCTGAACCTTAGAAATAACCGTACTTTATTACCCTCCTCCAATAATTTCTTCGTGGTCTTAATTTTCGCCTGTAAGTCATGCTCTTCTATCTTGGGTCTTAAACGGACCTCCTTGAGTAAGCCAACTCTTTGGCCTCTCCTCGCCTTGCGTTCTTTTTTAGTTTGCTCATACTTATATTTACCATAATCAAGGAGTCGGCATACTGGTGGCGTCATCGTTGATGCTACCTGCACCAAATCGAGGCCGCGCTCATAAGCAATTTGCAATGCTTTCTGTAGAGGCACCACACCCAACTGTTCCCCATCTTCCCCTATGAGGCGCACATCCCTGGCCCTGATTCTCCTATTGGTTAATAATTCTTTAAATATGCTCTTTCTACCCCCTGGAACAGTATTCAGGACTTGGCCTCTATGGCTGCCATTATTCTACTCTTAACTTGTACCATACTTTCTAAGCCCAGATTCTCGCCGCTCCTTAAGCGAAGTGACACACTGGATGAAGCCATCTCTTTATCACCAACTACAAGCATATATGGGACTTTCTCCAGTTGGGCTTCTCTTATTTTCAAATTCATCCTCTCAGAGCGGTCGTCAACCTGAGCTCGAATACCCTCATTTTTAAAATCGCTCTCTATCTTATGTGCATAGCTAACATGGCGATCTGCTATAGGAATTATTATTGTTTGAACCGGCGATAACCATACCGGGAAGACACCACCATAATGTTCTATAAGGCAAGCTAAAAAACGCTCCATGCTACCTAAGACTGTGCGGTGTATCATCACCACATTATGCTCCAGTCCATCCTCACCAATATAACAGACATTAAAGCGTTGTGGCAAATTGAAATCGACTTGGATGGTAGGACCTTGCCAGACATGCCCTAAAGCGTCCTTGAGCTTAATATCGATTTTAGGTCCGTAGAAAACCCCCTCGCCAGGGTCCACTTCATAACGCAAGTCAAGTTTCTCTAGAACGTGTTTTAAAGACCCTGTGGCTTCTTCCCACATTGAAATGGTGCCAGCATATTTCTCAGGACGCGTTGATAACAACAACTCATACTCACCAAAGCCAAAGCTAGACATCATGAATTGTGCCAAGTTCAGAACTTCTAGTACTTCCTCTTCAACCTGATCAGGTCGGCAAAAAATGTGGGCATCATCTTGAGTAAATCCCCTGACCCTGGCAAGACCATATAATACACCAGTTCGCTCATACCTATATACTGTGCCCAGTTCAGCATATCTCAAAGGCAAATTGCGATAACTGCGCAACTGGCTTTTATAAATCAAAATATGGCCCAGGCAATTCATGGGCTTGAGCATATACTGCTGTCCCTCAATTTCTATAGGTGAGAACAGATAATCCCGATAGAATTCCCAATGCCCGCTAGTTTTCCACAAATCTAGCTTGGCTATGTGAGGAGTGTAAACGATGTCATAGCCTCGCTTGATGTGCTCTGCCTTCCAGAAATCTTCGATGATTCGTCGAATCAAAGCACCTTTAGGGTGCCAGCAAATTAAGCCAGGACCAATTTCCTCGTGAATACTGAAGAGGTCGAGTTCTTTGCCCAGCTTCCTATGGTCGCGTTTAATGACTTCAGCTTGCCACGATAAATAATCGTCAAGCTCTTCTCGGCTCTCAAAAGCTACACCATAAATTCTTTGTAGCATGGGTCGCTTTTCATCACCACGCCAGTATGCTCCAGCTAGATGAGTAAGTTTAAATGCTTTTACCTCACCCGTAGAAGATAGATGAGGACCGCGGCATAAATCGGTGAAAGAACCTTGTTTATAGATAGTTACACTAGTATCAGCAATTTCGTTGATAAGCTCCAGTTTATAGGGCTGGGCAGCAAAGAGCTTACGCGCTTCATCTTTATTCATTTCCTCGTTGACAAACGGTGCATCCTGACTAATAATCTCCCTCATCTTGTTCTCAATTATAGGTAAATCTTCCGGTGTTAATGGGCGTGGCAGCTCAAAGTCATAATAGAAGCCATTCTCAATGGTCGGCCCGATGCCAAATTTAGCCTCGGGAAAAAGACCTTGTACCGCCTCAGCCATGATATGAGATGCAGAGTGGCGCATCCGTTCCAGTTGCTCATCCTTTGTTTTTGATTTCATCTCGAACTTTCCATTATAAATCTAGAAATCAAACATGATTTCATCAAAAAATGGGCGGTACTGGACTTGAACCAGTGACCTCTGCGATGATATGACATCGCTTTTCCATTTTTTACCTCCTGGCATTTTATTGTGACGATGCGTCGGATTATAACACAGGTAAATTACAAAATTAAGATAGCTTGATCTCATATACAATCCAATTCAACACTCCGTACTCTCTGCTCTCTGTGCTCTACTCCCTGTTCTCTGGGGAGCAATGCACTGGAGAAACAATGGAGCGGTGGAGCGAAAGCGATAGAGCAATAGAGCGAAAGAGCGAGAGCGCGATAGTGCGATAGTGCAACAGAGCGAGAGAACGATGGAAGATGAGGATTCAGGATGAGATCAATCTCTAGCGACATATTTCGCAGGCAACAAAACGATGGAAAGTGCAATGTCACCTGGTTGCACGAAAAGATGGAATGTTTGACAAACCCCGTGTGAACTAACTAAGCTTGATAGTGGTTGGGTGCTACCTTTATTGAACTGGCTCTCAAGAGAGTTTGAAGACATGAGTGGGATGGATATAATTAAGCTGATCATAAGTATAGTCGCCTGCGAAGGTGCGGGTGGCATCGGTGCCATTTTCACCACCCCTGCAATTCCCACTTGGTATGCGGGACTCAAGAAACCAACCTTTACTCCACCTAATTCAGTCTTCGGACCTATCTGGATCACTCTTTACCTTTTAATGGGTATAGCCGTTTTCTTAGTCTGGCGGGAAGGATTGGGTCAAGAAGGGGTAACAATAGCTTTTGTAATATTTTGGGCTCAACTGGTTCTGAACATCCTGTGGTCGGTAATCTTTTTTGGGCTTAAGTCCCTTTTTGGTGGAATGGTGATGATTCTGCTACTCTGGATAGCCATACTAATTAACATCATTACATTCTTTGGCGTATCCCCCTTAGCCGGCTGGCTTCTCATCCCATACATAATCTGGGTTAGTATTGCCGCTAATCTGAACGTGCAGGTCTGGAAACTGAACAGATAATCACTCCTAAACATCAATTCCTTCAGGTAACGAAATGGCTTTTTGTTCATCTCAATGTGAATTGTATTCCTTACTTTGGAGCTTGCACCCTTTGTTTAGACTCGACCCCTTGCGCAGCAGCTGACATAGAGTAAGTTTCTAGGCACACCGTGTCCATTGTGGTATAATATTTATAGTTCCAAAGGGCAAGCACCATTTAGCGGCGGCCTTGGTGGTAGGGTTGGCACTAGCTCTTTGAACCAAAGTCTGGTGCTCTCCCGCAAAAGCACCATATACTAAGTCCCTATGCTAGAGGCCCCTTCTGGAGATAAGCTTGAAGATTGCTTTCATTGCGCATCATGTTAACTTTGAAGCAGGGCCAGCAACCGTCACCGCTCACCTAGTCGAAAGGCTTTGTGAGGACCATCAGGTTTCGGTTTTTTCTAATACTATAAATGGAATTGACTTACTCAAAGTTAAACACTATAAGGTGCCAGGACTCAGATGTGCCAAGTCTTTGGCACACATTACCTTCTTGATATCCAGTACCTTACTCCTTGCCGCTCTTTCCCTCCTCAGAAAAACAGACTTTGACATCATCCATTCGACAGGGTATGACTCTGCCTTTTCTTCAAACGTTATCACCTCTCATTTCTGTGAGAGGGAGTGCCGCCGTCTCGAAGAAGCTAACATAATTAAGATACCATGCAGGAGTGTCTGGCAAAAACTGAAAGCCCTGGACCACAGGCTGTATCGCAGCCTGCTATGCTTTGTTGAGAGGCTGATAATTAGCCGCAGCAGCTCTAAAGCGTGTATTGTAGTTTCTCAGGCTATGCAAAAGGAGTTTGCCCATCATTACGGTGATGCCGCCAAAAACATCATCGTAATCCCTAATGGAGTAGATACTCTCAGATTCCACCCGACTAATCGGCTGCTCTATAGAGGCCAGATCAGGCAAGAGCATGGTGTATCCCGTAGTGATCTATTACTGATGTTCGCCGGAGGTGACTGGGAGAGAAAAGGAGTGCTTCATATCATGGAGGCACTTTCGCTTGTTCAGAGGCCGGATGTCAAACTTTTTATCTGTGGTAGCGGTGACGAGAAATTCTACGGCCAGCTTGCGGAGCTAAAGCGGGTGAGGGACAGGATAATCTTTGTCCCCCACAGCAGCAGTCTTTGGGAATACTATGCTGCTAGCGATATATTCGTTCTTCCTACCATATATGAGCCCTTTGGTCTGGTCATCGTCGAGGCTATGGCCAGCGGCTTGCCTGTAATCACCAGCAGGGTTGCCGGAGCTGCCGATCTCATAATCGATGGGGTAAATGGCCTCCTACTTAGAGCCCCCTCCGATGTCAACGACCTGGCAGCAAAAATCGAGTTGCTGCTTTCAAATGCTGAACTTAGAAAGACCATGGGTGAGCGTGCCAGGGAAACCGCAGAAAATTTCTCATGGGATCAGGTAGCTCAGAAAACCTTGGAGGTCTATAATACTGTATTAAATCGGCCGGACTTAGAAAGGCTACGGCTGAGCGTGCCCGAGAGACTGCAGAGAGACTTTCACGGAATCCAGTATCTCAGAAAACCCTAGAGGTCTATAATAGTGTATTAAAGCGAGAGAGGAGGGTAGTGTAACAACTAACATGCCTAGAGACTTACCTGTAGGCAATGGCAACCTGCTCATCAATTTCGATACTGCTTACAACATCCGGGATATCTACTATCCTTATGTCGGCAAGGAGAACCATGCCGAAGGTTGTGTATCACGTACTGGCATCTGGGTTGATGGAAACTTCGCCTGGCTTGACGGCCCCCAGTGGCAAAAGGAAATGGTCTATGAAAGCGAGAGTCTGGTCACCCGTGTTACTGCCACTAATCCGACTATGGGGCTTACCCTCACCTTTTCTGACCTAGTGGACTTTCACAGGGACATCTTTTTCAGACGGGTTGATATAGCCAATCAACGAGACCACCCCCGCGACGTACGTCTATTCTTCCATTATGAGCTACGGATTCTAGGCAGCAAAATAGGCGATACTATCTACTACCACCCAGGACTGAGCGCGTTGGTGATGTACAAGGAGCAGCGTTATTTCCTGGCAGGTGGCCAGGTAAATGGAAGGATTGGCATTGATGACTGGACAACCGGAAGCACAAAATCAGAAGATAAGCCAAGTGCCCGGCACGATGCCGAAGACGGCCAATTGGCGAAGGTGCCTCTTACATGTGGGTTCGCTGAGGGCGTCATCGGGCTGTATGACAGCGCTGTACCCGCTAGGGGAAATTCAACCATTTATCACTGGCTGGCGGCAAATACACACTTCCACGGAGTCGAGGAACTCAACGCTCTGGTCGAGGAACATGGACCTGAGTCATTCATTATACGCACCCGTGATTACTGGCGAGCATGGGTGAATAAGGAATCGCTGGACTTTGCCGGCCTGCCGGCCTCTATATTGGACCTGTACCGCCGCAGCTTGCTCACGATGCGTGTGCAGACTGATAACCGCGGCGCTATCATTGCCAGCACTGACTCAGACATCGCCGAAGTCCTGGGGGACATCTACTCTTATGTGTGGGGTCGTGATGGCGCCTTCACCGCTAAGGCCTTCGACATGGCCAACTACGATGAAGTCAGTCACGAGTTCTTCGATTTTTGCGCCAATGCCATCACCAGTGAAGGCTACTTCCTTCACAAGTACACCTCTAACGGGTATCTGGCAGGCCAATGGATGCCCTGGGCAGACGAGGAGGGCAAGCTGCAACTGCCAATTGAAGAGGATGAGACTGCTTTAGTGCTATACAGCCTCTGGCACTACTACAATAAGTTCCACAATGTAGAGTCCATCCGTCCCCTTTATCAAAAGCTAATTAAGAACGCTGCCGATTTTATGGCTAGCTATAGAGAGCCTCATACGAACCTTCCGGCACCTTCATATGACCTTTGGGAGGAACGCCGTGGCATCCACTCGTTTACCGTGGCTGCGGTCTGGGCAGGCTTACAAGCGGCAGCCAATTTTACGGAAATGTTTGGTGAGGTGGCACTTACAAAACAATACCGCCAGGCTGCTGCTGAGATAAAAGAGGCGGCTATTGAGTATCTTTTTGACAAGAAGTTGGGGCGCTTCCTGCGCTCGGTCAAAGTTGACGCTGACGGTGTGGTGGAACCGGACTACACTATTGATAGCAGTATTTGCGGTCCTTTTCTCTTCGGCATGCTCCAGGCTACTGATCCCCTTATTGAGAGCACGATGGCAGTACTTATGGACAGGCTTTGTTGCAAAACCGAGGTGGGAGGCATTGCCCGTTACGAGAACGACCGCTACCAGCAAGCCAGCCAGGACATAGCCAATATTCCCGGTAACCCATGGTTTGTTTGCACCATGTGGGTAGCACAGTACCACACTGCCAGAGCTCAATCGGTAGATGACCTAAAGCCGGCCCTTCAAATCCTCACCTGGGCTCAGCACTGCGCTCTCCATAGTGGTGTTCTTGCTGAGCAGGTTCATCCGCATAATCATGCTCCGCTCAGTGTCTCACCGCTGACCTGGAGCCACGCCGCTGTTGTGATAGCAATCCACGAATACATCGACAAGTACCGTGAACTACAAGCACAGCTACACCATAGGCAAAAAGGTACATAGTCCGCTTATCCGGTCTTTGAATCTCCTGTTGAACAATCTGACGAACTGTGTGATGTATCGAATTAGCATTGAACAAAACTGACTAAAGTGCAATCTCTTTGAAGCCAAAGCCACTAGCGTCCCGTGGAGAATAGTTGCGACATAACTTTTCGTTGCCAAGAGATACCTCCTCTCCGACCAGAACGGGTGAGAGATTCAAGAGACACGGGCAGCGCTGGTCTACTGAAGGAGTGAGCAATCGGCTCTTTGTCAAACTACGGACGTTGTGCTACAATAAGAGCGACTGGGATGGGTTCTGGTCAAGGCAAGCAAGCCAAGGGCTGAATTTCCCCCAACAAATTAACACAGCCACAAATTCCGGGCAACAACTTCAGCAGGTCTTCCTCAAGAAAGAGAAATAACAATGGCTAAAGGAAGAAGCATCAACCTGGATAGTGATGATATATTGGCTGAAAGCTTACTCAGCGATGAAGCCGGAGTTGAAGATGTCAGCGCCATAGTCGAGGAAGTTGAAGAGAAAGAAGAAATCGAAGAATTCCTTCCCGATGAAGCTGAAGAGAGCAAGCCTCCGGCAGCACTAGGGGAATACGAGGTAATTGACGACTCAACTAGTATGTATCTTCATGAACTCGGCAGGGTGCCGCTGCTTACAGCTCACGAAGAGAAGGTACTATCCCGGAAGATAGAGCTGGGTAGATACGTAGAAAGGCTCAAGGATAACCAGTTCAGGAAATACCAGAAATTCCTTTCACCCGTTGACATAGTTATTCACGTAATTTCTCAATTATCCAAGGGATATCCCGTTGTTCGGATTATTGAAGAGCGTATTGGTATCGATCCCTCCAGCAATGTGGTAGAGACGATCAAGAATCCTGAATTTCGCTCCGCCATCGACGTTGTTATAGACCCAGTGTTAATAGCGGCAATCGCTGAGGGAATAGACAAAGGAACCACTGCGGCCGAAGAAGCCATAGTAAATCTTTCCATAAACAGTCAACTTTTGCCCCCGCAATTGCTAGAGCTCCTGGCTAGAGATAAACCTTCATGGCAAAAACTAAAGGCCCTCCTGACTAACAACAGGTTCCTGTCTCAACTCGATTCCCATGGCAGTGAATTCAAAGCTTACTTTAAAAAGGTGAGGACCGAAGCAAAAGCAGCAGAAAGGCACCTCACTGAAGCAAACCTGCGCCTGGTGGTTAGCATAGCTAAGAAGTATATCGCGTATGGCATGTCCTTCCTTGACTTTATCCAGGAAGGGAATATCGGCCTCATCCGAGCTATAGATAAGTTTCAGTATAGAAGAGGCTACAAGTTCAGTACCTACGCCACCTGGTGGATCAGGCAAGGTATCACTCGATCTAGAGCTGACCAATCCCGTACCATTCGCATTCCGGTACACATGGTAGACACAATGAACAAGCTATCACGCACAACACGACAGTTAATTCAAGAACTTGGACGCGAACCAAGTTACGAGGAAATTGGCAGCCGCCTAAATATATCCCCAGAAAAGGTGGAAGGGGGCATGGCTTTGTTTTTCCGTCAGCCAATGTCGCTAGATATGCCCATTGGCGAAGATGCTGATAGCCGTCTAGGTGACCTTGTTGAAGATCGCGGCAGTTTAGCACCAACTGAAGCCACTTCACAGCAGCTACTCAAAGAACAAATAGATAAAGTGCTCGATGAACTTACCGAACGAGAAAAAAAGGTGCTCCAGCTTAGGTTTGGCCTTAGAGACGGACGTGCTCGAACCCTTGAAGAGGTGGGCAGAGAATTCAATGTAACTCGAGAAAGAATACGACAGATTGAAGGCAAGGCCCTGCGCAAGTTACGTCATCCCTCCCGCAGTCGAAAGCTCAAGGGCTATCTAGACTGATTTACCTAAATGGCATGTCAAGCATAGTACCCATCTTTTTAGGCAACTTGCCTTTTTGTCCATAATAAGAGAGTACGGAGAGCAAGAATAATCGATTCCGAAATACAATGCGGAGAACAAGCAATGGGAACTAAAGGCAGAAGGAATGTGAAAAAACCCAAGAAGGAGCAGAAAAAGCCCGTAACCAAAGAAGAAGAAGGAAAGTAAGAAGGGCGAAGCCTTTCTAATCCTCTCTTTCCCCCTCTCCTTAAAGGGTGAGAGAGGAACTAACCCTCGAAAGGGGATTGCACAATGCTCGGGAATGTTCAGCAACGCCCCACGGCAAGTATACGTGGTTTACAACTGTTTGAGAGCGTGGTAGTCTAAACCCAGAAACGTGAAGACGAGGAATCAATCGCATGCTCCAGGCATACTTCCGGTCCCCAGAACCAAGGAGGAAGCTAAGCGAACCTATGACAGGATCAGCAGGTATTATAATTACCTGGCGGGGCCATTCGAGCGGAAGTATGCGGAAATGGCTCTGGAACACCTCTCGATTGGAAAGGGAGAAACTGTATTGGAGATCGGCTTTGGCACGGGGCACTGCCTAAAGCGGATAGCAGAATCCGTCGGCCCAAAGGGAAAAACCTACGGCATCGACATTTCCACCGGCATGATGGAAATATCGAAGAAGAGGCTAGAAAAAGCAGCCCTTGAGGATAGAGTCAAACTATTTTGTGGGGATGCAGCGAGTCTACCATTTGATGACAGCACTTTTAACGCCGTATTTATGAGCTTTACTCTTGAGCTCTTTGATACTCCTGAGATTCCAAAGGTACTTGAACAGATAAAGAGAGTGCTTAAACCGGAGGGCAGGCTCGCAGTTGTCAGTATTTCTAAGGAAAACGGGGAGTCAATATTCTTGAGGCTTTATGAATGGACCCATAACAAATGGCCAAAATACGTTGATTGCAGACCAATCTACGTGGAACAATCCCTGATTGACGCCGGATATCAGATAAAAAGTAAAGAAAAAGTCAAAATATTCCGATTACCTGCAGAGATCATTGTCGCCGTCAAAACAATTTCTGGGAACGCCGTTTAGCACTGCCAACAATCTGCTTGGATTATACAATTTAGCGTTTCGTTACCTAACTGGACAATAACCCATTTCGTGTGATTTCAAAGTTGCTTGTGCCGCTACGAATGATGAGCCTTCCAAATCCGGTGGAACCAGATAAGCGCAGTTAAGAAGGCTCCACCTATCAGGTAGCCTCCTATGACGTCACTTGGCCAGTGGACACCTAGGTAAACTCGGGAAGTACCGATTAAGAGAATTAAAGCTATCAAACCTGCAAGAACCAGCATCCGTAGGACGCGATTCTTCAGATTGATGGAAATAAAGTAGGCCGTAAGTCCCAATATTAAAATGGCAAAGAATGCATGTCCACTAGGGAATCCATTACCTTGCTCACTGGATAAGACATGAACTAGGTCGGCCGAGGGCCGCGGACGATTGATGGCCAGTTTCAAGGCCGTATTTACAAGCGTGATTAATCCCCCCACGGGAATCATGATAGCCTCCAGCCTACCTATTCGCCACCAAACAACGATACCGGTGGCAACAACTACCAGCACCGAGGACCAGCCCCCAAAAATAAAGGAAATACACTCCATGGTTGAGAGTATGAGATGATTATTAAAAGATTGTAGCAGGAGGGTCAGGCATAGGTCGCCAGGAAACCTGGGTGCGAACCGGGCGTAAATGGAAATGACCAAGGCTAGAATTGCCAGGAATCCAACAATCAGCTTGAATTTAGTATTTTCCGTAACCTTTCACCGGTAAGAATGAAAAGGACGACCAGCAAAATTATAGCCTAGGATGGCAGAGTTGAATATCCCTAGCCCTGAACAATAGCTTGTGTTGTTACCCAACATTTCTGACTAAAGTGCAATCTCTTTGAAGCCAAAGCCACTGGAGTCTGGTGGAGAATAGTTGCAACATAGCTTTTCGTCGCCAAGAGATAGCTCCTCTCCGACCAGAACCGGTGAGAGATTCAAGAGACACTGGTAGAGCTCGTCTACCGAGGGAGTGAGCAAAGTACAATCGTTGCTTGGAGTGCCTAAAAGGGCTATACTGGAGTCTAAAAGAGAGATTCCGTATGCCTGATTTTCCGCAACAACAATTCAATAATTACCACGTGAGATTGCGCCCGAATGAT